>Ga0209121_10000493_pt1 | contig 41766 bp, 40 predicted proteins | sample Cruoilmetagenom3_FD_187292 | JGI IMG/M metagenome (GOLD analysis project Ga0209121, IMG submission 187292) | Oil polluted marine microbial communities from Coal Oil Point, Santa Barbara, California, USA - Sample 3 (SPAdes) (version 2) | ecosystem: Environmental > Aquatic > Marine > Oil seeps ... | reverse complement strand
ATTGTGTACGTATTGTGCACAGGTTTTTCGCTGCAAAAACCGCAAAAGTTAACGCGTTTCAGCTCTTCGTGCGCTGCTTGTGCTCTTCGAGCCGTGGCATGATTTCAACGAAGTTGCAGGGCATATGCCGGTAGTCCAGCTGGTCCTTCAGTATCCCGTCCCAACCATCTTTACACGCTCCCGGCGACCCAGGTAATGCGAACATATACGTCCCGTCCGCAACCCCGCCACAAGCCCGTGATTGCACCGCCGAAGTCCCGATTTTCTCGACTGAAACTATGGTGAACAACGTCGAAAACGCGTCGATCTCTTTTTCATAAACATCACGGTGCGCTTCCACCGTAATATCGCGCCCGGTCAACCCTGTACCGCCTGTCGAAATCACCACGTCGACGTTTTCATCCGCCGCCCATCCGCGCAATTTATCAGCAATATCAGCACGTTCATCCCGAACGATATCGCGTGCCGCCAGAATATGCCCCGCCGCCTCGATCCGCTTCACCAACGTGTCGCCCGAGCGGTCCTCCGCCAGCGAACGACTGTCAGACACCGTCAAAACCGCGATACGAACCGGCACAAACTCGCGTTTCTCACTCGCAGATATATGGGACATTCAACTCTCTTCCATTTTCGCTTTAAGCATCAACAAATCCGCCCACGCCAGCCGCTTCTGTGCCGGTGCGCGCAACAAATAGGCAGGGTGGAATATCGAGACGGCCGGAATCCCCGCAACCTCGTGCCACTGCCCGCGCAAACGCGTCACACCCTGCTCCGTATCCAGCAAAAGCTGGTTCGAAGGATTTCCCACCAGCATCAGGAAATCGGGCTTAATCAACTCGATATGCCGCATCAAAAACGGCTTCATCATCGTCGTCTCTTCGGGTAGCGGATCGCGGTTCTGGGGTGGCCGCCAAGGCAGTACATTAGTGATATATACCGCCTGCTCACGATCCTCCGCCATTCGGCTAAGTCCAATCGCAGCCAGCATTTTATCCAGCAATTGCCCCGAGGCACCGATAAACGGCTTCCCCGCCCGATCCTCTTCCTTACCGGGTGCCTCCCCAATAACCATAACGCGGGCTGCCGGGTTTCCATCCGCGAAAACCGTGTTACGTGCGCCCCGCCGCAAGTCGCAACCGTCAAAGTTCTCGACCGCCGCGCGCAGAGCATCTAGATCAGAACATCCCGCCGCCAGACGCGCGGCTTCCGCTGACACATCAGCGGGCGCTTCCGCGACGGGCGCGACAACCTCGGCCGGCTTCACCGCCGCAGGCTTGGTTTTTTCGGCGTAACGATCAACCGCAACCGAGCTGATCGCTTCGTCAGCGCCAAGCTCAACCTGCCACGCAAGTTGCGCCAATGCCTCGTGATATTCGTGCGGTTCCAGACTCATGTCAGCACCCTACCCAAACGCAACCGCTTGTTCCACAGAAAATCCCTGCTATAAGCACCCAAATCACCGAAAGGAGTCGCCAGCATGTTCACCCAGCGCCATCTTCTCGGGATCGAGTCGTTGTCCCAACAAGACATAACCGAAATCCTCGATCTGGCAGAACATTATGCCCAGCATAACCTCAAGCAAAACAAACACTTGGACGTGCTCGCGGGCCTGACCCAGATAAACATGTTCTTCGAGAACTCTACCCGCACCCAAGCCAGCTTCGAGATTGCCGGCAAACGTCTCGGTGCCGACGTGATGAACATGTCGATGCAAGCCAGTTCGATCAAAAAGGGCGAGACCCTGATCGATACGGCCCTAACCCTCAACGCCATGCACCCCGACCTTCTGGTCGTCCGCCACCCCCATTCTGGCGCAGTCAAACTGTTGGCGGAAAAGGTAAATTGCGCGGTAATGAATGCGGGCGACGGTCGCCACGAACACCCGACACAGGCGTTGTTGGACGCGCTAACCATCCGCCGTTCTAAAGGCCGCCTGCACCGCCTGATCATCGCGATTTGTGGTGATATCGCCCACTCTCGCGTTGCCCGCTCGAATATGTTCCTGCTCGGCAAAATGGAAAACCGTGTGCGTCTGGTCGGCCCTAAAACCCTCATGCCCGCCGGTGTCGACAAACTGGGGGTCGAGGTTACCGACAACATGGCCGAAGGTCTGAAAGACGCCGACGTCGTCATGATGCTCCGCTTGCAAAAGGAACGCATGGACGGCGCCTTTATCCCGTCCGAACGCGAATATTACCACCGTTGGGGACTGGACGAAGCCAAGCTCGCTAACGCCAAACCCGACGCTATCGTCATGCACCCCGGCCCCATGAACCGCGGCGTCGAGATCGACGGAATTCTGGCCGATGACATCAACCGCTCGGTCATTCAGGAACAGGTAGAGATGGGCGTCGCCGTCCGCATGGCCGTGATGGAGTTACTGGCCCGCAACCTCCGAAAATCCAAAGAGGAGGGCGCATCATGCTAACTCTGACCAACGCACGTATCATCGACCCCGAAGCCGGTACCGAGAAGCTCCGTTCAGTTGTTATCAAGGACGGTCGTATTGATCAGATTTTAGCAAATGAAATCAAAACATTCCCCGCAGGGAAGGTCATTGACTGTGGTGGCAAATGCCTCGCCCCCGGAATTGTCGACATCGGTGTCAAAATCGGTGAGCCGGGTGAGCGCCACAAAGAAAGTTTTCGCACGGCAGGCCTCGCCGCCGCTGCTGGCGGGGTTACGACGATGGTCACCCGCCCCGATACGACACCCGCAATCGACACCCCCGAAATCCTCGATTTCTTCCGCCGTCGCGCTGCCGACGAGGTCGCAGTTAACGTCCTGCCTATGGCCGCCCTTACCAAAGGTCGCGGTGGTAAGGAGATGGCCGAAATCGGGTTTTTACAAGATGCCGGTGCCGTCGCGTTTTCTGACGCTGACCGCCCGATTGAAAACGCCAAAACCCTTCAACGCATCCTGACCTACGCCAACGCGTCCGGCGCACTGGTTATCGGTCACGTGCAAGAACCGGTGTTATCCAAAGGTGCCGCCGTCACTTCGGGCGCCTTCGCGACCAAGCAGGGTCTTCCCGCCGTTTCCCCGATGGCCGAACGTATCCAGCTGGAACGCGACCTCGCATTGGTGGAAATGACCGGTGCGAAATACCACGCAGATCAGATCACTTGCGCCTCTGCCCTGACCGTTCTGGAACGCGCCAAGAAAGCTGGTCTGAATGTCACTGCCGGTGTGTCTATCCATCATCTGACCCTGAACGAATTCGACGTCGAGGATTATCGTACCTTCTTCAAGGTCAAACCCCCGCTCCGCGCCGAGGACGACCGCCTCGCAGTTGTCCATGCTGTTGCGAACGGCTTGATCGACATCATTAGCTCCATGCACACCCCGCAGGACGAAGAATCCAAACGCCTGCCATACGAGGAAGCCGCAAGTGGTGCCGTTGGCCTGCAAACCATGTTGCCCGCCTTAATGCAGCTCGTCCACGGTGGCCACATGGACCTACCCACCCTATTCCGGGCCATTTCCCTAAACCCCGCCAAACTGCTTGGTCTTGAGGCCGGACGCATGGCCGAGGGCGCACCCGCCGACCTAATTCTGTTCGATCCGGACGCCCCCTTTGTGATGGACCGCTTCGAGCTGTTATCGAAATCCAAGAACGCACCGTTTGACGGTCGCCGTATGCAAGGTAAAGTCCTGAAAACCTTCGTCGCTGGCGCGCAAGTCTTTTAAGGAGCCGCAATGCTACCCGATTTCCTGCGTTTCTGGGGCGCGAACCCCGCGTTAGAAGCCCAATGGCCGTGGCTGCTGGGCGTCCTTGCCGCCGCCTACCTGCTGGGTTCTGTTCCGTTCGGCATGCTGATTTCCAAAGTTATGGGATTGGGCAATCTGCGCGACATCGGTTCGGGCAACATCGGCGCGACCAACGTGTTGCGCACAGGTTCAAAGAAAGCCGCGCTGGCAACGCTGGTTCTGGACGCCGGCAAAGGCGCCGTGGCGGTCCTGATCGCCCGCGCGTGGCTTGGCGAAGACGCGGCCCAAGTCGCAGCTCTCGGGGCGTTCCTTGGCCACCTGTTCCCGATCTACCTGATGTTCAAAGGCGGTAAAGGAGTTGCCGTATTCCTCGGCATTATGCTCGCGCTGAACTTCTGGGCTGGCCTTGCCGCCTGCGCCACATGGCTGGCGATTGCACTGATCTTCCGCATTTCGTCGCTGTCGGCGCTCGTTGCGTCTGCTGCAACCCCGTTTTGGCTATATGCGTTTGGCATGCCAGCCGCAGTCTGGCTAGGCGTCGTGTTGGCCTGCTTCGTCTGGGTTCGGCACTTCGCCAATATCGAGAGATTGCTGAAAGGTACGGAACCGAAAATCGGCAAAAAGTAAGCGGCGCGTCCGCTACCGAACAAACCTGCTGCCGCTTTAAGCTAAACCTTTCGCTTGATTGAACACACAGCCTGTCACAAAGAGACGGAATAACAATCAAGCGAGGGAATACCCATGAATTTCACGCAGTCCGTTTCAACATGTTTTTCTAAATACATCACCTTCAAGGGCCGCGCCTCGCGCTCGGAACTTTGGTGGTTTGTCCTGTTTATCATTGTCGGAAGCGCCATCGCCGGTGCGGCTGATTCCGCCATATTCGGCAAGAACACTATGATGATGGGTGGGATGGAGTTTTCCTATAATGCCGGATTCATCGGCAATATCTTCGCCCTTGTCACCTTCTTGCCTGTATGGGCAGTCGAGGTTCGCCGTTTGCACGACACCGGCAGATCCGGTTGGTGGTTGTTGCTCTGCCTTATCCCGTTAATCGGTGCGATCATTTTGCTGGTCTGGATGATCGGCAAAGGCACCGGGGGTGACAACGAATACGGCGCTGATCCATTAGCCTAAAGAAATCGCCCCGCCGGGAATGCGGGACGACCAATTCTAGTAGGAATATTCCTGATAGACGCGCTTGATATCCCCGCCCCATTCGCACTGATACAAACGTTCCAGTTTCTTGGCTGGCGAGTATCCGCGATCGACGATTTCCTGCAAAGCATTGAGGAAATGTGTCTCGTCGGGGATCATACCTCCCGCCCCCGGTCTCGCCCGCGCTTTTAGACCGGCCTCGGAAATTGCCAGCAAATCCTTGGCCACATCCAGAACTTCGCGCCCGTTAACACGCGCCTGCAAACCGTCCTTAGCCACATCTATCCGCAGCTGGTCACGCTGTTCCGCGGTCCAGTCCTTGCAAACATCCCACGCCGCATCGAGCGCGTTTTGGTCATACATCAACCCGACCCAGAAGGCTGGCAACGCACAGATTTTGCGCCAAGGGCCGCCGTCGGCGCCGCGCATCTCCATGTATTGCTTGATCCGCGCTTCGGGGAAAGCGGTGGTCAGATGGTCGGCCCAATCGGAAAGCGTTGGTATTTCACCGGGCAATGCCGGCAGTTTTCCAACCAGAAAATCGCGGAACGACATGCCTAGCGCGTCGATATACTTGCCATCGCGGTAAACGAAATACATCGGCACATCGAGGGCATATTGCACCCATGCCTCGAACCCGAAGCCGTCTTCAAACACAAACGGCACCATACCGGTGCGGGCCTTATCGGTGTCTTGCCAAATACGGGCGCGCCATGACTGGTAGCCGGTTAACTTGCCCTCGAAGAACGGGGAATTCGCAAACAGTGCCGTTGCAATTGGCTGCAAGGCGATACCGGTACGCAGTTTGTGCACCATGTCCGGCTCGGACGCGAAATCGAGATTAACCTGAATAGTTGTCGTGCGGTACATCATCTGCGTGCCGTGCGTACCAACCGTGCCCATGTACGGGGTCATCAGCTTGTAGCGCCCCTTCGGCATCATCGGCATTTGCTCTTCCGTCCATTCCGGCGCTGCGCCCATGCCAAAGAAACGCGCGCCAATACGGTCGGCGACGGTTTTTACTTCGCGAAGATGCTCGTTCGCCTCGTCACAGGTCTGATGGATACTTTCCAGCGGCGCACCAGAGAGTTCCAACTGCCCGCCCGGTTCCAGACTGACGTTCGCACCATCTTTGGTTAGACCGATCAGATGTCCTGCTTCCTCAACCGGAGCCCAGCCGAATTCGTCCCGCAACCCTTCGAGAATTGCCTTGATCGACCGCTCGCCCTCGTACGGGATGGGTTTCAGGGTATCTTTACAATAACCGAACTTCTCGTGCTCGGTGCCGATGCGCCATTCGCTCTTGGGTTTACAACCAGCGGACATGTATTCTGCCAGTTGCGAGTGGTGCTCGATCGGGCCACCACCGGACTGAGGTATCGACATTTATGGAACTCCCGTTTTTATGTTCTGACTATCGACTTAGGATGCCCGTATCTGCGGCGCAAGTCATGTTATCGTGTTTTGTGGACCGCGCTGCCAAATCGTGAAAATCTCCTGCGTTTCGGCCCTCATAGCCCGTAGAATTTTTTCGTAACCGAGGTTCGGAAGGGCCGCGAAAGTTTCCACCAATTGTTCCGCTCCGTCCGCCGAAGCCGGTATCACCAGCGAGCCCTCCGGGCCCCATAGGATCCAGTTTCGGTCACCGCTGGCGCTAGGCAGGGTTGAAAGCTGAAGGCGCAATAACGTGTCCAATTCGACAGTGCCACCTTTTTCAGGCGCGAAGTAGGTGATTTCCCGCTCACGGACCTCCACGATACCGGGCCCGTCAGCATCAACGGAAATGCGGGCGCGCATGTAGGACACATAGAGGATACTGCCAATAACAGCGGCGATTGCCAGCCCGATGATGCCGGAAATCCAGCTCGATTGCACGATTGCCTTCCATAACAGCCAGATCGACAGGGCGAAAAGCACCGCAATCAGGGCAGGTTCTCGCCAGCGGCGCAGCGTGTGGATCGCTTCGGGACGTAAAAAAGCCATGCCTAGTCCTAGATGTCAGCGGGGGCGAAGAAGGTTATAGTGTAGTGACCGATCTGCTCAAAGCCAATGGCCCGATAGGCACGCGAGGCGTTTTCATCCGCCGAAAACAGAACCGCGTTTTTGACGCCAGCGGCGCGGGCTTCAGCCAAATGCAGCGCAACGGCCAATCGGGCGTAGCCGCGAACGCGACGCTCGGGCGGGGTGTAGACACCGCCGACCAGCACCGTATCGGGTAAAACTGCATTGAACGCGGTCTGCGCGACCAAGTCACCATTTTTTACCAAAACCCGCATTTTGCCCGATTTCATACGCTCCGCCGCGTCATGTTTACTTTTGTCGCGGGTTTCGTCGTTGTCCTGTCCCAGTCCGGTTTCGATCATATAAGCAAACGCCCATTTCTCTAGAACGGCGATATCCTCGTTCACCGGCTTTCGAAGGCTTGAACCACGATTGGCCGGAACTACCAGATTATCGAGATCGAGGGAAAACAACGGCTCTACATCGTCAAAAGTCGTCGGCGCATCTTGCATGCCGAAAGCCTCTCGTAATTCCGCGACCTGACCGGATTCGCCCAGCATTGCAGTGTATTCTGTGTCCTCCCGCAAATTTTCTTTCATAAACCGCGCGATTTCCGCGATCCCATCAGGCGCCTGCACCATCAGCGTCCCGCTATTCGAGATAGCCGCTACCCCTTGGATCGCGCCACCCTTCTCCCGCAGAAAGTAGCGCATGGCGTTTGGGTGATCGCTGCGCCCGATGCTGTAGTCCCGCAAATTACCACGCAGGAACATGGAGGTTTCATGGCGTTTGGCAAGAAACGCATCCAACCGCAGTGTGTCGTCGCGCGTCGCTTCTCGTAAAATAACTCTCAATCCCAATCTCCCAAGACCGATTGCCACGCAGTCAGTGCAGCAATCGCCGCCGTGTCAGCCCGCAATATCCGGGGACCAAGCGTAACCGACGTCACCTGCGTCATGCCCCTTAGCTGCTCGACCTCCTCGGGCGAGAACCCGCCCTCGGGACCGATAACGATCGCCCATTTACCACCTGTCTTCTGCGCCAATGCCTGCGCCACCGGCAATGCCACGCGACTTTCATCGCAGAACATCAACTGTCGGTCCTCCGGCCAGTCAGCCAACACATCGGAGAGCTTTTGGATATCGGTAACCTCTGGCACAAATGTGCCACCGCACTGCTCGGTGGCCTCCATCGCATACGCTCGGAGGCGGTCGATCTGTATCCGATCCATATTCGTGTAGCGGGTAAGCACGGGCATGATCCGCGCTGCACCCAGTTCGGCGGCTTTCTCTACAATAAACGCGGTGCGGGCTTTCTTGATCGGCGCGAACATCAGCCAGAGGTCCGGTGGCAAGCGCAATGGTGCCGTTTGTTCGCGAACTGCGAGACGCCCCGTCCGCTTGCCGGCTTCGGCGACTTCGGCCAACCATTCGCCATCGCGACCGTTAAATAACAGCACATTTGCGCCGGTTTGCAGACGCATAACGTTGAACAGATAGTTCGCCTGTTCTTTTGTCAGGACAATCCCTTGCCCTGATGCCAGTGGACCCTCTACAAAGAGCCTGATTTTTGCGTGTTTCTTAGCCATGGTATGCCCCTATGAATCAAGACGATCATATGCCTGAACCGAACCAAGATGGAAGAGTTGCCGATGCGACGACGCTAAATTGGGTGGATCGCTTTGCCCCGCGCTGGTCACGCCCCTATTTGCGGCTGTCGCGTGCGGATCGACCTGCGGGGACGTGGCTGCTTCTGATTCCGTGCTGGTGGGGGTTGGGACTGGCGGTCGCGGCCGATCCTGCGGGTGGAAACCTCGGTGACATCTGGATCGCAATCGGCTGTGCCATCGGTGCATTCCTGATGCGCGGCGCGGGGTGCACATGGAACGACATATCGGACCGCGAGTTTGACGCACAGGTCGCGCGGACAAAATCGCGCCCGCTGCCGTCTGGTCAGGTCACGGTCAAACAAGCTGCCGTCTGGCTGGCCCTGCAAATGCTGATAGCCTTTGCCGTTTTGTTAACCTTCAACCCCTTTACTATCGCCCTTGGCATCGCGGCGCTGATACCGGTCGCGGTCTACCCGTTCGCCAAGCGCTTTACCTGGTGGCCGCAAGTCTTCCTCGGCATCGCTTTCAACTGGGGCGCGCTGTTGGCGTGGGCGGCGCATGAAGGTGCGCTAGGATGGCCGCCGGTTTTGCTTTACCTTTCCGGCATCGCCTGGACGTTGTTCTATGACACGATCTATGCGCATCAGGACAAAGACGACGACGCCTTGATCGGCGTTAAATCGACGGCGCGCCTATTTGCGGAAAAGACACCGCGATATCTGCTGGTGTTCATGATCCTCGCTGTCGTTCTCATGATGATGGCTGCGATTTCCGCGCTGGCGAGTGGCACGCCCGTCACGCTATTGCTCGGAATAATGGCCGCTTGGGCCTTCGGATTGCATATGTTTTGGCAGATGCGCCACCTCGATATCGACGACGCTGAAAAATGTCTGCACCTGTTTCGTTCCAATCGGGATGCAGGGTTGATCGCCGCCGCAATCCTCGCCATCGGCGCTTTACTGTAATCTAGGCGACAGGGCGGTTGCCCTGCCTGAAATCATCGCTTAGAAAACAGCCAACTAAACGACTCCGAGGTCCCATGCGCCCTGCCGCCATAGCATTCGCCACAGCCGGATTTCTGGCCAGTATCGCCGCCGCTGCGGTGGTCGCCAATTTTGCCGTAGCAAAACTGGAAGACGCAACCATGCGGAATTCCAAAACCGCGCTGGTGGCATCGGGTCAAGGCTGGGTCGAGATCGAAACCGACGGAATGTTGGTCAAACTCACCGGAACCGCTCCGGATGAACGCCGCCGCATGGTGGCGTTGGACGCAATTGGTGGTGTAGTTTCTTCATCCCGTATCCGTGACACTCTCGAGGTTGAGGAAAGCGTCGCTGCCGTAGCGCCGGAATTCGCGCTGGAGATCCTGCGAAGCGGCACGGATGTTTCACTGATCGGCATCACTCCGGTAGAAGGCGACGTTGATGTTGTCCGCAACGCCGTTGACCGGATCATAGACGTCTCGTTGATCGACATGAAAGAATCCACCAGTTGGGATGCACCGGAAGGCTGGCAAACCGCGCTTGGTTTCGGGGCCGAAATTATGACCCGCATCGAGCGGGCGAAAATCAGTATCAAGCCGGGTGAAGTCAACGTGAGCGCCGTCGTGAAAAGCGATGCGGAAAAACGGTCGTTGCAGCAAGACCTTGCCTCGATCCGGCCCGCTGATATTGAGTTTACAATTGATATCACAGCCCCGCGCCCGATCTTTGCGCCGTATATGTTGACGTTGAAAATAAGCGAAGATGAAACCGCGCTTATGTGTTACGCGCTGACGCAAGAAGGCGCGGCGCGCATTCTTGCCGCCGCAAAGCTTGCCGGCGTGACAGAAAGCGCCTCTTGTGAAATTGGTCTCGGTGCCCCTACGGATACATGGGCAGATGCGGCAGTTGCCGGTATTGATGCTATAACAAAGTTGGGCGGTGGCAAGCTGGAGATGATCGATTCCGGTGTTACCCTGACCGCCCCGCTTGGATTTAACCCCGAAGCCTTCAACACGATTAGCCTTGCGTATAGAGAGGTTCTTCCGCAATCCTATGCGTTCAAAGCCGTGCTGCCCGAAGCCGAAGTCGTCAACGACGAGACCCGCCCTTATTTCCACGCGCAACTGCGTGACAACGGCAGCGCGCTTATGAACGGCGTCACCATCGACGAAATTTCCAAACGCACGTTGCTGACCTATGCCGAAGCCAAGTTCGGCCACGGCTCCGTCAACGACATCACCAAAATTGCCGAATTCGCGCCCCATGGATGGACATCCCGCCAACTGGTCGCACTCGAAGTATTGTCGATGCTGCGGGTCGGCAATATCAACGTAACCGAAGACACCGTGACCGTCAGCGGCACCGGCGAAACCGAAGGGTTATACGACGCCATTCTGAGCAAACTCGAAGTCGGGTTCGGCGCCGACGCGCAATTCGAGATAACAGTGGAAGAAGACGTTCCGGCATCGGTCGTCGAAGATTTGCCCGACCCGAAAGAATGTGAAGCTGAAATTGCCACCCTGTTGGCGGAGAACCAAATTCTGTTCGCACCCTCCTCGGCAGTGATTGAATCTTCGTCGGTGAAAACCATCAATACTATCGTCACGATCCTGAACCGTTGCAGCCATGCAGCATTTGAAATCGGTGGCCATACCGACAGTCAGGGCCGCGAGGAGATGAACAAAAACCTGAGCCAGAGCCGCGCCGACGCTGTGCTCGACTCGCTGCTGGCACGTAACATGTTGCTCGGGGAACTAACGGCCGTTGGCTACGGCGAAAGCCAACCGATTGCCGACAATGAAACCGAAGAAGGGCGTCAGGAAAACCGACGCATCGCTTTCAAATTGCTAGGGGACACCACAGATGGACAGAACTGATTTGACACTGATAATCGGGTCTGCACTGGTTGCGGCCCTCATCATCGGATGGACCGTTCGCTGGTTCTTTGACCGCATGAACACCACTGGCCCGATGGCCTCGGACGAGGTTGTCGCCCGGATGCGCGAAGCTGAGGCTGCACAGGCCGCTGCCGAGAGCCGCGCCGACGAGATTGAAGCGCAAGCCCGCCGAACCGAAAGCCAGCTACACGCGGAACTGGATGCCGCCATGACCGGTCTAGGGAACGCCCGCCGCGAAGCCGAGCAGTGGCGCACCGACGCCGAAGCATGGCGTGCGGAGGTTGACGAGTTACGCGGGCATTAAGACCAGCGGTTCAGCGCCTCTTCGTCAGCATCACGGGCATCAACCCATTTACCGCCATCCGCAGTGCCTTCTTTCTTCCAGAAAGGCGCGCGGGATTTCAGGAAATCCATCAGAAATTCAGCCGCCTCGAAAGCGTCACCGCGATGCGGCGAGGCCGCAGCCACCAGCACGATCTGCGCACCCGGCTCCAGCTTGCCATAGCGATGGATGATCCGCGTTGCCTGCAGCTGCCAACGAGAATTGGCCTTGGCCTCGATTGCAGCCAACGCCTTTTCGGTCATGCCGGGGTAATGCTCCAGCTCCATTTCCGCAATACCCTCGCCACCGGCGGTATCCCGCACCAGCCCCGTGAAAGTCACCACAGCGCCGATATCAGTACGGCCAGCACTCAGGACCTTTAGCTCGGCACCAACATCGAAGTCTTCAGCCTGCACGCTGACTGACATATCAGCCCCCTGTCATCGGTGGGAAAAACGCGATTTCGCGAACACCGACGAGCGGCGCGGATAGCTCGGAAAGCTCCTGATCCAGCGCCACGCGAATGGCGTTCATATCCGAAAACGCAAGGTCATAGCGCTCCTCGCGGTCACGCAATTCGGCGACCAAATCGGCCACCGTCTCGGCGGATGTTTCAACAACCTCGCGCGGCACACCAATGCGCTCGCGCACCCAAGCGAAATACAAGACCTGCATTAGTTTTCCTCTCGTAGGAATGGCAGTGATTTACGGAAATAGTCAAATCCGGTGATCAAAGTCAGCAACGCGGCGAGCACCAACAAACCGAGACCGGCCCATGTTACCACCTTGAACGACTGGAACAGCAGCCAGAGGTTGCCGGTATCCTCGACTTCACCATTGATCACGGCCCTGGCGTAATCTGCTTCCATGCCAAACATGTTTCCAGCCACATAGAATTGCAGCATGTGCCCCAGCAACAAGGCCGCAACCGCAACCATCTGCACGGTGGTTTTCCACTTCGCAAGCTTGGTAACTTTCAGGGTGCTGGCGCTTGCACCTAGGAACTCCCGCAGGCCGGAGACGAATATTTCGCGAAACATAATCGCTACCACGGCGATCAGAATAAGGAAGTCCTGCCACGGCCAGACGACCAACAGGTTGCCAGCCGAAAGTGACACCACTACGACAAGCGCAATCACCACCATCACCTTGTCGGCGATCGGGTCCAGCATCCGTCCGAAATTGCTAGTCTGGTTCCACTTACGCGCCAAATACCCGTCGAGGAAATCAGTCAACGATGCCCCTACGAACAAGATCAGCGCCACCCAGTCCGCCAAGGGGCTGGGAAACACGATATATGCCAACGGCACGCCCGGAGCCGCTAGTAGACGTAAAACGGTCAGAATATTGGGAATGTTCCAGCGCATGATCTCTCCAGTTCAGTTACCCATGCTTAACGGTTTATTCGCCGCTGTGGAAGAAGCCATAGATGCTTTCTGCCATGGCATCCGAAATTCCTTCAACCGCCTTCAAATCCGCAAGCCCGGCCCGCGTTGCCGCCTTCGCCGAACCGAAATGTGCCAGCAACGCCCGCTTACGCATCGCGCCGACGCCGGGCACATCGTCCAGCGGTGTCGCCCCGACCGCTTTCGCCCGCTTGGTACGATGCGCGCCAATGGCGAAACGGTGCGCTTCGTCGCGCAAGCGCTGCACGAAATACAAAACCGGATCGCGGTGGGGCAGCGAAAACGGCCGCTTGCCGGGGCGGTGGAACTCTTCCTTACCGGCATCTCGGTCCTCGCCCTTGGCGATGCCGACAATAGCCACACCTTCAACCCCGAGTGCATCCAATGCTGTCACGGTCGCCGACACCTGCCCCGCGCCACCGTCGATCAGCAGCAGATCTGGCCACATGTCGGTTTTGCGTTCAGGGTCTTCCTTCAGCAAACGTCGGAAACGACGGTCGAGTACCTCGCGCATCATCCCGAAATCGTCACCGGGGGTCAGCTCGGTATTCTTGATGTTGAACTTGCGGTAACTGGATTTCATCCAACCCTCCGGTCCCGCCACAACCATGCCGCCGACCGCGTTGGTGCCGGAAATGTGGCTGTTATCGAAAACCTCGATCCGTTCCGGTGTTTTCTCCAATCCAAATGCGGCGGCCAGCCCCTCGAGCAATTTCGTCTGGGTGGCGGTTTCCGACATCTTGCGCGCCAAAGCCTCGCGCGCATTGCGCTCGGCGCCCTCGACCAAAACACGCTTTTCGCCACGCCGCGGGACCAACAGTTCGACTTTGCGGCCAAGTTGCGTCGTTAACGCCTCTTCCAGCAGATCCGCGTTCTCGATTTCATGACTTAGCAGCAACAACCTTGGTGGTGTTTTGTTTCCATAGAACTGCCCAATAAAAGCCTCCAGTATCTCGGCTGGCTCGGCACCGGCACCAGTTCGTGGGTAATATGCCCGATTGCCCCAGTTCTGGTTAGCGCGGATGAAGAATACCTGCACACAAGCCTGCCCGCCCTCCTGACTAAGACCGATGATATCCGCCTCGGAAACCCCTTGCGGATTGATACCTTGCGAGGTCTGCACCGCCGTCAGCGCACTGATCCTGTCTCGGAGAGAGCCGGCTTTCTCGTATTCCATCGCCTCGCTCGCCTCGGCCATCTGCTTGGCGAGACCAGCCTGAATGGCGGTCGACTTGCCCGACAAAAACCTGATCGCGTCCTGCACGGTTTCTGCGTATTCCTCGCGACTGATCTTCCCAACACAAGGGGCCGAGCAACGTTTTATCTGGTATTGCAGACATGGCCGCGTACGGCTCGAAAAAATCGAGTCAGAACAATTCCGCAACAGAAAGACTTTTTGCAAATGATGCAGCGTCCGGTTCACCGAGCCCGCCGACGCGAAAGGCCCGAAATACATCCCCTGCCCCTTTTTGGAGCCACGATGCTTCTGCGCCTGCGGATAATCGTGATGGGTCGTGACCACGATGTTCGGAAAACTCTTGTCGTCACGCAGCAGCACATTGTAGCGCGGCTTCAACTGCTTGATCAGGTTCTGCTCCAGCAACAAGGCTTCGGTTTCGGTTTGCGTGGTCAGAAACATCATTTGCGCCGTCGCCGAGATCATCCGCCCGATCCGTGCGGTATGACCGGTCAGGCGCGCATAATTCGACACACGTTTCTTCAGGTTCCGCGCTTTACCAACATAAAGAACCTCGCCCCTGGCATCGAGCATCCGGTACACTCCGGGACTGTTATCCAAAGTGTTCAGATACTTCTGAATGACTTTAAATCCAGTTTCGGCAGCGTCGTCGACCAGCGCGACGCCCTCTTCCTCGAAGCCTGAATTTTGATGATTTTCGGTCAATTAACCTGCATGCCTCTGATGAAAACGATTCTTATGTTAGCTGTATTGTTCATGATAATATTTCAAGAGAAAACATGTCCACGGTTCCTGTGGATAACTCTGTTGGTAAATTTCCTGACACTCGCCAAAAACCAACAATACTTGAAAAGATTACCCATTGGTTAAAAAATAGGCAATTCAATAAGTTGTTGTTATTGTTGCGGTATTTTTATTTCGTTGACGGGTTTTCAAGACATGTGACAGAATCATTACAGAAATGTGAAAGAACTCGGGTCAAGTGGAAAAGTCAGAAAAGTTCCGATTTTTTGGCTATAATTTTAGCATATTGAAAAGCAAAGGTTTTTTACTCTACCCCGAGGACATCCGGCGTTTTCCATGCCAGATGCTGGCCACCATCAAGGCAAATCAACTGGCCAGTCATGCCGTCAATTTCGAGAATAAAATCCAGTGCTTTGCAGATTTCCTGCGGGTTGGAACCGCGTTCCAAAATCGTTGCCGCCCGTTGCTTGGCGAAATGTTCGGCGGTCTGACGCGTCCCCTGCATTGTCGGCCCCGGCCCGATTGCGTTGACGCGAATGTGCGGGGCGAGAAATTGGGCCGAAGTCTGCGTAAACGCCCAAAGACCCGCCTTGGCGAGGGTGTAGGTGGCAAATTCCGGTGTCAGCTTACGAACCCGCATATCGGCCATATTGACCACACAAGCCCGCGCTACCGGCTCGCCATTTTCGTCGTTAACCGCTTTAGGAGCCTGATCCGCAAAAGCCTGTGTCAGGAACACCGGCGCGCGAAGGTTGGAGTTGATATGACGGTCCCAGCTTTTGATGCTGGCGGTTTCCAGATTGTCATACTCGAAAATCGAGGCATTATTGATCAGAATATCAAGCGGCGCGCCAATGGCGGCCACTGCCCGTCCTACCAGCGTTTCGGTGTCGTGGATGTCGAGCAGGTCGGCGTGTACAGCCGCGGCCTTAACGCCAAGCGCCCGCGCTTCGTCTGCGGTGGATTCGGCTTCGTCTGCGCTGCTGGAATAGTGGATAACCACATCGACGCCTTTAGCAGCCAAGTGCAGAACCATGGCGCGCCCCAGACGTTTCGCGCCACCGGTAATCAACGCAGTTCTTGCCATGGTATTCTCCGGTTAGTGCAGCATCGACACAATATAGACCACATAAGCGGTCAGAAACAAGAATCCCCATAAACGGGAAAGTTTCAACCCAAAAAACACGAATAAGGCGAGCACAGCAGATGACGCCAGCATTATCCACAGATCGCTGTATAGGAACCTTGGGGCGATTTCCAACGGCCCAAAGAAACTCGCGATCCCCATGATCGCTAGCAGGTTAAACATATTCGAACCGATGACATTACCAAGCGCCACGTCTGCCTGCCGGCGGAATGCAGCGACAACTGTCGTTGCAAGCTCGGGTAATGAGGTGCCAATAGCAACCAGAGTCAGCCCGACGATTTCTTCCGAAATCCCGTGTTTATCGGCGATCCCAAGCGCGCCTTCGATCAATATGTCCGCGCCAAACGGTAAGCCGATCAGACCTGCGATCATATAAGCGGAAACTTTCCAGACCGGCATATTCGGGTCTGCGTCTTCCAACTCGGACAGATCTTCCGAGGTTACGCTATCGATATTCACGCCACGACGGGCCCTACGTGCGGCAACAAAAGCATCACCGAGCATCGCCACAAGTAACACCAGCAGCACGATGCCTTGCCAGATATGCAGCGGACCAAGATAGCAAAGCGCAATAAAAACAACGGACGCCGCAATCATCTGGATATAGCTGCGCCTCGTGTCGCAACGGCTGGTATCCATCGTCATCATCAAGGCAGGTATACCAAGAACCAGCAATACGTTGGCGGTGTTTGAACCCACCACATTTCCAAGGGCGATACCGGGAGCGCCTTCCAATGCGGATTGCACTGCGATCAGTAACTCGGGAGCGGACGTGCCGAAACCGACGATGGTAAAGCTGACGATCAAAGCTGGGATACCCAAACGCAGGCTAAGGGAAACCGCACCTTTGACCAGCGAGTCGCCCGCCACAAGCAGGACAATCAGACCAGCAAATACTAAAAGTATATCCATCAAATTCTGGCGGTCCCTATCCGTAAACGCCTATTTGGCGCTTTTCTTACATGTGCACGGCTCGATACCAATCAGGTAGTTTCCGCATGTCTTGCATTTTTTCGCACGACGTAACTCTTTGGGTTTCTTTAGTTTCAAAACCCGCAACTTGCCAAACATGCCAAGTGCTACGATTACGATCAAGAAGATTGAGACAACTTTATACATCATATCACACTTATAACCCGAAACGGGACCAGTTCATACGGTCCTCCACGTCGGAGATCACATTGGCGGCGCCAAACCTGCTAAGTATCGAACGCTTCAACCCATGATCACGCAGTCTTACGTCGTCGCCAAACAACGCCTTCATCTTGGGTACAAGATGCGCAATCCCATCGACCAGACCGTTCTCGATCGCCTGCTTTCCAACCCAGATTTCGCCGGTAAATAGATCTTTGTCACCGACTTTTGCACCACGGCGCGAAGTAACCTGAGCGATAAAGTTTTCGTGGATGACTTTTTGCAATCCTTTGATCCGCTCGACATCCTCGTCTTTCACGGGCCGGAATGGATCCAGCATCGATTTGTCTTCGCCCGCCGTATAGATACGACGTTCGACACCCTGACGCTCCATCAGTTCGTTAAACCCGAAGGAGGCTGAAATCACCCCGATCGAGCCGATAATCGAGTTCCCGTCGACGTAAATCTCGTCTGCCGTCGTCGCCAGCCAATAACCGCCAGAGGCTGCCACGTCCTCGCAAAAAGCGTAGACTTTGATGTCTTTTTCCTCAGCCAAACGCCGGATACGCGCGGCGATCAATGCCGACTGCACAGGTGAGCCGCCTGGCGAGTTGATTACCAGTGCCACCGCTTTGGGTTTGCCACGCGAAAACGCCCGTTCGATAACAGGTGCCAGTGCGGCGTCGTTCAGACCCGGCCCGCCAATGCGGCTGCCGCCACCAATCACACCATTCAAACGGATAACCGGAACCGTGGGCTTGGATTTGAATAATTTGACAATTTTTTCCATAGGCGCAGATGTATGCAGCCGACCTCACTTGCACAACCCAAATTACGGCTGTTTCTGCGCAATCGTGACCTTTATGCCTACATGGCCTTGACCTTCGGAGGTAACCTTGCTGTATCTGGCCAAGCAAACCGCCAAATAAGGGGAAACTAATGGAATATCGAAAGCTGGGCCGCACGGGCATCGAGGTCAGCACACTTTGCCTCGGATCAATGACATGGGGCACACAGAACAGTGAGGCCGAGGGCCACGGGCAGATCGACATGGCGCTAGATCACGAGGTGAATTTCATTGATACCGCAGAGATGTATCCGACCACACCGCTTGGTCTGGAAACACAGGGCAGCACCGAAGAAATCATCGGCAGTTGGTTTGCAAAAACCGGTCGGCGCGAAGATGTGATTTTAGCAACCAAGGTCACCGGTGGCGGCACGAGCATGGTACGCGACCGCGGCGGGGCAGATATTTCGCCTGCCATCATCCGCGAGGCTGTCGAGGGAAGCCTGAAACGCCTGCAAACAGACTACATCGACCTTTATCAGTTCCACTGGCCCAATCGCGGCTCCTACCACTTTCGCAAATACTGGTCGTTTGACCCAAGCGGACAGGACCGCAACAAAACCCGCGATCACATGACTGAATGCCTGCGAACCATGGGCGAGCTGGTATCAGAAGGCAAAATCCGACATTTCGGCACCTCGAACGAGTCTTGCTGGGGGGCGTCGCAATACCTCGAAATCGCCGAGGCTGAAGGATTGCCGCGCATGGCGTCGATCCAGAACGAATACAGCCTACTGTGCCGGATCTACGACACGGACCTGTCAGAACTAAGTATCAACGAAGATGTCGGCTTGCTTGCATTCTCGCCGCTGGCTGCTGGTATTTTGACAGGAAAATACCAAGGCAACGTGATTCCCACCGGTTCGCGCCGCACCTTCAACGACAATCTTGGCGGGCGCTTGACGGAATACGCCTACCCCGCTGTTGATGCCTATATGGCAGTCGCCGAAAAGCATGATCTGGACATCAGCCAGATGGCGCTGGCGTTCTGCGTATCACGTCCGTTTATGGCGTCGGTAATTTTTGGCGCGACTACGAACGAGCAGTTGGAGAACTCGCTGAAGGCGGCGCAGATAACGTTGTCAGCGGAGGTTCTGGAAGACATCGCGGCAGCACGCCGATCGCATCCTATGCCGATCTAGCCGGCAAGCAAAACATTGGCGGCCGAGCGTGCCTCGGCCGTCACCGTATCACCCGACAGCATCCGTGCAATTTCATCGACCCGTTCGCCCTGATCCAAAGCACGCACGTCCGTCAGTGTCACCTGCCCTTGCACCGACTTCGAAACCCGCCAGTGATGCCCGCCAAGTGCTGCAACCTGTGGCGAGTGCGTCACCACCAAAACCTGCCCGTTTTCCGCCAAATTCGAGAGCCGCCGACCTACGGCGTCCGCGGTCGCCCCCCCGACTCCGCGATCGATTTCGTCAAAAATCATTGTTACACCCGAGTTGCGCGACGTCAGGCAAACCTTCAACGCCAATAAAAACCGAGAAAGCTCACCACCCGAGGCAATGCGATTAATTGGCCCCGAAGGCGCCCCCGGATTGGTGGCGACACTAAAGACCACGCGGTCTTTGCCGTCCGGGTCAGCTTGGTCCGTTGGTGTAATCTCGGTCGTGAACTCGGCCCGCTCCATCTTCAGCGGCGCAAGCTCGTCCTTCATCGCCTTGTCCAGCCGCGCGCCCGCGGCGACCCGCTTTTGCGTCAAGGCATCAGCAGCCGCGTCATAGGTGCGCTGTGCCTTAGACACTGCCTGTTGCAGCTCATGAATATGATCGGCACCAGTGTCAATTTCGACCAGACGGTCACGGAACTCCTCGCCGGTTTTCGCAAGATCGTCCGGCAAAACGTTGTGCTTGCGTGCTAAGGCACGGATTGCAAACAGACGTTCTTCGAGGTGCTCAAGTTCGGAGGGATTGAAATCGAGCGCATCAAGCGCATCCTCGATTCCGCGCTGCGCCTCGGCCATCTCGGACAACGCACGACCTAGCGAATCCACAGGTTCTTCCAATCGGCCACCCGCTTGCGGCGCGGCGTCTTCGAGCCAGCGGATGGCGTCAGACATCAAGCCCTCCGCCCCCTCCATCGCGATTGCACTGGCAGCCTTGCCAATCCCCTCGCGGATGCGCGCTGCGGCTTGCATAAGACGGCGCTGCGTATCCAGCATCTCGTCCTCGCCAGCCTCGGGCGCCAATTCGTCTATTTCCTTAACCGCATGGCGCAAGAATTCGGCATCACGCGAAGCTTCTTCCAGCTTCACCTCGGCAGCGACCAGCGCTTTTTTCGCCTCCGACAGGCCACGCCAAACAGCTCGCACTTTACCGGCATCCGCCACCGAACCCGCGAAATTGTCCAGCAAGTCGCGGTGCCCTTTGACGTCCAGCAAACCCTTATCGTCGTGTTGCCCGTGGATTTCCACCAAAGTCTCGGACAACTCCCGCAGCAATTCGCCCGAGCAAGCCTTGTCATTTATATACGCCCGCTTGCGTCCGTCAGGGCTGTTCGTGCGCCGCAGGATCAGGCCATCCTCGGCTGAAAATCCCGCTTCGGCTAAAATGGCATGCGCCGCGTGATCTTCGGTCAAAGCAAACTCGGCCGTGACTTCACCCCGCTCAGCTCCCTGCCGCACAATATCTGAACGCCCGCGCCACCCCAACACGAAACCCAGCGAATCCAGCAGGATGGACTTACCCGCACCTGTCTCACCCGTCAGGACGTTAAGGCCGGACTGGAATTCGAGATCAAGAGCTTCAATCAACAGGATGTTACGGATCGAGAGCGCATGGAGCATAATTTATGACCCCCCAAGGCCCGCCGGAGTTCAGCCGCCGGACATCAGGGCAGCCGCATCAAGCTGCCATTCGTTGCCCGGATATTGCGCCGCCAACAGGTTCGCCGCCGCCTGCGCTTCGCCAGTCAAACCAAGCGACAAATACGCCTCGACCATACGGAACATGGCTTCGGGCGTTTGGCCGGTGTTACCGTAGTCGTCGATTACGACACGAAAGCGTTCGATCGCGGAAACATAGTGGCCACGTTTCAAATAGTAGCGCCCGATGTCCATTTCCTTACCCGCGAGCTGGTTCAGCGCAATCCCGAATTTCTCTTCGGATAGGCGTGCATATTCGGTACCCGGATAGGTTTCAATCAGTTCACTAAAAATCTGCAACGAACGGAAAGTGTTGCGCTGATCCCGCTCGACATCAATGATCTGGTCGTAATAGGACAACGCGATCAGATACATCGCCAAGGGGGCCTCGGCAGTCGTTGGATAGAAGTCCAGATACCGCGCCGCAGCTGCCCGGCTCTCGGGGTACATCTGTTTCTCGTGATAAGCTTTGGCAGCACCGATAATCGCGTATTTGGCCTCGACCGAATAAGGGTGCAAGCGCTCGACTTCGTTGTAATATTCGGCGGCGTCTTTGTAATCGCCGCGGGCAACTTCGGCCTCGGCCAGGGCCATAATGTCAGCGACGGGCGTGCCCTCGGTTACCTGCTTGTTGCCGCCACCGGCGCAGCCCGCAATAGCGAACACCGAAACGATAGCTAAACCACGGATACCTTTGAATACACCAGCCATACTAACCCTCGAAATAATGTAGTTTCGCGCCTGAAACTAACTCTTGCCACAAGGATTACCACAGGAAAATGACGGGAAAAAGGATTCTTAATGCACAAACAACCCGGAGGCCACTAAACCGCCATCGCCAGATCGTCGATTTTCAGCCCTACACCCGGTAGACGCGCCGCCTGTGCGCCGTCAGCTTCAATGATTTCGAAGGCATCAGGTGTATCGAAAACCGCGCGAAGCAGAAGGTTGGTCATCCGGTGGCCCGCACGCACTCCGCGATACCGACCAAGCACCGGCATGCCAGCCAATGCCAAATCCCCTAGCGCATCCAGCATTTTGTGGCGCACACATTCATCGCTGCGGCGGAAACCTTCCGGGTTAAGGATTTTTCCATCCTCGACCACAACCGCATTATCTAGCGAGCCACCGAGCGCCAAGCCAATCGAATTCATATGATCGACATCGGAATGCAGGCAGAATGTGCGACAATCGCTGAGTTCACGCACAAAACTACCGTTTTTCATATTCAACACATGTTGCTGCTCGCCAATCGCGCTGTCTTCAAATTCGATCCGGAAATCGATCTCGAACTCGTCGCTAGGCAATAACTCGGCAAAGGCATTCCCGTCAGTCACGGAGACCGGCTTTAGAATACGTAAAATCTTCGCGGGGCGATCCAGAGTCGCGATCCCTACCGATAGAATTTCCTGAACGAACCGCGCCGAGCTACCATCCATGATCGGAATTTCCGGACCGTCAATCTCGACAATGGCGTTATGCACGCCACAACCGGACAGCGCTGCCATCAAATGCTCAACTGTCGAAACCTCGACCCCGTCATTGTTACTCAAACGGGTGCACAAGACTGTATCGTTCACGGAATCGAACCGCGCCGGAATGCGGCTATTTCTGTCCGTTACATCAATCCGTCGAAACTCCACACCAAAATCTGCCGGTGCCGGAGTTACCCGCAGCCGAGCAGGTCGGCCCGAATGTAGGCCGGTGCCGATCAATGTGAATGTGGTATTTAGTGTTGTTTGCACCTGAAAATCCTTGCGATACAATGCTTAAAGTTGAACTACATTCGATCGATGCAGGTCACAACTCAATCTTTGTGTCATCTTGCAACATGGGCGGGGAACTGCTTACCGCACTGCAGCGAAAAAGAAAAGGCGCCCGAAATTCGAACGCCTTAACTTCAAAAAAAATCGAAAAATCAGTTGGCTTGACGTCTGAGGAACGCCGGAATTTCAACCCTATCTTGTTCATCTTCGCTAATATCCTCAAAGGTTTCGGGTGCCGGCTGACCCATCGGAGGTTGGCGGCGTACGGCCGGTGCCTCGGTGTTCGGGCCGTGGCCTGTCATCCGGTTAATGAGGTTATTAATCGCAAACCGCCCCTGCCCTTCGGGCTCACTTGGCGCGACTTCCTCATCTTCTTCAACTTCTTCAACATCGGGAACCTTGGCAACGGCGGCACGCAGACGGCGTAGCGCATCTGCCGAAGGATCACCCGCTGTCCGAATTTCCACAGTTTCCTCGATCGGGGATTCGTCGAACAAACTACCCAGATCGGCGGCTACAGGTTCAGCTACAGGTTCCACATACCGTTCAACCGGCGCTTCGGGAGCCGGTTCCACTTCCGGTGCGGAGTAGTCTACATTCAACGGAGTCGACATGCTGCGACGTGGCGCAGTTACCGGAGCAACGCCTTCGGCGATATCGATACCCGTCGCCACTACGGACACACGCATCACGCCTTCCATGGATGGATCGAGTGTCGAGCCAACGATGATATGCGCCTCGGCATCCACTTCTTCGCGAATACGATTTGCAGCCTCGTCGAGTTCGAACAATGTCAGATCATGGCTGCCGGTGATGTTGATCAAAACGCCGCGCGCGCCTTTCAACGAAATCTCGTCGAGCAGCGGGTTGGCGATAGCCTTTTCGGCAGCCTCGACCGCTCGGTTTTCGCCGGAGGCCTCGCCCGTGCCCATCATCGCCTTGCCCATCTCGTCCATCACAGAGCGCACATCGGCGAAATCGAGGTTAATGATACCCGGACGGATCATCAGATCTGTAACGCCCTTAACGCCTTGATACAGAACGTCGTCTGCCATCGCGAAAGCTTCTGTAAACGTTGTCTTTTCATTCGCAAGACGGAAAAGGTTCTGGTTCGGAATAATAATCAGCGTGTCGACTACTTTTTGCAAAGCAGCAACACCGTCCTCGGCTTGCCGCATACGGCGTGCGCCTTCGAACTGGAACGGCTTCGTCACAACACCAACAGTCAGAACACCGAGTTCCCGTGCCGCCGCAGCAATAATCGGTGCCGCGCCAGTTCCGGTGCCGCCACCCATTCCGGCCGTGATAAAGCACATATGCGCCCCGGCCAGATTGTCGACGATTTCCTCAAGGTTTTCCTCGGCGGCCGCTGCCCCGACTTCGGGTCTAGCACCTGCACCCAGACCTTCGGTTACCCGCGCGCCCAGCTGTAGCTTGGATGTTGCTTTGCTGGATTGCAAAGCTTGCGCGTCGGTGTTTGCCACCACAAAATCCGCGCCTTCCAAAGCTTTTGCGATCATATTATTAACCGCGTTGCCACCTGCACCGCCAACACCAAACACTGTAATACGAGGTCTCAGATCGGGTTGATCCGGCATGCTAAGATTCAAAGCCATGATATGTTCCGCCTGTTGTAATGCCCCTTAACCGGGGATTTTTAAATTTATCGCTGCTGATTCCTGATCGTAACCGAAACTTTTGTGTTCGTCACCAGTTTTCACCGTTTTTCACTACAATATGCAGTAAAATTTGCTGTATATTGTGTATCCAGGCGCAATTGCCCCCAAAAATACCACTTACCAGTTATTGCGGAACCAACGCATCGCACGACGCACTTTGCGAGTACCAATCCTGTCGGCCGGCATTTCGAAATCCCAGCACTCGTCTTGCGGGTGACTGGCGTGCAAGGCAAGCCCGACAGCCGAAGCAAAACCCGATCCCGTCGCCGCCTGTGGCAAGCCCATAACCCTAAGCGGTTTACCGATCCGGACCCGCCGCCCCAATATCCGTGCAGCCAACTCGTCAATGCCCGGTATCTGGCTGGTGCCGCCGGTCAGTACGATCTGTTGACTAGGCAAATAGTCAAAACCCGACGCCTCCAGACGTTCGCGAACTTCCTCGAGAATTTCCTCGACCCTTGGCCGCATCACCCCGATCAATTCGGAGCGCGACACATGCCGTCGGTCATTGTCCCATTGCGCCATCGCGTTTGGAACCTCGATCATTTCGCGGTCATCCATACCGGTTGCAACAACGCCGCCGTGAAGGGTCTTGATCCGCTCGGCAATTACTTCCTCGACCTGCAAACCCTGTCGGATGTCGCTGGTAATATGGTCACCGCCCAGACGCACCGCGTCCGCGTAAATCAGCTGTTTCTTGATGAAAACCGAGATGCCTGTAGAACCCGCGCCAAGATCGATACAAGCCGCGCCCAGTTCCTGCTCGTTCTCGACCAGACTGGAAAGTCCGCTGGCAAAAGACGAAATCGACAAGCCTGCCAACTCCAGATCGCAACGTTTCACGCAGTGCATAAGATTTTGCACCACCGTGTCATTAACGGTCAGCATATGCATATCGACAGCAAGTTTACTACCAACCTGCCCGCGCGGATCAGACAACCCCGGCTGGTGATCGAGTGTGAAGCTAACCGGCATCGCATGGATCGGCTGGCGGTTCTCGCCGTATGGCGGCACGTCGCATGCAGCCATTACATGGCCGATGTCCTGCTCGGTCACTTCGCCATTTTCGACGCTGATTTCGCCGCTTAACCCGTAAGACCGTGGACGACCGCCCGAAAAACTGACGATCACGTCGTCTACCCGAACGCCAGCCATTTTCTGTGCGCGTTGCACGGACGTGCGGATCGCGCGTTCCGTCTCTTCCATCACCGAAATTTCGCCAAAACGCACCCCGCGCGAACGCGTTGTCCCGACACCAACGACGCGGAACGCGCCCATCGTCGGAACCGTCACCACTTCGCTGCCTTTGGGCTCACTGTTCACATTCGGGGCGAACTGCAAGACTAGGCAGGCAATTTTCGATGTGCCTATATCGAGGATTGCCACCACACCCCGCCGAACGGCAGCCTCTCGGCGGTTACGCATTTCACGTTGCATTTCAAATAGGTTCGGGGTCATGCGTCCTCTCCTCGGACTTCGGCGCGCAAGCGGCGCAACTCGGCAATGGCTTCATCGGTAAGGCGTAATACCGGACGCTCGCCGTTGCGCATATCGACAACGGTGACATCGCGATTCAATAAATCTTCGGCTTGATGCAGCGCGACGACACGGCGCAAAGCTGTCATCGCACCGTATTCAGGCAACATAATCGTCTGCCCTCGATCGAGCACAACATCCCAGCGCCGCTCACCAACGCGCACGAACCCACGCAAACGGTCGGCAACGGGTGCAATAACATCGACAAGACTGATGGCTTCGCCAACAACAGCTTCAGCCCCCATCCCGACGATCAACGGTAAATCCCCACGCGCGGAACGCCGCGCAATATCGGCGACACGGTGACCATCCGCATCAACCAGACGAAGCGAATCACCATCGCGCCACACGACTACCGGTGCCCGCTCGACAGTCGCGATTTCCAGCATTCCGCCACCCAAAACACGAACCTCGGCCGATTGCACTGCGTCCAGCGTCTCGATTGCGGCCTTGACTTTAGTCACGTCCAACGCAAGCGAGCTGATCGGCAATTCAATTCCCGTCACCGCCAAAATCTGTTGCTGCAAGTCCTCTGAAACATCGGCGAAGACAACGCCCGAAACCTGTAGCTCCGGCCGCGCAGCGACGGTGTCATAGGCTTGCGTCCACTTCGTCTGCACAGCTTCAAGGATAACAGGATCATTCGACGCCACCCAGAACGCACCACCAGCGATCGCGAGAGGTAGCCATATTCGCACCACCTGCCGCACCGATGACTTCAACCACAACCGCTCGAAACGGTAGCGGAACCGCGAGGGCGAAGGATCGCTATAGCGCGCTACCGGGAGCATGATGCATCCTCCACCAACCAACGACAAAATTCGCCAAACGAAATTCCACAATGAGCAGCTTGCTCCGGGGCCAACGACGTAGGCGTCATGCCCGGCTGTGTATTCACTTCAAGTAAAACCAGACCATCCAGCCCGCGCGTATCATCCCAACGGAAATCCGCGCGGCTCACGCCCTTGCACCCCAGCGCTTTATGCGCGCGCTCGGCATAATCCAGACAGGCGGCAAAAATCTCTTCGGGCAGATCAGCCGGTAAAACATGCGAAGAGCCGCCCTCAACATATTTCGCATCATAATCGTACCAACCCGAGGTCAGGATATCCGTAACCGTCAGGGCTTTGTCGTCCATCACCGCCACGGTCAACTCGCGCCCGCGGACATACGCCTCGACCATCACGGTTTCGGGCATATCGCTCGACAGTTGCGCGGGGCCGTTGGCCCCTTCCGTTACAAGGTACACCCCGACGGACGATCCTTCGCTGTTAGGCTTAACAACATAAGGAGGGTCCATCGGGTGTGCATTGCTGGCGGCAACTCGATCAACTAAAATACTTTTCGCTATCGGGAGGTTCTCATTTGCAAACGTCCGTTTGCTGCGCTCTTTGTCCATCGCCAGTGACGAGGCCAGAACGCCGGAATGTGTGTAAGGCAGGTGCATCCATTCAAGCATGCCCTGCACGCAGCCGTCTTCTCCCCACCGACCGTGGAGCGCGTTGAAGACAACATCAGGCTGAACATCAAGAAGTCGCGCCGCAAGGTCTTGCCCTGCGTCGATTTCAACGACCTCGAATCCTTCTTCCCGCAACGCAACTGCGCATTCATGACCCGAAACAAGCGAGACTTCCCGCTCGGCGGACGGACCACCTTTTAGCACTGCAATGCGGTTGACTGTCCTGCTCGACATAACCGCCTCAATATTTGCCCCGTGCCTTATGGCTTGCTGGGGTCAATTACGTGGATGATTTTTCACCTACACGCATAATTTCCCACTCTAGCGTGATACCGCTGTTTTGGGCAACCTTTTTTCGGACCAGTTCGCCTAATTCTTCCAGATTGGCAGATGTGGCATCGCCTGTATTTATAAGAAAATTCGGATGCATTTCAGACATTTGCGCCCCACCTAGTGTTGCGCCCCGCATCCCCGCGTCGTCAATAACTTTCCACGCCTTCAAATCGTGCACATCATCCGATTGCCCTGTTGAAGAAAATCCCGACGGATTTCGGAAGGTAGAACCACAAGACCGCTCCTTCGTTGGCTGACTTTCAGCCCGCCGCGCCAAGGCATCCTCCATCTTCTGGTGGATCGCCGCCGGCTCGGCCATCGGGGCCTTTAGCACGCATTGCACAATCATCATGTCGTCCAGCACCGCCGAGTGACGGTATCCGAAGTCCATATCTGCGGGCTTCAAAGTCACAATCTCGCCCGCCCGCGTCACCGCCGTTGCACTGACAAAAACATCTGCCATGTAAACACCGTAACAGCCGGCGTTCATTTTGATCGCCCCGCCGATGCTACCCGGAATGGTGCGTAGAAAAGCCAGATCATACCCTGCATCCGCCGCCTTCTTGGCCACCTGTGCATCCAGCGCCGCTGCGCCAGCGCGGATATTGCCGTTGGCCATAACCTCGAAACCGTTAAACCCGCGCCCCAGACGGATCACGACACCTTTGATGCCGCCGTCCCGGATAATCATGTTGGAGCATACGCCAATCGGCAGCACCGGAATATCCGCGGGCAGACCTTTCATAAAAATCGCCAAATCGGCCATATGCGCGGGCTGGAAAAGCACTTCCGCAGGGCCACCGGTTCGCAACCAGCTTAAGGAATCCATCGCGCGGTTTTCGGTATACTTTCCCTCGACCTCGGGCAGTCGCGAAAGGATCGAGGCCATCAGCCCAACGCCTCTGGCAACTTATGCGCCCAGGCCGAAATCGTGCCGGCACCAAGACAGACCACTATATCCCCTGGCTTCGCGTGTTGGCGTACAAAACCCGCAAGGTCCGTGTCCCCGAACAGCGCAACCGCGTTACGGTGGCCGTGATTGATCAGTCCTTCAACCAACGCATTCCGGTCAGCCCCTTCGATATGCTCCTCGCCCGCAGCATATATATCGGTAATCGCGACCACGTCGGCATCATTGAAACACCCGCAAAACTCGTCAAATAAATCGCGCAGACGGGTGTATCGGTGTGGCTGGTGGATCGCGATCACGCGACCGTCCGAGGCCTGACGCGCCGCCTTCAACACCGCCGAAATCTCGACAGGGTGGTGGGCGTAATCATCGATAATTGCGGCACCGTTCCATTCACCAACGCGGGTGAACCTGCGGTTTACGCCGCGGAACGCGGCCACCGAAGCTTTGATATCCTCGGAACTGATCCCCAAATGCCGCGCAACCGCAATCGCGGCCAGCAGGTTCAGGACATTATGGTCACCGGGCATCGGCAGACATAAACCATCGATCCGGTTCCCTTCGCCCTTAAGCTCCACATCAAAACACGCATTGCCGTTTTCATAGTGCAGGTTTTCTGCGCGTACGTCAGCCTGCGGGTTGAACCCGTAGGTCACAACACGGCGGTCGTTGATTTTTCCGACGAGGCTCAGGACTTCGGGATGATCGGTGCAACAAATCGCAACGCCGTAAAAGGGGATGTTGGAAACGAACGTCAGGAAGGCCTCGCGCAGAGCGTCGAAACTGCCGTAATGGTCCATATGCTCGGCGTCGATGTTGGTGACGATGGCGATCGTAGCAGGGAGTCGGTTAAAGGTTCCGTCGCTCTCGTCGGCCTCGACCACCATCCATTCGCTGTCGCCCATCCGCGCGTTCGAGCCATAGGCATGGATGATCCCGCCGTTTATAACCGTCGGATCAATCCCGCCGCCATCCAGCAACGCCGCGACCATCGAGGTCGTCGTCGTTTTGCCATGCGTTCCCGCCACGGCGATATTCGATTTCAGACGCATCAGTTCTGCCAGCATTTCAGCTCGACGCACAACGGGCAAACCCTGCGCCCGCGCCGCGTCCAGTTCCGGATTGCCCGGTTTGATGGCGCTGGAGATCACGATAACCTCCGCCCCTTCCAGATTAGCCGCGCGCTGGCCAACAAATACCTTCGCACCAAGCGTCTCCAGACGTGTGGTGATATCGCTAGCCCGCAAGTCTGAACCCTGCACGGTATACCCGTGGCTTAGCAAAACTTCCGCGATACCGGACATGCCAATACCGCCAATACCTACAAAGTGGATCGGTCCGATGTCATTAGGGAGACGGGTCTGTGTATTCACGTGCTTATCCTTTTTCCGCCAAACTCTCGACCAAAGCGGCCAAGGTCTCTGTTGCATCCGGCTTACCTTGCGCCGCTGCGGCTTGCGCCATTGCGGTAGCCCCCTCGGCGTCTGCCAAAATCGCCTCGATATGCGAAGCCAACCCTTCCGGTGTCAACTCCGGCTCTTTTATCAAGAACGCGCCACCGGCTTCAACCAGTGCTTTCGCATTTGCTGTCTGTTCATCCCGAACAGCAATCGCCAGCGGGATCAGGATCGAAGGGCGGCCAATTACGGTCAGATCGGCAATCGAGCTGGCCCCCGCCCGCGAAATGACCAGTTGCGCTGCGTCCATCCGCACCGGCACATCATCAAAGAACGGCTGAACATCCGCTGCAACTCCGAGCCCTTCGTAAAACGCCACGACGTCTTCCAAATCCGCCGCCCGCGCCTGATGCGAAACATTCAAATGCGCGCGCATGGCTTCCGGCAATAACGCCACGGCCTTTGGCACCACATTAGATAAAATACTCGCCCCTTGCGAGCCGCCGATCACCAGCAGGTTCATCGGGAAGTCACCGGGGAAATGATAAGGCGCGCCGGCATGCTCCAACACAACACCACGCACCGGATTACCCGTATGCACTGCGTTGGTCTTTGGCGGCAGTTCCGTGGGCCAAACGCTGCAGGCCACGACATCGGCACGTTTCGCAAACAGGCCGTTCACCCGCCCCAAAACACCGTTCTGCTCGTGTACCATCCGCGGCAGGCCGAGTACCGTCGCCGCCGACATTGCCGGAATTGCGGGATATCCGCCAAAACCAACCACGACCGTAGGGCGGTCCTTTCGCATGCTGCTCCACGCCGAAAGCACGCCGCTTAAAATCCGGAACGGCATCGCAATTTTCGCTAATGCTCCACCACGCGCGGGCGTCGCCGAGGACACCACCTCGCGTTTCACCGCTTCGGGAAAGCTGTCGGAATAGCGGTTGCCGCGCGCATCCGTCGAAAGTTTCACCCGCCAACCGCGCGCCAACATGGCCTCGGCCAATGCCTGTGCGGGGAACATATGCCCACCCGTGCCACCTGCCGCGATTACCAACAGAGGTTTCGCCATCACTTCGCCCTCGTCAAAATGTCACTCATTTCGTCTTGCGGCCGACGGCCCGTCAGCGCCAGCAACATACCCAGCATCATGCCTGCCGCCAGCAACGACGATCCGCCATAACTCACAAACGGCAACGTCATGCCCTTGGCGGGCAACAACCGGACGGCCACGCCCAGATTAATAATCGCCTGCATCGCCAAAACAGACACAAGTCCGACGCCGGCGATCCGTACAAACGGGTCGCGCTCGCGCATCAAGCGGAACAGCGAGCGTATCGTGATAAGCATGAACAAACCGATGATAAACAAGCTGAACACCAGCCCGTATTCCTCGGCGGCGACAGCGATGATGAAATCCGTGTGCGCGTCCGGCAAGGACCACTTAACCGACCCTTCGCCCACGCCAACACCGAAAATGCCGCCCTCCTGAATGGCATTGCTGGCAAACCCCATCTGCGAGGTAGGATCAATTTCAGGATTCAGGAACCCGTCAATCCGCCGCGCGAAATGTTCCGAAGCATTATAGGAAAACGCCGCAGCACCAGCCACAGCCACAGCCAGTAGAACCAGCAACAGCATCGGTGCACCGGCAATAAAATACATGACAATCCAGCTTGCCAAAACCAGCGCCGCCTGCCCGAAATCCGGTTGCAACGCCAGCAGAACCGTCAGCATCACAGCTACAAAGAACGACATAAATCGACCGGGCGGACCATCAAGATCCACACTCGCGGACATCAGCCATGCCGAGAACAGCACAAATGTCGGCTTCACAAACTCGGAAGGCTGCAGCGAAATAAACCCGAGCGAATACCAACGCACCGCCCCTTTGCCGTAGTCCGTTCCCAGAACCGGCAGCAAGACGATTGACGCAAATGCCGCCAAAAACCCGAGCACAGCCAGACGTCGCACCGTCTTGGGTGACTGCATCGACAAGAATATCATGCCCGCCAGCGACATCGACCCGAAGACCATCTGCCGGTTCACATAATGGAAGGCGCCAAGCCCGTTCCGCTCTGCCAAAGGTGGCGAGGATGCCAGACCCAAAAGGATGCCCACAGAAAATAAGATAAACACCGCAGCCAGCGAAACACGGTCAACCGTGCGCCACCAACGCGAAATAATCGGCTCGCCAGACTTGGCTGCCACCGTTCCAAATGCCATTTCGGTCATGAGAGACTGCTCTTCCTCATGGTTTGCCTATAATCCGGCTTATTGTCCGTTTACGGATCTTGCCGATATTGCGGGTATGATAGCGCGTTTTGGCGCCTCTGGCCAGATATTTCCCGACGCCTTTCGCGATTGGCAATTCGACGCTGGAAGCAGGGATTACCCCTTCACCAACGCCTCGAATGCCTCGCCACGTTTTTCGAAATTCTCGAACTGGTCGAAACTCGCGCAAGCAGGCGCGAGCAGAACGGTATCGCCCTCTTCAGCCTCGGCTTTGGCCGTTGCAACCGCAGATTCCAACGTGCCCGAAATTTCGTAAGGCGTATCGCCAAGCTGCCCCGCAAACATCTCTGCCGCCTCGCCAATCAGATAGGCTTTGGCCACTTTGTGGAACAATGGTGCAAGGTCGGAGATCCCGCCCTCCTTCGCCTGACCGCCCGCAATCCAGCGAATACGCGGAAACGCCCCGAGCGCCTTGCCCGCCGCATCCGCATTTGTCGCCTTGCTGTCATTCACAAACTTTATACCGCCGGTATTGGCCACCGCCTGACACCGATGCCGCATACCATGATAATCGCGAATAGCAGGCTCGATCTGCTTTGGCGCCAACCCCAAAGTCCGGCAAACCGCATAGGCTGCACAGGCGTTCTGGTGATTGTGCGCGCCGGGCAATCCAGCCACGTCGCGCAAGTCAATCGAGGCCACCTGCCGTCCCTTGCGCCACTCCACAAGGAAGCCTTTCCGCGCGAATACGCTCCAGCCCTTGCCCTTCAACTGCCGCGCCGTGGAAACCGAGATCACAGGGTCCGCAGCCCCCGCACCTTCGCGCATAACACTCGCCAAGAACTGCCCCTCGGCCTGATCGACACCAATCACCGAGCGTTCCGGCCCGCCTTGCGTAAACAACCGTTTTTTCGCCGCGAAGTATCCACCGATCCCGCCGTGTCGATCTAGATGATCCGGTGACAGGTTCAGAAATACCGCAACATCCGGCTGCAACGCCCGCGCCAGTTCGATCTGGTAGGACGACAGCTCCAACACGACAACTTCGCCGTCTCGCGCAGGGTTCAGGCCAAGTGCGCCAACACCAATATTGCCCCCCAACTGCGTCGGGCGGCCGGATTCCTCGAGGATGTGATGCAACAATGCCGAAGTCGTAGATTTCCCGTTCGATCCGGTGATGCAAACCACGCTCGGATATTTCTCGAACTGGTCCCATTCCTGCTGGGCAAACGACTGGAAGAACAAGCCTACATCATTATCAACGACGACGCCGTGTTCCCAGGCCTTAACAATTGCGGCATGTGGCGCGGGGTATAAGTGCGGAATGCCCGGTGAAACGATCAACGCCGCCAAATCTTCGAACGAGCGGTCCTTGGTCAGGTCCGCAACCTCGTACCCTGCCGCTTCGGCCTTGGCACAGGCAGCCTCGCTATCATCCCAACAGACCGGGGCAGCACCGCCAGCCTCCAGCGCCGCCGCGGTTGCCAATCCCGAGACCCCGAGCCCTAGAACTCCGACACGCGCGCCAGCATATCCGCGAACAGGGATCAACGAATTTTCAACGTGGCTAGACCGATCAAGGCCAGAATAAGCGAGACAATCCAGAACCGGATCACAATCTGGCTTTCGCCCCAACCGGCTTTTTCAAAGTGGTGATGAATGGGCGCCATCAAGAAAATCCGCTTGCCGGTTTTCTTGTAATAAAGCACCTGAATAACAACGCTCAGCAACTCGACCACGAACAAGCCACCGATGATTGCCAAAACAATCTCGTGCTTCGTCGCAATCGCAATCGCACCCAATGCACCGCCCAATGCCAGCGAACCTGTGTCGCCCATAAACACCGCCGCGGGGGGCGCGTTATACCAAAGGAAGCCAAGCCCGCCGCCGATCAAAGCGGCAACAAAAATCGTCAACTCACCGGTGCCCGCCACATAGTGCACGTCCAGATACTCGGTGAAATCGACGCGACCAACCAGATAGGCGATAATCCCGAAAGACCCCGCCGCAATCATCACCGGCATAATCGCCAAACCGTCCAGACCGTCGGTGAAATTCACGGCATTGGCCGAGCCCACAATCACAATCATCACAAATGGCACATAGAGATAGCTTAGGTTCAATAACGTGTCCTTCAGGACCGGGAACGCCAGATAACCCGACAACGCATCGTCTTGCATTTGCAGCACCCAGATACCTGCTATTGCTGCAATAACGAAGCCGATGGCTAGCCGGATTTTACCCGAAACACCGTTATGGTTTTGCTTTGAGACCTTCTGGTAATCATCCGCGAACCCGATCAGGCCGAAACTATACGTCACAAAAAGCACCATCCAGACGTAGCCGTTGTCAAGCCGTGCCCACAGCAGTGTCGAGATCAGAATTGCCCCCAAAATCAAAACACCACCCATCGTCGGGGTGCCCGCTTTGGCTAGAATATGGCTCTCGGGCCCGTCCTTGCGGATCGGCTGCCCTTTACCCTGCTTGCGGCGCAAAAGGTTGATCAGAGGTTTGCCAAAGACAAACCCGAAGATCAGCGCTGTGAAGAAAGCCCCGCCCGCGCGAAAGGTGATATAGCGGAAAAGGTTAAAGAAATCCCCGCCATCGGACAGTTCGTTCAGGAAATAGAGCATCAGGTATCGCCTCCGTTACCGTTCAAGGGACGTGCATCGCCCAATTTCATGATCGCGTCAACAATCAAGCCCATCTTCGACCCTAAAGAGCCTTTAACCATCGCAACGTCACCGTCGCCCAACAAATCGCCAACCTGAGCGGCAAGCTCTGTGGAAGTCTCGACCCACACACCCCGCTTTGCCACCGGCAACGCGTCGTAGAAGTGTTTCATCAACGGGCCAACACAATGTACACGATCGATCTTGGCGATACTTTCATTCAAAGCCAGATCACGGTGCAGTGCATTTTCCTGCGGGCCCAGCTCCAGCATATCACCCAGAAACGCCACGCGCCGCCCGTTGGCATGCGCCAGAACATCCAGCGCCGCCGCCACTGACAAGGGGTTGGCATTATAGCTGTCGTCGATCAGGGTGATGCCATCAACAACCCAACGCTCGCCCCGACCGGAAGGTGGTCGCCAATCTGCGAGCGCCTTGGCCGCTAGATCAATATCGGCGCCAACCGCATGGACGGCTGCTAGCACCGCAAGCGCGTTCATCGCCAGATGCTTACCCGCTGCGCCAACGTTAAACGACTTGCCTTCGCCAAAAATCACGGCGTTTACGCCGGTGTAATCGCTGCCCATCGTGACGCCGCGCAACTGGAAATCTTGTGCTTTTTCGCCAAACCATAGCGTTGGAGTTTCACCCGCGACTTCGGCCAAAACGCCCGAAGTCTCCATGTCCGCATTCATTACCGCAACACCACCCGAAAGCCCCTCGATAACCGAGGCCTTCTCCCGTGCGATCTGCTCAACACTTTCGAACGCCGCCATATGCACCGCCGCGACATTGGTCACTACCGCCACATCGGGACGTGCCAGCCGTGAAAGCGGGGCAATCTCGCCGGGGTGATTCATGCCAACTTCGACCACCGCGTAATCCGTATTGACCGGCATTCGCGCCAAGGTCAAAGGCACACCCCAGTGGTTGTTATAGCTCTTCTCGGCCGCATGAACGCGCCCTTGCATGGACAATGCCACACGCAACATTTCTTTGGTGCCGGTTTTCCCGACCGAGCCGGTCACCGCAATAACCTTCGCCTGAGTGCGGTCCCGCGCGGCAGATCCCAAAGCCTCTAGCCCCGCCAGCACATCGTCCACAATCAACAACGGGGCATCAGGGGAAACACCTTCGGGCACCCGCGACACCATCGCCGCTGCCGCACCATTTTCCAGCGCTTGCGCTACGAAATCATGGCCATCTCGAACGTCAGCCAAGGCAACAAAAAGATCCCCTTTTTGTTGCGTCCGTGTGTCGATGGAAACGCCTGTGGCGCTCCAGTCCACGGTAGAACGCCCGCCAGTCGCCTTGACCGCTTCACCAGATGTCCAAAGCACGTTCATCGTTGCAAATCCTCTAGCGCGGCAACGGCGATACTGGCTTGCTCCGCGTCATTAAATTCCAGTGTATCCGAGCCCACAACCTGCCCCGTTTCATGCCCCTTGCCAGCAATCAGCAAAGCATCCCCGGGCTGAAGCGCGTCGATTGCGGTAAGGATCGCCTCGGCCCGGTCTCCAACTTCGGTCGCTTGCGGACAGGCGTCCATAATAGCCGCCCGTATCGCTGCGGGTTCTTCTGAGCGCGGATTGTCGTCGGTCACAAACACCACATCGGCAAATTCAGCCGCCGCAGCCCCCATCAAGGGCCGCTTGCCTGTATCGCGATCCCCTCCGGCACCAAAGACCACAATTAGACGTCCCATCACATGCGGGCGCATCGCCTTCAGCGCCGTCTCCAAAGCATCGGGTGTGTGCGCATAATCGACAAAAACCATCGCGCCATTACCGCGTGTTGCCACAAGTTCCATTCGGCCGCGCACGGTCTGCAACTTTGGCAAAACCCCGAACACCTGCGCCGGGTCCGCACCACAGGCGATCACCAAACCCGCCGCCAGCATCACATTATCCGCCTGAAATCCACCGATCAGATGCAACGGAACCATGCGGTTTTCACCCTGATAAGACACCAATACGTCCAGACCATCGGCGCGATAGCGAACGTCCAGAATACGGATATCCGCCACCCCGCGCCCAACTGTAATCTTCGGGCCTGTAATCTCACCAGCCAACGCCGCGCCCGCCGGATCGTCGATATTGAGTACCGCCGTCCCGCTCTTGGGCAAAACCCGCCGGAACAATCCCGCCTTGGCGTTCAAATATTCCTCAAAGTTCGCATGGTAATCGAGGTGGTCGCGACTAAGGTTCGTAAACCCCGCCGCCTTCAAACGAACGCCATCCAGACGCCGCTGTTCCAACCCGTGCGAAGAAGCCTCCATCGCCGCGTGCGTGACACCCTTGGCTGCCAAATCCGCCAGCAAAGCGTGCAAGGTAACCGGTTCCGGCGTCGTATGCGATAGCGGAGCGGCCACTGCGCCCTCGACACCCACGGTGCCGAAATTCACCGCCGCCAGATCCAGCTCTTCCCAGATTTGTCGCGTAAAATTGGCCACCGAAGTCTTTCCGTTTGTCCCCGTGACCGCAATCATTACCTCCGGCTGGGCGCCAAACCACGCCGCCGCCGCTTTCGACAAATCCGCGCGCGGATCGTCAGAAATCAGAAAACCAACGTCATACCCACCCTCGGCCACAGCTAGATCATAGCCCGCCAGATTGGTCAAAACCGCACCGGCGCCCATGCGCACTGCATATTTGATAAACTCGGCCCCGTGCACATTCGACCCCGGCATCGCGGCAAACAAATGCCCCGGCTTGGTCAAACGACTGTCGACCGAAATTCCGGTAATTTCGACCGGCAACGCACCAATCCGGCGGCAATCCAGCCCCAGCGACTCGAGTGATTTTGAAACATGTGTCATGGCGCCTCTCTTGGCCCCTTGTCAGTTTCGCGTCAAGGTTAACGCAGATGGAGAAGTGGTTTCATCAAACCATTCCGGCCGCATACCCGTTAACGGCGCAATCCGGCGGATAATTTCAGCGGCAACCGGCACAGCGGTCCAACCGGCAGTGCGGCGTGGTTCATCACCGGACATCTCGACAGGTTCATCAAGGCTGACCACCAGAACATATTTCGGGTCATCCATCGGGAAAACGCTGGCGAAGGTCGCGATAACCTTGTCCTCGTAATACCCGCCCTGAGGGTTCGGCTTGTCTGCCGTTCCGGTCTTGCCGCCAACCTGATAGCCCGCAACCTCGCCCAGCGATGCGGTTCCGCGCACCACGACTTGCCGTAGCATGTTACGCACATTGGCCGAAGTTGCCTCGGACAACACCCGATCCGCTTCGGTCGGCGCTGCGGTACTCTTCAGCAAGGTGGGTGTCACCCGCAAACCGCCGTTGCTGATCGTCGCATAGGATGCTGCCAGATGTAGCGGCGTTGCGGCCAGACCGTGACCGTAAGAAATCGTCATCGTCGAAAGTTCCGACCAGTTCGGCGGCAACAACGGCTTGCTCCGCTGAGCTTCCTTGATTTCCAACGGCACCGGCTCGAAGAACCCCAGCGTTTTCAGGAAATCCTGCTGTGCCTCGGTTCCCATCTCGACCGCCAGATTGGCCGTCCCGATGTTCGAGGATTTCACAATCACATCCATCAAGCTCAACCGCGCACCGTAGTTATGGAAATCGTTGATCGTGAATTTGCCCCACCGCAAAGGCCCGCGCGTCGGCACCATCGTCTCCGGCGTCGCAATACCGTTTTCCATCGCCAGCGCTGCTGTGAACAGTTTGAACGTCGAGCCGAGCTCGTATTTCCCCTGCGCCACACGATTGAACAGCGGGCTGTCCGCCGGATCGCCGCTTACGGGTGGCAGGGGGCGGTGGTTGGGGTCAAAATCGGGCAACGAGACCATCGCAACCACCTGCCCCGTATCCACTTCCATCAAAACTGCGGCAGCGCCCTTGGCCTGCATCATCGCCATGCCGCCCGCCAATACGCGGCGCATGGCGGCCTGAACCGAAAGGTCAATCGACAACTCTAGCGGCGCGCCGTCTTCGGCAGGATCACGCAGATATTTGTCGAACTCCAGCTCCACACCCGCGGTGCCGACAACTTCGGCCGCACGAACCCCTTCGCGCCCAAAGGTCGAGCCACCCAGAATATGCGCTGCCAGATTTCCATTCGGATACAGCCGTATTTCCCGCGGTCCGAACTGCAACCCCGGCTCGCCCAAATCGTAGACCGCCTGTTGTTGCTCAGGCGAGAGCTTGTGTCTGATCCAGACGAATTTGCGTTCGCCCGCAAACAGACGGAATAGTTTCCCCGCTTCAAGATCAGGGAAAATTCCCGCCAATCCCTCGGCCGCCGCTCGTGCATCCACCATGTCCTGCGGATGCGCAAATAGCGAGGTCGTAGCGAGGTTCGTCGCCAGTATCTCGCCGTTTCGGTCAACAATATCCGCCCGCTGGTTAATAATCTGGACCGAGCGCCCGTGCGCTACCGGCTCCACCGGCGGTGTCGTTGCCAGCTCCGTCATTTTCCAGCCAACCGCGCCAAAACTCATCACAAACCCAAAGGCCAGCAGCAACAGCCGCGATTGCGCGCGAAACCGCTCCGCATTCCGCTGCCCGCGCATCCGCGCGGCTTTTTCCTCGGCCTCGATCAGGCTCGGATCAACGCCGGATTCGCGTGCCTTCAATACCCGTGCAATTGGACGAAGAGGCCGCCGGATCATCGGTTCGCCCCTTGAACTTCGGCTATCGCCGCCTCGATCAGATCCGCCAACAGCGGGTCTTCGGGCGATGGATAGGCCACCTTCATCGGATCGGAGAAATGGTCGGGATGCAAAGGCATCAAACGCAATTCGGTGAAATGCTCCTCGGACAAGGCCAACAAGCGATCGGGTCGGTTCAGATAAGCCCACTCCGCCCGCAAAACCGCCAAAGTTTCGCGTTCATTCCGGATATCGCGCTGCAAATCGGCCACGCGACCGATAGCGTCCAGCGTACGGTCGTTGACACGATACGCCCAACTAGCGAAGGTCATCACCAGAAACAGACCGACTATCATCAGCAGGCTCCTCACAACCAGGCCCCCTTGCTGATGTCGAGAGCGGGCACGCCGATCTCTTTAGGATTTAAAGTACCAGCGACAGAAGCGGTGCGCCGGCTGATACGTAGTTTGGCGGAACGCGCGCGTGGATTGGCCGATATCTCGGCCGCATCCCCCACCACCGCTTTGCGCGTTATTCTTGTGAAACTCGGCTCTTCAGTCTCCTCGACCGGACTGAACCGACTACCTTTTGGCCCCGCACCTGAACGCATCTGCATGAAGCGTTTAACCATACGGTCTTCGAGCGAATGGAAGGTCACAACCACCAGCAATCCACCCGGCTTCAAGGCAACCTCGGCAGCTTGCAATCCGCGCGCCAGTTCGCCCAACTCGTCATTCACCACAATCCGCAACGCCTGAAAACTGCGCGTCGCCGCATGTGGCTGGCCGGGCTTTGGCCGTGGCAGGATACGCTCCAGCATGCTCGCCAACTGCCTTGTAGTTTCGAAAGGTTTGGTCTTGCGATCCATAACAATCGCCTTGGCAATCTTGCGCGAAGCACGCTCCTCGCCGAACTGGAACAGAATATCCGCCAGCATGGCTTCGGGTGCCGAATTCACGATATCAGCCGCCGAAGGACCGGATTGTTCCATCCGCATATCCAGCGGGCCGTCTTTCATAAAGGAAAACCCGCGCTCTGCCTGATCGATCTGCATCGAGGAAACACCGATATCCAGCACAACACCGTCGAGCGTGCCCGCGCCTGCAATCTTGTCCAAATCGCCAAAACGCCCCGCAACCAGCTCCAACCGGTCGCCGTATTCATGCGCCCAAACAGCAGCGCGCTCCAATGCTTCGGGGTCACGGTCGACACCAATCAGGCGCTCCGCTCCCGCGTCCAAGATAGCCCGCGCATATCCACCAGCACCAAATGTGCCATCCAGCCAAACACCGGAAACAGGCGAAATCCGCTCCATAATCGGGGCAAGCAACACAGGAACATGAGGGGCATCAGGGTTTGTCGGATCAATCGAGGGAACGGCCATAGCCTAACCCTCCACTTTGGGGCGATATAATTTCGCATGAGGATTATCTTGCGCCGCGCCCCACTCCTTGATCTGCTCGAGTTCGTTTTCATACGCGGAAGGTTCCCAAATCTGGAACCGGTTCCCTTTACCAACAAACACAGCATCCTTGGTCACGCTAATCATCTTGCGCAACGCAGCCGACAATACCATACGCCCGTTTTCATCGACCGAGGCGTAATCGGAATTCGTACCTAAAATCGTTTCGAAGTATTCACGCTCTGGCGAAAAATGCGGCAGGTCTTCGATCAGATCATCCACCTGATCCATAGACTTGATAGAATACCCTTCAAGACACTGCCCGTCCTTGGAACCATGCACAATCACAAGCTGGGGGTTTTCGCCGGAACGCCAGTCGGGGTCACCTTCCTCAAGCACACGTCGAAAGGACGCGGGAATGGATACCCTGCCCTTCGCGTCCACCTTATGGACTGATTTGCCTCTGAAACGTCTAGCCACGTCCCTGCTCTCCTGCTTTCGCCATCCCCGAAACGGAAACGGCGGATCGTGCTGCCTAAGGCACGACCCGCCGCCTGTCCCGTGTAAGGGTCGTCCGACTGCGCCACTTTCGTGTCTGCTCTTATGCGCGTTCGAATCTTTCTCCTTGGGAGGAATGCGAGTGCCTGTATGAAACCTGCTCGGTTTTCGTTTTTCCGGGGCTTAAGCCCTCTAAAAAATATATCCGCTTTCCGTCCGTAGATTTGGGGTAGCATGGGATAT
>Ga0209121_10000492_pt1 | contig 41779 bp, 40 predicted proteins | sample Cruoilmetagenom3_FD_187292 | JGI IMG/M metagenome (GOLD analysis project Ga0209121, IMG submission 187292) | Oil polluted marine microbial communities from Coal Oil Point, Santa Barbara, California, USA - Sample 3 (SPAdes) (version 2) | ecosystem: Environmental > Aquatic > Marine > Oil seeps ... | reverse complement strand
GTAGGATTTGAACCTACGACCTTCAGGTTATGAGCCTGACGAGCTACCGGGCTGCTCCACCCCGCGCCAATTGAGAGGCCTATGTAGAACCGCGCATTTGAGTCTGCAATGGCTAAAGTGACTTTTCGCGCTAAAAAACTGTTCCGGGCAGTGTTCGCCGCTTAATCCCACCAGGGACCGTGGTGTTTGCCCTCTTCGCCCAGCCGCTCAAATCCGTGATGGCCAAAGAAATCACGCTGCGCCTGGATGATATTGGCGGAGCCAAATCCCTGACGCATTGTGTCGTACCATGACAATGCCGCTGCCAGCGCTGGCACCGCGTGCCCGCCTGTGATGGCCGCAGCAACAACTTCACGCAAGGCAGGAATGCAGCGCGCCAGTTCCTGTGCAAAATGCGGTGAAAGGATCAACTGACCTGCGGGCAGTTCACCTTGAAAGGCCTCGGAAATATCATCCAGCATGGCCGAGCGGATAATGCAGCCTGCGCGCCAGATTTCGGCAATGCGGGCGTAATCGAGAGGCCAGTCATATTCCTTGGCTGAGGCCTCCAGGATACGAAAACCCTGTGCATAGCCCAGAATGCGCGCCGCCAGAAATGCCTCAGCCATGGTGGCGGATCCCAATGTGATCGCTGCGCGCGCACCGCCCAGCACCTGTTCGCCCAATTGCCGCGTGTCTTTCTCTGATGACCAACTGCGTGCGCCAACGGCGGCCTCGATCATATTGGCGGCTTGCCCCAGGCGCACAGCCTCAACCACGGTCCAGCGCCCGGTGCCTTTTTGGCCCGCGGCATCCTTGATCACATCAACGATGGGATGGCCGGTTATCGGGTCATCATATTGCAGGGCTTTGCCAGTAATCTCGACCAGATATGAGCGCAGCGGGCCCTTGTCCCACTCGGCAAACATTTTGCCAATCTTGGCCGGGGTCCAGGCCGCGCCATTGCGCAACAGGCCATAGATTTCGGCAATCACCTGCATTTCAGCGTATTCAATGCCGTTGTGCACGGTTTTCACAAAATGCCCGGCCCCATCAGGGCCAAGGTGGTCAACGCAAGGGTCGCCTTCAAACTGGGCTGCAATGGCGCGCAGGATGGGCTTGAGCTGGGCCCAGGAATGCGCCGTGCCACCGACCATCATCGAGGGGCCATAACGCGCACCGCTTTCGCCGCCCGAAACCCCCATGCCGACAAAATGGATGTCTTGCCTGGTCAGTTCAGCCGACCGGCGGCGGGTGTCATGGAAATTGGCATTGCCGCCGTCGATAATCGTGTCGCCGGGGTCCAGATGCGGGGCGATGGCCTCGATCATCATGTCCATAGGCCTGCCCGAGGGGATCATGAACAGGATCACGCGCGGGCTGGCAAGGCCAGCCACAAACCCGGCCAGATCATCATAGGGATGCAGTTTGCCGGCCAAATCACCGGCTAAATCACTGGCCTCGTCCATAAAGGAGGTTATCCACGCCACCTCGCGGTTGGTGACGGCCACGTCAAAGCCATTGTCGGCCATATTCAACGCCAATGCGCTGCCCATGGTGCCCAGCCCGTAAATGCCGATTTGTGCTTTGGTCATCAAAGGCTCCTGCTTGTTGTCGACGGTCTCATTTTTCAGGCATGCTGTGAAAAGATCAATGACCCTGTTTTTGCAACACAAGAAGTGTCATCATATTCATTGGCGGCAGCGGTCGTTGCTCGATCACCTTAAGGTCGGGTTGCTTGAGAACTGTGCTGATTTCAAAGTCTGAGTGCCAGCCAAGCAGATTGGAAAATGGTGCGCTCAATCGCTCAACTCGGGCGAGCATGCCGGTTTCTCTGGCGAAATGATTGGTGATAACGACCACGCCGCCGGGTTTGCAGACCCGCGCCATCTCAGCCATGACAACTTCGGGTTCCGGGACAACGGATATGATGTGCATCGCTGCAACGGCATCAAATGATGCATCGGGAAAATCGAGGTGGCGTGCATCCATCTGTTTGAGGCTTTTTACCTGATCAAGAGCAAGTTTTTCCACCTTTGCTTGTGCCTTGGCCAGCATGTCTTCGCTGAAATCAATGCCCGTGACAGCGATGTCGTGACGATAGTTTGACAAAGCCAGTCCCGTGCCGACCCCAACCTCAAGAACATTCGAGACATCTTGCGTGTTGATGTAGTCAACTGCTGTACGCCGACCGACGTTTGTGATTGCGCCAAATGTCTTGTCATAGACAGGTGCCCAGCGCGCGTATGAGGTTTTGACTGCCTTAAGTTCCACGATGCTATCCTTCGATTGTCTTTGTCTTTCGGGTGGTGCGGCAAGCCCAGACAAGGCAACCGGCATAAATCAATGTGATGAGGGTCAGCGTCGCCCAAAGGTAGGTCAGCAGGGCTGCCGCCAAAACAACAGCGCCCAGCAGAGCATATTTGGCATTTTTGCGATCTATGCTCAGGTTTTTAAAGGAATACGTCGGAATGCGGCTGATCATCAGTAATCCAATCAGGCAGATATAGACCGCGATAAAGATCGGCGCTGTCAGAAGTAAATCCGAAACAGCAAAGGAGATCACCATCGGGAGCATCACCAAAATTGCTCCCGCAGGCGAGGGCAGGCCAACAAAGAAGTCAGAGCAGGTATCGTCCTTTTCCTCGCGATTGCTGACGTTGAAGCGCGCCAGGCGCAAAACGCAGCAAATCGCATAGATCAAGACGGCAATCCAGCCTGCACTGCGCAGATCCTGAAATGCCCAGCTGTGCAAGATCAACACCGGAGCAACGCCAAAATTCACAAAATCAGCCAGTGAATCCAGTTCGGCCCCGACGGCACTTGACTGGTTCATCAAACGCGCCAGCCGACCGTCCAGTCCATCCAGCACACAAGCCACGAGCACCAGCTCTACGGCCCACTCAAAATTGCCCTCATATCCAAATCTGATTGCAGTAAGCCCTGCACAAATCGCTGCGATGGTCAGCAGATTGGGCAAAAGATGAATGAGGTTTATGTTGGATCGCTTGTCGTCATTTAACGGATCAGCCATTGGTCAATCCGTGTGTGCCTGGCGTGCGGGTTCAGTTGCGGTCAGATCGGCCAGAACCGTTTCACCTGCAACCATGGTTTGCCCAAGATTGACCATCGGTTCTACGTCATCGGGCAAATAGACATCTAACCGAGAACCAAAGCGAATAAGCCCAAACCGCTCGCCCGTGCGCAGGGTATCGCCTTGGGTTGAAAAGCACACGATCCGCCGCGCAACTAGCCCGGCAATTTGCACGACGGCAAGCTGGCGACCATCTTTCATGTTGATACACAGGCTGTTGCGTTCGTTATCGGCGCTGGCTTTGTCCAGTGAGGCATTGAAGAATTTGCCTGGCCGATAGGCAATTGCTGCGATTTGACCAGCAATCGGCGCACGGTTCACATGACAGTTAAAGACGCTCATGAACACGCTTATGCGGGTCAGGGCCATATCCGGCATGCCAAGTTCGGAAGGGGGGACAGCCTTTTCAATCAGCGAGACGATGCCATCGGCGGGGCTGACGATCAGGCCATCGCGTGTTGGCGTGGCGCGCACGGGATCCCGGAAAAAGTAATAACACCAAATCGTTAATCCCACCCCGATCCAGCCCAAAACAGGCCAAATAAAGAAAAGAATGACTGTGGCGGCGGCAAAGATACCAACAAACTTGCGTCCCTCAGGATGCATTGGCTTTATAAATGTGTCAGTCATCTTCATTGGTTGGTCGCTATACTTTTGCTATTTGTGATTACTTACCCCGATAAGCACACCACCAGCAACACGATAGAAAGAGCGGTCGGCGGGAAGTTGTCAATTCATGAAGAAACCGGCCATTGGCACAAGTGTAATGTACGACAGCCGGTGAACGCCAAATTCTCGCGCGCAACAGATGTTCTGTCTGTTTGCTTCAGACGCCCAAACACCACCGCATAACTGCTTTTTGCGCATGCAGGCGGTTTTCGGCCTCGTCAAAGATCACCGAGTGCGGGCCATCCATGACGGCCGATGTCGCCTCATCCTCGCGGTGGGCGGGAAGGCAATGCATGAATAGAGCGTCGGGTTTGGCGTGGCGCATCAACTCCTGATTCACCTGATAGGGGCGCAGCATATTATGGCGGCGCTCTTTGGTGGACTGGCTGTCATGCATGCTGACCCAGGTATCGGCGACCACCAGATCAGCACCCTCAACCGCCTTCACCGGATCGCGCTCAATGACAATCCGGCTGCCGGATTTGCGGGCCAGGCCCACAAACTCGCCTTCCGGGTCCAGCTGCATGGGGCCGGTGAACGTCAGGTCAAACCCGAATTGCCCTGCGGCATGTAAGAAAGATGCACAGACATTGTTGCCGTCACCGCACCAGACGACTTTCTTGCCCGCAATCGGGCCGCGATGTTCCTCATAGGTCATCACATCGGCCATGATCTGGCAGGGGTGTGTGCGATCAGTCAGGCCATTGATCACCGGCACATCGGCGTATTCCGCCATGTCCAGCAGCACGCTTTCATCAAAGGTGCGGATCATGATCAGATCAACGTAGCGGCTGAGAACGCGGGCGGTATCGGCAATCGTTTCGCCGTGACCCAACTGCATATCGGCGCCCGACAGCAACATGGTTTCGCCGCCCATCTGGCGCACGCCTACGTCAAAGCTGACGCGGGTACGGGTTGATGGTTTTTCAAATATCAGCGCAACCATGTGACCGGCCAGCGGCTGTTCATCGTCAGTGGCCCCACGGGTGCGGCCCGCGCGCGCGGTTTTCATGGCTTGCGCGTTGTCGATGATGGCCCGCAAGGCGGCGGGATCAGTTTTGTGGATATCAAGGAAATGGGTCATGTGTATATCGCTTCGTTAGATCAGTTTGTGTGCTTGGTGCACGGATAAGACTTAGGTGCTCTCACCAGGGATACCCTAGGCCGGCACCAGGTTCTGGGCCGCTTTGTCGAGGCGGCTCAATGCCTCGGCGACGTCCTCTGCTGACAGGTTGAGAGGTGGCAAAAGGCGGATCACATTGTTTGCCGCAGGGACCACGATCAGCTGGGCCTCATAGGCGGCACTCAGCACATCGGTGTTAAGTGCTTTGCATTTGAGACCCAGCATAAGCCCCGTGCCACTGACGCCCTCAAACACATCCGGGTGCGTGGCAATCAGCCCTTCCAACCCCTGACGCAGCATGCCTGCGGTGCGGCTGACCTGCGCCAAAAACGCAGGATCACCCACATGATCCATCACCGCACAGCCCACCGCACAGCCCAGTGGATTACCGCCATAGGTGGACCCGTGGCTGCCAGCTGTCATCGCAGCGGCTGCGTGTTCGGTGGCCAGAACTGCGCCCAAAGGAAAGCCGCCGCCGATGCCCTTGGCAACCATCATGATATCGGGCTCAATCCCGGCCCATTCGTGGGCAAACAGGCGGCCAGTGCGCCCCATACCGCATTGCACTTCATCAAGGACCAGCAAAATCCCATGTTCATCACACAGATCGCGCAGCCCCTTAAGGCAGTGATCAGGCAGAGGGCGAATGCCACCTTCGCCCTGTATCGGCTCAATTAGAATGGCGGCAGTTTCATCGGTGATGGCGGCCACAACCGCGTCGTGATCATTCCATGGCAGGTGGGTAAAACCGGGCAGAAGCGGGCCGAAACCGGCGGTCATCTTCTCGGACCCGGCAGCGGCGATACCCGCGCTGGACCGGCCATGAAATGAGCCCTCAAAAGTGATGATATTCACCCGCTCAGGCTGACCGGCCGCGTGGAAGTGCTTGCGCACCATCTTGACGGCCAATTCGCAAGATTCCGTGCCGGAATTGGTGAAAAACACCGTATCGGCAAAGGTCGCATCGACCAGCTTATCCGCCAGCGCCTGTTGTTGTGGGATGTGGTACAGATTGGACGTGTGCCACAACGCCTGTGCCTGATCGCTCAGCGCCTTGACCAGCGCTGGATGCGCATGACCCAGCGCATTCACCGCAATGCCTGCCCCCATATCCAGAAAACGTCGGCCATCTGCCTCAATCAGCCAGCTGCCTTCGCCTTTGACAAACGTCAGAGGCGCGCGGTTATAGGTGGGTAAGACGGACGGGATCATGTCGCGTTTCCTTTGTTTAGAAGCCTTGTGAGTGCCGCAAGGGCAAGGCCAAGTCAATCATTTGCAATGAGGAGGTATATGGGAAGGGGGTGGCGCAGTCATACGCCAAAATCAAAAGCGGAACGTCAGGCGCTAAAGCGTCGGCGTCGGGTGCAGGGATATGCAAAGCGTTTGATCATGCCTGTGCTGATATCGCAATATTTCGCTGGGTCAAAGGGGAAACTGACAAATTGGGGCAAAGCCGAACCGGACTCTTTGTAACATGTTTAGTTTGAACCAGACACGATGAAATGTTGTATAGGCCGCGAGATGCTATCTTTGAATGGGCCCTGAATAATGATTGAAAAACGCCAGCAAAACCCGGCTTTGGCGGCCCTTTTGACCCTTGCCGCCTCGGCTTTTGCCGCCGGAACGACTTTGCTGGCCAAGGCGCTGGGCACCGGCGTTCTGGGGCCGCAAATGCACGCGATGCAAATCAGCCATGGGCGGTTTTTGTTTGCTCTGTTGGGCATTGGGCTGGCCACGGCAGTGCTGCGGCCCAAGTTTACGCAAATGCATCTGAAACTGCATGTCGCCCGTTCGGCACTGGGTTGGGGTGGCGTCAGCCTGATGTTTGCAGCGGCGGCCTTTATCCCGCTGTCGGATGCCACTGCGATCAGCTTTTTGAACCCGGTGTTCGGGATGATGCTGGCCATTCCGCTGCTGGGCGAAAAAGTAGGCCCCGTGCGCTGGAGCGCGGCTGGCATCGCCCTGATTGGTGCGCTGGTGCTGACCCGCCCCGGCACCGGCGCGATTGAGTTTGGGGTCATTCTGGCGTTGGGATCTGCTGTGTTGTTGGGCAGTGAATTGATTGCCATCAAATTGCTGTCTGGCCGTGAAGGACCGCTGCAAATCCTGCTGATCAACAATATGATCGGATTGCTGATTGCCAGCTGTGCGGTGGTGCTTGTCTGGCAGCCTCCAAACCTGCACCAATGGATGGCGCTGGCCGGTATCGGGTTTCTGATGGCCGGTGCGCAGGCGTGTTTCGTCAACGCGTTGGCCCGCGCTGATGCCAGCTTTGTGGCACCGTTCTTTTATGCCGCACTGGTGTTTGCTGCCATCTATGATGGGGCAATATTTGGCGTCATCCCCGATGCGGTGTCGATCCTTGGCGCAGGCATCATCCTGGCGGGCGCCGGTCTGTTGGCCTGGCGCGAAGGGCGATTGCGCAAGGCGCGTATGTGATCTGCACTTGTCATTGCAAAAAGCACAGCTAGGGTTGTGGTTAGCCCCAATTTTCTGAGGACTGAGCAATGCCCAACCGTTTCAATCGCGCGCTTTCACCTGCCACCAAACTGGCGCAGGCATTGCGGTATCTGGAGGCCGAAACAGGTGCCATTGTCCCGCCAATTCAGCCCACTGCCACCTATGCGCGGGATGGTGAATATAACGAACGAAAATCCTACATTTACCGGCGCGACAGCAACCAGACCACCGAGCACGCCGAGGCGATTATTGCCGATCTGGAAGGGGCCAAAGATGCCTTGCTTTTTGCGTCGGGCATGTCGGCCTGCACCGCAGTGATCGAACATCTGCCCGCCCATGCCCATGTGGTGGTGCCCGAGGTGATGTATCACGGCGTGCTGGACCAGTTCAAAACCTTTGCCGCAAAAGACCGCTTAGAGGTCAGCTATTATGCGCCCGCTGATCTGGATGATATGGCCAGCAAACTGCGCAAAGGTGAAACCGCGCTGGTCTGGGTCGAAAGCCCGAACAACCCCAATTGGGATGTGACCGATATTGCCGCGGCGGCCGAGATCGCCCATGCCGCAGGTGCCAAGCTGTTCACCGATTGCACTGGCACGCCGCCCTGTGCCACCCGTGCGCTTGATTTGGGGGCGGATATCTCGTTCCACTCGGCCACAAAATATCTCAACGGGCATTCTGATGTGACTGCCGGAGTCCTGTCCGTGCGTGACACAGGTGCCTATTGGGATCAGATCACCCATGTGCGCAAAATGCAGGGCACGGTGTTGAACACCTTTGATGCGTATCTGTTGGTCCGTGGCATGCGCACATTGGTGCTGCGCTATGAGCGGGCAACCGAAAATGCCCTGGCCGTGGCGCGCCATCTTGAAGGGCATCCAGGGGTTGAGGCCGTGATGTACCCCGGCCTGCCATCACACCCCGGTCACGAGGTTGCCAAACGCCAGACCGGCGGGGCCTATGGCGGGATGTTGTCGATCATCGTGAAAGGGTCTGAACAAACCGCAATTGACGTGGCACGGTTTTGCGAAGTCTTTTACCCCGCCACCTCGCTGGGTGGAGTAGAAAGCCTGATCGAGCATCGCAAAACCGTATCGGGCGAAGGATTCCCAGTGCATCCGTGCCTGTTGCGGTTGTCAATTGGGATCGAGGATGCCGGTGATTTGATCGCCGATCTGGATCAGGCGCTTGAGCGGGCAGGGGCAGTGGTGGGGTGATACCAACCACAGCGACCTCAGTAACTTTATTGGCAAATAGGCAGTACCCATGGCGTCTGTTTTGGCAGGGAGCGTCTCCATTTATTGATGATCGGTTGGAGGCTGCGTTTTGGCCAAAATTTGGGTGCGCCGATTGCCTCCAGGCATGCCGCGTTCCAATATAGGCCCGAGCGCGCCAGAGACTTGCCACTCTTCACGGCTTTCGCAATGGGATTTATATCTTTGGCTTCAGGATAGATAAAAAGCGTCGTCGGCTGCCCCTCTGTCAGCGCGAGGATTTCCTCGGAATTGGACTGAGACCAGGTTGTGCAACCATTGCTGCGCCCGGCGGTGTAATCCACCAATTTTCCGTAAGGAACATAGCCTTCCTCGTCGGCATGCGGGCTTGACGGCTTTTTGAAGCGGCATTGCCATTTCAGAAAAACAGCCCGGTGACCACCAATGGCCCGTTCTCTGGCATTGTTGGTGTCGCCTTCTCCATTGAACAACAAAAATGTGCGATAAAACGGAACTCTCTGGCCCGACTGGCGGTGATAGCCTTTGAAAGATGTTCGCGATTCTGCTGTCACATAGGACCCGCCCATGGTCAACTTTGAGCCTTCTGCGTTGCTGAAGTTTTTCGCGCATTGCCGTCCGTTCGAGAAATTTGCCTTTCGCAATTTTCGCCCGTTTCCATAACCTGACGAAATCGCACGAAACGTTTTTTGCTTCTCGCATATGACATAAAACCGGCGCCCAGGTTTGCCGCCCGACAGGCTCGGGCGGGTTGCATCCATGGCCAGATAGCAGGGGTTTCTAACAGCCCCCTGGCTATACTTCCGATGATATAGCTCACGCGCCCGTTCCAGAACCACGGGGGCGATCTGGCCATTGCCAATACCGACATGCTTTTGCAGCCAGGCCGGAATGTCAGATGATTGCGCAGAGAGTTGGGTCGGCATTGAAACCGAAAAGGCGATGGCAATCACCACAGCCATGTAGGGACGTAATAGCTTTAACAGCATCGTTCAAATCTCCCGCCTGAAAATCCTCAGGGGGATCATAACACAAATTACACGGCATATTCGATATGTTCCGCTGCGAACCTGGATGACGCAACGATCCGCTTGCACGTCCTCCCCCGGATTTGCCAAACTACAGCCATGAGGACACAGCTATGCCCCTAGATATTCTTCTGCCCATGGTCATCTTCGGCATTGTCGGGATCACAGTGCTGTTGCACCTGCTGGGCTTGTCGCACCCCGCGTTGCTGGGCAATCAGACCGAGGCCCGCACGGCCTGGCTGGATGAATTTGGCGAAGATATCCCAACTCGGGTGATCCTGAGCCATGATCACCGTGCCGCACTGATCGAGACGCCGCTTGGCAACGGCATCGTCTGGCCTATGGGGGCTGATACCACTGCACGCTATCTGAGCGATGCGCAGATCACCCGCACTGCCAATGGCCTGCGCATTGATCTGCCTGATTACACTGCACCACGCATTCACCTGACGCTGGACGCCGCAGAGGCCGATCTTTGGCCCACATTATTGAAGGACCCCGCATGACTGATATGCTCAGCTATCCCGAGGTTACGCAGCTGGCGGTGCCCTTCTTTATCGCCGCCATTCTGATCGAGCTAGTGTGGATCGTCATCAAAGGCAAAGGCGGGCGGTATGAGACCCGCGATGCGCTCACAAGCCTGATCATGGGGGCCGGTAATGTGGCCTCGTCCATTTTGCTGGGCTTTATCGCCTATGGGTTCTTTATGCTGCTCTGGCGGATCACACCGCTGGATTTGGGGGCATCTGTCGGGGTGATCGTGCTCTGTTTTGTACTGGATGATCTGCGCTATTACTGGGTGCACCGGTTTGGGCACCGTATCCGCTGGGTCTGGGCCAGTCATGTGAACTATCATTCTTCACAGCACTACAATCTGACCACCGCATTGCGCCAAACCTGGACCGGCACTTTTACCTTTATGATGATCATTCGCGCTCCGCTTATCCTGCTGGGGTTTCATCCGGCAATGGTGCTGTTTTGCGGCGGGCTGAACCTGATCTACCAATTCTGGATCCATACCGAAGCCATTGGCCGGATGCCCAAATGGTTTGAGGCGGTGATGAACACGCCGTCGCACCACCGCGTGCACCACGGCCGCAATGCGCGCTATCTTGATGCAAATTATGCCGGTGTGTTCATTATCTGGGACAAGATGTTTGGCACCTTCGTGCCTGAACTGGACGGCGAAAAACCCGATTACGGCCTGGTGCACAATCTGGGGACGTTCAATCCGGTCCGTGTGGCGTTTCATGAATGGGTGGGCATTTGGCGCGATGTGCGTCAACCTGGGCTGTCATGGCGTGATCGCTGGATGTATTGCGTCATGCCGCCAGGATGGAGCCACGATGACAGCCGCGACACATCAGAAGGCATCAAGCGCAAACATCTGGCACACCATCCTGAGGATGCGGGCACTCCGGGATTTGAGCATTAAAGCGTTTCGCGTAAAATCTGATTCAGAGGTTTTGACCGAAACGCCTTAATTCATCTTCTTGCCAAAAGTATCCCGGGGAGTTTGAGGGGCAGCGCCCCTCATTCCAAAACAATTAGGCGTGGCGCAGCCACTCAATTGGATTACGTCAGATGATGAAAAAGGGTCGGTGTTTCCAGCTGCCCGTTCCAACGCTCGCTTGGCATCAGGCCACACCCCAGCCGCCTCCACCTGGCGTTTCCATTCCAAACACGGCCCCAATGGGCAAATCAATCTCGTCATTGCCTGCCATCTCGCGCCGTGTCCCATCGGGGAATTCTGCCCAGTTCAACCCGCATTGCCCAACGCCTCCGCCGTCCACACCGAAGGGCGGCACAATCCGGTGTGAACACAGCGTCGTCACTGTTACCGGCGCCAGGAATGTCATGCGCCGGTGCACCCCCGCGCCCCCGCGCCATTTGCCATCCCCGCCTGAGCCATCACGGATACCAAAGGCGTCCAGCCGTACCGGGAAACGCTTCTCCAGCACTTCAGGATCGGTCATGCGTGTGTTGGTCATATGGCTTTGCACTGCATCACAGCCGTCAAACCCCGGCCCGGCACCGGTGCCGCCGGCGATTGTCTCGTAGTTCTGGAACGTGTCATTGCCCCAGACAAAATTGTTCATTGTGGCTTGTGACCCGGCGATCACATGCAAAGCTCCGTAGAGGGCATTGCAGGTGGCTTGGCTGACTTCTGTGTTGCCTGCAATCACCGCCGCCGGATACACCGGGCGCAGCATGGAGCCTTCGGGCACGATGATTTTCAGCGGTTTCAGACAGCCCTGATTAAGCGGGATATCCGCGCCGACCATGGTGCGGAACACATAAAGCACAACCGCATCACAAATGGAGCGTGGCGCATTATAGTTGCCTGCATTCTGCGGCGAGGTGCCGGTGAAATCAATTGTCGCCGTGCGGTTGGCCTTATCAACAGTAACCTTCACCTGAATGGTTGCGCCGATGTCCATCGGATAGCTGAATTCCCCGTCCTTCAGCCGGTCAATCACCCGGCGCACGCTTTCTTCGGCGTTGTCCTGCACATGGCCCATATAGGCCTGCACAACATCAATGCCATAGTTACCCACCACTTTCAGCAGTTCTTGCCGCCCAGTTTCATTGGCGGCAACCTGGGCCTTTAGATCGGCCATGTTCTGGGGGATGTTGCGACATGGGTATCGGCCAGAGGCCAGCGTTGCTTCGGCCACACCCTCCAGCAATGTGCCCTGATCCACCAGCTTCACGTTGTCGATCAGCACACCTTCCTCGTCGATATGGGTGCTGTCGGGGGGCGCGCTGCCTGGTGTGCGCCCACCAATATCAGCGTGATGGCCACGGCTGCCCAACCAGAAGGCGGGTGTGTCATCCACAAACACCGGCGTAATCACCGTGACATCCGGCAGATGCGTGCCGCCGTTGTAGGGCGAGTTCAGCATATAGGCATCACCCGGCTTCACATCCGGGTTCAACCGCATGATGGTCTTAACCGAATCCGACATTGACCCCAGATGCACCGGCACATGCGGGGCATTGGCCACCAGATCACCGCGATCATCAAAAATCGCACAGGAAAAATCCAACCGTTCCTTGATGTTCACCGACCACGAGGTATTGGCCAGTGTCGCGCCCATCTGATCGGCGACAGACATGAACAGATTGTTGAACACCTCCAGCAGCACCGGGTCAGCCTTGGTGCCTGCCGCGTGTTCACGGGATTTGGCCGCGATACGCTCCACAATGAGGTTGCCCATGGCATCCACGGACGCGGCCCAACCCGGCTCAATCACGTTGGTACCGGTGGGTTCAGTGATCACAGCAGGGCCAGACACCTGGGCCTTGGGGTCGAGGTTGACGCGCTCATACAAGGGGACGTCCTGCCAGCCATCTTCGGCGTGCATCGGGATATGTGCGTGGGCCTGGCCATTGCCGGTGTTCAGCTCTGGTGCCGGTGTTTGGCCGGTTTGGCCGATGGCCTCAACACTCAGCATTTCGAACAGGACGCGGCGTTCGGGGCTGTGAAAGCCAAAGCGTTGCCGGTGGGCGACTTCAAAGGCGGCCAACATGTGTGGCGCGTCTCCATAGGGCACCTCGAGCGCCTGATGCGAGCCATCATAGCGCAGGTGCGCACGCTGCACTGCGGTGATATCAGTGATGCCCTGTCCGGCCACTTCGGCGTGGGCATCTGCGGTGATTGCCTCAAGCGCTGCACTGGCACTGGCGATATCTTGCAGCGGGGCATCATGTTGCACTTCGCGCATGGCGCGCACTTCGGCCAGCCCCATGCCATAGGCGCTGAGCACCCCTGCATGGGGATGGATCAGCACGCGGGTCATACCCAAGGCATCGGCCACCAGACAGGCATGTTGACCACCCGCGCCGCCAAAGCATTGCAAGGTATAGCGCGTGACATCATGGCCGCGCTGGACGCTGATTTTCTTGATTGCATTGGCCATATTGTCGACAGCGATGCGCAGGAAACCGGCGGCCATATCTTCGGGCGCGCGGGGCGCTTCGCCTGTCTCTTGCGTGACAGTCTCAGAAAGGGCGGCGAATTTTTGGCGCACCACATCTGCATCCAGCGGTTCATTTCCGTGGGGGCCAAACACCGGCGGAAAGTGATCAGGGTTCAACTTGCCCAGCATGACGTTGCAATCGGTGACGCTCAGCGGCCCGCCGCGTCGATAGCATGCGGGGCCAGGATCCGCGCCGGCACTTTCGGGCCCAACCTGAAAGCGGCCATCCTCAAACTTGCAGATGCTGCCACCCCCGGCGGCAACCGTGTGAATATCCATCATCGGTGCGCGCATCCGCACACCTGCCACTTCGGTTTCAAAGCTGCGCTCGTAATCCCCGGCATAGTGGCTGACGTCGGTGGAGGTGCCCCCCATGTCAAAGCCGATCAGACGGTTGTGGCCTGCGGCTTCGCCGGTTTTAACCATACCAACGATGCCACCCGCCGGGCCGGACAGGATGGCATCTTTGCCCTGAAACAATTGTGCATCGGTCAACCCGCCAGAGGATTGCATGAACAGCAATGCCTCGCAGGCCCGGCCCAGATCTAAAGCCCCTGCCACCTGATCCACATAGCGCCGCAGGATGGGCGATAGATAGGCATCCACCACAGTGGTATCACCGCGCCCCACCAGCTTGGCCAGCCGTGAAACCTCGGCAGAGGTGGACACTTGCGTATATCCAATCTCATGGGCTAGTTTCGCCACTTGGCCCTCGTGAACCGGGTTGAGATAGGCATGAAGCCCCGCAATCGCCACGGCGCGGATGCCGGCATCATATGCATCTTGCAGCGTGGTGCGCGCGGCGTTGATATCCAGCGCTGTCAGCACCGCACCATCGCCGTCCAGCCGTTCATCCATTTCGCCCACGGTTTCGTACAAAAGATCGGGTCGCTTGATTTCAAGGTCAAACAGGCGCGGCCGGGTTTGATAGCCGATTTGCAGTAAATCCCGGAATCCTTTGGTGATCATCAACAGCACCCGCTCGCCCTTGCGCTCCAGCAGGGCGTTGGTGGCGACGGTGGTGCCCATCTTCACGGCCTTGATCGAGGCGTCGGGAAACGCGCCCTTCACGCCCATCAGATCACGGATGCCCTGCACCGCGGCGTCAGTATAGCGTTCTGGATTTTCTGACAGCAGCTTGTGCGTGTGCACATTATCCTTTGGGTCAAGCGCCACAATATCAGTAAATGTGCCGCCCCGGTCGATCCAGAATTCCCAACGCCCGCTCATGTCGCCCTCGCCCTGTTGATTGCGCTTACGTTTGGCAACGGGGGCGGGAATGTCAACATTAGTGACACCATTGATCTTGCCCTAGGGATTGGCTCATATGTGCCAATCAGTTTTAAAAGGATTTCCAACATGGACCTGCGCCAGATTACGCCAAATTATGCGGTATCCCCGCAAATATTGCCCCAAGACATGGCCGAGATAGCCGCAGCGGGGTTCAAATCAGTCATGTGCAACCGCCCTGATGGTGAAGATGCCGATCAGCCCGAATTCGCCAGCATTGCAGACGCAGCGGCTGCGGCCGGGGTGCAGGTGCGTTGGGTGCCGATCTCTGGTGGTGGGGCCAGTCAGGATGACCTGGATCAGTTTGGTGCGGCCCTGAATGAGATGCCGCAACCCTTGTTGGCGTATTGTCGCACGGGTACGCGCTGTACGATGCTGTGGTCCATGACCCAGCATGGCACTTTGCCGGATGCGGATATTCTGCAAGCTACATCTGAGGCGGGCTATGATATGTCCGGGCTTTTGCAGCAGCTCTCCGCGCGCGGATGAGCGATTGGATCGCCCTAGGGCGCTGGCCGTCGGGGTATGTCGGCTATGCGCTGAGCGAGGGCGGGGGGCTCACTCAGGCCTCGGGCGCAGATGCGCAAGAGGTTTTAACCGCGCTCAACCTGCCTGACGCCTTGATCATGCGTATCGGCGAAGGTGATGCATCATCTGTGCCTTGTGCTGTGTTGCCGGGGGCGGGGCAGGTTCTGCCCGCGCTCAGCCAGGTGCAACCGGCGGATATCATCAGCGGTTGGGTGCGCCTGTGGATTGCCGGATATCTGGAGCAGCACCCCGATTGGGATGGTATTGTCTGTGCGTTGCACGGCGATGTCACCCATTGGCTGCATATCAGCGCCGGTGAGGTGGTCAGTTGCCAAAGCAGCCTGACACAGAGGTTGTTTGCGGCGCTGAACATGGCAGATGCCACGCCGGATGAACACGCCATCGCCGATAGCCTGAGCCGCCCTGAGCGGCTGGCCACGCAATTGCGCGCCGCCGAAGTTGGCGGGGATGGTGCTTGTGCGCTGGGCCATCTGATCGGTGCTGAACTGGCCGCCACCCGCGCCTATTGGCTGGGTCAGCAGGTGGTTGTCATCGGTGAGGGCCCTATGGCGGCGGCCTATGGGGCGGCTCTGCAAGGGCAGGGCGTGCCAATTGAGCTGGCGGCGGCGAACGATGTTCTGGCCGATGGGTTGGCGGCATTGGGCAAGGTGGTTTGCTGACGTTGCGGTGCCGCCAGACGTTTCAAAACCCGATGTGAAACCGCGCACCTTGGTCAGAGGGTTCAAGCGTGATCTTGCCGCCCACCGCCTGTAGCATGCTGCGCACAATCGCCAATCCCATGCCGGTGCCACCCGCGCTGCGGCGTGTGGTGAAAAACGGATCAAACACCCGGTCCCGGTTGCCCGCCGCAATGCCGGGACCGTTGTCTTGCACCACCATCTGAGTGCCCGTGGCCTCTATGGTCAGCGTGTCCGCGCCGTGAGCAGCGGCATTGCCTGCCAGATGTCCCAGAATCGCAATCAATGCTTGTGCATCAATCGGCACGGCTCCATCGCCGGTCAGATGCATGGCTAGGCCTTCCAGTGGTGCGACATCCCCGATCACGTCCGAAACCCTGGATGGGCCACGCCCCACGGGTTCACGCGCCACAGCAAGGCGGCGCAGCGCATCCAGCTGTTCCTGTAACCGGCGCGAGGATTGGCGGATTGTGGCAATCAGCTGATCGCGGTCGGCCTCATGTGCATCTTCCAAAAGTTCCGCGGCCCCAATCAGGCTGGTCAATGGCGATTTCAACTCATGAGTCACATGGTTGGTATAGGCGCGAAGGCCTGCCTCGCGGTCTTGCAGAGTGGTTTCCATCTCCAGCATGGCTTGACCCAATGCTGTGATTTCAGGCGTGCCAAAATGCGGTGGCAGTGGCGCGTCAGTGCGCCCTTCCTTGACCGCATTGGCATGGGCCGTCAGCGCATAGACAGGCCGCAACACCAGCCGCCACAACAAGAACCCAAGGATCAAAGTAGACACCAGTGCAATGACGAAGATCATCAGCGTGGTTTCGCCCCAGCCAAGGATAAACCCGGCCAGTTTGAAATAGCCGATGCCCACCATTGGCAGCGCCAAAATGGCCGCCAATGTGCCGCCAATGACCAAGGCCAAAGGCGGGCGCCATTTTTGCTTTATGCGGGGCTGCATGGGCCCATCCGAATACCAACACCGTGCACGGTTTCAATCGCCCCGTCACAACCGACCTCAGCCAGTTTTGAGCGCAGATTGCGCAGGTGGCTGTCCAGCGTGCGCTCAGACACATGAATGGAGGTGCCGTAAACCGCATCTGTCAGCTGCGCCTTGGTGGCCACATGATCAGGGTGGCGCATAAGGTGCTCCAGCAATCCCATTTCACGGCTGGTGAGGGCGATCTGCGCCTCGCCGAACCGGCACAGATGCCGGGTTGAATCAAGGCTCAGCGCGCCGCGCAAAAGGGGCTTGTCAGGGCCCGTTGGCGCAGGCCCTTCACTGCGTTTCAATATGGCGCGGATGCGGGCCATCAGCTCGCGCGGGGAAAAGGGCTTGGTGACATAATCATCGCCCCCCAGTTCGAACCCCAGAACGCGGTCGATCTCTTCGTCGCGCGCGGTCAGAAACAGCACCGGCGTGTCATGATCGGCGCGCAATCGGCGGCACAGTTCCAGCCCGTCCATTTCAGGCAGGCCGATGTCCAGCACGATCAGATCAGCCCGTCCGCCACGGGCCTTGGCCAGCCCTTCGGCCCCGTCGCCTGCTTCGGCCACCGTATGGCCTGCCTGCTTTAGCGCGATACGCAGCACATCGCGGATTTGCGGGTCATCGTCGATGATCAATATGTCGGCGATGTCTGCTCTCCTTGTGTGCTGGGCTGGGCTGCCCATTCGGGGATTTCAGCATTCAATGCCGCAAGGCTACGCAATGTCCGCCAGTCACGAAAGCCCCATTCGCGCCAGTCTGCTGCGTATGGTGCATACGGCCCGCTTTGATCATCGCACAACCCCGGCACCACGCCCCACAACAGCACATCACTAAGCGCGATCAGGGCCACCAGCGACAAAGGCCGCTCCATGCGGTTCCGGTTGGCTTTGGAAGGGGTGTCGGGGGGATTGGGTGGACGACAGTGGATCAGGCCATCCATCCACCAGCCGTCTTGTTGGATCGAGGCGGGTACACCGCGCACAAGAAACGTTTTCATCTGACTGCTCCTTCACTGTTTTTATCGTCCCAACCTCAGGTGTAGGTGGGCGAGGTGCAGTGTGATGGGAGCAGTTCAGCAGTTTTTGTGCAGATTAGGGGCGTTCGGCGACTTGTGATCCGGCCGTCAGAAATTATTCAATGGTGTTTTCCAGCCCTTCAGGACGGCCAACCACAACAAAGGTCAGCTTGTCAGGGGTCAGCCGTTCACGCGCCACGCGGTTGATATGCTCCAATGTGACGGCGTTGATCTTGTCGTTTCGCGTCACAATGTAATCCGTCGGCAAATCGTCAACCTGCATGTTCACCACAATACCTGCGATCGTCCCATTGCCATCAAACCGCAGCGGGTAGGCGCCAGTCAGATAGGTCTTGGCATCGTCCAGCTCGGTTTGGGTCACGCCATCGTCGCGCATCCGGGTCCATTCGTCACGGATCACAGAAATTGCCTCGGCGACGCGGTCATTGGCGGATGCCACCCCGCCGACCCAGATGTTGGCGTTGTCGGGAATGCTGAGATAGGAATACACGCCATAGGTCAGCCCACGCTTTTCACGCACTTCGGTCATCAGTCGGCTTTCAAATCCGCCGCCGCCCAAAATGTGGTTCAGCATATAAGCCGCAAAGAAATCCGGGTCATCCCGGTCAATTCCGGGCTGGGCAAAGCGCACCACGGATTGCGGTGTGTCAAAGTCAACAATCTTCACGCCACCGGGCAGGTTCAACGTGGCTTCTCCGGGCAGGGGTGGCCCACTTTGCGGCAGGCCTTCCAACAGCGTGTCCAGCAGGGTGCTCAGCTCATCGGCAGTGATGTCACCCACGGCACTGACATAAACGCGGTCGCGGGTGATGGCGCTTTTAAGTGCAATCATCAGATCATCGCGGGTCAGCTCTGCCACGCTTTTGGGTGTGCCATTGGTGGTAAAGGCATAAGGATGATCGCCAAACACCAGCACGTCGTAACGTTGCGATACCAGTTCTTCGGGGTCTTTGAGGTTGGATTGCATGACCGAAATCACCTGTGCGCGCACGCGCGCCAGTGCCTCGTCATTGAATTGGGGGGATATCAACGCATCGCGCAGCAGTGCCATGCTGGGGTCACGGTTTTCGGTCAAAAACCGGGCCGAGACCGAAATATCATCCCGCCCTACACCAAATCCGATTGATGTTGCCAAACCATCGCGCGCTTTGGCAAAGGCCCGCGCGTCCAGATCGCCGGCACCTTCTTCCAGCAGCACTGTCATCAGGTGGATGGCGCCACGTTTGTCCGGCGTATCCAGCGATGTGCCGCCGCGAAACTTCAGCTCAAGGGCGACGAAGGGAATGGAGTGTTCCTCAACCAGCCAGGCGTCGATGCCACCGGGGGTGGTGATCTCCTGAATGTTGATCTCGGCGCGCGCGGGCAGGGCGGCGATACATACGAAGGCCAAAAGGTGAAAGGTGAAACGAATCATTGGGTCACCTCCGGGGTGGTCAGCCAGCCGGTGACGGCATGGTCGCGGTTAAATACCTCAGTGGCGGCGGCCATGATGTCCTCAGCGGTGACGGCTTGCAGGATGTCGGGCCAGGCCTCTACGTCGGCCACACTCAACCCTTGGGTCATGGCGCGGCCATATTCATCGGCAATAGAGCCCACATCGTCACGCTCATAGATTTTGGAGGCGCGGATTTGCAGGCGAATCCTGTCCAGATGTTCGGGGTCGACACCTTCTTGCATGAACTCAGCCAGGGCTTTGTCCATGGCATCTTCGGCCTCTTGCAAAGTGACCCCTTCGGCAGGGGCCACGATCAGGGTGAATGTCGTATCATCCAGCGACAGTTCACGATACCAGGCGGCGTCCCAGACCGATACTTTGCTCTCAAATTGCAGCTTTTCGGTTAAAACCGAATTTGAGCCGTCACCCAAAACATGGGCCAGCATGGTCAAGGCGGCGGCCTTTTCTTGTGCACCGGTATCACGCTCTGGCGCCGTGTAGGAGCGGCTGACATAGTTCTGCGATACGCGCGCGTCTTTGAAGATCAGGCGGCGTTCGGCCATCTGGCGTGGTTCCTGCGGGCGGTCGCGTGGTTTCAGATCAGGGTTGGCCGGGATCACACCATAATATTGCTTGGCCAGAGCGTGCACCTCATCCGGGGTGACATCCCCGGCAACCACCAGAATGGCGTTGTTGGGCGCATAATACTGTCTGTAATAGCTCAGCGCATCCTCCAGAGAGAGGTCTTCCATCTCATGGCGCCAGCCAATAACCGGCACCCCATAGCGATGGTTCAGATATTGGGCTGCGTTCTTTTGTTCGCGGAACAGGGAAAACGGATCGTTCTCAGTGCGTTGGTTACGTTCTTCGATGATCACATCACGTTCTGTGGCAATGTCGCCTTCGCCCAGCTGGAGATTCACCATCCGGTCACTTTCCATGCGCATCATCAGTTCCAGCCGGTCGGCGGCGATGCGTTGAAAATAGGCGGTGTAATCATAGCTGGTAAAGGCGTTGTCAGACCCGCCGTTGCGGGTGACTGTGGCGGAAAACTCGCCGGGCTCCAGTGTTTTTGTACCCTTGAACAGCAGATGTTCCAGAAAATGCGCCACACCGGAAACGCCGGGGGCCTCATCGGCCGATCCTGCGCGGTACCAGACCATCTGAACCACAACCGGGGCACGGTGATCTTCGACCACCACAACATCCATGCCGTTTTCCAACTGGTAGGTGGTGACCTGACCGCTGGCCAGGCCGGGCTGCGCAAACGCCAAGCCCATCGCAACACACATCATCAAAAACCGCATTCAACATATCTCCATCCAGAGGGCAGCACTGTCACCAGATAGATACGCCTCCTGCGCGCAGGTTCAAGCGCGCTCGCGGCTCTGTGATGTGCTGAAGATTATTCTTCGGGTGGGGCCGAAGGTGTGGTCACGCCCAGATTGCGAAGGCGGTAATACTCGCCATAAGCGTCCAGCCACTGTTTGCGATAGGCATTGGAGTAATCGTCATTTGGTCCAATATTCAGGATATTCACCCGGCCATGGCGGCGGCGGGTTTCCTTATCTTCGACGCGCAGCGTTTCGCGGATGCCGGCACTGACGCCGTAGCGGCGGGTGTGATTAAGCAACGCACTGTCGGCACTGGATACACCAGCGGCCACCAATGCACCGGGTTTACCACCCAAGGCGGCAATACCATCACCGCGCGGATTTTGATCGGTGAGGTTGGCCCCACCCGGCGTGGGCGCAGGCAAGGCCGCGAAATCTGTCGGCGGCTCCAGCGGTTTGCCCGGAATGATCGAAAACTCATCCGGTCCATTGCCGGTGTGTTTGATCTTTCTCAGCTGTACATCACGATCTTTGTTCCCGCAGGCAGCAAGCCCCAGGATCAAAACAAACATCACTAAGCGCGGCATAGTCATCGCCACTCCCCATCACCATTTGGCATTGGTTTATCCCATGATTTGCCCAAGGTCACGCGGCCTTTTTGTCTGTGGACAACACAACCATGCCAAAAGCGCCGATAAAGACAGCAATATCTGCAATATTAAAGGCATAAGGGTTGTTAATTCCGCAACATGAGACGTTGATAAAGTCCGCCACAGCACCATAAATCAGCCGATCCACGATGTTTCCCATCGCACCACCCACCAAAAGGCCAGCGGCAATTTTTTGCCACCGCCCGGCGGGATCACGGTGCACCCACCACAAAACGGCGGCGGAAATGGTCAGCGCGACACCAATCAGCACCCAGCGCACAGTCGGGTGATCTTGCGCAAAGAGGCCAAAATTTATCCCGTAATTCCAAGCCATGCTTAGATTGAAATAGGGAGGCCAGACCGAGATATCCTTAACTCGATCCAATGCGAGCATGTGAACGACATAGTATTTTGACACCTGATCGGCGACAAATACCAATGCGGCCACCCAGAAAACGGTGCGCATGCTGCTCTCCTCATATGGGCCGACTCGTGCGGCCCTGTCATTGCTTGTGCCTTAGTGCCGGAAGTGGCGCATCCCGGTCAAGACCATTGCCAGTCCGGCCTCGTCGGCGGCGGCGATCACCTCATCGTCGCGCATTGACCCACCGGGATGGATGACGGCGGTTGCGCCGGCCTCGGCGGCACTCAACAGCCCGTCGGCAAAGGGAAAGAACGCATCAGATGCCACAACACTGCCCAGCGTCAGCGGCTTGGCCAATCCCAGCTCTGTCGCCATGTCCTCGGCTTTGCGCGCGGCAATGCGGCAGCTGTCAACGCGGCTCATCTGACCGGCGCCCACACCCACGGTGGCGCCGTCTTTGACATAGACAATCGCGTTGGATTTCACATGTTTTGCCACGGTCCAGGCAAACAGCATATCGGTCATTTCTGCATCTGTCGGCTGGCGCTTGGTGGCAATACGCAAATCGCTCATGCTCAACCGTCCATTGTCTTTGTCCTGCACCAGATACCCACCTGAAACCTGTTTGAGCATCCGCCCCGCCTCGGCCGGATTGGCCAACCCTTCGGTGACCAACAGACGCAGGTTTTTCTTTTTGGCAAAGATATCTATGGCATCTGCATCGGCACCGGGGGCAATTACAACTTCGGTGAAAATGCCCGAGATTTCCTCAGCCGTGGCGCCGTCCAAAGGCTGGTTCAGCGCGATAATCCCGCCAAAGGCCGATGTGCGGTCACAGTTGAACGCGTTGCGATACGCATCCGACAGGCTGCGCCCACGCGCCACACCGCATGGGTTGGCATGTTTGATGATCGCCACGGCGGGGCCATCCGCCGGGTTAAACTCGCTGACCAGCTCAAACGCGGCATCTGTGTCGTTGATATTGTTATAGCTCAGCTCTTTACCTTGCAGTTGCTGAGCCGTTGCCACGCCAGGGCGTGCGCTGCCATCGGTATAAAAGGCCGCCGATTGATGCGGGTTTTCACCATAACGCAACGTTTGTGCCAATGTACCGGCCACAGCGCGCCGACGTGGGGCTGCGTCGTTCAGCGCCTCGGCCATCCAGGTGGACACAGCCGCATCATAGGCCGCGGTGCGTGCATAGGCCGTTTGTGCCAGAGTTTGGCGGAACGCATATGTCGTCTGCCCGGCGTTGGCATCCAGTTCATTAAGCAGGGGTTGATAATCTTGGACATCAACAACAACGCTGACAAACCCGTGGTTCTTGGCGGCGGCGCGGATCATTGCCGGGCCGCCAATATCAATATTCTCAATGCAGGTGTCATAATCGCCACCTTTGGCGACGGTGTCTTCAAAGGGGTAAAGATTGACCACCAGCAGGTCGATCGGGCCGATCCCGTGCTCGGACATGGCCGCCACATGGCCCTCATCGTCGCGCAGCGCCAACAAACCGCCATGCACCATTGGATGCAGGGTTTTCACCCGGCCATCCATCATTTCGGGAAAGCCCGTGACATCGGCCACATCGCGTACATCCAATCCGGCCTCGCGCAATGTTTTTGCACTGCCGCCGGTGGACAATAATTCCACCCCGCGCGCCGCCAGCGCCTTGCCCAATTCGACCAGTCCGGTCTTGTCAGATACAGAAAGAAGGGCGCGGTTCAGCGGGGCGAGATCAGGCATGTGTGTAAGGTCCTCAGATGGTTTGAGGCCCCCTCTAAAGCGTTTCGCATAGGACTTGAACCACAGTTTCAACAAAAGCTGTGCGGCATAAGCGCGTGGCCGCCCGTGACATGTGGTTATTCCTCGGCCAGAGGGTCCAGTTCATCCTGCGCCAGATCCCGGATTGAGATCGGCGTTTCCTGCGCCTTGGCCAGAGACCAACGCACCCGGCTGGCATACTCCGTCACCCGGCCAGTTAGAACGATCTGCTTGGCCGCGCGCGGTTTCAGCCGGACTTTCTCAAGGTAAACGCTGGGTTCAACGGTCATTTCAGCGGCACCATCGGCCCGGAAAATCCAGATCTCACCGCTTTTCAGTGCCAGTGACACCGCCGAGCCGCCCATATCAATTGAGGCGTCCACATCAGGGTGCAGATGAAACCGGATGTCATAGGGGATACCCTGCAACGGGTTGGCATCCATCGCGTGATCAAACTGGGCTTTGTCGGCGTCATCCAGCGTGATCAGCATATCTTCCGAAGCAATGCCGCGGCCATCAAACGTCATTTCGATCCTGCGCACATGGGTCAACCCATATGCGCGCTTGTAGCCATCGTGGCCCGCTTCTAAGCGCAGCCCGTCCTGGGCCTGGCTCATCTCGGCGGGCACAAAAGAGGGGGTATCATGCAGCCATTGCTGTGCCTGCCCCGTGCTGCCAAGGGTAGAGCTGGAGCGATTGGCCAGCACCAGCGTGGAATGTGACGGTGTGGCGCGCCCCGCCCGGCGCCATTCAGGGCCGAAACTTGAGCCCGAGCCGCAGTTGACAATCAATGGCCGACGCCCTGACGTCAGCTCAAACGCAAGCGTTGAGGCATGTGCGCCCGCAGACGCCCGCCCGCGTGGTGGCAATGAGGCATCCACAATAACGCTGGTGCGCCCGGCGCTGAGCCGTGCAAACCCCATGGCCAACCCATCATTGGCCCTTGGTTTCACACCGCTGGTGGCCAATGCGCCATCCAGCCGCCCTTCAAGACCCCGACCACCACCATGAAACCGCGCCAGCCCGCCATCGGCGTGACGCAGGGTGCGCAGGGTCGGGGCGATGCGTTCGATCGCGCTCCAATGTGCATTGCCCGGGGTATGGCCGGTTTCCGACAGGGCCAAAGCGGCCCATGTGAGCAGGGTAAAGACCTCAAGCAGTTCTTCGGGGTTGCGGGTGGGCAGCCCGCCCTGATCGTCGATCTGTGCATCACACTCACGCGCCAGCGCCGAGAGAGCCGGGTTCACATGTGCCTCCATTCCCTCCAGCGACAGGCCTGCATAAATCATGCCGGTGAGGGCTTCAAACCGGGGCAGGCCGGGGGGGGATGTTTTCCAACGCCGCCCCAGGAATATTGTTTGCTGACCAAGGGAGCGCATAAACGGCTCGGTGTCTTCGCCGCTCATGCCGTTCATCAAAAACAATGCATGGGTGATCCAGCGGATCAGGCGACGACCGGTCAGTTCGGGTGTCCAGCCGGGGCCGTTTCCGCCGCCATACCGGGCGATCCAGTCTATTGTCCAATCCTGTGCGGCCTGCCTTGCTGCGGTGTCGCCGGCGGCGGCCAGATCATCCAGCCAGCCAAACCCGTGTTGTTCATCTTCAAATCCGCGATCAGGCGCGCCCAGATCCCACAACCCGGTATCGGGGGCCTGAATAAGCGTGCCGGAAAAAACGAAATTGCCAGCACTCAGCTGGCGTCCACGTGCATAGCTGCCGATGGTGCGGGGTTCGGGCTGCGAGACAAAGGCTGTCGCCGGGCGCGCCCATGCTGCACGCCGCGCTTCAAAACGGTTTCTTAAGCGCGCCCATCGCGCCGAAAAACATTCGGTTTCCGTTGACATAGCCCGTGCCTCTTGACGCTCTTTGCGGCGTTGTTTGTGCCAATATACCTGTGGCCATGGCGTAAGTCACCGACAGAATGCGCGCGATGCGTGGCTCGGCAATTACTGGCGCAGGCACGCGATATAAAACCCGTCCATGCCCCCTGCTTGGGCCCAATAGTCGGGCCGCAGGCGTAAACCACCTTCTTGCGTGCGCCAGTCGGGGTCAATTCCGGGGCGCAGGCAGGCCTCGGCATCGGTTTTTAGATCCGGGTGGCGGGCAAGGGCCTCATCAATCTGCACCTCCCCTTCGTCGGGCAGTAATGAACAGGTGCAATACACCAAACGCCCGCCGGGCTTAAGCAGGCTCAGCGCGTGGTCGATCATCGCCGATTGCAGGGCAAACAGCTCGCCAAAGTCGCTGCCGTCCTTGGCAAATGGCAAATCCGGGTGCCGCCGGATGGTGCCGGTGGCAGAACAGGGCGCATCCAGCAATATGGCATCATACGGCCCACCTGAATGGGACAATGCATCCTCTGTAATACATGTGGCGCTTAGGCCTGTGCGTGCCAGGTTCTGTGCAACGCGCTCCATGCGCCGTTCGGACAGGTCAAGCGCTGTCACCGTGGCCCCGGCCGCTGCCAGTTGCAGGGTTTTGCCGCCCGGTGCCGCACATAGATCAAGAATATGCTCGCCCGGTTGCGGGTTTAACACCTGCACCGGAATGGCCGCCGCTGCATCCTGTACCCACCAATCGCCAGCCTCAAAGCCGGGCAAGGCAGAAACCTGCCCAGCATTTTCTATCCGAATGCTGCCTGTGGGCAACAATTTCCCGCCTGTGGCCTTAGCCACTGCTTTGGGGTCGCCCTTTGCAGTCAGGTCCAACGGCGCGCCGGCAAAATAGGCGCGGTCCATGGCGTTCATCGCGCCTTGCCCATAGGCGGCCACCAGCGGCTCACGCAGCCAGCTGCGCAAGCGCGGAATGCGCAAATCATTCCAGTTGCGCGGCCCATCCGCAGCCATCTTGCGCAACACGGCGTTCACCAGCCCCTTAAGGTTGCCATAGCGGCGGTGGCGTCCAATGATGCTGACCATATCGTTGACCACGCCGTGCGGATCACCGCCCAGACACAGCTCGATCGTGCCGACACGCAACAGATTATGCACCGTCAAAGGCGGCGGTTTGCGCAGATGACGGCTGAGCATGCGGTCGGCGCGCTCCATGCCGCGCAGGGTGTCTGTGGCCAGCCGCTGGGCGCGTGCCCGATCGGCGGGCGGCAGCTTGTCCAACACACCGCTGCCGATCAGCTCGGACATCAGACGACCTTCACCGATGATCTGATCCAGAAGGGACGCCGCCTTGTGGCGGGCTGAGGGGGCCATGTTGGTCATGTGTGATCGGTCCTTGCCGGGGCGGGATGGGGGCGTATATCAAGGGGACACGGACAAAGGAACCCAAAGCTATGCCTTGCGACGACCAAAAAGACCTGCCCGCCGCCGCGATCCGCGCCCTGGCTGAGGCCGATGAGCGCCGCCAGACGGCCGCCGCGCAGGAACTGCCCAAGGAACTGGGTGGCCGCCGCGAAGGGCTAGAGCCCGTGCGCTATGGCGATTGGGAAAGAAAAGGCATCGCGGTCGATTTTTGATGTTGGGCGTTATTTCAGCCCCAGCACGTCCAACATGTCGTATTCGCCCGGTTTACGCCCCAAGCCCCAAAGTGCTGCCTTTAATGCACCACGTGCAAAGACCGAACGATCACTGGCCACATGCCGCAAAGTGATCCGTTCACCCGCAGTGGCAAACATCACATCATGTTCACCAATGATATCGCCACCGCGAATGGCGCTAAATCCGATGTCGCCACGTTTGCGTTTGCCGGTGATCCCATCGCGCCCCCGGTCCGAGGCTGATGCCAGATCAACGCCGCGCCCTTCGGCGGCCGCCTCGCCCAGCATCAGGGCGGTGCCTGAAGGCGCATCAACCTTTTGATTGTGATGCGCCTCGATTATTTCGATGTCGTAATCCTCGTCCAAGGCTGCGGCCACCTGGCGGGTCAGTTGCACCAACAGATTAACGCCAAGGCTCATGTTACCCGCGCGCACGATGGTGGCATGACGTGCAGCAATAGAAAGCTTGGCCAGATCATCGTCACTCATGCCTGTGGTGCCAATCACATGTACGGCGCGCGCTTGTGCGGTCAGGGTGGAGAATGCCACTGTGGCTGCGGGGGATGTGAAATCAATCACGATTTGCGCTTTGGCAAAGGCCTCAAGCGGGTCATCCGTAACTGCCACGCCCAGATCGCCGCCGCCCATTGCCGCGCCCACATCCTGGCCAACCCATGTATGGCCTTCACGCTCAACCGCGCCCACCAGCCGCGCTGCATTGCTGGCCTCAATCGTCTGGATCAACATCTGGCCCATGCGCCCCGATGCGCCTGTCACCACGATGCCTGGTAATTCTGCCATGTCGCTCACTCCGCCCTTGTCCGGCCAATGCATAGCGCGCCCAGGCAGGCTCAGACAACGCCCAAGTTGCTATAATTCCCGGCCCCGTCCCATCTTCTTGCCCCAAATATCCCCGCCAGAGGCAAAATACTCTTTGCCTGAGCTGCCGCCTCGTTACCGCTTGGCAAATCGAGGCACAGGTCTTAGATGCACCTCATGGCAAAGAACAAGTTTCATGATGGGCCCGGTCCCTCACAACGCCAGCTTCGCGTGGGCGAGCTTATTCGGCGCGCTTTGTCCGAAGTGCTGGCGCATGGCGATGTGCATGACCCGGATCTGAACCGGATGTCGGTGACTGTGGGGGAAGTGCGCACATCACCCGACCTGAAGGTCGCCACGGCCTATGTCATGCCGCTGGGCGGGCAGGGCCAGAAAGAGCTGATCGGCCTTCTGGCGCGCAACAAGGCTGAGCTGCGCCACCAGATCAGCAAAAAGCTTGATCTGAAATATGCACCTGACCTGCGCTTCAGGCTGGACGCGACATTCGATCAGATGGACGAAACCCGCCGTCTGTTTGACCGCGATGACGTGCGCCGGGACCTGGAGGAGTAGGCGTGCGCTGGCTTCTTGTGGCCATTGTAAGCCTTGCAACGCCTGCGGCAGCGGTTGAGTGCAAGGACGTAAGCTTTGACGGTGGTACATACACCCTGTGCGAGGTGAACATCACTCAGGACGAAATACGCCTGTTCTTGCGTGACCCCGACACCGACCGCCCCTTTGGCAGCTTTGACAATGTGGCGACGAAACTGGCAAACGCCGACCAAACCCTGCTTTTTGCGATGAATGCGGGCATGTATCATGCTGATCGCAGCCCGGTGGGCCACTATGTTGAAAGCGGCACCGAGCGCGCGCCGGTCATCAGCACCGATGGGCCCGGTAATTTCGGCCTGCTGCCCAATGGGGTGTTTTGTGTGGGGGACACCCACGCGCGCGTGATTGAAACGCGCCGCTTTCTGCGCGAGGCGCCAAATTGCACCCATGCCAGCCAATCCGGGCCGATGCTGGTGATTGATGGCCAGCTGCACCCCCGGTTTTTGAAGGATAGCGACAGCCGCTATATCCGCAATGGTGTGGGCACCTCTGGTGATGGCCGTACGGTCTGGTTTGCCATGTCGCACGCCTCGGTGAACTTTCACACTTTCGGGCGGTTTTTCCGTGATGGAATTAAGGTGCCACAGGCGCTCTATTTTGATGGCAATATCTCGCGGTTGTATGCACTTGGGCTGGGGCGCAACGATGGCGGCTTTCCCATGGGGCCGATTGTGGGTGTGGTCGCAGACGCTGAATGATTGACGATCGGGTGTAGGTGAACTACCCCGCATATCCAACAAACAGATAGGGCTGTGCATGGCACGCAAACGCAAAGGCCGCGATATTTCAGGTTGGCTGGTGGTGGATAAACCGGCTGGAATGACCTCGACGGCGGTGGTCAACAAAGTGCGCTGGGCGTTGCAGGCCAAGAAGGCCGGCCATGCAGGCACCCTGGACCCCGAAGCAACCGGCGTTCTAGCTGTGGCGCTGGGCGAGGCAACCAAGACCGTGCCCTATATCACCGATGCGTTGAAGGCCTACAGCTTTGCCGTGCGGTTTGGCCAGGCCACCAACACCGATGATGGCGAAGGCGAAGTGATTGCCACCAGTGACACCCGCCCGGATGACAACGAAATCAAAGCGGCATTGGGGGCCTTCGTTGGCGACATCATGCAGGTGCCGCCCAAGTTTTCCGCCGTGAAGATCGACGGGCAGCGCGCCTACAAGCTGGCCCGCGATGGTGAGGATGTCGAGATTGCTGCGCGGCCCCTGTGGGTTGAGGAACTGGTGCTGACTGATCGCCCTGATGCCGATACCGCGGTGCTGGAAATGACCTGCGGCAAAGGTGGCTATGTGCGCGCCATCGCCCGTGATCTGGGCGAAACGTTGGGCTGTAAGGCACATGTGACATGGCTGCGCAGGCTCTGGTCAGGGCCGTTTGAGGTGGGCGATGGCCTGAGCTTTGAGCAGATCGAAACGATGGCACAAAGCCCTGATCTGGATACACATGTGCGTCCCCTGGAAATGGGATTGGCGGAGTTGCCGATGGTGACCTGTTCGGCCGAGGCCGCAGCGAAGCTGCGCAATGGCAATCCCGGCATGGTGATCGGATCGGATGTGGACTACGGCGATGAATGCTGGGCTGCTCATGATGGCCGCGCTGTGGCCGTGGGCCGTTTCAAAGGCGGAGAGCTGCACCCCAGCCGTGTGATCCTTCCCAGCGAGGCACCATGAGCAGCCCTGATCATCTGCATGATCCCGGCGGTAAAGTGCGCCTGAAACTGCCAGACGGCGTGATCGGCGGGGCAACGTTTTCTGACTGCGGCCGATATCGGCAAGCTTTGACTCGCGATTGGACGCAGGCCGCAGATACGCCAAAATCTGTGCTTTTTATCGGAATGAACCCTTCGGTGGCAGGGGCCGAGGTGTCAGACCCCACTTGCCACCGCGAACTGATGTTTTCACGCGACTGGGGATTTACCCGCTATCTGAAGGGCAACATGCTGGATTGGCGTGCAACCTCGCCCAAGGACATCCCGCCCGATCCGGCGCTGGCCTGCAGTGGTGCGAACATCCCGGCGCTGGTGGATATGGCGAGCGAGGCCGAACTGGTGGTTATGGCCTATGGCAAATTGCACGCCCGATTTCAGCCGGTGGTGCGGGATGTATTTGTGGCCATAACTGCTTTGGGCAAACCGTTGCAATGTTTGGGCGTGAACAAGGATGGATCGGCCAAACATCCGTTGTATTTGCGCAAGGATACGCAGCTCAGACCGTTTGAACTGCCTCTGTAAGGTGGGGTTTCACCCCACCGCTGTCTAAAAAACAATGAAAAAAGGCGCCCCTTATCCACAGGGCACCCTTCCAAATGTCAGATTGCTAAAGCATTTCGCGTAAAACCTGGTTCAGTGATTTTGCCCGAAACGCCCACAGCGTTCATATGTTGTGCGGCGTATCGCCTTTTCCCTACTTCAGGTTAAAGGCGATACGCTGCAAAGCCTATTCAGCTTCAATCGTCAGCGCCACAAAGCGTGGCTCGCCCGCGCGGCGCACCAATAGCAGCAGTGACTTGCGGCCAGCTTCTGTTGCCTCGGCGATCCGGTCTTCAAGATCTGAAATGCCAATCAGCTTTTGCTGGCCCGCTTCGGTGATCAGATCACCAGCGCGCATGCCCTTTTCATAAGCCTCCGAGAGCGTATCCACATCCTTGACCACCAGACCTGTTGCTGTCTCAGACAGCGCCAGTTGGCTGCGCAGTTCGTCGTTCAGGGGGCTTAACGTCAGATCCAGCACAACCTTTTCAGTCGGCTCGTCCATAGTGCCGCCGTCCTCACCTTGCTGTACGGCAGGGATCGCGCCTTCTGCGGCCTCACGGCGGCCCAGGGTGATCTTCAGCGTCTGGGTTTTACCGTCGCGGAACACAACCACGCGCACGGCTTTGCCAACCTCAGAATTGCCCACCCGGCGCACAAGGCCGCGAGTGTCGGCAACGTCATGGCCATCAAAGCTCATGATAACGTCACCAGCCAGCATGCCGCCTTCTTTGGCGGGGCCTTCGGGCACATCGGTAACCATGGCACCTGCGGTTTTTTCCAAGCCAATTGCCTCGGCCACGTCATCGGTCACATCCTGAATGCGCACGCCCAGCCAGCCACGACGGGTTTCGCCGTATTCCTGCAACTGGCCGACCACACGGGTCACCACGTTAGAGGCCATCGAAAACCCAATCCCGATAGAACCGCCGTTGGGGCTGAGGATTGCCGTGTTCACGCCAATCACATTGCCATCAAGGTTAAACAGCGGGCCACCTGAGTTACCCCGGTTGATCGCTGCATCCGTCTGAATGTAATCGTCATAGGTGCCGGACAGGGCGCGATTGCGCGCTGATACGATGCCCGCAGAGACCGAAAATCCCTGACCCAGCGGGTTACCCATGGCCATCACCCAATCGCCCACGCGCGCAGTGTCGCTATCGCCGAAGCTGACAAACGCCAAAGGCTCATCGGTTTCCACCTTCAAAAGCGCAATGTCGGTTTTTGGGTCGGTGCCAATCACTTTGGCTTCCAGCTCTGCACCGGAAAAGAACTCAATGATGATCTCATCGGCGCTTTCAATGACATGGTTGTTGGTGACAACATAACCATCCTCAGAGATCACAAAACCCGATCCCAGCGCCGACGTGCGACGTGGTCGATCACCCTGACCATTGCGGTCCCGAAACTCGCGGAAGAAATCTTCAAACGGGGATCCTTCGGGCACGATGGGCGAGGGGCCGGTGCCCTGTGCCACAACCGTTGAGGTGGTGATGTTAACCACCGCTGGGCTGATCTTTTCGGCGAGATCGGCAAAGCTCTCGGGCCGGGCCTGCGCCACAATGGCCTGTGCCATCAGCAGAGCTATTGCCAGGGCGGTTAGCCACAGGGCGCGCAGGCTGCGAGCACTCTGAATTTGTGTTGAAATGGCTTGGACGTTCACTCCCGATACTCCTTCGTTGTCCTTACTCCGCCTAAGAATAGACGGCTTTTACATAGCTTTGATGTAGGTATGGTTAACGTAATCTCAATTAAACCTACCACAGCTCACGCGCATGTGATGTCTTTGTGTCGTTTTGATCAAGCGCCAAGCGCTTTGGCGAGCCACAAAATAACCAAGCCCGTTGCCAGCGCAGCAAGCCCGATTGCGCGGCGTTGTTCAAGGGTTAATGCCCGCATCGCCTCCAGTAAATTCTCAATAAGCGAAGGGGCCAGTGCGTACACCAGCCCCTCGACAATCAGCACCAAACCCAACGCCAGAAGCGCGGTTTCGATCATTGTGCAGCTGCGCCCTGATCCGAGCGCAGGTAGTTGAAGAACTCGCTGTCCGGTGACATCACCATGGACGAATTCGACCCCTGCAACGCCTTGCGATAGGCATTCAGCGACCGGTAGAATTCAAAGAATTCGGTATCCGCGCCAAAGGCTTCGTTGAAGATCGCGTTGCGTTTGGCATCAGCTTCACCACGGGTGATTTCGGCCTGGCGCTTGGCGTCCGAGACGATCTCAACCTGGGTCCGATCGGCCTGGGCACGCACACGTTGCGCAGCTTCGTTACCACGCGCGATTTCATCGGCAGCTTCACGCTCACGCTCGGCCCGCATCCGGGCAAAGGTGGCATCCAGGTTTTGCCGTGGCAGATCGGTACGTTTGAGGCGCACATCGATGATCTCAATCCCCAGCTTATTGGCCTCCACGATGGCCTGATTCCGGATTTGCAGCATCAGCGCGGCACGGTCCGAACTCAGGATGTCGTTTGAACTGACCGACCCGAGAATTTCGCGCGTTTCCGAGCGCAGGATCGAATCCAACCGGGCTTCGGCGGCGGGAATACCGCCCACACCCACGGCTTGGCGGAACTGCTCAACATTCACGATGCGGTAACGTGCGAAGGCGTCAACCATCAGACGGCGATCATCCAGCGGGGTGACTTCCAGCGGATCAATGTCGCGGCTCAGGATACGGTCATCATAGCGTACCACGTCCTGAATAAGCGGGATTTTAAAGCCAAGCCCTGGTTCTTCTTTAACCTTGATGACCTTACCAAATTGCAGAACCAGCGCTTTTTCGCGCTCGTCCACAATAAAGACCGAGGACAGAGCCGCGATGATAACCAATACAACGATTGGCAGAAGCATTGTTGATTTCCGCATCTTACTGTCCTCCAGACTGCGGCTTGCGCAGCTCGTTCAGGGGCAGATAGGGGACAACGCCCTGACCTCCGCTGGCATTCTGGTCCAGAATGATCTTATCCATTCCACCCAGCACTTCTTCCATGGCTTCCAGATACAGACGCTTGCGCGTCACTTCCGGTGCTTTCTGATATTCGTTCAAAACAGCAGTAAAGCGGCTGGCTTCACCTTCGGCCTCGTTGATCACGCGGGCACGATAGCCTTCGGCCTCTTCCAGCGTCTGGGCGGCCTCACCGCGCGCTTCGGCCAGCACACGGGCTGCATAGGCGTCGGCTTCTTTTTCCAACCTGTCACGCTTTTGCTCAGCTGCCTGAACATCGCGGAATGAATCAATCACGTCTGTTGGTGGATCGGCCTTGTCAAAGTTGACCCGGATGATGCTAACGCCAGAGTTATAGCTGTCGAGCGTGGATTGAATGAGATCCTCCAACCGCGAGGCAATCACACCGCGATCCCGGTTCAGGATCGGTGCGAGCCGCGACTGGGCAACAATCTCGCGCATCGCAGATTCGCTCACCGCGTTAATAGTGGAGCGTGGATCTTGCAGGTTAAACAGGTATTTGGCGGGGTCATTGATATTCCAGACCACCTGAAAATCAATATCGACGATGTTTTCATCCCCGGTCAGCATCAAGCCGGCCTCGGACCCACGTCCACCAACACCAATATCTTCGTTCTGCTCGCGGGTGACGGGCAGTTTTTCGTACGTCACCAGCGGCCAGGGTGCAAAGTTCAGACCCGGATCAGTGGTGCGGTAATAATCGCCAAGAAACAGCTCAACCGATTGTTCTTCGGGTTTGACCGTATAGAAGCTGGCCGCTGCCCAAAGCACGGCCGCAATGACCAAACCGATGACAAACGTGCCGCGGCCAAATGCCGGGCCACCGCTGCCGGTGCCATTGGAGCCGCTGCCACCACCGCCGCGCCCGCCCATCAGCACGCGCAGCTGGTCCTGGCCTTTTTTCATCAGCTCGTCGATTTCAGGCATTTGCGGCCCGCCGTTTTCCGGGGGGCGCCGCCCGCCGTTGCGATTGCCACCACGGTTGTCATCACCACCGTCGTCGCCTCCGCCTGAATTGCCGCCGCCGCCCCAAGGGCCGCCAGATGGTCCAGCCATAAAATCTGTTTCCTTATCTCTGCGTCGTTATCACGACGTTATACATAACCTGTGCAGTTTGTCTGAAAAATCAAGCTGTCCGAACAGGGGTTTTCATGGTCACTAGTTCTTCGGACATGGTTGGATGCACCGCACATGTCCGGTCGAAATCTTCTTTTGTGGCGCCCATCTTCACGGCAATGCCCGCCAATTGGATCATCTCGCCCGCGCCGGGTGCCACAATGTGACAGCCCAATACCTTGCGTGTGGCCTGAGAGACAATCAACTTCATCAGCACCCGGTCATTGCGCCCGGCAAAGGCCTGCTGCATCGGTTTGAACGACGTTGCATAAACCTCAATTGGCTCCTGCTCACGTGCGGCTTCCTCAGATAATCCCACTGTGCCCATCTCGGGTTGGGTGAAAATTGCCGTTGGAATCAACTCATGATCCACGGGCGTCGGGTTGGCGTTGAACACAGTTTCCACAAAGGCCATGCCCTCGCGGATGGCCACGGGTGTCAGGTTCACGCGGTCAGTCACATCGCCAATGGCATAGATAGATGGCACGCCGGTCTGGCTGTACTCATCCACTACAATTTCGCCTTTGCGGCCCAGCTGGACGCCTGCCTCTTCCAGACCCATATCGCTGGTATTGGGCACACGACCGGTGGCAAACATGACCTGTTCAAACACCTCATCCGAGCCATTGGTGCCCTTCACGCGATATCCACCATCGACGGGCGCCATCTCCATGATGTTGGTGCCCAGATGCAGGTTGACCCCGTTTTGGATCATCTCTTCGGAAACCAGCCCACGCGCCTCTTCGTCAAAACCACGCAGGATTTGCGCACCGCGATAGAACTGTGTGACCTGCACGCCCAGCCCGTTCAGGATGCCGGCGAATTCGCAAGCAATATAGCCGCCGCCGATGATCAGAATGGATTTTGGCAGGGTCTCAAGGTGGAAGATGTCATTGCTGGTGATTGCATGCTGCGCGCCGGGCAGATCAGGCTTCACGGGCTGCCCGCCGCTGGCAACCAAAATGTGTTTGGCGGTCTTGCGCTCGCCCGTGCTCAGCTCAATCGTATGTGCATCGGCCAGCCTGGCGCGTGCGTCATAGGTGTCTACCCCGTTCGAGCTGAGGATAGTGCGATACACCCCCTCGAGCCGGTCCAGTTCTGCATGCAGCTTGCCCTGAAAGGCAGACCAGTCAAACCCACCGTAGTGCACTGTCCAGCCATAGGCCTGTGCATCCTCGATGGCGCTGGGGAATTCGCTGGCGAACACCATTAGTTTTTTGGGGACACATCCCCGGATCACACATGTGCCGCCATAGCGGTCGTCTTCGGCCAGGGCCACCTTTGCGCCACCCTGTGCTGCCACACGGGCCGCGCGCACGCCACCAGATCCACCGCCAATGACAAAAAGATCATAGTCAAACGTCATGTGTATTCAGTCCATCATATCAGTGAACAGATTATCGGATTCCAAGAAATCCAGACGGTCCTCTTCTACTGTGCCTTCATTGATGTCGCGCGTTTCAACCCGACCATCGCCATAGCCCAGCACGACAACATCGCAAATATCCACGAATAGCCCGTTTTCAACCACCCCCGGCACCTGATTAAGCACAAGCGACAGCTGCCGTGCATTGCCAATACGCCCCAAATGCAGATCAAGGATATGGTTGCCCTCATCAGTGACATAGGGATGATCGCCATTCATACGCAGCGTGGCATCGCGGCCCAGCACATCCATGCTGATCAACATTTCCTCAACCAGTGATTTGGAGGTCTGCCAGCCGAACGGGATCACCTCGATGGGCAGGGGGAATGATCCCAGGTGCTCAACTTCTTTGGATGCATCGGTGATCACGATCATCTGATCGCTGGCGGTCGCCACGATCTTTTCCTGCAACAGCGCACCGCCGCCGCCTTTGATCAGGTTCAGATCATCGTCAAATTCATCGGCACCATCAATGGTGACATCCAGCCACTTCGCCTCGTCCAGGCTGATCACTTCGATGCCCACATCGCGCGCCAGTTCGGCTGTTCGGGTTGAGGTGGGCACACCTTTGATGCGCAACCCGTCCTCGCGCACCATTTCACCCAGACACCGCACCATCCAGGCGGCCGTGCTGCCTGTACCCAGGCCCACACGCATTCCGTCTTCCACAAAATCCACAGCCCGTTTGGCAGCCACATATTTGGCTTTGTCGATGGGCGAAAGTTCCCCGCTCATGATGTGCACTCCCCAAGTGTTTGGGGCGTTATACCGGTGTTGCGCACGGGGCGCGAGGGGCAATCTTCGATGAAATGGAGCGACCTGTCGTGCTCTGCGTTAACGTGCGCGCAGCACCTTGGCCATTTCCTGAATTGTGACCACGCCGTCGCCATCCATATCCAGCGCCATCAGGTCAACAACGAACTGCTCGCGGCGCGCGAGGCGCCTGTTAGGATCAGTTTGGACAGTTCGCACGACATGTTGACGCAGCTCATCAAAATCCAGTTGATTGTTGGCGTCCAGATCAGCGTCGATGATCATCAACTCCAAATCTGAGCGTTTTATCATCCTGCGGTTCTGAGATGAGAGGCGCGCGATATCTAATTCCTCTTCCGATAAGGCACCATCAAAATCCAGATCGAGCGACAATATACCCTGCATCACCTGCGCTCGATTTTGTGCAACGGCGGACTTTCTATAGTTATCAATAACTTCTTGGGTGATGATTCCATCAGGTTGCAGTTCAAGCATCCGTTGGGCAATCCTCTTGATTGCCCTTTGTGTATCATCGCCCATCATATTCTCAATGGACTTTGGAAGTGGCTGCTTCACCTCATCTGCATGGGCGTAGGTTGACAATAGTGCCGCAGCAACAATGCATAAGGTGTAGGGTTTTATCATGGCGCCTGCTTTCAACTTTAATGCGAATCTTGGGTAGGATATGCAGCCAATGCGGAATTTCCTAGGTACCATGTGAAAACAGAGTGTTCATAAGGAACGCCAGATCCGGCAGCTATTGCATCACCCGCTAGCCTGATCCGGCGTGCACCTGCATGCCCTGCGCAGTATCGGTGATCGAATGTTAAATACCGGCACCTCCCATCTTCTTGCCGAAAATATCCCGGGGAGTTTGAGGGGCAGCGCCCCTCATTACAAATCAACAAAGCGTGGCATCGCCACACAACTGGATCACACCAACGTGGAAAACACAGATCCCGATCCATAGAAAATACCCTACTTCACATGAGCAAAACGCCGCCTTCGCCGGGCATCCTGCCGTGTTTGAAGGATTGTTGAGATGTCGCACCTGCGATAAAGGCCCAAACTCGGGGCAATCCCCTTTACCGCCGCATTAAGCGAGCAGACCAGAAAGCAGTGTGACCAGATGTTTCTGTCCGTGTTTGATATGTTCAAAGTGGGTGTTGGCCCGTCCTCGTCACATACGATGGGGCCGATGGTGGCTGCTGCCCGGTTTCTGGATGCCATGCGCGCCTCACCGTTTGAGTTCCACGGCCTGCGTGGGTCTTTGCACGGCAGCCTTGCCTTTACCGGTGTCGGCCATGCGACTGACCGCGCCACTATTCTGGGCCTCGCCGGGTTTTCGCCCGACACTTATGACCATGAACACGCCCAAGCCGTGTTGGCCGAAATCCGTGATACCCAGACAGTGACACCCGAAGGCCTGCCAACCCTTCAGTTCAATCCCAAAGACGATCTGACTTTTGATTTTGGGCCTAACCTGCCGGGCCATGCCAATGGCATGATCCTGATGGCGACAGATAGGCAGGGCGATGTGATCCTGCGCCAGACGTATTACTCCATCGGTGGTGGTTTTGTGATGACCGAGGCCGAACTGGCCGCCGGGCGCAACACCGATGAAGGTGATCCGGTGCCCTATCCATTCAAATCCGCCAACCAAATGCTGGAGATGGCTGAAACATCGGGCAAATCTATTGCAGACATGAAGCGTGCCAATGAAATCTCGCGGGGTGGCCCTGAAAACCTTACGTCCGGGGTGGCGCGTATCTGGCAAGTTATGAACAGTTGTATTGAACGGGGCATGCAAAACGATGGCACTTTGCCGGGGGGGCTGAATGTGCGGCGCCGGGCCAAAGGCATCCATGATGCGTTGCTGGCTGAACGTGGCACCAACCTGAGTGCGCCGCATAAGATCAATGACTGGATCAGCACCTACGCCATGGCCGTGAACGAAGAAAACGCAGCGGGCGGGCAGGTTGTGACGGCCCCCACCAATGGCGCGGCCGGCGTGGTGCCAGCAGTGATCAAATATTACCTTGATCATGTGCCGGGGGCCACGGAATCTCAGGTCGAGGATTTCATGCTCACCGCCGCTGCCATCGGTGGTCTGGTCAAGTTCAATGCTTCTATCTCTGGCGCCGAGGCCGGGTGTCAGGCCGAAGTTGGCAGTGCCGCCGCCATGGGGGCCGCCGGTTTGGCGGCCGTTCTGGGGGGCACGCCCAAGCAGATCGAAAACGCCGCCGAGATCGCGCTGGAGCATCACCTTGGCATGACGTGCGATCCGGTCAAAGGCCTGGTGCAGGTGCCGTGCATTGAGCGCAACGGATTGGGTGCGATCAAGGCGGTCAGTGCGGCCTCACTGGCTCTGCGCGGCGATGGCCAACACCTTGTGCCGCTGGATGCCTGTATCGAAACCATGCGCCAAACCGGCGTGGATATGAGCGAAAAATACAAAGAGACATCGCTGGGCGGTCTGGCTGTGAACGTGCCAAACTGTTGAGCGCGCATATTTGCTAATCTGCGCGTCGCTCGGAGCAGGTCGGCTCAGTATCAAATGGGCATATCTTCGTCGGGCGGGCACTCGGTGCCTCACTCGGTGCCTAAAGCGTTTAGCCTTTAACCTTAATCAGAGGTTTTGCCCGTAACGTCCACAAGGTTCATATGTCGTGCTGGGCCTCGCCATTTGTCTGCCTCAGCTGAACGGCGATAGGCTTTGGGTCAGTACAAAGCCTGCCCTAGTCCCAACGTACCGTCGATTTCGACAGCGTCTGCACAACTATGTCCAGGGCATCGCTGGGCAGGATCACTAGCATTTTCGGGCTGGTAACGCTCAGGTGAACCGGGCCTTTTGCCCGGTTCGACGTGCCTACCCGGCCATCGGGGGCAAAGTTCAGACCGCCGATCTCCCATTTCAGCCCATCCGATGTGCCCTCAACTGCGCCCAATGGAAACAGTGAGACCACAGTCCCCGGACGCAAATCCAACAGCATTGTAGGCGGGGCCAGAAACACCAACTCGTGCTGCCCCAGCAAAACACAAGGCTGACCGGCAAAGCGCACAAGACTGTTATAGCAGGCCAGTTGATGGTCCTGCCTGCCAGCGGTAAAACCGACCCCAATGATCAACGGCGCGCTGATTTGGGACAGGCATTTGTCAAAGTCGGTGGTGTCCTGATCATCAATACAGTGCAGGATGCTATCTGGCAGGCGGGCTCTTGCGGCGTCACTGATGGAATCAAAATCACCAATCACCGCTTCGGGGATCAGACCGTTTTCATGTGCCACATCAGCCCCACCGTCAGCGGCCACAATGCGCGGCGCAACAGCCCGTGCCCGGCTAAGGGTTGTATTGTTAACGCTGGCGCCACCAATTAGAGTGACTGTTTCCAAGCTATGGACAATCAAGCGATTTTCCCCGGATTATTGGCAAGTTAAACTAGTGAGCCTTATTTAAACCATGAAATGATACTGTAAAATTCTAAGAATCGGGCCGCTTTCGACGCGCCCAGCATGGTAAACATGTCGTTGCAGGCAATGCAAAGCGAGCAATTGGTATGATTAAAGACAGCAAAATTCTCACGGTCTCTTATGGGACGTTTTCGTGCACGTTGGAGGGGTTCGATGATTCGTTCACCACCATGAAGGCGATTGCGGAGTATTTCCGCGATCTGGCAGCCGATGACCGATACTTCGGGGCGGAACCTCCGACACCGGATGCCGAAATGCTGGCCCGGATCGCCGAGCGCGAGATCGAACGCCGGGTTCAGGCCCATGAAGACGGTGGTAAAATCGTGCTGCGTGCGTCTGAAGAAACCCCGGCAGCGCTGCCACATGAGGATGCAGCTGACACCCCCAGCGCGCAAGCTGAGGATGCAGCCGATGATCAGTTGGTAGCTGATATTACGGATGCCACAGAAGAACCGCTTAACGAGGCGGCACAAACACCTGTTGCAGAGGTGGCCGAGGCTCAGCCCGCCGCAATCTCGCAAGGCCTCACTGCTCCGATGCCATTGCGTGAGGTTGCCAAAGTAGAAGAGATTGAAGAGGCGGTTGTCGAAGAGATAGCTGAAACCCCTGAGGCCCCTGCGCAACCCGAAGATACCAGTGAAGCGGTGATGGCCGAGGTGGAGACTGCCTCTGAGGTTGAGACTGCCGTAGAACCTGTTGATATTGCAAAAGAAGATGAAGCTGACACTCTTGCTGATTTTGCTGAGGACGAATCCGTGGCGCCTCAGATCGAAACCGCTGATGTCAGTCATCCTGACCCCGATAGTGTTGCGGCCAAGCTGGGCCGTATCCGCTCGGTTGTTGCGCAGTCTGAACAGCCCTACGGCGATACCGATTATAGCGAAGACGAACACGCATCGGGTTTCCTGGAAACCAACCTTGCTGATCTGGACGCTGCCTTGGCTGCTGATGATGCCGCCGAAATGCGTGTCGAGGAATTTGAAGACACGGTTGAGGCTGACGCTGAACCTGCAGTTGATACACAAACTGCTGTTGACGTCGAAGTTGAGGCGGAAATTGAAGTAGAGGTTGAGGTAGAAGCTCAGGTTGAAGCTGCGGTTGAAACGAGCGGCGAAACAGACATTGCCTCGATTTTGGCCAATGTGTCGGTTCTGGCGGATGATACTGCTGAGGCTGATACCGCCCAAGCGGATACCTCGTTTGAGGTGCCAGAGGCGGC
>Ga0209121_10000491_pt1 | contig 41790 bp, 45 predicted proteins | sample Cruoilmetagenom3_FD_187292 | JGI IMG/M metagenome (GOLD analysis project Ga0209121, IMG submission 187292) | Oil polluted marine microbial communities from Coal Oil Point, Santa Barbara, California, USA - Sample 3 (SPAdes) (version 2) | ecosystem: Environmental > Aquatic > Marine > Oil seeps ... | reverse complement strand
GAGCGCTCCATGGAGAAACTCCCTCCCAAACACCAGAAGGGACTGAATCGCAGATCACAACGCTACGCGGAAGATGGGGTCAGAACACCGGTTACCCTGAAGGCGCAACTCGACATTGCCACGGATGGAAATGGCGATGCGGTCCTTGAGACTTTTGCGGCGGACATCATCACCAACGGTGAAATCTCTGAGGCTGGCCTTGAGTATGCCCAAAGCCAATTGAACATGAACCCGGATTCTGTCCAAGAACAGTTCACGTCGATGCAAGAGCATGGCGGGAATGTGATCTATGACGTCCTAGAGACTGGCGACGACACGGGCGAGGTCCGAATGGATTTCCTCATGGATCGCTATGAGAATGGTCACCCTCAGGAACAGGAGGCTATCCGGTCCCTTTGGATGGGTGCTGCCTTGGGTCGGATGGATCGCGCTCAGATCGTCAAGGCGTTCGACAAGATTGCAGCGCCCTATGACAACTAAGAAGGATCATTCAATCGATCTGGGTGAGGGGGGTGAGGGCGACCTCACTTCCCAGACACCTCGCAATGCTACCCGGGCAGACCTTGAGAGACTCAACGGCCTCTTGATCCGGGCGCTCATTGAGAAGCTGGAGACGGACAAGGCAACTGCCACCGATATTGGCAATGCCGTCAAGGTTGTCGTCCACAACCGGGTCAGCCCTAAGGAACCTGAAGGTCACTTGGGGTGGGAAGCCCACCTTGCGGGGGACACTGGGTTCTCTGAACTCGATTGGCCTGTGAAGGTCACGGATGACCTCCCTGAAGACGATGACAAAGACCAGCGCGGCTAGCCCTGTGCGGATCAATGACCGTGCGGACCGAAAGCACTAACCACCACCACCACGACCCCTTGGCCAGAACCGCCTTGTGGGTTGTCGGCGGGGGCATGAACGCCATTAGCGTGGCTGAACGCCATTAGCGTGGCTGAATGCCATTGAACGGCACTGACGTGGCTGGCGTGGCTAGGGCAGACTGAGTTTCCCTCTGAGCGGAGAGGATTTTCTTGGTCTGCCCTCATGCCCTTCATTTCAACGGAGACGTACCATCGTGCCCAGAGCAGATAGATCAAAGCAATACCACAAGACCTGTGGAGCCTGTGGGGCTGAGTTCGTCACCCACAAGCCCAAGGCAATCAGGTGTCAGTCGTGCATCGACTCCAATACACCGGCAAAGCGACAAGCACCCCGAGGGGAGGGGAAGAGGGAGAAGCAACCCACAATCCCCAGTCCGCCCGAGAGCGGCGCTCAGCGCAGCGTACAGCCGCCTAAGGGCGTGGCGGCAGGGGCACCCAAGGAGAAGGACGACAAGGCCCTCAGTGAGTCTCTCAGAGCCTCTGTGGAGGCGACAGCCCCGCTCTACATCCTTGGCCCGGATGTCTTTGAGGAGGTCAGCGAGGAAGCCCTGCGGACCTTCGTGCATAGGGACAACGCGAGAGAGGCGGGAATGCACATGTTGCCCGACCTCCCGTATCTGTTCCTCGATGAGAAAGCCCGGGCCTTGTATGTCTACAAGAACATTGTCGGGTTGGTCTGGCCTTGCCACAAGCCCGACCTAGAGAGGCGAAGTCTTGAACAGAAGTTTGAGGACGGGTGGGCCTCAGGCGACCTAGCGTTTCTTGCAGCGGTCCCAGAGTCGGAGACTGATTTCTATCGCGAAACACTCTGTGAACCCTGCGTTGAGGCATGTACGGGTTGAACCCGATTCACCCTTACAGTAAGGGTCGTTCTCGCAGTATCTTGCTGCGACGAAGGAACCAGACCGCTATGTCTACTCCCACCCCTGCTTTTCATACGTGCGGTGGACGCGGAGTAACCACGCGTTTACTTGAGGTCGCTGTGGGGTAAAACCCGTGGAAGTTCGAGTCTTCTCGACCGCACCAACTGGCCCCCGAATGCATGGCATTCCCGGTGGCCCCTTTCCCCCTCCCGATGGCAACCTCATCCGCCGCGCAAACGTGTGACCGGGGCGGCCCAGCGCCCATCTTGATGGCCGCAGCGGGATCGGTCATACCGGGGCATGAGCGCGCCCAGCCCCTTCCATATTCTCGCCAAGCCGATCGGGCCGCGCTGCAATATCGATTGCAGCTATTGCTACTACCTCGAAAAGGAAAAGCTCTACCCGGACGAAAAAAAGTTCCGCATGGATGAGGCGGTGCTCGAAGCGCATGTCCGGGGCGTGATCGAGGCGGCCGTGGCGGCGGGGCAGCGCGAGGTGCAGTTTGCCTGGCAGGGCGGCGAGCCCACCGTGCTCGGGCTTGCGTTCTTCGAACGGGCCGTCGCGCTGCAGGAGGCATACCGTCCGGACGGTCTGCGGATCGACAACGCGCTCCAGACCAACGGCATCCTGCTCGACGATGCCTGGGGCGCCTTCCTCGCAGAACGGGGCTTTCTGGTCGGTCTCTCGGTTGACGGGCCGAAGCCGATCCATGACCGCTACCGGCGCGACCGGGCCGGGCGGGGCACTTTCGACGCGGTCATGGCCGGGCTCGACGTATTGCGGCGGCACGAGGTCGAATACAATCTGCTCACCACCATCCACCGTGCCAACGCGGGCAAGGGCAAAGAGCTCTACCGCTTCTTGCGCGACCTCGGCACGCCGCATCTGCAATTCATCCCCATCGTCGAGCGGCGCGCGGCGGCGGGCGGGCTCGCGGGCGCGCCGCAGGTGGACGTGGATCCGGCCAACGTCGTGAGCGACTGGAGCGTGAGCCCGAAAGCCTACGGGCGCTTCCTCTGCGAGGTCTTCGACATCTGGTACCGGCAGGACCTCGGCCGGGTGTTCGTGCAGTTTTTTGAAAACCAGGTGGGGCTCTGGCGCGGCCTGCCGGCGTCGCTCTGCGTCTTCGCCGAGACCTGCGGCAATGCGCTGGCACTTGAGCACAACGGCGACGTTTACGCCTGCGATCACTACGTCTATCCCGAATACAAGCTCGGCAATCTCACCGAGACGCCCCTGGTCGAGCTCGGCAATTCCGAGGCGGCGCGGGCCTTCGGCGACGCCAAACGCGATACACTGACGCGGCAATGCCAAAGCTGCCGCTACCGCTTCGCCTGCAACGGCGGTTGCCCCAAGCACCGGATCCTCACGTCGCGCGACGGCGAGCCGGGGCTGAACTATTTTTGCGAGAGCTACACGATGTTTTTCCGCCATGCCGGCGACAGGTTGCGGGCGCTGGCCGCCAGCATCGGCTGACCCGCGGGCGATGCCCGCTGTGCCGCGGCCGTGCAGTGACGTCGCGGAATTTCACGGTTTGACGTGCGGTTGCACCGGCGTAAGCTGTCTGCGCACAAGGGAAGGTCCATGACACCCGAATACGCCAAAACCGCGCGCAACACCCTGTTGCTTTCAAGCGCCCCGCAAACGATCGTCGATTTCCTGCTTGCCCGCGCGACAGTGTCCGAGGTGGCGCGCGGCGCGACGATCTTCTCGCAGGACGATCCCGCGGATGGGATCTACATCGTGCTCGAAGGGTGGGTGAAGCTCTACCGGATTTCCGCCGCTGGGGCCGAGGCGGTGGTCGGCGTGTTCACAAAGGGTCACAGTTTCGGGGAGGCGGTCGCGCTCAGGGGCGGCGTCTACCCGGTGTTCGCCGAGACGGTCACCGATGCCACCTTGCTGCGGATCGACGCGAAATCCTTCCTCGCGTATCTCGAAAGCAGCCCCGGGATCGCGATTTCGATGCTGACGGCGACCTATGCGCATCTGCACAGCCTGATTGCCCAGATCGAGCAGTTGAAGGCCCAGACCGGGCCGCAGCGGGTCGCCGAGTTTCTGCTCGAACTCACCCAGACGGCTGTCGGCCCCTGCTCGGTCAACCTTCCCTACGACAAGGTGCTGATCGCCGGGTGCTTGGGGATGAAGCCCGAAAGCCTCAGCCGCGCCTTCGCCAAGCTCAAGGAGCAGGGCGTGACCATGCACCAGACGTCCGCCGAGATCGCCGATGTGGATGTGCTGCGCGGCTTCGCCCGGCGCGACCGGGCGGTGGCCTGGCAGACCGGCTAGGCGGGCGCGGCGGCCGTGGTTCGACGCGGCCCGGTTTCACGATTCCATACCTGATCGCACAGGGGGGCCGTCGGTCTGCGGCGAGGTTTGGGTCCACGGGCCCAGAGCCGGACCCAGAGCCGGACCCAGAGCCGGACCCAGAGCCGGACCCGGACCAGGACCCGGACCAGCCACGGCCCGGCAAACCTGCCGCGTTTACGAGGCCGTTGGCCGCAAGCCCTTGCGCCGCGCCGCGAGATGGGCGCCGCCGACGACAAGGAGCGCCACGACGTTCATCTCGACCGCGTAGATCAGGCCGGGGATCGCGAGCCCGGGCTGGTCGAGCAGAGTGGAGGCGACGAAGATGGTGACCGCTACGTTCTGCATCGTGGCTTCGACCATGAGAGTGCGCCGCTCGGGGGGCGTGACCCTTGCGAGCTTCGCGGCGGCGAAGGCGAGGGCGGGCGCGAGCAGGGCGAAGAGCGTGACCGCCGGGCCGGTGCCCGCGACCCCCCCCTGCATCGCCGACCAGTTCTGCGCAAAGGTGGCGAGCACCATCGCCAGGAACAGGAGCTTGGCGAGCGGATCGAGCAGCTTCGAGGCGCGGGCCGAGAGGCGCGGGACCGCACGGGTGGCCGCGAGGCCGAACAGGAGCGGGACGAGGGCGACGCCGGTCATGCCGAGGCTGATCTTCCACAGCCCCCCCGCCTCTGGCGCGAGCGCGGTGGTGGCGACAAGGACCAGCGGCAGGGTGATCGGCGCGGCGATGGAGGTGACGAATGTCATCGACACCGAGAGCCCGACGGAGCCCCGCACGAGCAGGGCGGCGTAGTTCGACGTCACCCCGCCCGGGCTCGCGGCGACCAGGATCAGACCCGCGAGCAGCACCCCCTCGAGGCCGAAGCCCAACGCGACGGCGAAAGCGATCAGCGGCAGGCCGACGATCTGGACCAGGAGCCCGACGGCGAGTGCGCGCGGGTGCCGGAGCGCGCGCGACACCTCGCCCGGATCGAGCTTGAGCCCGAGCGACAGCATCAGCACCATCATGGCGGCCGGCAGGAAGCTCGACAGGATTTCGGTCATCGCGCGGTCTCCTTCGGGTCCCGTTTTCGGCACCAGTTTTCGGCACCAGTTTTCGGCCATGGCGCGGGCGGCCTCCCTGACATATGTCAAGGCAAGGCGGGTGGCCACGCGATTAACCTGCCGCGAAGCAGAACAGGACCTTACCCATGATCGACCGTCGCACCCTTCTGGCCGGCATTGCTGCAATGAGCCTTTCGGCGGCGCCCGGCTTCGCCCAACACCAGGATCTCGGCGTCAGCGCGCCCGACACGGACGTACCGCAGCAGCGCCGCTGGATGATGGAGGACACCTACGGCAACGTGGTGACAAACTCCGACATGGTCGGCAAGTTCACCCTGATCTATTTCGGCTACACCGGCTGCCCCGATGTCTGCCCGACCACGCTTGCCACCGTCGCCGAGGCGATGGACATGCTGGGGGACCGCGCCGAAATGGTGGTGCCGCTGTTCGTCACGGTCGATCCCGAGCGGGACACGGCGCAGCTGCTGCGCGAATACGTGAACTACATGCATCCCTCGATCGTCGGGCTGCGTGGCCCCGCGGCCTATACCGACCACATGGTCAAGGCGTTCAACGCGCGCTACGAGAAATATGTGTCCGATCCCGCACAACCGGACCGTTATTCCATCGACCATACCGCCTCGGTGGCGCTGGTGGGCCCCGACGGGTTCCTGATCAAGCGCTATCCGCACGGCACAACCGCGGCGGCGATGGCCGAAGACCTGGGCGCAATCATCGACGAGAGTCCCAGTTGATCTGGCGCCCGTCGCGGCGCGCGGTGCTGGCGGGCGGGGTCGCGGCCCTGGCCGGTCCAACGCGCGCTGCCGGTGACACGGCTGTGCCACCTGCGGCGGTGACACAGCGCCGCCCGGCCATCCCGCGACGTGACGCGTCTGGGCTCCATCTGGAAGACGAAACCGGCGCTCCGGTGCCGCTCGCGCGCTTCGCGGGCGAGGTTCTCGTGGTCAATCTCTGGGCCACGTGGTGCCTGCCGTGCCGGCGCGAAATGCCGTCGCTCGCCCGGCTCGCCGCCGCGCTCGAAGACGCGCCGGTGCGTGTGCTGCCGTTGTCCTTCGACCGGGGCGGGGCTGCGACGGTGTTGAGGTTCTACCGCGATATCGGGGTCACAACGCTGCCCGTGCTGATTGGCGACGGGCAAAACCTGAAGGCGGCGCTGGGGATCAGACGCTTGCCGACGACGCTGATACTTGACGGCGCGGCGCATCACATCGCCACGGTTGGCGGTGAGGCGGTGTGGGACGATCCGCAGACCGAGACCTGGCTGCGCGGGCTCGCCTGAAGCTGGGGTTTCCGCGAGTCGCGGTTTGGCCGGCGATTGTCTTGGGTCGCCGAGGTTCGCACGTTTTCCCCAACCGGTTTCCTAGGAAACCGGCATCCCACCCGCGGCCTTAAGCGATTGTTTTTCAACGGATTGATGTGTGCATGCCGTTAACACTCTGCTCACCTTCGGGCGTGCCAAGCCGCGCGGAAAACCGGGCGTTCCTGGTGCCCGGGCCGCATGCCTTGCTCAGACCAGATCCGAGCGCGAGAACCGCCAGTAGCCCAGCCCCGCCATGACCAGCCCCAGCACCACCGGGTAGGCCATTGCCCAGGCGACGTAACCGATCTGGCCGAAATGATCGAGGATCACGTAGGACGAGGGCCCAAGCAGAATAAGCTGCGGGTCGAACAGGATCATCGACGCGGTGCGGAAGCTTTGCAGCGGGTTGGCGAGGGCGATGGCGATCACGTAGTCGGAAACGAACCGCTCCTGGATCAGCACCGACAGCAGCAGCAGATCGAGGAAGGCCACGAGCGTGAGCCAGACGAGCAGGCTGGCGCCGAGGGCCACCTCGGTCGAGCGGGCGAGCGCCGAGATCAGGAAGCCGAGGCCCAGGAAGGCGGTGGCCAGCGCGCCCACCAGACCGGCGTAGAGCCCGACATGACCCCAGGGGACCGAGTGGCCCATCGCGAGCCCATAGACGGCGGCGAGCCCGAGCGCCAGCGCCACCGGCGCCAGCACCAGCACCAGGCGCGAGAGGAACCGGCCCCAGTACCAGACCGGCAGGCTCACCGGGAAGGCGAGCATGTATTCCAGGTTGCCCGCCTCGCGGTCGCCGACCATCGAGCGCGCGGTGGTCACGATCACGAACAGCGGCACGATCGCCATGGCGATCTGGATATAGGTGACCAGCAGGCGCGAGAGCCCGGTGAACCCGAGCACCCGGCTTTCGGATATGCCGGTGACGATCAGCAGAAGCATCAGCCCGACCACGACCAGGCCATAGAAATGGAACCAGCGCGAGCGCAGGCTTTCGGACAGTTCCAGCCGCATCGCGAGGCCGAGCCCGGTCCGGGCTGGCGCGCGGGGGCGGGCGGTTTCGACCGCGAGGTCCGGCTTTTCGGGCGTCAAGGCGTTCATCCCTCGTAATTCTCCAGCACCTGCGGCAGGCACCGCGATGAGAGCCCCATGTCAAGGGCCGCTTGAAACATCTCTGGGTAACTTATCGTGTCGGGCCCGGAGCTTTCGACCGCGCCGAAGCCGTAATCCATCGGCGAGACCAGCCCGGTGAGGTAGCGCGCGCCCCTGGCGTCGAGCCAGCGGGTGCCGGTCTCGACATCGCGCACCCAGAATTCGATGTCGGGGTTCTGGTCGGGGTTCTGGTCGGGGGCCACGTTGGCGGCCTCGGCCCAGTCCTGCATTTTCAGCCAATGCACCGCGTCGCCGATATCGTCGAACTTGTAAAGCTTGCGGTCCGCGCCGCCGCGGATCTCGGCGGCGAAGAAGGGGTCGGAGATGATCATGCCGCAGATCTCGCAAGTCTCGCGGCCCCAGCGGATCTCTTCGGGCCCCTCGATCTGCGGCTTGCAGGCGGCGAGGAGCGGGAGGCCTGCGAAGAGCCCGATGGCCTGGCGGCGGGTATGGTGGGGACATCTGCACATGCGCCTCAGCTCCTTCTCGCGCCGTCCTGGTGGAGCTCCAGCCGGTCGATCAGGCTGCCGTAGCGCGCGAGCAGGCCGAGGAACCGGAAGGTTTCGGCAGCGGGCACCGGGCCGGTGAACCGTGTTGCGCCGGCGGCGGCATCAGTGTCGGCGTCGAAGCCCCAGTCGGTCAGCGCCTGGGCGAAGGGCGGGTGGGGGGCCGAGAGCACGATCTCGGCGCTGCGGTACGCCCCTTCCTTCAGCCGGTCGACGACGCTGTCGTCGAGCACCACCTGGCCGCGATCGAGCTCGATCACCCGGTTGACCAGCGAGGCGACTTCTTCGAGCCGGTGCGAAGCGATCAGCATCGAGGCGTCCCGGCGCGCGGCCAGAAGGTCGATGAAGACCGCGCGTGCCGCCGGGTCGAGGTTGGCAGCCGGCTCGTCGAAGATCATGAGATCGGCGTTGCGTCCCAAGGCGACGGTGACGAGGATCTTCTGTTTCTGTCCGCCCGAAAGCCGGTAGAACGGCCGCCGCGCGACCTCGGCGAGGTTGATCCCCAGAGCGTCCGCAATCTCATCCATTTTCGCCCGCGACGCGCCCGCGCCCTTCTCGGCGAATTTCACCAGCTCGCCCACCGGCATCCGCAGCGGCGGCGGGAGCTGCGGCACGAAGGCGATCCGGCCGAGTGCCACCGCGTCGCGCCGCTTCGCGGGCGCCCCGTCGAAGCGGATCTCGCCTGCATGCCGATACTGGCCGAGGATCGCGCGAAACAGGGTCGTCTTGCCGGCCCCGTTGGAGCCGATCAGCGCGATCCGGTCGCCTTGTGCAATCGACAGCGTAAGCTCGTCGAGCACCGCGCGCCGGTCGAACCGCTTGGAGACGCGATCAATGGTGATCATGGGGCTGCTCCTCAGATGATCTTGTCGAGACCGCGCACGGTGAAGCTCAGCGCGTCCTGCGGGCAGACGTCGATGCACAGCCCGCAGCGGGTGCAGTCGGGGCCGATGAATTCCTCGGTGTCGGAGGCATACCCCATCTTCGTGATCTCCAGAACATGCGGCACCAGGCAGACCTGGCGGCATTCGCCCTCGTGCAGGCATTTCGACAGGTCGTATTTCACCTGTACCGGCGCGACCGCCCCGGTGATGCCGTAGGTGAGGCCGATCGGGCAGACGTAGCGGCACCAGAAGCGGCGCGAGAAGAATACCTCGATGCCAAGCAGAAACGCCACCCACATCAGCGCGATCGTCGGCCCGTAGATCAGCGCGCGCGAGACGATGCCGACGGGGTTGATGTATTCGAAGACAGTGTAGCCGGTGAACCAGGCCAGGGCCATGAAGATCACCCAGAGCACCACCCGCAGACCGCGGTGGAACGGGTGGTCCTTCACCCAGCCCTTCCTGTGGAGCCACAGATGCAGCGCTTCGGCCCATTCGGCGATCAGGTGATAGGGGCAGACCCAGGAGCAGAAAGCGCGTCCGCCGACGATCCACCACAGCCCGATCACGGTGGCGGTGCCGATGAGCAGATTGAGCATCAACTCCTTGTACGCCAAGGTGACCTGCAACGCGGCATTGGGGTCGGCCATGTGGAAGCCGAGGAACCGCGAGGCGGTGAGCGACCCCTCGACCAACTGCACGTCCCAGGTGAAGGAGACGATGAACAGCGCGTTGATGATGATGATCGAGGCCCAGCGGCGATAGAGCCATTTGCGGCTGAAGACCGGGTTGTCGTGTTCATCCTGGATCGCCGCTTTGCGCTTCTTCACCTCGTCGGGCGTTTTCTGGAAGCGCTTCATGTCGCGGGCGCGGTCGGTTTCTTCCGCCGGGGTGGCCTTGCGGGGCAAGGTGCCGAACATCATCGCGAGCTTGTGCAGGTACCAGCGCATCTCAGGCCTCCCCTCTGGCCAAAGCCAGTCCGGTATCGACGACGATTGCCGCGGGTTCGGTGGGACACATCATCTCGCAGGTGCCGCAGCCGACGCAAGCCTCATGCACCACGGGCATCCGGCGCTTGTCGTCCGGATCGTCCGAGACCGGCTCCAGGCTGATTGCGTTTTCGATCGGGCATTCGCGCACGCAGAGATCGCAGATCTCGAGGTCGTATTCGTAGGAGGCCACCGGCTGCGGGTCCCAACGGTCGATCTCCTCGTAGCGCAGCAGCCCTTCGAAATCGGCCCCCCGTGCGAGTCCCTTGAAACCGTCGCCCTTCATTGCGAGGCAGGCGTCGGGCCGGGCAAGACGGGCGAAGCCGATGTCGACCTCCTCCTTGGTTGCAATATCATGGGTCAAAGCGCCGGTCGGGCAGGCGAGCACGCATTGCACCGCGTCGCAGGAGAAATCGCACGCCTGTTTTCGGGCGTCGATATAGGGCACGCCGAGCCCGTAGCCCTCGTCGCCGTCGCCGAGCTTGATCGCTTCCACCGGGCAGACCTGCACGCATTGGCCGCATTTGATGCAGGCGGCGAGAAACTGCTTTTCCGGGATCGCGCCGGGCGGGCGCAGCCGGTCGAAGATCCGGGTCATCACCGGGTAGAGGCCGACGAGGCTTGCGGCCACGGCGGCGAAGCCCGCGCCGACAGAGCGCATCAGCATGCGGCGGCGTTCGAGCTCGCGCCTGGTGAGGCGCTTCTTCGGTTTGGCAGGGGTTTCGGGGGCGTCTGTCATTGGGTCAGAAGTTCCAGGGCGGATTTGGGGGCAGGGGCGGTTTGTGGCGCGGCTTCGAGCTGGGCGGCGGCGTGGTCGATCCGGTCGATCATCGGGTTCTGCTCGCGCACCAGCAGTTCGGGTTCGGTGAAGGGGGCGAGGCGTTCGACGAAATCGAGCGCGGCAAGCGCCAGGCCGCCGCGGAAGAAAGCGGCGGGGGGAAGGTCCATCCACAGCCGGTCGGCGTAGTTGTAGATTTCGTACGGGGTGTCGCCGGTGCCGTCGCCGTCGGGGTCGAGCCCAGCGTAGTCGTCCCAATGGTTGCCGTCCCAGCTCTCCTTCAGCGCGGTGCCGCGCCCGCGCACCGAGATTTGCGTGAAATTCGAGCGGAAGTTGTTATCGGAGAAGTGGTTGCCTTGCCATTCGGTGTGAAACTGCACACCGATGCCGTTGTAGGAGATCTCGTTGCGGTTGAACTCGTTGGTCTTGTCGGGGTCCCAGGGCGAGGGATCGAGGTAGATGCCGACAGCATTGCCGAGGATCAGGTTGTCTTCGATCACCGCGCCGGAGGTTTCCTTGAAGCCCACGCCCATGCCGGCGGCGCCCCAGGCGCGCAGGATCTGGTTGTGCTTGACGGTGATGTCGTTGGCATACATCAGAAACACGCCGACGACGCAGTCGGAGATTTCGTTCTCCAGCACGCTATTGTCATGGGCATACATGAAATGGATGCCGTAGCGGCCGTGCTGGATGCGGTTGTTCTTCAGGACGTTGCCTTCGGAATACCACACCACGATGTCGCGTGAATGCTCGATGTGGTTGTTCTCGAACAGGTTGTCGTTCGAATACCAGACCCGCACCGAGTCGCCGCGCATCTCGAGCGGCATGTCCTTGGACGAGATGTAGTTGCGGCGAAAGACGTTGTTGGAGGCTTCGCTGAGGTCGATCCCGAACAGGCTGTTCTCGATCCGCACATCGCGCACGACGTTGTAATTGCCCTTCACCTTCAGCCCGGCGTCGAGCTGGTTGTGCAGACGGCCCGAATTGCGGATGATCAGGTCCTTCAGCGTGACCCCGTCGCTCGCGATGGTGACGACGGTGCCGTCGAGCCCGCCGTCGATGACCGCGCTGCCCTGGCCGTCGATCACCACCGCGCGCTCGATCACCACCGGCCCCTCGTAGACCGTTGCGGCCGCAAGCACGATCTCGCCGCCCTCGGGCGTGGCGTCCACCAACGCCTGCAGGCTCTCGGCGTGGAGGCCGGGAGGGCAGGCGAGGAGCAACGCGAGAGCGGCGAGGAGCGGGCGCATGTCGGCGCTCACATCCCGGCGGCCGCGGCGCCGGCTTCGTGCAATTGCTTGCGCCGGATCAGGGCGGCGAGCGCCAGCAGGAGGGCGGCGCCGACCATCAGCCCGAAGCCGATGTCGGGATAGGAATGGGTGGTAAACTGCGCCACCTTGCCGTCGCCGAACACCGTCGGCATGAAGGGTTTGAGGGTGAAGGCGCCCATCCGGTTCAGGCTGTGGCCATACCACCAGAGCCAGGCGGCATATTCCGCGATGAAGCCGACCGGCACCGCAATCGGGCCGATGACCAGCAGCCAGTAGAAGATCGAGGTCGCGCGCAGCGCCGCGAACAGGCCCACCGCCATCAGCGCCAGCACCACCCAGAACAACACCGACGCAGCGGTCGACATGGTGGCGACCAGCGGATCGTTGCGGGCAGGCTCGTTGAACCAGCGGGCGAGCGACTTGGCGTAGTGCCATTTGAACACCTGCATCACCGACCCGGTCCAGTCCTCGCGCTCGCCGGCGGGAAGCTTGCCCTGGTCGATCTCGAAATTGTCCCGCAGGTTCTTGATGAGCGCGGTCCGCTCATCGCCCTTGGCCTCTGTGTCGCCCTCCTGCGCCGCGCTTTCGGCGAGGCTCTCCTTCAGCATCCGCACGATCGGCGAGAGATTGGCGTCGGAAACGTCGTCCTCGGTGTCCTGCCCGAGCGAAACGACGAGCCCCTTCATGTAGGCGGTGGTGTGCTTGTTGATCCCGTTCTCGCCGTAGATCGCGAGGCCCATCCACACCGCCACGGCGCTGTAGCCCACGACCGATACGGCGATGCGTGACCGCCGTCCGGGGGCGGCGAAAGCCAACGCCATCACGCCCACCAAGCCGAACAGGAAGGGGGAGAAGGCCTTTTCGACCGGGCCGCCGGAGGCGATCGGGTACATGCCGACGTAATGGTTGATCGTGTCCATCTCATGGACGCAGTCGAGCGCTTCAGTCTCTTCGACCTCCTGGCTGGTGCGGATGTCGCAGCCGTTCTGCACGCTGTCCATGTGGAACACGATGCGGATGCCTTGCGGGAAGGTGGCCTCGGGATAGTTGGGCGCGGTCAGCGACACCCACCAGGTGGGCTGGAAATACGCGAAGCCGAGCAGCACGACGGCGATGAGGGTGAGAACGCGGTAGGTGATTCCGCGTTTTTTGACAGCGGCCTGGTCCATGTGCGGAGCAATCCTTGGAATTGAAGGGCCGGACGGGCGGATCAGCGCCCGTCCGGCCTGTAATGTACGCGAAGTCTACCAGTCGTAGTCCGGGTTTATCCATTCGGGATCACCGACCAGATCCGCTGGCGCCGCCAGACGGCTCACATAGTCGAGCACGGCTTCGGTGTCTGCGTCGGTGAACTTCTGGATCTGGGCCACCATTTCGGGGTTGGCGTTGCGGCGCTTGCCGTCCTTGATCCACTGGTATTGGCGCACCAGGTAGTTGTAGTGCTGGCCGTGGATACGGGGATAGAATTTTGCGTTGTCGCCTTCGCCGTTTTCACCGTGGCACTTGACGCAGTTGTCGGCGTAGAGCTGGGCGCCAAGCTCGAGGTTGTCGCCCGCGCCGTAGCCCGGCTCCGGGTTCATCGGCAGCGCCGAGATATAGGCCGCGACGTCGGCGATCGACTGCGATCCGCCGATCTCTTGCGGCAGGGCGAAGGGATACATCGTCGGGTTGTCGCGGTTCAGCGCGCGGATGTCGGCAAGCTGCTTGATGATCACGTTCGGGTGCTGGCCGGAGATCATCGGGAAGGTGCCGTCGGGCAGGCCCCAGCCGTTGAGCCCGTGGCAGGCCGAGCAGACTTCGTAGGTGTAGATCCCGTTCTCGTGGTCGGGGGTGAGGGTCAGCGCCTCGTCCTGTTCGCCGCCGCCTTCGTTCCAGCCATCGGCGGGGGTGTGTGCTTCGTCGGCAAAGGCGGGCGCGGCGAGCGCCAGCAGGGCTGCGGTGAGAGTGATACGGTTCATGGCTTCAGGTTCCTTATGTCAAATCATTTCGCCGAACGGTCGATCGTGGCGAGCCAGGTGGCGATGGCGAGGATTTCTTCGTCTTCGGCCTTCTTGATCGTGCCCCACATCAGCTTCGACTGGCCCGAGGTGCGCTCCTTGTCGCGGATCTCGGTCATGGCACGGATGGCGTATTCGGGGTTCATGCCCGAGATGAACGGGTAGCGCGGGTTGGTCGGCTTGGAGCCGTCCGCGCCGTGGCAGGACCGGCAGCCGAGCTGCTTGTAGGCTTTTTCACCGGCTTTAAGGAGCGCCGGATCGGGGGCGGGGTCAAGCGGCTTCGGCGGTGCCGTCGGCTGTTCCGACAGCCAGGCCGCGACGTGGTCGATATCATCCTCGGTGACCAGGTGCATGATGTCGACCATGCCCTGCACGTAGGGGTGTCCGGTGGCTTCGTCGACGGATCCGACACGCTTGCCGTCGCGGATCTCTTCCATCTGGTCGACGATGTATTTTTCGTTCTGTCCGGCCAGCACCGGGTAGCTGAGCACCGGTTTCGCACCGCCGCGCCCGTGGCACGCGAGGCAGGTCTTGGTCATGTAGACACGTTTGCCGGCCTTCAGTTCTTCTTCGGAGGCGGCAGTGGTGGCAGCGGCCGAGAGGCTCAGGACCGCGGCCAGGGGAATGAGAGTGGAGAGTCGCATGTCTCGGCTTTCTTGAATGAGGAAACGGTCGCGCGTCTCGTGTTATCGGGATGGAGGGACCGTCCGGGATGTGCGGGCGGCAGCGCCTGCCGCCGCCCGCGGGTTTGCTTATTCGGCGGTCACCACTGCGCCTTCCTCGTCGAGGAAGTTCTTGGCGCGCAGGCCGATGTCGGCCGCTTTCACCTGGTACTGCCACCACTGGCCGGCCCAGAGCGTCGCGTTCTGCCAGTCGCTTTCGGTGGCCGCGGCCTCCGATTTGGCCTTGGCGTCTTCGGCGAAGGTGAGCTGGTCAGTCGCGTCTTCGACCAGCGCCACGACTTCGGGGAAGTCCTGGAAGTTGCGGCTGGTGATGTAGACCACGACCGAATCGATCACGCCTTGGGTCTGCACGTTGGTCTCGACCTGCTTTTTGTAGTCGGCCTCGGTCCAAAGCGTGCCTTCTTCACCGACGGTGGCCTCTTCGACATAGCCTTCCGGCTTGACCACGAGGTAGCCCGTCATCTCCAGGTGCAGCGCCGAGCAGAACTCGGTGCAGTAGTAGGAGTAGACGCCCGGACGGTCGGCGACGATTTCGGCGGTCGCGGTCTTGCCCGGCTCGAGCGAGAGGTTGACGTCGAAGGTCGAGATCGAGAAGCCGTGGGTCTCGTCTTCGGCGCGCTCGGAGTTGGTGACCACGAAGCGCACGGTGTCGCCTTCGTTCACTTCGACGATCTCGGGCGTGAAGTGCGAGCGGATCGCGGTCATGTAGACCGTGACCGTGTCGCCGTCACGCTCGATGCGCTCCTGGCCCGGACGCACCGCGCCCTCGTGCTTGCCGCCGGTCCGGGAGTTGGTCCCGTAACGGTAGCGCACCAGCGGCTTCAGCTTCTCGGCGGCGATGGCCGCGGCGTAGTGGGGTTCGCCCAGCGGCACCGGCATGTCGTAGAGAAGCTCCATCTTGTCGCCCGAGATGTCGATCAACTGGTGGTTCTGCGGATGCAGGGGGCCCACCGGGTTGAACCGGTCGATGGCCAGCTTGTTGAGCGAGATCAGGTACTTGCCGGCAGGATGGACCGATTCGCCTTCCATCGCCACGAGGTGGCCGATGTTGTAGTGGATCGAGATCTTGTCGAGCAGCTTGCCTTCGCAGTAGTCCCACTTGGCAACCTGGCTGTCGACGTAGAGCGAGGTGTAGATCACACATTCTTTCGAGTCGAACTGGTTGTGCAGCGGGCCAAGGCCGAGCGCCACCTGAACGTGCAGCGCGTCTTCCATCGAGATGATCGGGATGCCGTAGGGGTCGGTTCCGGAGAAGTTGCCGGCTTCGACTGCGGCCATGATCTTCGAGAAGGAATAGACGCTTGCGTGGGTGTCGAGCTTGCCGCCGACGACGATGTATTCACCGTCGGGCGAGACATCGACGCCGTGGGGCGATTTCGGCTCGGCGATGAGGTAGACGAGCCCCTCTTCGATTGCCGTGTCCATCATGATGACCGGGTGATCGTTGATCATCTCGACCTTGCCGGCCTCGTAGACCCCGACGGCCTTTTCCCAGTTGATCACGTGGAGATAGTCGGTGTCGTTCTGCGAGCAACCCGCCTCGAACGGCGGACGGCCCGATTCGATCCCGCCGACATAGCGCTCGGCGCAGAACGAGTTGGTGAACGACCAGCCGTCGGAGACCAGCTTGCCGGCATCCGAAAGGTCCTGGGAATAGGGCGGCAGTTCGAGCGAGAACGATTTCGACTGGTCGATCCGGCCCGCTTCACGGTCGAACTTCCAGTAGGTGACCGCCCCGCGGTATTTCTCGTTGAACTCGCTGAGCGGAGCGAACCCGCGCCCAAGCGGTGCCGGGTACTGTGTCGCTTCGATGATGTAGTCGGTATTCGGCGTCACGAAGGCGCCGCCGTGTTCCGATTGCATGATCGGGTTGACGACAATCTGCTGGGTCTCGAAATCGTGCAGGCTGACGAGGCCGATCCGCGGCGCCGACTTGTCGTTGATGAACAGCCATTCACCATCGAGATCGCCGTCGGTCTCGGAGATCGCCGGATGGTGGGTGTCGCCCCAGTTCAACAACTTGCCATCGATCCGGCCCTGTTCCAGCACCGCCTTCGATTCCTCGTCGAAGCCATAGCCCTGCCAGGGCTCAGGCGTAAACACCGAGACGTATTTCAGGATTCGCATCGACGGCACGCCGTAGACCATGATCTGGCCCGATTGGCCTCCCGACGAGAATACGATGAATTCGTCCCTGCCACCGGTCGGCGTGTACGTCTTCGCCGCCGCTAGCAGATCCTGCTGGGTCAACCCGCGGGCTTCCATCACTTCGTCCAGCGATTGCGCGGAGGCAATCGAGGGGAAGCTCAGGCCCACCGCAGTCGCGGTTGCCAGCAGACCATTGAGAATGGTCTTAGCCATGTTTATGTCCCTTTCGTTCGGACCATTTGGAGCCACCTATGACCCCGGGCGCAGACAGTCCGAGACCCACACCCGCCTGACCTGTCTCACGTGGCCACGCCCCGCACCTTGACATTTGTTAAGGACATCCCGGTTCCTTCGCGTCATTAGGGCGCGACATATCAGCCCTCGGAGTCTTGCCATGTTCCACCGCCGTGCCCTGATCGCGAGCCTCGCGTCGATTGCCCTGTTCGTGACCAGCCCTGCCTTCGGGCAGCAGGCGGTGACGGAAAACCTAGAGATATCAGGCGGTTTCGCCCGCGCGACCCCGCCGATGGCACGGGTTGGGATCGCCTATTTGACAATCACATCGCTGGGCGAAGCCGATCGGCTGGTGGGCTATTCGACGCCCGCGTGCAACCGGCCCGAGTTGCACACCCATATCGAGAACGACGGCGTCATGCAGATGCGTCAGGTCGAGGCGATCGAGGTGCCGGCGGGCGGCGTCGCGGCGCTGAAGCCGGGCGGGTTTCATATGATGATGATCGACCTGACCGAACAACTGGTTGAGGGCGGAACCGTCGCCCTTACGCTGGTGTTCGAGGAGGCGGGCGAGGTGGGGCTGGAGGTGCCGATCCTGGCGATGGGCGCGATGGGCGCGATGGGCGACATGGCGCACTGACGGGACAAACGGTCCCGGCGCTGTTTGTGCTACAGGGGCGTCGGTTGCCGTGGCCCTATGGTTTCACAGCAATGTGCAGCCGGGCTATGCCGAACATGAAGGCGCGGTCCTCGACAAGCGTGAGCCCGGCCGCGGCAAGTTCGCGGGCGATGTCTTCGCGCCCGGGGAAGCGCTCGATGGAAGCGACCAGATAGGCATAGGCGGCGCGGTCGCGGGCCACGGCGGCCCCGATCCGCGGGATCACGTGGCGCGCGTGCAGCCCGTAGAGCGGCGCGAACCAGGCGGCGGGCTTGGAGAATTCCAAAAGGACCAGCGCCGCGCCCGGGGCCAGCACCCGGGTGACCTCGCGCAACGCGCCCCCCGGGTCGGTCATGTTGCGCAGCCCGAAGGACAGGGTGACCAGCGCGACCGAGTTGTCGGCAAGCGGCAGGGCTTCGGCGGGGGCGTGGAGTGTGTCGAGCCTGTCACCGGCCCGTTCACCGGCCCGTTCGCGGGCCACGCCGAGCATGCCCGCCGAGGCATCGGCGACGATGATCGGGCGGTCTGCAAGGTGCCGCCGCAGCGCCAGCGCGATGTCGCCGGTACCGCCGGCGAGATCCAGCACAGGCCCCGGGGCATCGCCCAGATGTGCCACGGCCCGGGCGACCATCACCCGTTTCCAAAGCCGGTGGGTGCCGAAACTCATGAGGTCGTTCATCAGGTCGTAGCGCGGGGCGATACGGTCGAACAGCCCGGTCACGGCACCGCGCCGCTCGGCTTCGGACACCTGTTCGGCCCCAAAAGTGGTCTTCATCTCGTCCAGTCGGCGCGCGCGTTTCATGATCTGCCGTTTTGTATCCCGGTTTTGCTACGGGATAGGCGAAACCACAGCGAATGAAAACGCCTGTCCGTCCCGCGGTGTGGCGGGCGGCCCCCAAATGCCCTGCGACGGTCCGCCTGGACGCCGCAAAAACGATCCCCACGTCAGTTGCCAAAAACATTGGTTATCAAAGTACTAGCGCGCTATATTGCGTTTTCCGCCCGGGTGCGTGCAAGCCCGGCATGGACCTTTTCGTCGCCGCCACACCGCCGCGAGATAATGCGCCACCACGACCGGGCGATCCTGAAGTGTCCGGGCCGCCGGTGCGCGTGTCAGGCGGGCGCGGCGTCCATCAGCTCGGCGAGGGTCGTCTCGCCGAGACGGTCGAGCAGGGCGTGAAACCGCCCGCGTACACGCGCACCCGGCCAGTCGGCAGGGAAGCACCCGTCGGGCAGGTCCGGGTGGCGCAGAACGAGGCGGCGCCAACCGTGGACGAGCAGGATCCGGATTGCCGCGCGGTCGAGCGCGGAGAGCCCGCCCGGGTCAATTGCAAGCCGCTCGGCAGTGGTGGCGAGCGTTGCCTCGTAGGCCCTGTAGGCGGCCGACAGGGCCGGGGGCGCGAGCGTGCTGCGGAGCCAGTCGGGCAGATGGAGGGCGGCGCCGTCGAGGGCAAAGAGCCCCTCGGGCAGATCGTCCGGTGTTGGCCCCGGGCCGAGCCAGGCGCCGGCGGTCAAGGTGACATAGCCGGCCGCCGCCATTGTGCCGTCGAGCGCCAGCCGTCCCGGTGGGTCGAGCGGCCCGGAGACGGCGACGTGCCAGCTTTGCGGGGCCGGTGGGTGCCGGGCATAGATTCGCGCGGTTGCGGCCAACGATTTCTTCCGCCCGGCGGCGGTCAGGAAATAATGCGAGACCCGGCCGGCGCGCCGCGAGGCGATCCAGCCGTCCTTGCGCAGCCGGTGGAGCGCGACCCGCGTCGCTTCCGGCTTGACCCCCATCGCCCGGGTGAGCGCCGTGAGCACCGGACCCGGGATCTCGACCCCGGGCTGGCGGGCCATGTCGCCGAAGATCGTCACGATCAGCGACCAGGTGCGCAGTTCCGCCCCGGCTGTCAGCGCTCGCATGACCGCCGGTGCCGGCATCAGACCGCGTTCATCGTCAGCAGTTCGTATTCCGCCACGATTTCGGCGTGCTGGTTGGTCAGCGTCACGTGCCAGCGCACCTCGCCGTGCTCGTCGGTGCGCCGGGTTTTGCGTTTGACGGTGAGGCGGACGTTGAGGCTGTCGCCCGGCTCGACCGGCTTGAGGAAGCGCAAGGCGTCGAGCCCGGTATTGGCGAGAACCGGCCCGGGGTCGGGCTGGACGAACATGCCCGCAGCGAAGGACAGCAGCAGGTAGCCATGCGCGACCCGGCCAGGGAAGAACGGATTGGCGGCGGCGGCCTCCGCGTCCATGTGGGCATAGAAGGTGTCGCCGGTGAACGCGGCGAAGTGCTCGATGTCTTCGAGCGTGATCTTGCGCGGCCCGGCGTGGATCGTCTCGCCGATTTCGAGCGCGGTGAAGCTGCGGGTAAAGGGATGGACGCCGGCGTCGGTCTCTTGCGCCCCGGGCACCCAGGACCGGGTGATTGCGGTGAGCAGATCGGGCGAGCCCTGGACGGCCACGCGCTGCATGTAGTGGAGCACGCCGCGCACGCCGCCAAGCTCCTCGCCGCCACCCGCGCGCCCGGGGCCGCCATGGACCATGTGCGGCATTGGCGCGCCGTGGCCGGTGGCCTCGCGCGCGGACGTCGGGTTGTTGAAATAGAGCCGTCCGTGGTGCGCGCCGGCGCCGAGCACGACCTCGCGGGCGATGTCGCCGGACTCAGTGACGACCGAGGCCACCAGCGAGCCTTCGCCGCGGTTGGCCAGCGTTATGGCATGGTCGAGGTCGCGGTAGGGCATCACGGTCGAGACCGGCCCGAAGGCTTCGGTCTCGTGCACCTTCACCGCTGCGTCCGGGTCGGCGCAGTGGAACAGCATCGGCGCGAGGAAGGCGTCCGGGGCGACATCGCCGTTCAGGTTGAGCGCCTCGGGGTCGCCCCAGACCCGCTCGGCCTCCGTGCCGATGATGGCGGCTTTTTCCAGCACGTCGGCCTTCTGGTCGGCCGAGACGAGCGCGCCCATCCGGGTGGCTTCATCGCGCGGGTCGCCCACCACGGTTTTCGCGAGCCGGGCCGAGACCGCCTCGATCACGTCGGCCACCCGGTCTTCGGGCGCGAAGATCCGGCGGATCGCGGTGCATTTCTGCCCCGCCTTCACCGTCATCTCGCGGTGCACTTCCTTGACGAAGATGTCGAAGGCGGGTGTGCCAGGCGCGACGTCGGGGCCGAGGATCGTCGCGTTGAGGCTGTCCTGTTCGGCGACGAAGCGTACGGCGTTCGCCAGGATGTTGGGGGTCGCGCGCAGCATTGTGCCGGTCGCGGCGGAACCGGTGAAGCTGACCACGTCCTGGCCGCCGAGCAGATCAAGCAGATTGCCGGTGGCGCCGGCGACGAACTGGAGCGCGCCCGCGGGCAGGATGCCGCTGTCGACGATCAACCGAACCGCGGCTTCGGTCACGTAGGCCGACGCGGTCGCGGGCTTGACGATCGCCGGAACGCCCGCGAGCAGGGTGGGCGCGAGCTTTTCGAGCATGCCCCAGACGGGGAAGTTGAACGCGTTGATATGGACGGCGACGCCCTGAAGCGGCACGGCGACGTGCTGGCCCATGAAGCTGCCGGTTTTGCCGAATTGTTCGAGGCCGCCATCGACATAGATGTCGCTGTCGGGCAGTTCGCGCCGCCCCTTGGAGGCAAAGACGAACAGCGTGCCGATGCCGCCGTCGATGTCGAACTTGTGGTCGCCGAGCGTGGCGCCGGTATCGTAGGAGACGTCGTAGAGCGGGTCGCGGCGTCCGTGAAGGTAGAGGGCAAGGGCCTTCAGCATCTTCGCGCGGTCGCGAAAGCTCATTGCGCGTAGAGTGGGGCCGCCGACGGTTTTGGCGTAATCCACCATCGCTGCGAAATCGAGCGCGCCGCCGCCTGCTTCGGCGATGATCTTGCCGCTGACCGCCGAGCGGATCGGCCGCGCCCCTTCACCGGGGCCGACCCAGTCTCCCGCGGCGTAGCTTGCCAGTTTCAACATTGTCTTCTCCCTGTTCGCATTTCTGTCCGGGACCGGTCCGGGCTGGCACTGCCAGCCCCGCGCGGGCCTCGGTCTATCTGTTCTGGCTGGTGACCCGGGGCGGAGGGTCACTGTCGCTGTCGCTGTCGCTGTCACTGTCCGGCCCGTCCGGACCCATCCTAGCCGTGGACGTCGTAGTCGACCTCCACCGCGTCAGACAAGGGATAGCACTGGCAGGTCAGCACATAGCCCGCCCGGATCTCGTCGTCTTCCAGCGCGTGGTTCGCCCGCATCTCCACCTCGCCCTTGGTGACCTTCGCCATGCAGGTCGAGCAGACGCCCTTGGTGCAGGCGTAGGGCGCGGGCAGGTTGTTGGCGAGGGCGGCCTCGAGGATCGAGTGATCGCGATCCATCTGTACGGTCCGCGTCGCGCCGTCGATGGTGATCTTCGCCTCGATATCGCCGGTCTCGGTCTTCGCTTCGGACACCCGGCGGGCAAGACGCCCGGGCTGGGCGGAGACGAACAATTCGTAGTGGATCGCCGCCTTCGGGAACCCTTCGGCCAGGAGCCCCGCCTCGATCCCCTTCATCATCGGTTCCGGTCCGCAGATATAGGCCGCATCGATTGCGGACAGATCGAGCCAGTGGCGCGCAAGGGCCGTGACCTTGGCCTGGTCGATGCGCCCGGTGAACAGGTCGATCTCCTGGGTGTCGGTCTCGAGCACGTGGATCACGGTGAGCCGGCCCATGAAGCGGTTCTTGAGGTCTTCAAGCTCCTCGCGGAACATGATCGTGTTGACCGCCCGGTTGGCGTAGACCAGCGTGAAGTCGCTGCCGGGTTCTTCCTCCAGAACGGTCTTCAGGATCGCCAGCACCGGGGTGATACCGGAGCCGCCGGCGAAGCCGAGATAGCTGCGCGCAGTCTGCTCACCAGGCCGCTCTTCGGGCAGGTGGAACACACCCGCGGGCGGCAGCGCCTCGACACGGTCGCCGGGCTTCAGCGTGTCGTTCGCCCAGTTGGAAAAGGCGCCACCCTCGATCCGCTTGACGGCGACCCGGAGCCGGCCCTCGCCGGGGGAAACACAGAGCGAGTAGGAGCGGCGCAACTCCTCGCCGCCGAAATCGCGTCGGAAGGTCAGATGCTGTCCGGCGAGGAAGCGGAAATCCTCCTCCTCGCCGGGTTTCGGCTGCAAGGTCACCACCACGGCATCGCGGATGGTGTTTTGCACGTCGGTCACCGTCAGTTCGTGGAAGTGCATGGGGGCTCCCTCAGATGCATTTGAAATAGTCAAAAGGCTCAAGGCAGGATTTGCAGCGCCACTGCGCCTTGCAGGGGGTCGATCCGAACTGGCTCACCTGCTCGAGATCCACACCACCGCAGCGCGGACAGCGCGCGGGGCCTTTTGGACTGGCCGGTGGCGCGATGCCGTAGGCCTCGAGTTTGCGGCGTCCGTCGTCCGAGAGCCAGTCGGTGGTCCAAGGCGGGGAGAGCTGGCGTTTGAGCGTGAGGTTTTCCACCCCGGCCGCGCGCAGAGCCTCCTCGATGGCGAGGTTGATGAAACTGGTGGCCGGGCAGCCCGAATAGGTCGGCGTCACGGTGACTTCCAACGTGTCGCCAGTCCAGGCGAGCTCGCGGATGATCCCGAGGTCGGTGAGGCTGATCGCCGGGATCTCGGGGTCGGGCACGGCGGCGAGCACGGCCCAGATGTCGTCGGTGCTCATACGGGTCATCGGCGGGCCCGCGGGCGGCCGGAATTCGGTGCGAATTCCGTGTCGAAATCCGGTGCGGATTTCGTTTCGATTTCCGCACCGGAAATCGCGCATCGCCCGACCCTCACCACGTCGCATCCGGGTAGGCGCGCTGGAGCCATTGCATCTCGGTCAGGATATGTCCGAGATGTTCGGAATGGCGCGTGCCATCGCGGCCGCCGGTATGGGTCCAGCGGCTCTCGGGAAGGGTGAGGGTGGCCTTGGCGACGGTTTCGGACAGGGCGGCATCATAGGCGTCGCGCAGGGAACCGGGCAGGGGGGCGATACCGCGTGCGGCGATCTCTTCGTCCACCGTGTCGCCGGCGAACAATTCGCCCACGTAGGGGTAGAGCCGGTCGAGGGCCGCCTGCATCCGCGCGTGGCTTTCTGCAGTCCCGTCGCCGAGCCCGACCACGGTGCCGCGCGACCGTTCGACGTGATAGGCGACCTCCTTCGATGCTTTCGCCGCGATCGCCGCCACGCGGTCGTCCGACGAGCTGGTGAGCGCCGCGAGGAAAAGCGCCTGCCATTGGTCGAACAGGTATTGCCTGAGAATGGTGTTGCCGAAATCGCCGCCCGGTTGCTCGACCAGCAGCACCGAGCGGAAGTCCCAGGCGTCGCGCCGGAAGGCGAGCGCGTCGGCGTCACGCCCCTTGCCTTCGACCTCTCCCGCCAGCCCGAGCCACAGTTGGGTCTGGCCGATCAGGTCGAGCGCGGTGTTGGCGAGCGCGATGTCCTCTTCGAGAACCGGCGCATGGCCGCACCATTCCGACACCCTGTGACCGAGCACGAGGGTGTTGTCGCCCATCCTCAGGCAGAATTCGAACACAGGGTCCATCACATGGCCCCCACGTCGTCGGGGATGTCGAAGAACGTCGGGTGGCGGTAGACCTTCGCCTCGCTGGGCTCGTAGAGCGGGCCTTTGTCCGACGGCGATGAGGCGGTTATGTCCGCAGCCTGAACCGCCCAGATCGACACGCCCTCATTGCGGCGGGTGTAAACGTCGCGGGCGTTGAGGATCGCCGTCTCGGCGTCGGGCGCGTGCAGGCTGCCGACGTGCCGGTGGCTCATGCCATTCTGGCCGCGGATGAAGATCTCCCAAAGGGGCCATTCCTTGCTCATGTCTTTCCTCCTATAGGCCGAACGTGCCGCCCCGGTCCTGCCCGAAGGCAATCCGGTGACCGTCCGGGTCGACGACGTCGAAGTCGTCGCAGCCGTACTCTGTTGGGTAGTGCATCTCGGTCGCCGCGATCCCGGCGTCGATCAAAGCCGTGCGCAACGCGACCACGTCGTCGGTATAGAGATAGGCGGCCAACCACTGGTTCACCGGCACGGTACCGTCCCGCGCCCGGTCGAGCGCCAGCGTCACCCCATCACGGGTCATGATCGCGAAGTCCGGCGGGTCGCCCCAGAGCGACGCGGTGAAGCCGAGCCGTTCGTAGAAAGCCGCCGAGTCCGCGACGTCGCGGACTTGCAGCACGGGCATGGAGCGTTCCAGTCGCATTGCGCCCACCATCATTCGGCCGCCGTGCGCGCGTTGCGTTTCTCGGCATGGGCCATCAGCCCGTCGCGCACCCAGGCGCCGTCGTCCCAGGCTTTCTGGCGGGCGTCCATCCGGTCGGTGTTGCAGGGGCCGTTGCCTTTGAGCACCGCGAAAAACTCTGACCAATCAGGCTCGGAGAAGTCGTAATGCCCGGTGTCGTCGTTGAGTTCCAATTCGGGATCCGGGATCGAAAGCCCCAGATACGCCGCCTGCGGCACCGTCTGGTCGACAAACTTCTGGCGCAGCTCGTCATTGGTGTTGATCTTGATCTTCCAGGCCACCGACTGGGCGCTATGCACGCTGTCCTTGTCGGACGGCCCGAACATCATCAGCGACGGGTACCAGAAACGGTTCAACGCATCCTGCGCCATGCGGCGCTGGGCCTCGGTGCCCTGCGCCATCTTCATCATGATGTCGAAGCCCTGGCGCTGGTGGAAGCTCTCTTCCTTGCAGATCCGGATCATCGCGCGGCTGTAGGGGCCGAAAGAGGTGCGCTGGAGCGGCACCTGGTTCATGATCGCGGCGCCATCGACCAGCCAACCGACCGCGCCGATGTCGGCCCAGGTCAGCGTGGGGTAGTTGAAGATCGAGCTGTATTTCATCGAGCCGTCGAGCAGCGCGTCGGTGAGCTCATCGCGCGATACGCCGAGGGTCTCGGCGGCGCAATAGAGGTAGAGCCCATGCCCCGCCTCGTCCTGCACCTTGGCGAGCAGGATCGCCTTGCGTTCCAGTGTCGGCGCGCGGGTGACCCAGTTGCCTTCGGGCAGTTGGCCGACCACCTCGCTATGGGCGTGCTGGGCGATCTGGCGGATCAGCGTGGCCCGGTAGCCGTCCGGCATCCAATCCTTCGGTTCGATCTTTTCGCCCGCGTCGATCCGGTCCTGGAAGTGCGCTTCCTCCGCGCTCATCTCCGCGCGCGATTTGACGCCATGGCCGGTTGATTTCACCATCTGTGCATACATCGGTCAGACCCTTTCGAGGATGATGGCAACGCCCTGTCCCACGCCCACGCACATGGTCGCGAGCGCATACCGGCCGCCGGATTTCTGAAGTTCGTAAGCCGCGGTCATCACCAGCCGCGCGCCCGACATGCCGAGCGGGTGGCCCATGGCGATGGCGCCGCCGTTGGGGTTTACATGGGGGGCATCGTCGGGCAGGCCGAGGGCGCGCAGTGTCGCCAGCGCTTGGGCGGCGAACGCCTCGTTGAGTTCGATCACGTCCATCTGGTCGATGGAGAGCCCGGCCTTGGCGAGCGCCTTATGCGTCGCCGGGATCGGGCCGACCCCCATGATCCGCGGCGGCACGCCCGCCGCCTGCATCGTCACCACCCGGGCAATCTGGGTGAGACCGTGGGCATCTGCGCCGTCCTCAGAGGCCATCAGCAGGGCCGCGGCACCATCGTTGACGCCCGAGGCATTGCCGGCGGTGACCGACATGTCGGCCCCGTTCACGCCTTTGAGTTTGCTCAGTTTTTCCGCATCCGTTCCAGGGCGGGGGTGTTCGTCGGTGTCGACCGCGACCGGGTCGCCGCGCCGCTGCGGCACCTCGACGGGGCAGATCTCCAGCCCAAAGCGGCCCGCCGCTTGCGCGGCGGCCCACCGCGCCTGGCTACGCGCGGCAAAAGCGTCCTGGTCCTCGCGGGAAATGCCGTAGTCGGCGGCGACGTTGTCAGCGGTCTCGGGCATCGTGTCGACCCCGTGGGCCGCCTTCATCGCCGGGTTGACGAACCGCCAGCCGATGGTGGTGTCATAGACTGCGGTCTGGCGGGAAAACCCGGTTTCCGCCTTCGGCATCACGAACGGCGCGCGTGACATGCTCTCGACCCCGCCGGCGACGGCGAGGTCATAATCGCCCGCCTTGATCCCACGCGCGGCCATGCCCACGGCGTCCATCCCCGAGGCGCAAAGCCGGTTCATCGTCGTGCCCGGCACTTCGACGGGCAGGTCGGCGAGCAGGGCGGCCATGCGCGCGACATTGCGGTTGTCTTCGCCGGCCTGGTTCGCGTCACCGAAGATCACGTCATCGACCCGGCTCCAGTCGACGCCCGGGTTGCGCGCTTTCAACGCTTTCAGCGGGATCGCGGCAAGATCGTCGGTGCGGACCGACGACAATGCGCCGCCATACCGCCCGATGGGGGTGCGTTGCGCGTCGCAGATGAAGGCCTCGGCCATCCCGCGGGTCTCCTCCCTGAACTTGGCGGCCTGAACTTGGCGGCCTGAACTTGGCGGCCTGATCCTGGCGGCTCTCCCGGGTCTTGTACCACATCCCCGAGTTAAAGCCGACCGCTTGGTCAGGGATACTTGCGGGAACGATTCGGTTCAAGAAGAATGTTACGTACCGGGCCGTGGGGGAGAGATCCTGTAACATATCCACCGCTGGCCCCCACACGGGCAACGCGGCAGATCAAGACCGTTCGGAGTGATCCGATCTGGAAAACCGTTTTGATCCAGATTCAGGTGTTTTGAGCAGAATTCTGGGGTCAGACTGTTTCAGTCCGACCGGTTTTTGCTCTATGGGACGGCCATGCAGCTGCCGCCCACGCCCCATATCGTGCTCACCGCCGTGCTTCTCGCCGCCGGCGCCGCGATGGGGGGGATCTTCCAATGGATCGGCACGCCGTTGCCCTTCATGCTCGGCAGCCTCTTCGCTTCGGCGCTGGCCGTGGCCTTCGCCCAGCAGCGCTTTCCCCAAGACTATGCCTACCCGATGAAGTTCCGGATGCTGTTCGTCGGCGTCATCGGCGCGATGATCGGTGCAGGGCTCACTCCGGACGTGGCCGCGCTTCTGCCGAGAATGCTGGTCTCCGTGCCGGCGATCCTGGTGTTCGTGCTCGCGGCGCATGGGGTCAACTACCTGGTCCTGCGCCGGGTCGGCGGCTATGACCGGCCGACGGCCTATTATGCCGGCTCGCCCGGGGGGCTGTTCGAGTCGATCCTGTTCGGCGAGCAGGCGGGGGCGGATCTGCGTCTGCTGACGCTCATGCAGTTCCTGCGCATCATCACGGTGTTGACCATCATTCCTGTCGCGATGTCGATCTGGGAGGGTCATCCGGTAGGGTCGGCCGCGGGGCTCGATTTCGGCACGGGCGAGACGGCGCTGGTCTGGGTGCCGGTGGTGCTCGGCCTCTCGCTGGCCGGTGTCTGGATCGGGCTGCGGCTCAAGCTCCCGGCGGGTCAGCTGATGGGTCCGCTCCTGCTGGTCGGCGCGTTGTCGATCAGCGGTCTCGTCGAGATTGCAGCCCCGGGCTGGTTGGTGGCGGTGGCGCAGGTGGTGCTCGGCACCGGGCTCGGGGTGCGCTTCACCGGCATGACCCTCGCGATGTTCGTCACCGGCGCGGGGCTGTCGCTGCTCTCGGTCTCGGCGATGACGGCGATCGGCATCCTGCTCGCGCTGTTGGTCCACCAGGCCGGCGGCTTGCCGGTCGACGTGCTGGTCATCAGCTTCGCCCCCGGCGGTGTCGTCGAGATGAGCCTCATCGCCCTGTCGCTCGCCGCCAACCCGGCGTTCGTAACCCTGCACCATCTGATCCGGATCCTGTTCACCGTGGGCGAAATGAGCATCGTGCGCGGCAAGGGCTGGTTCTGAACCGAACCGGTTGTGCCGGGACCCCGGGGGGCGCAGCCCCCCGCCCCGCTCGCCGCAGGCGCCCCGGGGGGCAAAGCCCCCCGGCGGGTCGCCCGCGAAGCGGGCGAAACACCTCACCGGTTGGCGTCGATCCAGCGCGACATCAGGCGCGCGTCGCGGAAACATTCGTCCGGGATCGCGCGGCGTTTCATCCGGGCGATCGTCTCGGCAAAGGCCACCTGTTTCGAGGTGGCGCCGGGCGCGCGGGGGCCGCCCGTCTTGTGCGCGTCGATCCAGCGCGACAGCGCCTTGCGGTCTTCCAGGTCGGCGTTGGGGATGCGCGCATCCATCCGGCGCGCGAGCGACCGGGCGAAGTCGAGCTGTTTCTGGGTCGGCGGAAGGGTCGTGATCTCATACATGGCTGTTCTCCGTCGCTGTTCTCCGGCGGGTGGAGAACAAAAATAGAACAAACCCTGGATTGTGTCCAGTCGCGCTCCCGGGATCGTTACCGGGGCTTGGCAAGTTGCCAGTCGAGGTTGGCCTTCACCATCGGCCATTCATGGGCGAGAATCGAGTAGACCGCGGTGTCGCGCAATATGCCGTTGTCGGTCACCGTGTGGCTGCGCAGCACCCCGTCGAGCTTCGCCCCCAGCCGCTCGATGGCCCGGCGGCTCTGGTGGTTGACGAAATGGGTGCGGAACTCGACGGCGATGCAGTCGAGCGCCTCGAAAGCATGGGTGAGCAGCAGCCGCTTTGCTTCCGTGTTGAGCGGTCCGCGCTGGACCGCCGCCCGAACCCAGGTCGAGCCGATCTCCACGCGCCGATTGGCGGCGTCGATGTTCATGTAGGTGGTCATGCCGACCGCCTTGCGGTCCGGCGTGAGCACGGCGAAGGGCAGCATGGTTCCCGCCGCCTGCACTGCCAGGCGCCGGTCGATCTCGGCGGCCATGCCTTCGGGCGGCGGAACCGTCGTGTACCAAAGCCGGTGCAAGTCGCCGTCGGCGGTGGCTTCCATGAGGTCTGCGCAATGCGCCTGCGTGAGCGGGGCAAGCACCACGTGCCGCCCCGTCAGGGATACCGGTTCGGACCACATATCAGCCGAAAACTTTCGTCAAAGCGCGGTCCATCGTATCGGTGATCTGGTCGATGTCGTCCGGCGTCGCGATCAGCGCGGGCGCGAGGCAGAGCACGTTGTTGACCCCGGGCACCGAGCGGTTCATCGAGCCGATGATCGCGCCCTGGGCGGCGCACTCGGCGACCACCGCGCCGACCTCCTTCTCGCTCACCGGCTCCTTTGTGGCCCGGTCGGCGACCAGTTCGGCACCGAGGAACAGCCCCTTGCCGCGCACGTCGCCCACCACCTTGTGCTTCTCCATCAGCGCTTCGAGGTTCGCGAGCCCGCGCGCCCCCATCGCGGTGCAATTGTCCAAGAGCCCCTCGTCCTCGATGATCCGCATGTTCTCGATGGCCGCGGCGGGGCCGGCGGTGCAGCCGCCGAAGGTGCTGATATCGCGGAAATAATTCATCGGATCGCTGGCGTCGTCCTTGAACATGTCGAACACCTGTTCGGTCGTCACCATGACGCCGATGGCGGCGTACCCGCTCGCCACGCCCTTCGCCAGGGTCACGAAATCGGGGCGCAGCCCGTAATGCTCATAGCCGAACCAGGTGCCGGTCCGGCCCATGCCGCATACCACCTCGTCGATGTGCAGAAGGATGTCGTAACGGTCGCAGATCTCCTGCACCCGGGGCCAATAGCCCTCGGGCGGCACGATCACGCCGCCGCCCGCCGTGACCGGCTCGAGGCAGAGCGCGCCGACCGTGTCGGGGCCTTCGTGCAGGATCACCGCCTCGATGGCCTCGGCGGCGCGCACCCCGTATTCCTCGCCCGAGAGATCCCATTGCGCGCGGTATTCGAGGCAATGGGGCACCCGCACGAACCCTTCGGGGAAGGGTCCGTAGCCGATGTTGCGTTCGTTCTGCCCGCCGGCGGCCATCGTGCCGATGGAGCTGCCGTGGTAGTCGCGGTCGCGGTAGAGGATCTTGTGTTTCTTGCCGTCGTAGCGTTTGTGGGCGATCTGGCGGACCATCTTGAAGGCCTTCTCGTTGGCCTCCGATCCGGAGTTGGCGTAGTAGACGCGCGACAGGCCCGGCATTTTCGCGATCAGCTTGTCGGCGAAGATCGCGCCGGGGATCGAGCCGGCGGCGCCGGCGAAGTAGTTGAGCTTCACAAGCTGGTCGGCAATGGCCTTGGCGATGCTCTCGCGCCCGTAGCCGACGTTGACCGTCCAGACCGCGCCGGAAACCGCGTCGATGTATTCCTTGCCCGTCGCGTCCCAGACCCGCATGCCTTTGCCCTCGACGATGATCCGCGGGTCCGCGGTCTCGAACGCCTTGTGCTGGGTGAGGTGATGCCAGACATGGGCCTTGTCGGCCTCGATCACCTTGCGGATGTCGTTGTCGCTGAAACCGTCCATTGGGTTCTCCTCGGCAGGGATCTCGATCCTGGATTATTTGATCAAATGCTAGGTGGGCGGCAAGCGCCTGTCCATCGGCAATCGCGGCCAATCGCGGCGGGCGCGCAGGGATGCGCATGGAAAAGCCCTGCCAATCGTGTAAAGCCTTGGCGAAAGGGAGCGCCGTCATGCCGCATCTGAGCTTCGAATACTCCCGGGGGCTCGGGGATCTGACCGACCTCGACGCCTTCGCGTCGCGCTGCCGCGATGCGCTGGCGGCCACCGGCGCCTGCCCTTTGGGCGGGATCCGGGTGCGCGGCTTCGAGGCCGGGGTGCAAGCCGTGGCCGACGGCGGGGATTACCATTTCTGCGACATGGTGCTGCGGCTCGGGCAGGGGCGCGACGCCGCGACGCGGTCCCGGATCGCCGACGCGCTCTACGCGGCGGCTGAGGCGGGTTTGCGCCCCGATCTCGGCGACGTGCCCTTCATCCTCAGCCTGGAAGTGCAGGACATCCAAGCGGAGTTCTCGCGAAAGTCCTGGTCGACGATCCACACAGCCCTTGAGGAGACGGCGCGATGAAGGCCTATGACCGCGCGTTGCCCATCGCGCTCCTGCGCGCCCGCGACGCGACGCTCGCGCCGTTTCGCCGCGAGCTCGACGCCATCGGGCTCACGGTGCAGCAATGGCGGGTGATCCGGGTGCTGGCGGAGGGAAACCCGCGCACGGCGGGCGAGCTTTCGGAGCTTTGCGTGCTGATGCCGCCGTCGCTCAGCCGGATCCTGAAAACGCTCACCTCCGCCGGGCTGATCGCGCGGGTCGAAGATGAAGACGCCCGCCGGCGCCGGGTCGAGCTGACCGCGGCCGGGTTCGAGAAATACAGCGAGATGGCCGGGAAGTCTGCCGAGATCTACGCCCGGCTCGAAGCCGCCTACGGGACCGGGCGGATGGAGCAACTGCTCGACCTGCTCACCAGCTTACGTGACGTGGCCGACGCCTTGAATGCGCGCGATTGACAGGATCGGAAAGTTTAATTAACACGTTAAGTAACTTTACCGATGGCTCGACGAGGCGCAGATGGCGATTTTGGACGAAAACCTTGTGAAGGCAGCGGGCTACCTCGCGAAGTGGGCCGAGACGGGTGTGCTCAACCATATCGGGGGCAGGTCGGTCGAGGCGGCCTCGGGGGCGCGGTTCGACACCAACTCGCCGATCGATGGCGTTGCGCTCGGCGCGGTTGCCCGCGGGGCGGCGGCGGATGTCAACGCGGCGGCTTCGGCCGCGAAAGCCGCGTTCCCGGCCTGGGCCGCGGTGCCGGGCGCGCAGCGCCGCGAGATCCTGCACCGGATCGCCGATGCGATCGAGGCCCGCGCCGAGGAGATTGCCTTCACCGAATGCATGGACACCGGCCAGGCGCTGAAATTCATGGGCAAGGCGGCGCTGCGCGGCGCCCAGAATTTTCGTTTCTACGCCGACAAGGCGCCGGAGGCGCGCGACGGCAAGTCGATGTACGGGCCGGGGCAGATGAATGTCTCCTCGCGCGTGCCGCTCGGTCCCGTGGGCATCATTACGCCGTGGAACACGCCGTTCATGCTGTCGACCTGGAAGATCGCCCCGGCGCTGGCGGCGGGCTGCACCGTCGTGCACAAGCCCGCCGAACTATCGCCGCTCAGCGCGAAACTGCTGGTCGAGATCGCCGAAGAGGCAGGCCTGCCGCCGGGGGTGTGGAACCTGGTGAACGGGTTCGGCGAAGAAGCGGGGCGCGCGCTGTGCGAGCACCCGGATCTGAAAGCCATCGCCTTCATCGGCGAAAGCGCCACCGGTAAGCTGATCGTCGCCCAGGGGGCCTCGACGTTGAAGCGGGTCCACCTCGAGCTTGGCGGCAAGAACCCGGTGATCGTGTTTGCCGATAGCGACCTCGACCGGGCCGCCGACGCCGCCGTGTTCATGATCTACTCGCTCAATGGCGAGCGCTGCACTTCGTCGTCGCGGCTGCTGGTCGAGGCCTCGGTGTATGACGACTTCACCGCGCGCGTCGCCGAGAAGGCGGCGCGGATCAAGGTTGGCCATCCACTCGATCCGGACACCGTGATCGGCCCGCTGATCGGCGCCGAGCACGAGGCCAAGGTGCTCTCTTACATCGAGAAGGCGCGGGCAGAGGGCGCCACAATCGCGGCGGGCGGCCAAAAGGTCGGCGCGGCGGGGCATTTCGTGCAGCCCACGCTGTTCACGAATGCCAGCAACGACATGGGCGTAGCCCGCGAGGAGATCTTCGGGCCGGTGCTGACGGCCATTTCCTTTTCGGATGAGGCGGAGGCGCTTGAAGTCGCCAACGACACCGACTACGGGCTCGCCGCCTATCTCTGGACACGGGACGTCACCCGCGCGATGCGGATGACCGACGCCCTTCAGGCCGGGATGATCTGGGTGAACTCGGAGAACCTGCGCCACCTGCCGGCGCCGTTCGGGGGCGCCAAGGCCTCCGGCATCGGCCGCGACGGCGGCGATTACTCGTTCGAATTCTACATGGAAACCAAGAACGTGGCGTTCGCGACGGGCGCGCACCGCATACCGAAACTGGGGGGGTAAAGGCGTTTCGAAACGCCTTCGCGAAGCGGTTTCGAAACCGCTTCCCCCGGCCCAAAAGGGAGTGACAAATGGGAGAACTGGTCTTCGCCGCCAAGGTCACGCATGTGCCGACCATGCTGATCTCGCTCAAAGAGGGCCCGCTCAAGGGCACCCGCAAGAACGCCATCGACGGCCATGTCGAGATCGGCCGGCGGATGCGCGCGGCGGGCGTGACCACGGTGGTGGTGGTTGACACCCACTGGCTGGTCAATTCGGGCTACCACATCAACGCCAAGGCGCATTTCTCCGGCATCTACGCCTCGGGCGAGTTCCCGCAGTTCATCGACCATCTCGCCTACGACCATCCGGGCAATCCCGGGCTCGGCGACGCGATCGCGCGGATCGCCACCGAGCAGAAGGGGGTCTACATGCTGTCGCACCAGGTCGAGGCGCTGGATCTGGAATACGGCACCTTGGTGCCGCTGCATTTCATGGACCCTGAGGGCGGTTTCAAGGTGGTGAGCATCGCCGGCTGGTGCGAGGCGCACCGGTTCGAGAGCTCGCGCAAGGTGGGCGAGGCGATCCGGGCCGCGATCGAGGCCTCGGGCGAGAAGGTCGCGCTGCTGGCCTCCGGCTCGTTCAGCCACCGGCTGTTTCCGACGGAGGAATACGCCGCCAAGAACGGCACCTTCAACATCAGCCGCGAATTCAACCGGCAGGTCGATTTGATGATGATCGAGATGTGGCAGCGGGGCGATTGGCCGACGTTCCTCGACTGCCTGCCCGATTATGCCGCGTACTGCTCGGGTGAGGGTGACATGCATGACAATGTGATGCTGTTCGGCGCGTTGGGCTGGGACAAGTACCAGGGCAGGGCCGAGCTGATCGGCGACTACTTCCCGTCGTCGGGCACCGGCCAGGCGAACCTGGTGCTGCCGGTGGAGGGCATGGCATGAAGCTCGCGAGTTATTCGGTCGGGAATGATCCCTTCTGGGGTGCGGTGGCCGAGGGCGGCATGGTGGCGCTCTCGCCAGACTTCCCCGGCTGGCCCAGCCTGCGCGAAGTGATCGCGGCGGGGGCATTGCGGCAGGTCGCGGCCACCGCCAAGGGCAGGCCGGTGACCCATGCGACCGGCACGTTCCGCTGGGAGATCCCGATCCCGGCCCCCGAGAAGATCATCTGCGTTGGCGTCAACTACCCCGACCGCAACGCCGAGTACAAGGACGGCACGACGACGGCACCGCCCAACCCCTCGCTGTTCGTGCGGTTCGCACGCAGTTTCGTCGGTCACGCAGAGGCGTTGATCCGGCCGCGCGAAAGCGAACAGCTCGACTACGAAGGCGAGATCGTGATCGTGATCGGCCGCGAAGGCCGGCGGATCGCGCAAAGCGACGCCTGGGATCACATCGCCGCGATCAGTCTCGCCAACGAGGGCACGGTGCGCGACTGGGTGCGGCATGCGAAGTTCAACGTGACGCAGGGCAAGAACTTCGACGCGTCTGGCGCCCTCGGACCCTGGCTCGTGCCCTTCGAAAACCGGTCTCAACTCGAGGATATCGCGCTTGAAACCCGGGTGAACGGCGAGGTGCGGCAGGTCGACCGGACCGCCCGGATGATCTTCCCGTTTCCGAAAATTGTCGAATATGTCTCGACCTTTACCACCCTGGTGCCGGGCGACGTGATCCTCTGCGGTACGCCGACCGGGGCGGGCGCGCGGCTCGCCCCGCCGGTTTGGCTGAAGCCCGGCGACGTGGTCGAAGTGAGCGCGGAGGGGATCGGCACGCTCATCAATTCGATCGGCGAGGACGGCTGAATCCCGGGTCCGGGCGGCTGGCTGCGCCCGATCCGCGGCCGCTGGCCGCGCCCGGCTGTTCTTCTTCCGTTTTCCTTTGACACGTGTTGCAAACAGGCGCAGAATCACCCTGTCTAAAGGCGAGAGGGGCGTTGCGTTGCACGCGCAACCCTCCGCACGGGGATCGGAACCCCCGGGCGCGCTAAAGGCAAAGGGGAATCCGGAAAGGGCGGTCTGGTCGGACCGCCCTTTTCCTATTCCGGCGCCCCCGTCCGGCGCCCCCGTCCGGCGTTCTGGTTTGGCGCCCTGGTTTGGCGCATTGGGGCCGCTACGCGGGGCTCCGGGGGCCGCTTCGCGGCATGAGGGGGGGCGGCCGTTCAGAGGCCGTAGCGGCGCTTCTCCAGTGTCGGGTAGCCGCCGCCGGCGGGGAAGGTGAGAACGTGGATCTCGCCGAATTGCACCGGCGGTTTTGCCGCGACCCCAAGCTCGGCATAGAGCAGCGGCAGGTTCTCCTGATTGCCGACCCAGACCAGTGTCTGGCCGGAATGCGCGGTCAGCAGCCGGGTGCCGGCGCCCGACGCGACCAGGTTCTGCACCGCGAGACCGCGCGCGCGTGCCAGCGGCGTGGCGGTGTCGATGTTGCGTTGCCGGGGCGTGGTGTAGATCGCGTCGATCTCGAAATCGGTGAGTGCATCGGGCAGGACCATGGCCCGGGCCACGCCTTTCTCGTTCAGCATCGCGCTGGTGCGGTCCGCATGCCGCAGGACGATCAACCGGCCATGCAGCCCGTCCGGCGCGCCGGTGCAGGCGGAGAGCGCCGCGCCGGCGGCGAAGGCGATGGGCAGGGCCAGGAACCGGCGGCGTTTCATCGGGCTCGTCTCATGTGGCAGGTCATGGGGCAGGGCATGGGGGCAGGGGCCTCTCGTTGGCTCTGTGCTGGCCGGCCGGAGGCTAGAAGAGGCGCGCGCGGCTGTCCATGGCATGTGGCGGTGATGTCACGTTGGCCGACCGCCTTTGGCGGATTGCCGCCCGCGGCTCGCGCCCGCCCGCCCGGCTTTGTATCCTGCGGGCCAGACCAGCTTTCGGGGGAAAGAATGGCCCACAGGTTTTTCGCAGGATTTCGCCACGCATGCGCCGCCGCCGCGGCGCTGGCCGTTTCGGCCATGGGGGCCTCGGCCCAGGACAGCGGCTTCGCATTCGACTGGCCGGACAACCCTTTTGCGCCGACGTTGTCGGACGCGTTGTTCGTCGATACCGATGAGGCGCGGTTCGACAAGGCCAGCCGGGTGTTTGTCGATTCGATGAGCGGGATCGGCGCCGAGTTGGGCGACATCGCGAGCTTTCCGTTTCGCGATCCGGGCACCTTCGCGGTCTTTGCCGTCGGGGTCGGGGCCTTGATGCTGGTCGACGAGCCGACGACGAAGGCCTACCAGAAGACCTTCATTCCGGTCGGCGAACGGTTCAACCTGCCCGAGCTGGCCGACATCGACAACCTCACGATCGACGCGCAATACCTCGCCCTCGGCGTGGCGGGGACCTATGCCTACGGTCTCGCGGCCAATGACGAACGCGCCCAGGTGGCGGCGCTGCTCGCGACCAAGGCGGTAGCCTATTCCTACCTCACCAGCCATCTGATCCTGAAGACCGCTTTCGGCCGGCTGCGGCCGGTGTCGGACCTCGATAATCCGTCCAGGGACAGGGGCGGGATCTTCTCGTCCGACCCGTACGACTTCTTCAACTCGACCGGGGTGCATTTCGATACCGAACCCTACGCGACCGCGATGCCGTCGTTCCACTTCAGCATGTATTTCTCGACCGCGCGGGTCTATTCCGGTGTCTACGACAACTACGTCATCCCCTACGGCATTGCCGCTGCGCTGGCCCTGCAATCGGCCGATGGACACAACCACTGGGTGTCCGACATGGTCGCCGGCGCGCTGATCGGCACCGGGATCGGCAATGTCGTCCTCAACAATTACGAGGAGCGGCGCGACGGGATCAACATCAGCTTCACCCCGATCGCCAGCTCCAAGGGCGCCGGGCTCGGCTTCCAGATGACGTTCTGAACCGCGGGGATCAGCGGGTTTCAACCGGGCGCAGGTAGAGATCTTCGGGTCCATAAGGCTCTATGCTGAAGGCCTCGATGCGGCCCCCGAAGAAGCGGTAGGACGACGGCGGCAGGAGGTAGGGCCCCTCCGCGATCTCATCCGCGTGGAGCCGGATCGTCGTGCCGACCTTGCGTGCGTACTTCTGCGCGGTGGCGATCTCTTTGGTGAAATGCGCGAAGACGAGCCAGTCGGGCGGTGTGTCCGCCGCGACCGCGCCGTCCCGGATCTCGACATAGGGGATTTCGCTGACCAGGGCCGGTGCGTTGACGCCGGGCTCCTCCGGTTCCGTCGGCTCCGCGAGGTTCTAAACGCCCATGTCACACAGGGAAATGCCGTTCGAGCCCCCGATCTCGGCTCGGATCCGCGCGATCCGTTCGCCGCCGCTCCAAAGCGCGAAGAAAGTGTTTCAGGCGGGCGGATAGAGCTGGTCGGCGACATGGGCGATCCAACGACCCTGGTCGGTGTCGCGCGCCCAGATGCCGTGCTGGCTGTCGCAGGTCTGCGCGCCAACGGATGTCGCGAGTGCCAAGCCCGTGACGAGTGCCGCTCAGGCGGCGGTCCTACCCCGGACCCGCATCCGCGCCGCCGTCACCATGCAGCCGGGCGGCATCCGCTTTGCCCGCCTTACGCGTCCGGTGCCGCGCCGAAGGTGCTGCGCTCGACACCGCTGGCGTTCAGCCCGCTCATCGGGACGATGAACATCTCGCCGTAGTTGACCGGCGGCTCGCCCCCGGCGCCGATCTCTTCCCAGAGGGCCGCGAGGTTGTCCTTGTTGCCGACCCAGATCAGGGTGCCGCCCGGTTGGCGCTTGAACATCGTACGCGCGATGTCGACGGCCGGGATCACCTGGATCTCAAGCTCCTTGGCCTCGGCGAGGGGTCGGGCCGTGTCGATGTTGCGCTGTGTCGCAGGGGTGAAGATGCCATCGATCTCGACACCGGCCAGCGCATCCGCCAGAGCCTGGGCGCGGGCGATGCCGTCTGCGTTGAGATCGTCGCCGGTGCGCTCTGCATGGCGGATCACGATCAGCGTGCCGCCCATGGTCGTCTCGTCCATCGTCGGGGTCAGCGGTCCGAGCCCGCCGGCGCAGGCGGCGAGCAGAAAGGCGGTGGTTAGGCTGGCGAAAAAAGCACGGCGGCGCATCTGAAGTCTCCCTGAACACTGCCCCGAGCCTATAGCTTTTCGCCGCCGCATTGAAGCGTCCGTGTCGGCAATTCGGCACGGGCGTCACCGGGCGGGGGCCTGCATGGGGGAGGGATCTGCATGCCGCGCGCGGGCGTCATGCCGCATCCGGGCCCGATTGCAGGCTTGATTTGCACGGGGCCTCAGCGCAGTCTGGCGCCGAAAAACCTGGGAGAAGAAGACATGACCTTGGATCGTGCGGTGTTGGCCTTTGCCGGCGTGATGACCCTTCTGAGCGTGGCGCTGACCTACTGGGTGCACCCGGCCTGGGCCTGGTTCACCGTCTTCATCGGGCTCAACCTGCTCCAGTCGGCCTACACCGGTGCCTGCCCCGCCGCCTGGGCGTTCCGCAAGCTCGGGTTCAAGCCCGGCGAGGCGTTCTAGCAGGGCGCGACCGCCCCCGCGAATGTGCCGCGACCGGTCAGGCGGTCCGGTGCCCGAAATGCGGATGCGCGAGCCAGCGCGCGGCGGTCTGGACCCAGTTGCGCAGCGCGACGGCGCGGGCCTCGTGGGCGGCGCGGATGGCTGCGTCGATCTCGTCGGGCGTGGGGGCGTCGAATTTGGTCAGGTCCATGTGTCTATCCTCTGGGGCGATGCGTTTCGGTTATTCGTTCGCTCTCAAGATAGACGGCGCCGGGGGCGGGCACATCGGCCGATCCGGAAGAGCCGCCATGTGCAGGGCGCATGGGCGAGCCGTATGGGCGGGGCGTATGGGCGGGGCGTATGGGCAAGGGTTTGCGGGGCCGGGCTTGACCGGGGTCAACGACAGCATCACCAAGCCCCGCTAGGCTGTCTGTGTCTTCCACTGCCGGGTTTAGTCCTTTTCCCGAACTGGAGTTCGTCATGAACGGCGCGGTTTTCTATGCCAGCAAATACGGCAGCACTGCCCAGTATGCCCAGTGGATCGGCGAGGCGACGGGCCTGCCGGTCTTCAACGTCGAGGGCGCCCCGCCGCCCGAAAGCTTCGATTTCGTCGTCGTCGGCAGCCCGGTGATCTACTACGGGTTCCTGATCGAGAAATGGGTGAGCGAACATCTGGGGGCGCTGGAAGAACGCCCGGTGGTGTTCTTCTCGGTCTCCGGCGCCGGGCCGGGGCCGAAGCTCGACGCCTGGATACCGGAGAGCCTGCCCAAGAGCTTCGTTGCCCACATGCGCCACGTCGGCTTGCGCGGCCGCCAGATCCCGGCGGACCTCACCTTCTACGACCGGACGATGCTGATCATCGGCGGTCTGAAAAATCCCGACCGCAAGGCCGGTCAGGAGGAGCTGAAGGGCTTCGACTACATGGACCAGGGCAGCATCGGCCCGATCGTGGAGATGGTGCGGCGGTTGCAGCAGCGCGAGGTGGCGTGAGGCTTGGGGTTCGCCCGGGCGAGGGGTGGGCGAACTCGGACAGGGGGTCAAGGGTTTGATTTCGCTGGCGCTAGCGCTAACCAGGCGAACCCGGGCGTTCGGACCCCGTAGGGTGGGTGTTAACCCACCATAAACCAAGATCCATCATCATGCGGGTATGCCCAATTACAGCCGCATGTACCGCCCGGGGGGCAAGTTCTTCTTTACGGTGAACCTCGCCGAGAGGGGTTCGCGCATTCTCGTCGAGCGCATCGACGATTTGCGGGTGGCCTACGCGTCGGTGGTGGCCGAACACCCCATTCGCACCGAAGCCATCGTTGTGATGCCGGATCATATCCACGCGGTGTGGTCATTGCCGGATTGTGACAGCGATTTCTCGACGCGGTGGAAGAAGATCAAGACGCGGTTCTCGAAGGCGGTGTTAAGTGGAGGGTCGAATGGTGGGGTGAATGGTGGGTTAGCACCCACCCTACGGGTTTCGGCCAGCAAACGGGCGAAGGGAGAGGTGGGGCTTTGGCAACGGCGCTTCTGGGAACACACGATCCGCGATGAGGCCGACTTCGCCGCGCATGTGGAGTATTGCCATTTCAACCCGGTGAAACACGGGTTTGTGGAGCGCGCCGAAGCCTGGCCGTATTCGTCGGTTCACCGTGAGATCCGCGCGGGGCGGTGGGCGGACGTGTAGGGTGGGTGCCAACCCACCGATGCGGGGTTTGGGGGGGGCAGGGCGGTGGCGCGATGTATTGGGGATGGTGGGTCAATACCCATCCTACGCTTGCTACGTTCGTTTGAGCACCAGATCGCGAGTGTCGGTCCGTTTGTCGGCTACGACATCATAGGTATTCCATGCATCCGCAATTTCACGTCGGAGCAGGCGTTTTTGAGTCGGTCGATCGGCCAAATGTATTTCGTCAAACAAAGGCAATTCAAAGTCCTTCTTCGGATTTAGGGCATATGGGTAGACACGAAAAAACCAAAGCTCCAACACTTGTGCGGCAACGGGTATGGGCGCGCCAGTTTTCATGAAATCGTGCCACCCCGCGAAAAGAATGGCGTCGTTTTGAGCGTCATCGAAGTCTTCAAGCGATTGCTGGATATCAAATGGGTTTCCTTGCCAGTCATGGCTATGTTTTATTGCTCGATAGTGCCGGTTCCGAATTCGCTTGATGTCCTTCTCTGACATCTCGGGAAAAGATTGCAACATGTGGGTTTTCAGCGGTTCGGCGTTTTCTGCCGCTGCTAGGTATTCTGAGTGTTCCAAGGCCGAGGCAGCCAGACAATGAACTGCTATTGGATCCTTGTCATCGAGGAATAGTTGCGTTGCAGTTCCAAGGAGGTGGCGGACCAACCCGGTCCTATCGATATTCAAATATCTCCGCCTTTCCCGTGAATCAGAATCTTCCTCACCTCGTAAACTTCTTATACTTCAACCGCTTCGGCTCCAGCGCATCCGGTCCCAGCCGGCGCTTCTTGTCTTCCTCGTAGTCCTCGAAGTTGCCTTCGAACCATTCCACATGCGCCTCGCCTTCGAAGGCCAGGATGTGCGTGCACAGCCGGTCGAGGAAGAACCGGTCGTGGCTGATGATGACGGCGCAGCCGGCGAAGGTCTCAATAGCGTCTTCCAACGCCCGCAGGGTTTCCACATCGAGGTCGTTGGTGGGTTCGTCCAAAAGCAGCACGTTGCCGCCTTCTTTCAGCAGTTTCGCCATGTGGACGCGGTTGCGCTCGCCGCCGGACAGGATGCCGACCTTTTTCTGCTGGTCGCCGCCCTTGAAGTTGAACGAGCTGCAATAGGCGCGGGAGTTGACCTGGGCGTCGCCGAGGTCGATCACCTCGCTGCGGCCTGAGATT
>Ga0209121_10000490_pt1 | contig 41800 bp, 45 predicted proteins | sample Cruoilmetagenom3_FD_187292 | JGI IMG/M metagenome (GOLD analysis project Ga0209121, IMG submission 187292) | Oil polluted marine microbial communities from Coal Oil Point, Santa Barbara, California, USA - Sample 3 (SPAdes) (version 2) | ecosystem: Environmental > Aquatic > Marine > Oil seeps ... | reverse complement strand
GCTCAAAACTGGCCTCCAAGACCAATAAATCAAGTGCTGGATTACATAATCAAGGGACACTTGTTTGGTCAGATAACAATGAAAAATCCCGCCGCATTTTTTACCTTTTTAATCAAGAAGCGAGCAAAAAGAAAGGCAAAGTTAGCAGATACCATTGGTACTTATTATCACAAGGGAGGTGAGTATTATGGCCCTCAAGACAACCCAGCGAGAATTAAAAAGAAAATTTAAAAAAGAGATTCAGACCTTAAGGTGGGTAATTTACGGCAAATGTTACGACTGCTCTGGATTCCAGGCTGACGGATACACAGATTGTGGAATGAAAGACTGTTCCTTATATCCTTATCGCCTTAAGCACCCAAAGAATCGGTCGAGCGAAAGTTTAGCTTTGTATCTACGGCAGGTTAAACGTCAGATTCAACAAAAATAGACAATGGACTGGTTAACAAAAGGTCTGAAATTAGAAATCAAAAAAGTCTTTGAACCCCGTTATCAAAGAAAGCTTTCTAGTGAGGAAGTAGTTGAATTAGCGGAGAATCTAATTGGCTTCATTGAGGTTTTTAGTCAACACAAGCATCGCCAGTCAAAAAAGTTGAATTAGTAATAAAAAAGGCATAAAATGAAATTGTACTCAACAAGCTGGATCGCCTTTTTAGATGGCCGTCTTGGACAATTTGAAGCGATTCAGGTTGAGTACACCAGGGCGGCCTTTTGAATTATATGAACAACAAACGAAAATATATCATTTACTGCCGGAAGTCCCAAGACTCTAGGGACAGGCAAGTTTTGTCAATTGAAAGCCAGATTAGGGAGCTTAGAGAATTTGCCCTGAAAGAAAAGCTGGACATCGTTGATATCCTAGAAGAAAGCCAGAGTGCCTATAAACCTGGGAGGCCAATTTTTAACGAAATGATAAGTAAGATTAAACAGGGCTTGGCTAACTCAATCTTGACTTGGAAACCGGACCGACTAGCTCGGAATGCTATGGATGGGGGCCAAGTAATTCAGGGAATGGACGACGGCTTCCTTCATGAAATCAGAACTCCTTATGAGTGTTTCAAAAAAGAAGACAACCGAATGATGTTGTATATTCACTTTGGCATGTCCAATGACTTGTCTAGACAAATTAGCGCTAATGTTTTACGAGGCAATCGCCAAAAATACGCTAGAGGAGAATTTGTAGGCAAGGCGCCTTTAGGTTATCTCAATGCCAAGATCGGCTTATCAAGAAACATTGTTCTCGATCCAGAAAAAGCCTCTTTAGTTAAACATTTATTTAAAGAACTCGCGATGGGTAACTACTCGGTCATGGACATGGTAAGAAAAGCTGAGGAATGGGGCTTAACAGGCGCTTATGGGAACAAAATTGCCAAAAGCGGGATGTATACCCTTTTGCAACGAACGGCCTATTACGGTGTCTTCCATCATGCCGGAGAATATCACCAAGGAAGCTATGAACCATTAATTACTAAGCAATTATTTGATAAGGCCCAAGAGGCTCTTAGGGCCCGCTCAAAGCCAAAAAAACAAACATGGTTTCATGCCTATAAAGGGTTAATAAAATGTGATGAGTGTGGCTGTGTCATTACCGCTGAAACTAAGAGAAAGTATTATAAGAGAACTGACCGTCATGCCAGCTATACTTATTATCACTGCACCAAAAGAAAAAGGAGCTGCAGTCAAGGAAGTGTCACCGAAGCAAAACTTGAGGAAATGCTCGCCAATATGGTTATGAACATCTCGATTGATAGAGAAGTTTGGGATTTGGGAGTTAAGCTTCTGAGAAAAAAATATGAAGCTGAAAGCAAACAGCAAGATAAGATTCGCCAAGCCTGGCAAAAAAGATACAATCAAGTCTCTGATAAGATGGGTAAACTCTTAGATTTGCGTTTATCAGGAGAAATTAGTAAAGAGGAATATTCGGAAGCCAAAAAAGGGCTTCTCGACTCTAGGGCGCAATTAAAAGAGAAACTAGACGATGAACACTCGGGTTCACTTCAATGGTTAGAACTTGCCGAGAAATTCTTTAACAATTGCTATCAGGCACGAGAAATCATGGAAAGTGATGATTTAAAGGTAAAGAGAAAATTAATTCAAACAGTTGGTTCGAACCTTATTTTAAGCAACAGAGAATTGAAATTTAGCCTTAAAAAACCCTATGACATACTCCTGAAACCCCACATCCGTTCCGATGTGCAGGCCCGGAAGGATTCGAACCCTCAGTCCCACTTTTGGAGAGTGGTGGTTTGCCAATTAACCGACGGGCCTAAAGTTAGCTATATTTTAGACTAACTCCTTAAACAACTCAAGCAATTTCCTCTTTTTAAGATAAAATAGACCATGGGCTTTTCTATTGTTGCCAAGGACAAAAAATCAAAAGCCAGAACCGGAATAATTAAAACTCTTTCTGGTAAGGTTAAAACTCCCTGTTTTATTCCCGACGCTACTTACGGAGCAGTCAAGCATTTATCTATTTTAGAATTAAAAAAAATAGGTTTGCAAATGATTCTGGGCAACAGCTATCATCTTTGGCTGCGGCCTGGTTCAAAAGTGCTTAAAAAAGCGGGAGGCTTAAAAAAATTCATGAACTGGAAAGGGCCGCTACTTACCGACAGCGGCGGCTGGCAAGTTTTTTCTCTGGTTTATAAAAACAAAATGGGAAAAGTGGACAACGCCGGCATTGAGTTTCGGGATCGCTTAAGTGGCAAAGCCCATTTTTTCACTCCTCAAAAATGCATTGAGATTCAGCTTGGCCTTAATCCAGATATTTTAATGGTTTTAGACTATCCCATTTCGCCTGCTGGCACCAAAAAGGACAATAAGCTTTCGGTAAAACTAACTACCAAGTGGGCTAAGAAAAGCTGGGAAATATTTAAAAAGAATCCTAAGAAGAAAGGCAAAATGCTATTTGCGATTATTCAGGGAGCTAATAACCGACAAATGCGGAAAAAAAGTTTTGAAGAGCTAGAAAAAATCAATTCTTTTCCCGGTTATGGTTTTGGCGGCCCACCCGAGAATAAAGAAATTTTAAAATATACTGCTTCTTTAATTCCGGATAACCGAATCAGGTATTTAATGGGTGGTGGCCCACCCAAGCAAATTGTCGAGGCAGTAACCATGGGCTGGGACTTATTTGATTGTGTAGTCCCTACCCGTAATGCTCGGCACGGCACAATTTACACCTTTAAAGGAAAGTTAAACTTAAACAATAACCAACACAAGTTCAGTCAAGCCCCAATTGAAAAAGATTGTCCCTGCTTGGCTTGCAAACTCTACTCCCGCTCCTATCTCCACCACTTGCTTAAAATAAAAGATCCCCTAGGGTCAAGATTATTTACTCTTCATAATTTAACTTTTTACATGAGATTAATGACCTGGATTAGAAAAAGTATTAAGAGCAAGGAGTATAGGAAAGTTCAGGCTTGGGCGGAAAAATATTATTAATTAGTGGACCCGGGGGGAGTTGAACCCCCGCTTCCGCCATGCCATGGCGGTGTTCTACCACTATACTACGGGCCCAACTAAAATTTACTTCAATTTCGTTGTTTCCTTGTGCTCAGTCCTTTTTTTACACTTTTTACAGTACTTACTTAATTTTAATTTTTCTGTGGTATTGACCCGATTTCGTTCAGTAATATAATTAAAACTATTGCAAACCGAGCAAAGCAAGCCCAAGATTAGCCTATTTCCCTTTTTTGCCATGAGCGTATTTTAACACTTTTTTAACCACTTATCTCTTTTTAGATATCCCCAAGCCAAAAGGGCAAATGCCAGCAGTCCAAAAAATAAGAAAACCAAGCTTTCTACTCGATTAACACCCTTCGCCATTTCCAAATAGGCCTCCCCTACCCACCAGCCAAAAAACCCTAAAATCAAACCCCTGGTTAAAAGACCTAGAAAAGTAAAAAGATAAAAATCACTCATCTTAATTCTAATAGCGCCACAAACAGCGGAAACAAAAGACGAAGGGATAACAGGAATAGCCATAAAAACAAAAATTAACAGCTCGTCTGTCGCTCTGCCCTTGAAAAACCGTTTTTTAAACCGCTCAATATCCTTCCAGCTAAATTCCAGATATTTTTGAAACTTATTAACTAAAAAGGCGCCGCCAAAAAAAGCCAACAAGAAAACCAAGCTTGAACCCAAGGTAGAACCTAAAGAAAAAGGCAAAGCAACTTTAAAAAACACTTGCTCCGCTGCTTTCTTTAAAGCAATGTTTTTTTCAACCAAAAAAAAGCCTCCGCCCATAGGCACAATTGGAGAAGGGATGGGAACAATTATCTGCTCAACAATGCCCGCACAAAACACGCCCCAGGAACCCCACTTTTGGATAATTCCGGTAATCGTACTCAAAAAACCACTCATATTAACCCCTGTATTCTATACAGTTGACCAACCTTTAAACAACCCCCTTTTTTTAATTAGCATCTTTTCAACTAAACCAACTGTTTGCCTTGCCGCCCAGGGAGTTCTGGCAAAGCGAACTAAACCTTCTGCCGAGTGAGCGTCACTCCCACCGCTAGCTAAAAGGTTATATTTTCTAACTAATTTTTCAATTTGATTTTGTTCAGCCCTTAATTCTTTTTCTTCGCCCATCCCAATCCGGTAAAAATCATAAACAATTTCCGCCCCGTCAATCTGACCTCCTTTAAACACTTTTTCTACCGCTTCAATGGGAAATTTGTCTTTACACTCCGACCAATGAGCTAAAATAGCAATTCCGCCAGCGTCACGAATTAATTTGACCGCTCCATTTAAATCTAGCCCTCCTCCTTTCCCAACATAAATTCCTTTAATAAAGGCTCTGGGAGATAAAAATAAAGCGTAAACTGGTTGACGATAGGGATTGTCTTTCTCCGCCTTCATTTGTTTTTCCATAGATAAGTATTTTTCTTTCAAGACAGCACTCTTTTTGCTTTCCTTTTTAAACTTTTTGATTAACTGCTTAATAAGCCGAATATTTTTGTCCTTTTTCAATAAAGCGGATACTACATGGGGCCGCTGAACCACTTCCCCGCTTGCTTCGCTTAAACACTCTTTCTTTGTTAAATCAAAACCTAACTGGCGAATGTTTTTAATTAACTTCGTCAGCCTTTCCAGGCGCGCTCGAACAAGGGTTTGCCCTTGTTTAATTAAAGCCTTGTTAGCTGGATTAACAAACAAGCCCACTATGTGAAGCTGGGCAATATCCGTGCTCATTTCTACCCCCAGTATCCACTTGGTTTGATGGCTTCTCAAATCATCCAAGATTTTTAACTCTTTTTTGCCAGGCACCAAATCATGATCCGTAAAGGCGACCACAGAGATGTTATTCTGAGCGCAAATATCCAAAGTTTGTTTATAGGTGGTTAAACCGTCAGAAAAAATAGTGTGGGTATGAAGATCTTGATACATGAAGCTTATTCTACCACGGGAAAAATATCAGCCACCAGGCTGGCTAGTTTTTTTATTTGCCCTTCTGAATACGGTTTGATTTTCTCAAAAGCGGGGTCAAGGGTGTTTTTGGGCTGAAAATTATTCCATTTCCAGGAAAAAGAGGCCATGAATGCCACCTCGGAGGAGTCCCTTCGGGCCACCGTCCGAGGAGTCATTGCTATCTCCCTCAACTCCCTGGCCATAGCCAACAACATTTTTTCGTCATGAATTCCAGGGACAATTGTGGTTCGCAACTCAAGAGGCTTGCCTGAGGCTAAAATTAACTTCAGTGACTTTTTAATTTCCGCTATCTTTTTAAAACCAGTTACCTGAAAATAGTTTTCCCAAATTGTCTTAAAATCAACTGCCCAAAAATCAACCAAGTTTTTCTTTATCAACTCTTGAACCACCTTAGGTTGACTAGCATTAGTGTCTAATTTTACTTCAAGGCCTAATCTTTTAATCTTAGCTAAAAAAAAGATTAAATCTTTTTGCAGGGTCGGTTCTCCGCCAGTAACACAAACTCCATCTAGGATTTTTTTTCTTCTTTTCAAAAAGGAAAAAAAGTCTTTTCCACTTAAAAAATCCCTTTTAGCTCGGGAAAAGAGCTCTAGCGTAATCAAATCTTTATTGTGGCAAAAGGGACAAGCAAAGTTGCAGCCAATAGTAAAAACAGTACAAGCCACTTTCCCGGGAAAGTCAATTAAAGTAGTCTTTTGCAGCCCTGCTAGCTTCATTTAACCACCGTGTAAGTTACTCTCTTTTTATACTCTGCCTCCTTACCAGCATTCCACTGAGAAACCGGCCTTAAGTAACCTACAACCCGCGAAAATATTTCACACTTAGTTCTTTGTTTTTCTTCATCGCATTTGGGACAATATTCCCACTCCCCCTTAAGATAGCCATGCTTGGGACAAATCGAAAAAGTCGGAGTTAAAGTAAAATAAGGGAGTTTATAATTTTGAGCAATCTTTTTAACCAAAGACTTAACGCTCTGGGTATCCGGCAAACTTTCCCCTAAAAAGCCATGTAAAACCGTGCCGCCAGTATACATCGTTTGGAACTTATCCTGGTGATCAAGGGCTTCAAAAATATCATCAGTATAATCAACTGGCAAGTGAGTTGAATTAGTATAAAAGGGAACGGCACCTTTGGCTTTAACATCGCCTTCATTGACAACTTTTATCTTTGGATACTTTTTCTTGTCAATCCGGGCAAAGCGGTAGCTAGCTCCTTCCGCTGGGGTAGCTTCTAAATTAAACATTTCGCGGGTTTTTTGTTGATATTCTAAAATCTTTTTTATCATAAAACCCATAATCTTAAGAGCAAATTGCTTCCCCTCCGAATCGGCAATAGAAACACCTAGCAAATTTAGCAAGGCCTCATTCATTCCGTTTAAACCAATAGTATTAAAATGATTTTTCCAATAAACCCCATTGCGCTGATAGATATCAGTTAAAAAATAGCGACAGTAAGGGTAAAGTCCCTGATTTGTAAACCCCTCTACCTTTTCTCTTTTAATAATTAAAGACTCTTTAGCCAGGTTCATTATTTCTTCTAAAATCTTAAAAAATCTTTTTTTCTGGCTCTCTTTGCCCCCTCTTTCTTTCTTAGCTAAATACCCAATCCGAGGAAGATTAATAGTCACCACTCCAATTGAACCAGTTAAAGGATTGGCCGCAAAAAGCCCTCCTCTTTTTCGCAAAACCCGATTGTCTAATCTTAAACGGCAGCACATACTTCTAACATCGTCCGGATCCATATCGGAATTGATGAAATTAGAAAAATAGGGCACGCCGTATTTACGAGTCATTTCCCAAATTGGTTCTAGCTTAGGATTATCCCAATCAAAATCTTTAGTAATTGAATAAGTGGGGATCGGAAAAGTAAATACCCGGCCCTGGGCATCACCTTCCATCATTACTTCCGCAAAGGCCTGGTTAAACATATCAATTTCTTTTTGAAAATCTTTATATTTAGTATTTATTGGCTTACCCCCAACAATCACTGCTTCTTCTCCCACTGTTTTGGTAGGTTTTAAATCCATAGTTACATTAGTAAAAGGGGTTTGAAAACCAACTCTAGTCGGAACATTCATGTTAAAAAGAAACTCCTGCATTAGCTGTTTCAGCTCTAAATAGGTTAACTTATCAAAACGAATAAAAGGAGCTAGGTAAGTATCAAAGTTAGAAACCGCCACTGCCCCAGCTACTTCTCCCTGAACCGTGTAAAAGAAATTAACCAATTGGCCTAAAGCCGCGCCCAAATGCTTGGGCGGCTTGCTGTTCACTTTGCCAGGCACTCCTCCAAAGCCCTTAATAAGCAAATCTTTTAAGTCCCAGCCAGTGCAGTAGGGGGAAATAGAAGATAAATCATGAATATGAAGACTTCCTTGAGTATGGGCTTTTCTAATCTCTCGGGAATAGATTTTATTCAACCAGAAATTAGCAGAAATTAAACTGGCAACGTGGTTGTTTAAACCCTGAAGAGAATAAGTCATGTTAGCGTTTTCCTTTACTCGCCAATCACTCTGATCTAAATAGTTTTCAATCAATTCGTCTGAGTCAACTAGACTAGAAATATCTCTTAATTTACGGTGTAGCTCTCGATACAAAGTAAACGCTTTTAAAGCCCCATCATGTCCATATTTTTCAAAAATACTCTCAATTAAATCCTGAACTTGTTCTACTTCAGGAATAATGGTGGAATTAAAACGTTTTTCTAACTCAAAGACTACTTTCCGAGCCAAAACCTTGGCCTTTTTTTTATCCCCTCTCCCTGCAGCTTTAAGGGCTTGGCCAATTGCCCGCTCAATTTTAGAAGGGACAAAGCGAACAATTTTGCCACTTCTTTTTTTTATTTTGGTGATCTCAGTTTTTTTCTTTGAGCGAAACATAGTTCTTTTAAAAATACAAAAACAAATAAAACAATTCGGGCAGTATAAGAAAAATAAAAACTTCGAAGGCTACTTAGTGAAAACCTTTCTTTGAAAACTGTCAAGTACCAATAAATGTATCAAAAACCATCAGGAGCAAAAAACCACTGATTTATAGGAAATAAAGAGAATTGGGTCCTCAATCACCACTTTTACGTCGCAAAATATTCCAAACCCCCAATCCCATCACCACCTTGCTCTTGGCAAGACAAACTAAAAATTTATACGATATTATCTTCTTTTTGACTAATCACACTCCCGAAGTGTCTACCTGTGATCACTCCCGGAGTGTGCAGAACGGAGTGTACAGAATTAAGGAGTCGCAAAAAAATTCCCTGGCACTCGTCCATCTTGTTCCCAAATCCAAACTTCCGGAAAGCCAGCGTTCTTTAATTTAAAAAAAATACCAGCCGCCACTCCAGCTAAACTCTCCTGATCAAGTTGACTAAGTTTCCCTCCCTCAACAAGGTACTCTGCCAAACCCTCTAAAAGAGGAAAGCGGTGTTGAGCAAAAACCAACACTTGCTCGCCCTCTCCCAACACTTGACTTGGCTCTATTCCCGAAGTAACCGAAGCCTGGGCAATTCGATGAAGGGCCTTGTAGATCAAAGACAAAATATGATTTTGAGAATCCTCTCCCTGGTAAGCCCAAGCAAGGGCCTCTTGAACAACCACCTGTCGCTCTTGAGAAACTACTAAGGCCGTTTGCTTCCCCTCGCTAATCGCTAAAACTCCCACTCTCTCTAAAATCTCTTGGGGAAAACCAAGAATAATCGCCGCCAGCCAGGCGGGCACCTCAACCTCTCCAGTACCAGTCGCCTCAACACTGTCTTTCAACTGCCCGGATACCTTGGCTGCTTTTCCAAAAGGAGTTTGTTCTTTGCTCATGATTTATTTAGCTTGAAATTAAGCCTAATATTTCTCATTTGTACAAATTACCTCTTTGGCCCTGATGTCTTGGCCGAGAACAAGTCTCAAAAATAACAATCCCCACTTCTTTTTTCTTTCCCCAACCCTCCCCGTCAGGCAAGAGGACAGGCCACTCAACATTAATCGCAACCCCCCTACACCCACAGTCAAAATCAAATACTTGACCCGGCTTAGCATTACCCCAGTCAATTTTACCTCTACTTATGGCAGAGCTGGGGGTAATTACTTCCTGTCTTAGTAGCCTAGAATTAACAACACCATCTAATTGATCTATTCCCAAAGTTTTCAACAAAGACTCCCGCTCACCTTTGACTAGAGAACACCCCCTAACCACTTTTTCCTTTTTATCTTCCTCGCCCTTTTCGATTGGAGCTGCTTCAGGCGGTGGGCCAGCACAATTATCACCCAAATTACAGCGGTGAAGTCGTTGTCTCTCTCCCCCTTCAGTTATTGCCCAAACACAACCACAGAGATTGTGTTCCAGCTTCATCCCTCTAATCTCGCCGCTTAAAATCAAGCGAGCGTCTTGAGGCGGCATTCTGGAAGCGGTAATCAGCCGGTGAAAGCCTTCATCATCTAAAACCCGCCAACCTCGTTTGCTTAAATAAACCAGAATTTGCTCTTTGGCCCGAAGAATTGGGGCTCTCCACCTAGTATCAAGCAGATTAACCGGTTTCCTTTTAGTCTTTTTCCTTTTCCTCCCTCGGGAAACAACTGCTTTCTCAACCTCATCAATCTTTACCAAAGACGAGCAGGTCTTAACAAATCCTCTTTCTCTCAACCACCTTTTTCTGGCTTCTTTTTCTTCTTTAGATAAAGAACTAACCCTCCCCTCAACAATGAAAACTAGCCCCCCTTTAGATCTCACTAGCGGTAGATACTGTTCTAGTTGCTCACTGAAATCTGGGGAAAAAAGGTCTTGACCATTTTCTAAAATAACCAGCAAACCCCCAAATTTAAATTGAGGATTTCTTTGACCTGGTTTTTCCTGCCAGTTTTCTGGACCAAACATAAACTCCTGGGCTAACCCTGAAGAGCGATCAAGAACAACGGCCAGAAAATCAGCTTGGGAGTGACCAAAAGTTTCCTTTGGCCTCTCTTGATAAAGAGCATAGCCGGAAATAAGCTCTTCCATTTTCTCCCTTAAGGGGGGGAACAATGAGTCTTTTAGAATATTAGCTTCGGCATCCAATCGCCAACCCAGCTGAATCCCTTCGCCACCAAATTGAGGCCCTTCTTCCTTGCCCTGTCCCATAGCAAATTATATCATTTCTTCCTTTTGAATGATTCTTTGCAAGACTGCCAGACTGGCAAGATAGGTTGATTCAATCTCTACATTTTCTCCAGTACTTCAATTCCTAGTATCTCCAAACCCATTTTTAAAATATTTGCCGTAACCGCGGTTAACAAAAGCCTAAATTCTTGTGTTTGGTTTTCTTCCCCAACTTTTAACTTTTCACCTACCGGCAGGCAAGGTTTAACTTTTAACTTTAATATCCGGTGTTTTTGATAAAAAAGATTAAACTTTTGAGCCAAATCAAAAAGATACTGAGCTAGCAGATGAGGAGCAAAATTATTGGCTGAGGCTAAAATTGTTTCCGGAAATTGATAAAAGTTTCTAAGCAAACTTAATTCTTCAGGGTTAAATTCGTCATTCGCTATTCGTAATTCGTTATTCGCAAACTCTTTTGCCTTTCGCAAGACGCTTCGCGCTCTTGCGTAAGTATATTGCAAATAAGGGGCAGAGTAGCCATCCAGGCTTAATATTTTTTCCCAATCAAAAACAATGTCTTTTTCCGGCTCTTGCTTTAAATCATTAAACTTAATTCCTCCCACTCCCACAGCTTTAGCGATTTTCTCCTTTTCAGTTTTATTTAAACCCTTGCTGGTTTGGCTTTTTTCCACTACTTTTTGGGCTCTCTTAATCCCCTCATTTAATATTTCTTCCAAGTGAATAGTATCTCCCTTTCGAGTAGAAAACTTGCCATGCTTCCAGCGAATTAACCCATGAGGAATATGATAGAGCTTTTTTTGAGGAATATACTTGGCTTTAGCAGAAGCGGCAAAGACTTGCTCAAAATGAAATTTCTGGTCCGCGCCCACTTCATAAATCACTAAATCTGGACTCCATTTTTTTAACCTAAAAAAAATGGTAGCCATGTCTCGAAAAAGATAAGTTGTCCCCCCATCAGATTTAACCAGCATTCCCGGCACCTTGAGCTCAGGAACCTCAATTACCAACGCCCCCTGACTCTCTTTCAATAGCTTCTTTTTCTTGAGATCATCTCTTACCTTCTCCATCCAGCCCTTAAAATGATAAAAAGCCTCACCGTAGGCATAGTCAATTTTAATATTCAGTATTTTATAAACCCGATCAAATTCTTTTAAGGAAATATCTACGCAAAATTGCCAGATTTTTTTCGCTTCTTTATCTCCGTCTTCCAACTTTTTAAACCAAGCTTGGCCTTCATCTTCCAGGAATTTATCCTTTTCCACTTCTTGGTGAAACTTAACATACAGCTTTTCCAGCTTCTTAATAGTTAGTTTGTTTAGATCCCCTTTCCACCATTTCCTGATCGCGACAATTAATTTGCCAAACTGAGTCCCCCAATCACCTAAATGATTGTCCCCAATAGCTTTCCAGCCTAAAAAAGAGTAAAGGTTATAAATCGCCTGGCCAATGTTAGTGGAGCGAAGATGGCCAATTCCAAAGGATTTAGCAATATTGGGAGCGGAATAGTCGATAATTACAGTCTTCCCTTCACCAATCCGGTTTAGTTTTCCCTTAAAAAAATTATTCTCCAAAAATTCCTGGGCTTGGGAAAGCAAATATTCCTTACTTAACCAGAAATTAATAAATCCTGGGCTTGCAATCTCAATTTTTTCAAAAAAACCTAAACCCCGCTTTCGGATTTTCTCTACCAACTGGCTGGCAATTTCCCTTGGTTTCTTTTTAAGTTTTTTTCCTAAAACCATAGCCAAATTAGTAGCAAAATCACCGTGATCTTCTAGCCCCGGGTGTTTAACTTCAATTTCCTCTTTCCTAACTAGCCCCGACTCAAGCTCCTCACAAACTAAATAAAGAACTTTTTTTATCTGCTCTTCCGGCAGCCAATCAGGCAAAGGATTTATTATTTTTTTATCATTTGACATCATATTTCACCATCTGTTACAATAACCTATCACGATGAGAGGACTACCAAAGGGTTTCGTCCCGCGGGAATGCCTCTCTTTTTTATTTCTCCAATTTATTCTTTAACAAAACATAGCCAATAAATAAAAAGGCCTTGCTAACGCCGTATTTGTCCTCTAGATATTTCCTAAAACGGACAAAGCCAAGCTTCCAACCCTGGCTTCTAACTCCCAAATTTAAGTTTTGGCTATCTACGAAAGCGTAAATGATTGGTTTTTTAGCCTTTTGTTTTACTTTCATTTTTTTAGTATAGCAAACCTCAACAAAAAAGGCCCTCCTGACCACCAAACATTTGGCAATCAAAAGGGGCCCTTTTAAAAACGTCAGCAGTTAGGTATCATTCCTGGTCTAACGCCTAACCCTCTTCTGCCTCAAGAAGCGGCAGCCGAAAGTGATTGGCGTGAGGAAATTTCAGCAACCATAATCCTCACCGCTTGCTTTTCACTACCTCGTAAACTATGATCTGCTCCAGGAATCCCAAAGACTTTAAAATTGTCAACTTTTTCGTCCTGCAAAACCTTTTCTACCACTCTTTTTCCTCCGCTATCTTTTTGGCCGTGAACCACAATCAGGGGTTGGGCTAGCCTTAATTCTCTTTTGCCTTTAAAATAGCGAGCATAAGTACCTATGGGAAAACCATAAATTCCCACTCCCAAAACCTTATCAGGATATTTTTGGGCCAAACTTACGGACACCAGCCCACCCATGGATTTACCCACCAGCCAAAACTTGCTCAAACCACTCAAATCCTCTAATTTCCCCAAAGCCGCTTGGCCATCAGCTACCAAACCTTCCCAGCTGACTTTTACAAGAGGATTATTAACATAGCCAAAATTATACCGAAGCGAGGCCCAGCTTTTTTTAGCAAATTTCCCGCTGGTTAAGACCATTAACTTTTGATTTAAATCATTAGAAGCGCCATGAGACAATAAAACCGCCGCTTTAGGGTTTTTTACTTTGGTAAAAATTGTTTTTAGTTCTTCCCCAGACATCTTCTCACTCCTCCTTTCTTAAGAGGCTGGCAAGCAAATTCTAGCAGGCTCAAGCCCCCTTTGGTTTTTTCTAACCATTGTTGTTTTTCTAAACCTAAATTAGGATCAATAACTTTAATCTTGCCTAAATGCGGGCCAGTAATTTTAGTTTTCCTGGAAGAATGGGCATAAGCTATTTCTTTTTTCCCAGCTCTTACTACCACCAACACATGATCAATATTTTGATCATTAAAGCTAACGGGAATTAAATCCCCCACTTTAATATTTTTAGTTTTTTTAACTGGCTGGCTGTTTCGATTACTGGTTAAGGCCCTAACACTAAAGCGGCGAATGGGATTAAGACTAATTCCCTCCGCTTTTTTAAGATTTTTATGAAATCCGGGCTTTAAAAAATTAAGAACTTGAAAAGCAAAGCCTGAGCAATCCAAGCCGATTCGTTTTTGACGCATAAAATCCCTTATTTGCTCGGAGCTTGGTTGGCTAAGATCTATTTTGCTTTCCTTAGCTTTTTTTAAAGTGGCTTGTTTAATTTGAGCGGGCGCGCCCTTGCCGCCAAGCGGGCCCTGAATTCGACCTCTATCTTTAAAAAACTTGTTGCGCCAATATGGAATCCTGACTTTTCTTCCGGGAACAATTTCCAAGGCAAAAAATGTTTCTAAGAAGTCTTCAAGCTTAGCGTTCATATGCCACTTTTATCCCTGGGCCCATGGTCGAAGTCAAAGTCATTTTTTTTATTTTTTCTCGACCCACGGTTTTAATCAACTCCTCCACATTAGCGATAAGCTCCTCGTCCTTTTGGTCTAGTTTACCCAACACTAGGTGAACCACTGGCGCTTTTTTCTCAGTTTTTAAAACTGAGCCGCCGCTCCCCCAGTTTTTGGCGGCTTTGGCCGGATCTTTGACTAAAGTGCCATTTTTAGGGTTGGGCATTAAGCCTTTGGGGCCCAATACTTTGGCCAAGGGCACAATCTTGCTCATTGTTTCTGGGCAAGCCAGCAAAACATCAAAATCAATTTTGCCTTCTTTGATTTGAGCTACCAGCTTATCGTCAACAACGGCTACCCTTTTTTGCTTACCCTTAAAATAAGGGAATTCTACCTGCCCAACCTCCCCAAGCTGACTAAGAAGCAAATGCCCTTCTAGATTACCAGTGAATTTGGAAATTGAAGTCTTTTTAACCAGCTTTATCGCTTCTTTTAAAGGGTATAGTTTTTTTCCGTCCACTTTGGCCAATGCCCGCTGATACTTTTTGCCGCGGGATTTTTTCCTCTTTTTAGCAACTGCTTTTTTTTCTTCCTCTTTACCCTCTTCTTTTTCTACTTTTACGGCTTCGCCCTCAACCATTCTTACTCTTTCCCCGCCCTTCAGCCCGGCAACCTTGATTTTTTCTTTTTTCTTTTCTTGCTTGGCTTTTGCTTTTTCTTTAGCAGATTTCTTCTTACCCATAATTTTAAACTTTTAACTTTTAACTTTTAACTTTCTATCTCCACCCCCATACTTTTGGCCGTACCCCTAACAATTTTGATCGCTGCCTTTAGGTTATCAGTATTAAGGTCTTTCATTTTTTCTTGGGCAATGGCTTTAATATCAGCTGTTTTCAATTTTCCAACTGTTTCCCGTTTGGCCTCTTTAGCCCCTTTTTCTAGGCCCAATTTTTTTTTAATTAAAGCAGAAGTTGGAGGAAGTTTGGTAATAAAGTCAAAACTGCGATCTTCATAAACTGTAATTACAGCCGGAATAATATTGCCCTTTTGGCCTTTAGTAGCTACATTGTATTTGTTAATAAAATCCATAATCGGAATTCCATGCTGGCCTAAAACTGGACCAGCGGGCGGCCCGGGAGTAGCTTCTCCCGCCGGCAGATTAAGCTTAACCAGGGTTTTTACTTTTTTAGCCACAATTTTAGATTTTACTAACTTGTAAAAAATCGAGTTCTACTGGGGTTTCTCGACCAAAAATGGAAATCAAAACTTTAACTTTGCCTCGCTTCTTATCAATTTCGTTAATTGTGCCCAGTGAGTCAACAAACGGGCCATCAATAACCTTAACTGCTTCGCCCACGCTAAACTTAGCCTTATATTGAGGCTTTTCTTTCTCAACCGCCTCAATGATTCTTCTCACTTCTGCCTTAGCAATAGGCAATGGCTTCTCTCCACTGCCAACAAAACCAGTTACCCCAGGGGTGGTTTTAACTACGATCCAAGAGTTGTCATCCAAAATCATATTCATTATCACATAACCAGGAAAAACCTTTTCTTTAGTTCTGACTTTTTGCCCCCGGCGAATAACAAACTTTGTTTGCAAAGGAATTATAGCCTCAAAAACTTTGTCTTCCAGCCCCATAGTGGCTACTCGCTGTTTTAAAGCCTCAACTACTCGACGTTCGTGACCCGAGTAAGTATGAACCACAAACCAAGCCGCTCTTACGCCCGCCTTAACCTTACTAATAATAAAGCGATATTCGCTTTTTTTGATTTTGTCCGATTTATCTTTCTTTTTCCCAATTTTTTTCTTTTTTGTCATTTAATCAACACTCCAATTAAGCGGGTAAACAAGACGTCTAGCCCACCCAAAAAAAGGGCAACTACAGCCGATACCAATATTACCACGCTCGTCAACTTAACGGCAGTTTTTTTATCCGGCCAAGTGACTAATTTTAACTGCTCTACTACTTCACGAAAAAAAACCATTCCTTGGGACATGAGGGATTATATCACACTACCCCTACTTTCTTAACCGCTGCTTAAGCCGGGTAATTAACTGATTGAGTACTAAAGGAATTTTTCTCCCTTGGGCTTTAACACGCAAAACTTGCCCCTTGTTGGTGATAATTGAAGCTTTAATTTTAAACAAAGGTCGGCGGCTTTTTCGAGCAAGCCAAACAAAAACCAAGCGAATATCCTTAATCCGGTGAGCCAAAAACGGTTGACAGCGAATCATTTTTGTTACTTTTTCCAAAATCACTCTTCGCTCTTTAGCTCTCAGTGTAGGCTCAAGCTTCATTTTTAAACTTACGCTCTGCCCTTGACCATAATTCTTCCAAACAAGCTTTAAAAGGTCGCGAATACTAACAAAACCCAAGGAATTGCTCGCAATTAAGGCAGGCTCTGCTTGACCAACGGGGAAAACAACTACACTGCCAATGTTTGTTTTAAGAATCTGGTCAATCACTTTTCTTAAAGGTTCATTGGCCAAAACACTAATTATATTCTTTTGAACGAATTTCTCCACCGGAATATTGGCTGAACGAACAACTTCCACCGGTGAAGAAAAAGGTTGACGCAGATCGTAAGAAGTAACCAAGCCCACCAGTTTTTTTCTTTTGTTTAAAACCAATAACCGGCTAACTTTTTTGCTCATCATCAGGTGGCGAACCTTACCTACTCCTTCCCCAAGGGAAATAAAAAGTGGTTTTCTAGGCGCTATTAAATCAATCACCTGGCTATTCGCCAACGGTTGACGAGCTAGCCAACTTAGCAAGCGGCGAGCAGAAACCGCCCCTAAAAAGTTCTCCTTGGAATCAAAAACCGGCAACCAATAAACCCTGGACTCTACCATTAAGCGGGCAATTTCGCCAATCGGAGTTCCCAAATCAAGCTTGGGTGAATGATAAAGACAATTAGCTACTTTAGTCTGGGCGGGCGGGCGTTTTTTAATCAAAGAATAATATAAATTGACCAGACCCAAAAACCTTCTTCCTTCAAAAACAAAAACCGCGTCATGAGAACTGCGCAATTTAGAAAAAACGGAAGCAATAGTTACTTCGGGTGAAATTTTTTTAAATCCCGATTTTGTTAAAATGTCTTTAGCTTTAGGGAGCTTCACTTTCCTTAATATAAGCATAATAAAAATGAACCGGAAAAACAAGACCTTGATTGCCTTGCTAATCATTAAAAAAGGAGGAAAATATACTTCCTGGGTGTTTTCCTACCAGCTGCCCTTTGGGCGCCAGTAACAAAAAGCTTTCCTGAGTGTATTTTGGATTATATTGATCCAGAAAACATTAGTAAAGAAAGCCAAAAAGTGTTAGACGCAATTGAGAGCTTTACTAGAAAATATAATCCACGGCTTTATTCTACCGCCTATTTTCTTGACCAGCTGGCCGCTCCTTTGCAAATCCACCAAGGAGGGACCGACGCCTGGGTGCCGGTTGAGTGGCAACGGAGGTTTGTCAAAAAACTAAAAAACTTAAACAAAAAAGTGGATTATTATTACTACCCTGCTTCTGACCACAATTTAAAAACCGATTGGGATACAGTAATAGAAAGGGATTTGGAGTTTTTCAAAAGTTTTTTAGATTAACTCTAAGATTCGATCAACCAACTCTTCTCCACCCAGCTCTTGTTTTTGCAAGGTATAATAATCAGCGGCTGACATACTCTCTTGATTCGAAGTAACTCCGATTCCCGCCCACTCCACCATCTCTTTGTCATTAGGGTCATTACCAATAGCCAAAACTTCATTTTGCCCAATTCCTAATTTCTGACAAAGTTTTTCCAAGCCCCTGCCTTTATTAAGGTGAGCAAGGTTAATATCGTAGGCTTCACCATTCCAGAGACAATATAGTTTTTCTCCTCTTGCTTCTTGCTTGACAATTGCCGGGATTTGGTCTACCTCCTGGCGGCAATGGACGCTAACCGAAAATTGCTTGGGCTCAAAGCCTAAAACATCAGAATTACTTTCCCCAAACACTCTGATTCGATATTTAATTTTTCTTAGCAACTCCAAGCGCTCTAGGCTTAATCTTTCCAATTGAGTCACCTCTCCCTCAATCAAAGTAAACAGGCCGTTTTCGGCCTGAAGGATAACCCTGTCATACAAAACGGGCTCAAACATCCGAGTTAAATAAAGCAAGCTTCGGCCGGAAGAAAAAGTGAGCAAATATTTACTTTTTAGCTGGTTTAATTTTTGCACCAGGCGATCTTCAATCATCATGGTTTCTACTACTAATTTACCCTGGTTTTCACTAATTTTCGTCCCCTCGGGAACTGTTACGCCGTCACAATCAAAACAAAGCAATTTAATCAAGGCTAAATCTTGCCTGGTTAATTCACTTAATGCCTTCATCTCTTTTTCCTATCTTCTTCTGTTTCTGTGCCCCGATTATAATCATCCTCTATTCGAACCGTATTGCCTAATTCTGGGGTTGAGGCTTCAAAAGTCCAGCAGTCAGTAATTGCGCAAAGCCTGTGCTTTTGAAAAGGTTTAATATGGTAGCCCTGAAGAGAATCCATCCGGATTTTCTTAATTTTTCCATTTTTATCTTCCAGCCAAAGCTCAGCCTCGCCAATAACCAAACATAAATTTTCCTCCTTTTGGTCATGATATTGCAAACTCCAGCGATGGCCTGCTTTAGTAAAAGCAATTTTACCAATAAAGGGTAGATTTTGTTGAGTAAACAAAATCTCAAAACCCCAGGGTTTTTCTACTCTTTTTGAATACGGAGAAACAGAAAATTTACTCTTGTCCGTCTGCATTATTGATTTGGTTAAGTAGCTTATCTAAATTAACTTCCGGCACAGTCTGCGGCTGGGGCACTAAATTCTCCATTGACCGCTCCATAACCCTCCCCACCCAGTCAATCGCCCCTTGGGTTAAATCAACGGTCTGGATAAATCGAGAGGCTAAAAATCCTATTGCTCCCAGAATCAAAACCGTCCCAAAAACCGAACCCAAAGAGCGAAAAGCGCCAATTAAAAAATTATAGCCCAGGCTTTTCCGTTTAATTAAAACCCGCAGCTTCTCGTTTAACTCCTTAACTTGGGCCTCCAAAGAAAGATTACTCTCTTTCATTATCTAAAAACTAGCAGGAAAACAAATCGAAGTCAATATATTTTTAAGAATCCCCAAAAGCCATCTCTTGGAGATAAAAAAGCTCCTTTGGTAGCTGGACACCCGGTCCCTGCCTTTCAAGCCACCCAATAGCTACCGCGTCTTGTCTTTTTTTAGTCTCAGAATAAGGCCAAGCCGGATCACAAAGTCTATTAAACCTGTCTTTAACACAAAGAGCAACTAAGGCTTCTGTCATTCTTGCCAACTCTGTACCTGAGAGGCTAGGTGATACTGGAATAACAGCAGAAGTATCATATTTTCTTCCTACATGCAAAGGATCATAGTGTGGCAAAACATGAAGAGTGTGTGTTCCCATTCCAGTCATCCAGACTTCCATAGAAAATCGTCTGTTAACCACCGCTAATCCAGACTCTACTATCCTGGGCCAAACTATTTGGCAAGTTAAACTACAACCACCAAATTGTTGCTTTAAATAGTCATCCAGAGAAAGATTAAAAAAACGAGCAATTCTTCTAATAATGGGGTATTTGTCAATTTTTTTCATAAAATCAGACCCTGGAAACCCCGGATTTAATTTCTCTTGACAAAAACATTCTCTTTCTAACTTCGCTCCTTTACCCCATTCGTCTAGTATCAAATTGAACAGAATATCTTGAAGACCGCAGGAGTTAATAATTTGGTCGGCACGGGCTATTTCCCCCCGAACCCTTTTCTCATGACTTTCAAGAACATCTCTATCGGCTGGAACAAGAATCGTTCTCAGCCTCATCTCTTCTTGATACTTTTCGCTCCTAAGCGCAACCCTACATTCTTCTTTAGACATTTTAAATTAAATAAAAAAATAACCACTTTTAAAAACCTGTGTATCTTATAATATTAAAAATAATTAGTCAAGTAGTTGGTTAAATTGGATAGGTAGTATTTAATGGTATTTGACACCACATTAAGATATGATATTATACTTACAGCCTAAGACCGTAAGGAGTCGAAGTTTCGACCGTGAAAATCTTACCGAGGCATTTTATTAGCTAAAAGCTAACAATTAAAAGCTTAAAGCTCAATACCTCGGCAAGCCGAGGTTTTTTTGTGCAAAAAAATGGTTAAACAAAGTAAAGTTTACGAAGTAGAAAATTTAAAGACCCTAATAGAGGGCAGTAAAAGCGCGGCTTTAATTGACTATCAGGGATTATCAGCCGAACAAATCAGGACTTTAAGAGTAGAAATCCGCCAAAAGGGCGGCTTGATGTTGGTCGCCAAAAATACCCTGCTCACGTTGGCCCTAAAAGCCTTGGGGCTGGAATTACCGAAAACCTTAATCGGGCCAACTGCTTTGATAGTAGCCAATAAAGACGAAATTAGCCCCTTAAAAGTGGTTGAGGAAAGTAGAAAAAAACTGGAAAAGCCAGAATTTAAACTTGGGCTTTTCCAGGGAAAATTACTTTCTTTGGAAGAACTTGAACAATTAGTAACTTTACCTAGCAAAGAAGCTTTGCTAGCTCAGCTTATGGGGGGCCTATCTAATCCCCTTTCTCGCTTAGCTTACGCTTTAAATTATAATCAGCAAAAATTGCTTTTAACCTTAAAAGCAATAACCGAAAACAAAGGAGGTGAAAACTAATGAGTGACAATAAACAAGCTCAAAGCTCCCCAGCACCATCCGGCGCGGGGCAGGTAAAGCCAAAAGCTAAAAGCAAGGGCAAAGAAAAAAAGATTTCTGCCGATTTGGATCCTAAGTTAACTAAAATTTTAGACGAAGTAGGTCGGCTTTCAGTTCTAGAACTATCAGAATTGGTAAAAGGTTTAGAAGAAAAATTCGGTGTCCAAACTATGGCTGCTGCTCCTGTTACCGCTGTCAGCACAAACGAAGGCAATGGTGGTGATGTTGCTCCAATTGAGGAAAAAACCCAATTTACAGTGATGATGACCGAAGCCGGGGCGAATAAAATCAACGTCATTAAAGCCTTGCGCCTAATTAAGCCCGATTTAGGCTTGAAAGAAGCCAAAGACATAACTGAAAAACTGCCCGCCGAGATTTTAGTAGACGCCAAAAAAGACGACGCCAAAGAAGCAGAAAAGAAATTAATTGAGGCCGGGGCCAAAGTAGAGCTAAAATAAATTAAAGGGAAGAATTTTGGCTGATTTTTTTACTGGACATAAAAAAGCTAGGATTAAAAAATCAAGTGGCCGTTAACACAGCAAACCATGTGGTCAAAGGGCAATTCCCGCTGACGAAGAGCCTTAATAGTTCCTGTAAAATCCCATAAATCAGCCAAGCTGCTTACCCCAAAAACAATATAAGGGTCTTTCATTTCCTCAATCAAACCGACAATTTCTTCTCTTCCTCGACAACTCCATTTCCTTTCAGCAATCACTTCTATCTCCATTTTTTCTCTTAAAGCAGCGCAAAATTTTTCACTCATAAAAGGAAAGGGAGGCAAAATATCTTCTGGAAAAAGATAAGACAAAAGTTGTTCGGGCAAACGGGGCCGGCTGGAATATAAAACCAGCTTATCCACTCGTCTCCCAATTTCTATTATCGGCCCCCAAAATCGAGACGGGTTTTTGGTCACCCTAGCTGCCCGGCTGGCATAATCAGCAATTCTTCTGGGTCTGGTCGTTGGCGATTCTCTCCAACGTCTGGCAAAAGAAAAAATCCCCGGCCAAATTTTTACTAAAAGACCATCGATATCAAAAACAGCCAATTTTGAACAATTATCTATTGGGCATGGATCGCCAAAAACTTGAGTTGATTCCCATTCGGTCATTTCTTCGTATCGTAAAGCCAATTGGTCGGCGCCAGGAACAGTAGCCGCTCCTAAAGCAGTCACAGATAAAATATCTAAAGGATGACTTCCAATCGTTTTAATTGTCTGAGGATCTAACCCCTGCCCAACACACCACCGCTTTCCTTTTTCTATCCCCCAGTGAGCGGGGTTTCTTTTTGTTTGCTCATGCCAGCTCTCAATACCCATAGTAACAAATTATACCAGAGTACTACTGGACATGGCAAAAGAAGTTTTAGTCTTTATTTAGGCCAAGGAGTTATTTCGGGACAACTTTCTGATTCGATCCATTGACTTTGGCCGCAACCTCCTGCTTCTGTGGTGGCCTCAATAGCATCCATTCCTGTAAGCGGTCCTCTTTTTTCCTCCACCCCTCCTCCCCTGTCTCCACAGGCAAGACCCCCCCCTACTAATGACGCAACGGTAATTCCAAGCGCTATCCTATCACGCCTTGATAATCTTTTTTTTCTTTCTGTCATATTAAACTCCTAATCTTAAAACCTATAATACACGATCATAATACCACGGTTATTAAAGAAAAAGCAAGGTCTAGGGAACTTTCTAACCCAACTGCTCGAGCAATTGGGGAAAAAGGGTTAATTTATCAAGATATTTTTCGTTCAGCAAGAATGGTTGGAGGCGGCGCTTAAAATATTTTAGCTTTTTTTCTTCGCGGTGAAATTTTTTAGCCGCCTTGGAAACTAAATTCAAAGACAATTTATTATCCTTAACAAACTGCTTGTCAACTTTAGCTCTCCGGGAAATGAGCCAAACAATATCGTAAATATCTCGGGGCTGAGTTTGGACTCGCCCTAAATAGGCGGTCAGTTTTTGCGCCAGCAACTGGTCTAAGGGGATGGTCACTACATTCACCAAAAAACCATAGCGGTTAAGCAAGGCTGTTTGTTTTTGGTGTTTTCGCCAAGTTTTCTCAAAATCAAACTTAATCATTAACTTTTCCTTTGGATCACCGCCAATTTTTAATTCAAAAAGTAAATTTTTAAAACGAAACTCCCAGTAAATTCTCTTTTTGGTCTGGTTGCGATAAAAATCAAGAGCAATGTTTTCTTTTTTAAGCTGGCCAAAAACTTGCCTTATTAAATGATCTGCTTCCTTAAAACCAATCCCGCCCAAATCGAAGTCAAGATCCTCGGAAAAACGATCTAAATTTCTGGTTAACCGCAAACAAGCACCGCCTACAAAAATCAATTGGGATGAGTTTTTTTGGCGATAAAGAATGTCTAAAATCTTGACTTGTAAATATTCTCTTAAAATCCCCCGCTTTTTGCTCAAGGGCAGTTGATAATCCTGGGCAAATTTAATAATTTGATCAAAGTTGGTTATTAAATTATTCATGGCAATCTAATTGCTCGAACCCAAGCGGGAAAATTTTTAACATATTGCTGATAGTGATTAAAATCAAAATCTGTTAAATCAAGCCGCAAACCCCTTGTTCTGTTAACTTTCCGTAAATAAAAAAAGTCAAGCAAGGCTTTTTCTTTTTGGGCAATAAGAAAAAAGTCGTCTTTGCCAGCTAGCCTCTTTCTGGTATAACCCCAAAAAAGAGCTGATTTGATTTTGGCATAATGAAAAACCCCAAACTGATTGCTGATTTTTTTAGTAGTTGTCAAACTTACGCTGGTTAGCGCTTGAGAAACATCGGGAATTGTCCCGTAATAGTTCAAGGCCGTTTCCAGGCTGATATAGGAAGGCTGGTAAAGTTGGTTGGCTAAAACAAACTCCTCAAGTTTGGCGGGGCTAAAACAATAAAGCCCCCGCTTAAGTTGTATTAACCAGCCTTTTTGAATAAAGCGGGAAAGCTGGACTCTCAAAGAGCCCTTTTTCTCAAAATAAAACTTTTTCTCAACGTCAAGAATAGTAAAAAGATTTTGACTAATCTCTTTTCGCAGTTCAAGGTATTTCATTAACAATAAATATACAATACTGTCTATTATTTGTCAATCGCTTCCGTATATGCTATGATTAATTTATGAAAAAACTTGTTTTTAGCTTGATTTTATTTTTTTCTTTTTCTTTTGCTTCCCCTGCTTTGGCTGCTTCTTCTGAATACACGATTGAAAGCTTTGAAAGTAAAATTACGGTTAACCAAGATGCCTCTTTAACAATTGAAGAAACAATTTTAGCCAATTTTCATGTTCGCAAGCACGGTATTTTTAGAATAATCCCGATTATTTACTCTGCAACTGGTAAAACCATTAAAGCGGATTTTAAACTACTTTCCATCACTGATGAACAAGGCAATAGCTATCCTTACACTACTCCCCGCTTAAGCCAAAGCGTTAAACTCAAAATCGGGGATCCAAATAAAACCATTACCGGTCTTAATACCTATCTGATTAAATACCAGATAAAAGATGTTCTTTTAAGGCATAAAGACCACGACGAAATTTACTGGAATGTTACCGGTTCAGAGTGGGACACGACCATTAAAAAAGCTTCGGCCACTGTTTCTTCTTCTTTTGCTCAAATTACTAAAGTCAGTTGCTTTGCCGGCCCGGTTGGCAAACAAGACAAAAACTGCGAAGCCGATTTTGAAGGTAGCGAGGCTCACTTCTCAGCTGCCATTCCCCTTTCCTGGGGCAAAGATTTAACCTTAGTAGTTGGTTTGGATAAGGAAAATCAACTTATTTTCCCCGGTTTAATCAAACGAATAACTAGCCTTTTACTGAATAATTGGGGGTATCTTCTGGCCCTAGCCCCGATCGGCTTTCTTTTCTACTTCTGGTTTAAAAAGGGTCGGGATTTAAGGTTTGTTTCAGACAATGTTTTTTACCAGCCTGAGAGTGAAAAAACTAGAACTGTTTCTCTTTTTGCTCGGGAACATTTACCTAGCGTTTACAGCCCGATTGACGGGTTAACCCCCGCTGAGGTAGGCACTATTTTAGATGAACGAGTTGATATCCATGATGTGGTAGCTGAAATTGTAGAACTGGCCAGACTAGGTCATTTGGAAATCAAAAAAATTGAGAAAAAAAAGCTCATTCGCAAAAAAATAGATTACTGGTTTATTAAAAAAGAAAAAAACATTACTGGCCTTAAAAGCTACCAAAAATATCTGCTGGAAAAAATCTTTGCCAGCAACGGCAAACAAAAAGTATCACTCTCAGCTTTGAAAAATAAATTCTATCTCCATCTGGAAACTTTCAAGAAAAAACTATATGAGCATTTAGCTAAAGAAAAAATCTTTGCCGGCAACCCAGCCAAAATCAGACTTAAATGGACCGGTATTTTTGCGGTTTTAATCATAGTCGCTTTTATTGGCTCTGTTTTTTTCGCGATTATGACAGCCAACTCTGGCCCAATTTTATTAATTATTATTTCCATCTTCCCAGCCATTTTTATTATTAAGAATATGCCTAGACGAACCGCTTGGGGACATTCTCTCTTCCGCCAGTCAATAGGCTTGCGATACTATGTAAACAAGGGCAAATGGCGGGAAGAAATAGCCGAAAAACATCTTTTTTTAGAAGAGATTCTACCTTTAGCCATTTGTTTAGGGGTAGTTAAAAAACTAGCCCGGGATATGGCAGTTTTAAAAGTGGCACCACCTGCTTACTTTGCGGGCGTGACTACCACCCATCTTTACTCTGACTTAAACCATTTTTCCACTCGGGCGGCTTCCAGCCTGGTTTCGTCTCCAGAAAGTCAATGGTCAGGCAAATCTTCCTGGTCCGGCGGCTCAGGTTTTTCAAGCGGAGGCTCTTCCGGCGGCGGGTTTGGCGGCGGCGGCGGCGGCAGTTGGTAATAGCAAAAACAGCTTGACTTATTAATACTTTCTCTTTATGATGAAACTGTAATGAAAATTGCCTTTTTTGAGCTTAAAGAATGGGAAAAAGAGATTTTACCAGGTTTTGCCAAAAAACTAAAAGCTGATATTTACCCATTTGAAGTTGAAGAGGATTTAAAAACCGCGGCGGAGTATGAAATTATCTCCACTTTTATTTACTCTGATCTCTCGGAAAAAATTCTTAAAAAACTACCTAAACTAAAAATGATTGCTGCCCGCTCCACCGGGTACGACCATATTGATTTAAATTACTGTAAAAAGAAGAAAATTATTGTTGCTAATGTCCCCTCTTACGGCGAAAACACCGTCGCCGAACACGCTTTTGCCTTAATCTTAGCCTTGTCCCGCCGGATTGTGGAAGGAGCAGACCGAGTTAAACAAGGCAGTTTCTCCCCTTCTGGCCTGACTGGCTTTGATCTTAAAGGCAAAACCTTGGGAGTAGTTGGGGTAGGCTCAATTGGCCAGTGGGTGGTTAAATACGCAAAAGCCTTTGGCATGAAAGTTCTGGGAGTTACTCGACAAGACCACGAAAAACTAGAAAAGCGGCTGGGCTATAAAAGAGTCCCTTTAGAAATCTGCTTAGAACAGGCTGATATTGTGACTCTTCATGTCCCTTATCTTAAAACTACCCATCATCTAATTAACAAAAATAACATTAAAAGAATGAAAAAGGGTTCACTTCTTATTAACACTGCCCGAGGTCCAGTAGTAGAAACCGAAAGTATCTTGTGGGCTCTAGAACAAAAAATTCTTGCTGGCGCGGGTTTGGATGTGTTAGAAGAAGAAGAAAACCTGGATGATCCCCAAGCGTTATTTTCCGGCTATATTTCCAATGATGACTTAAAAGAATTGGTAGCGGTTCACCTCCTGCGAGAAAAGCCTAATGTGATTATTACTCCTCATAATGCTTTTAATTCCAAAGAAGCGGTGGAGCGAATTGCGCAAACTACTTTTGAAAATATCCAAGCCTTTTTAGCCGGCAAGCCCGAAAATCTGGTCGGCTAATTTTTTAAGAACTCCGATCAAAATTTCTTTTTCCCGGCCATTAAATCTCTGCAAAACATACTTTTCGCCTTCAATCCGATTATTTGGATCGCGATTGTCCACTCCAATTCGCAATCGCCAAAAGTCTTTAGTTTTTAGGTGCTGCTCTACCGAAAGAACACCTTTATGAAGCGGGGAGCTTTTGCCTAAGGTTATTTTGTATTCCCCCAGCCTTAGGTCCAGCTCGTCGTGAACAATGTATAGGTCATTAAGGCCAACTTTTAATTTACCTACTAACTTCGCTACAGCTTGGCCTGACTCATTCATAAAAGTTAAAGGCTTAGCTAGATACAAATCATCTTTTGAAGCTAGGCGGCAAAGCAAATCTTTTCTTTTTTTCCACTCCAATCCCCACTTATTTACCAAAAAATCAGCCAGCATTTGACCCGCATTATGGCGGGTGTTCTGGTATTTTTCTTCCGGATTACCCAAACCAACAATCAGCATTTCAACTTATCCTTTCCCAAAAATACTCTTCTTTTCTCTGGCCAGGAATAATTTTTATTTTATCTCCACTTTTAACCTCGTCTTTTAATATTGCCCTACCCAAAACATCGCCCAAGATAAGGTCAATTATTCTTCTCATTGGCCGAGCGCCCAAGGCTGGCTGATAACCATCTTGAGCAATTTTTTGACAAAGTTGATTAGTAACTCCCAGCTCAATGTTTTTCTTTTTTAACTTGTCCTGAAGCTCTTCTAGCATCAAGCGAGCAATTTTAACCAAATGTTCTGGTTTGAGGGGTTTATAAACTACTACTCCGTCAAATCGATTTAAAAACTCCGGGGAAAAAAGATGTTCTTTTTGAACATAATCAAGGAGCTTGTCTTGAAGCTCCTTGCCCGTTACTCCCTTAGAAACTAACTGTCTGATATATTCGGCTCCAGCGTTAGAAGTCCCAATTACAAATAAGTGACGGCAGCTAATCTTTCTGCCATAAGCATCAGTGATTGACCCCTCGTCAAGCAAGGCCAGAAAAAAATTAATTATTTCCGGAGTAGCTTTCTCAATTTCATCCAGTAATAGTAAGCTAGCTGGTTTGTTTTTAATGGCCGTGGTTAAAGCCCCTGGCTGGCTTTGCTCCACCGAACCAATTAGCCGGGTTAAGCCATTACTGCCGGAATATTCAGCCATGTCAAAACGAAGAATATTTTCTTCACTACCATAGTAAACCTGAGCTAAGACTTTGGCGGTTTGGGTCTTGCCTACTCCAGTAGGACCTAAAAATAAAAAAGAGCCGACTGGCCGACTCTCACTCTTAACCCCAACACTTCTGGCCCGCAAGCTTTTAGCAACTAAAGACACAGCCGCTTCTTGGTTAACCAATCTTTGATGAATGATTTCTTCTAACTTGCCCAATCTATCTTTTTCTTGACCAGTCAATCGAGAAAAGGAAATACCGGTTTTTTGAGCCAAAACGGCATTAACATCCTCAATAGTGACAACCCCGCCTCCCTCTTGCTGGCAGTGAACAACCGCTTCTTCCAGCAAAGCCAAGGCTTTTTCCGGAAAAGGAACCTCGGTAATATACTGATCAGAGCCTTCTAAAACTCGTTTTAAAACCGGAATAGAGATGGATCGTTTTTCTTGTTTTTCCAATCCTTCAGCGCTAGCCATTAAAATTAACATTGCTTCCGAAAGAGAAGGAGAAACCACTTCTACCGGTTTAAAAAATTCGGCTAATCGAGCATCCGGAGCAATAAACCGCTCGTATTCAACCGAAGACATAATAGTAATAATTTTTAACTCCCCTTTTTCCAAAAACTGGGCAAAAACATCGGTTAGATCACGACCCTCAACTTCAAAATTAGTTAAGCGGTGAAGATCACGAATTACTAAAATAATATTACCCGCTCTGGAAGCCTCGGCAAAAAGCTTAGCCAACTTAGCCTTTTTAGCATCTAAATCCACACTTTCTGCCAGCAAAAAACTATAATCAAGTTCCAAAACCCGACGATAGCTCATTTTTTTGCCCAAATCACCTTGAGACGCTCGGCGAGCGAATTCCAGAACAACTGTTTTTTTGCCTACTCCTGGCTGGCCGACCAAAAAGACACTATTCCCACTACTCAATACCCCTTCCATTTGATTGACTATCTCTTGCCGGCCAATCAAGCGGTGAGAAAAAGGCTGGACTAGAGTTAAATCAGTCACATATTTATTTAAATTGGGGGTATAGCCAAAAAGAAGTTCTAAACCAATTCCGGGCCGACCATAACTTTTAACTTTTCCCCGCCAGCTGGCAGATTCACCTTTAATCTCTCTTTGGTCCCACCAACTAGCCGCTAAAACCAAGTCTTCTGCTTCTAGCTCCTGAGCTGATAGTTTTTTTTCTAAATCAGGCAAGTTAGCTATTAACCAAACAATCAGTTCTTTAAAAGATTGAGGAGCAAAAGCATCTAAGGCCCCTGGCTTAAGCTTAAAATCTTCTTTTAACTCTAAGCCAGTTTTGTTTAAAACAAACTGGCCAGGCAAACTGCTAAAAACTAGCTTAACTGCTTTTTCTGGCTGATTTTTAATAGCTTTAATTAATTTTGCTAAAACCGCAACTCCTGTTTTTGTACTTTGCCAGTAAGTTGAAAGTCCTAAAAAAGGCAGCAAAACCCATAGAAACAATCCCAGGCCTCCCCCAATTAAAAAAACCAGCCATAGAATCATTCCCCAGAAAATAAAAAGAGAGCGGACCACCATTCCTATTCCCCGAGAAATAAGGTTAAAACTTATTTTTTCTACTAATTTTTGGAGATTAAAGCCAGTTTTCTCCTCAATTACCATCCGTTTCCAAGGAGAAAAAAGGGTTTTCAAAAGCAGTTTGAAAGAAACATTGTGGCCTACCCAACCCAATCGATAGCGCCAACAATCAAGATATAATTTAGTTCCTTGGTTATAATGCCAGCTAATAAAATTCACCTTGCCCATTAGTTAATTTTACTCTTCTTTTTGGTACATTCCCAGAAGGTACAAAACTTGTTCTTTGCGATATCTTCTGTCCCCCCGAGCATTAATCCGAATAGCCGGCAGTTTACCCCGCTTACCCCAGCGCTTAATAGTTAAGGGAGATACCCGAAGCAGTTCCGCTACCTCCCTAACAGTGAGCAAGTCAGGCAGATTAGCCAAAGAAACTCCTGGTTTGATTGTTTTTCCGACCCTTGCTTCCCGCTGTTCCTGATTGTTATTGTTAGTTATGTTTCGACCATCCATGAGCTACCACTTTATATAACAAAGTAATCTTTAAGATAATTTAACAATAACAAAATAGAAGTTAACATGTCAAGAGGCGCTCGTTCAGTGCCTTGACAACACCCTGCCTACTATTTCCGAAACACCTCGGATGGTGGCCCCGCCAGCGGCGGGGACTCCTCCGAGAAGAAACTTCGCGACTAATTTCTTCGACTTTCACGAGCGCTCTTGATATTTTAGGTTTATTCTCGTATTTCTAACTAATTGCGCGGGAATTAATCTGCGGCAATTATCTTGAGTATTAACCCCGTGAAAATATTCATAGGCAATAGTACCAAAGTATATTAATAACAAGATATGAGCATCAATCGATAATAATGAACAACAAATGATATCAGTAACAAAATGAACAAGAATCTCGAAAATAACGGGATGATAACAAAAGCCAGTGACAAAAATCAAACTAGTTCATTACTTATAAAAGTTGTCTGTTAAAAATCGGGCTGGTTAATACTGCCAACAAATAATTTAAAATTAAAAAACCAAAAAGGGGTCAACGCCCCGATTACTTTCCCTCTCTCTAAACACGTAGAAAAGTAAGTGAAGTTACTCCTCCGATCACTAAGAGCATTCCTGGAATGTCTCCCCACCCTAAACGACGTGACGAAACCGAGGAGTCACTTCACTCCGTTTCGCAACACCCCGGGGGTGTTTTTTACATTTAAAAATCGTAAACCCAAAACCAGAGTGATAATTTATCAGCTCCCAAAAACTTAATCAGAATATAGCAAAAACAATCTTTCTATCTTTTTACTCCTTAAAGGGTAAAAACCGAAGAATTTTTAATAATTTTTACCAAAAAGCATTTAAACTGCTAAAATTCTCCGCAATCACTCTTTAGTTTTCTAACCATTCTTTTTTAATCAAAAATTTACCAAAAGCCAATTTTTAATGTTAAAATCCTCCAATAAAGTCATTTTTATAATTTTACTCACAAGGTTTCTAAGTTTTATAAGTTTTGCTTAAAGATAGGAAAATTAGTTCGAAATACACAGCGATAAAAGCCAGAGTTATCAAAACTAAACAACATTTGCTAAAAGAATATAATCAAACCCTTTGCCCGTTCTATGCGGCCTTTCTTTTAAAAGAATAAGGTCTTAAAATCACTTTTTTCCCTTTCTGAGAAGACTCTCCTCTAATAAAGGTCAAGAAAAGGGGCTAAATTAAAGCCTATAAACCACTTCTCCAAGATTCCTCGCAAAAAAAAAGATAATGTCTATTGTTAAACCGCATTAAAAAACTCCCTCAAAACATTAAAAACTTATAAACAATTAGAGTTTTCTATATGGAGGCTTATATTTAAATCGTTATAGTACAACACACAAATAAAACAACACCTTTAAGAGAGATAGCTGACTATAGGAGACAATAAATAAATATGTCTATATAGCTTACTTAAGCAACCCGATCAATAATGTTGTTCAGTGTAAGAGAGAGTTTCTACGCATTAATAGCGAAACTTATGGGCAAACCGCTTGAAATGCTCAGAATTCGTCTAATTGCTTATTTTCCCTTATATAAGATACTAACTAACAATTGAAAGTTGTCCAAACACTTCATTGAAAGGTGCATTAAATAGGATTTAAACTCTCAAATACTTTCTGTATTCTTCCAAATTCTCTAGGGCGGCAGCTGTGCCCTTAATGGTACAAAGCAATGGTTCTTGGGCAACATGAAACGAAACTCCTATCTGTCTTGTTAAAAACTTCTCCAGGTTACTTAGCATTGCTGTCCCACCAGAGAGAATAATCCCTCGATCAACAATATCGGACACTAACTCCGGCGGCGTCTTTTCTAAAACTCCTCTGACTGCGCTTAAAATCTCGTTCAAAGGTTCTTTCATCGCTTCATTAACCTGGGTTGAAGTTAGCCTGATTTTACGCGGCAAACCAGAAACCGCATCCCTCCCCCGAACGCTCATTTTCTTTTCTTTGCTCCCAGGCAGAGCCGTACCAATCTCAATTTTAATCGCTTCTGCAGTTTGATCACCCACCACAATATTGTGTGTTTTACGCAACCAGTTAATAATCGCTTCGTCCAATCTGTTTCCTGCTACCCGCACGCTTTTGTGGACTACTACCCCACCCAAAGCAATAACCGCCGCCTCGCAAACTCCACCGCCAACATCAACAATCATGTTGCCCACAGCCGAGCTAATCGGAATTCCGGCCCCAATGGCCGCCGCCAAAGGAGCATCAATTAAATAAGCCACTCGAGCTCCGGCACTCAAAACGGCATCTAAAACCGCTCGCTGTTCCACTTGAGTAACTCCGGTGGGCACACAGATCATTACCTCTGGTTTAAAAAAGCTAAGCAAGCCTCCTCCTGTTTGTCTGATAAACCAACTAAGCATTGATTCAGTTACCTGATAATCAGCGATTACCCCTTCTCTCATTGGTCGAGAAACCTCAATGTATTCCGGAGTCCGCCCTAACATTTCCTTGGCCTCTTTACCAACCGCCAAAACTTTCCTTTCTTCCAAGGTTACGGCCACTACTGTTGGCTCGTTGACAATCAAACCTTTACCCACTTCCCAAACCAAAGAATTAGCCGTGCCTAAATCTATTGCCAGCTGTTTTCCTAGAGCCATTTTGATATAGATAGCCTTAGATAATAATTTTCTTTTTCTTATTCATTATACCAAAAATATTTTGTTAAAAATTTAGAAACAAAGCGCTTCTTGATTTTACTGTCTAAAAAAAATACAATTGCTTTATATGAAAAAGGATCAGAGTAGAAAGAATCTGCTTAAAATATAAAATGAGCGACTACGAACAAATACCCAATGATGATCCTATGTTTGCCTTTGAGCCTCCTAAAATTACTGACCGCTCTTTTGGGGAAGCAGTTAAAAGAAATGTCGAGATGAAAGAGATTTATGGAGCCTTTTCAAAACTAGTTAACCAATTCCTCGAAATAGATAGCCGCTTCGGCGGTTTTTCTGCTTCAGAACTGGCTTTTTGGCTTAGCGAGCGGGTAAATGATGGCATGGTTTGGTTAGTTCATGATTTTGCTGAGCTTTCCGCTGGGCTTAGATATGGTGTTTATCCATTATCTGACAACTCTTCAGGAGAAAGCAGGGGTCAAGCTATGTGTATTTTGCTTCCTTCTGGATTTAAAGAAATATCGGCAGAAATTATGCCTTTCCAAATTGGATATATGCTTCAAGAGCTCAGAGAAAGTTTCGATCAAGGAAGTCAGGACTTAAAGTCAGCTGAAGAGATTGATCAAAGAACAATTCGAATAGGTTCCAACATTAGCACTAAGGTTGCTGCTGACCTACTGTTTACCGTAGGCGATACAGAAACCCCAAAAGAACCAAATTTCCACCCTGATACCGGCGCCCCTTGGGAACTAGTAGACTCAGCTGAACAAGCAAGGGTAATGGGGTTGCGCTCCCAGTAGGAGAAATGCCCAAGGGCAGAACAGGACTGGTTGTTGGCGCTGGCAATAAAACTCCTAAGTGGCAGCAAAAAGGCTGGCAAACAGCTGATATTGACAGTAGTCATGGGTCCGATCACATAATTGATGCCGGCCTTAGCCTAGCTCAAGGCAAAGAAACTTTTGATTTTATTCTAGCCGAAAGACTTGCGGGGATGGGCAGCATCCCGGGGGTAAATTTTCACTCATTTGTCAATCAGGCCCAAGAAGTATTAAAACCAGGTGGAGTTTTAATAATAGACACCATCAACCACTCTCAAAAAGACCAAGCTATCCCCAATCTCCAAGAAATGGGACATCTTTTAGAAGAATCAGGCTTTGAGTTTACAGCCGAACTAGGAAGTATCTACCCTGAAAGAAACACTAGAGCTGATGAGCCCTTTCAACAAAGGATAATCTACTATGCCCAAAAAAAAGCAGTAAATGTCACTTCTTGACAATCTTATAGTATTAACCATTGACAACTTAAGTTAAGTAGTATCTAACAACGCCAATCCCAATCGCGGGATATAGGCGATTCTCAGTCAAATACCTTAAAAGGAGAGAACATGTTTTGGGTAACGGCATTCGCTCTCGCTGGAGTGGGATTGATCCTAGTCTCGCTCGGTGAGAAGGCAGAAACCCTGAAAGGAAGCGCAGTTTTCTTTCTTTCGGGCATAGTGTTCCTCCTGGCTAGCGTTATCATCTGGTTAATAATCCGCTAGCCACCCCATAAGCACCGGCAAAGTGTATATTTAGACAGGCAATCGCCTGACTCTTTATACCCCAACCTGGTGCTTTTTCTTTTTCTATATCCCAAAATTATCCTTCACCAATCTTTCTGATGTTTGGCGACGCTTAGGGTGACTTCGAGAAACCAGGTCCATTTTAAACCCCAAACCATCTCCCTCAAAATACGCCTCGCTTAGTTCTTGATAGGTTGCTGGTCTTTCTCCTAAATGAGTGGCAGCCATTGCTCCTAAAAGAGCGTTTACACCTTTTGTATGCGGACTTCTGGCTTCACCTTTTCTGATTTTTCTCCATAAAACGTCTGGAGGATCGTCGGGATAAGCGCAAGCTAGTCTTAAAACTTCCACCGTAGCTTCATTCAAGACATGATTTTTGCCATCCGATTCTTGAAAGCCTGTTTTTCCTCCTGGTTCTCTATCTGCCATCGCATGAAGAAGCTCGTGTATTTCAACCTCACTTGTTGGCATTTTGCACTCACTACTAACCAACACCAAGCTATATTTCCCATCTTGGGGAATTGAAACCCCCCCATATCTTGATGCTTCCTCTCTCAACTGCGCTCTTTGTCTATCTTTTTGCTCTCGGATTTGGTTTGTACTTGTTCCTAACGCTTCAGCCACTGCTTCAAGCCTAGAGTCTTTAGTAATTGGTGGTGGTAAAACTCCTATCTTATCTAAATATTCTTCTACCTCTCTTGCTAAATCTTCAGGAGAAACAATATAGGCTTCGGCCCTTTTCCCTCGCTCAATAGCCTCCTCGGGCATTCCTAAAGTTTCGCCTATTCTTTCTACCCGAACTTGAATATCTCCAATGGGAATCCTCTCTCTGCTGTTACCTGCCTTTATTTCCAAATTTGCACCTTCTCGGCTAAATAGTTGTTCACCTGTTTCACCTACCACAAGCTAAAGCTATCATAAAAACTCATAATCTGTCAAAAAATAAGAAGAGAAACAATTGCTTCTTGCTCCCCTATTTTGATATCATAAGTCCAGTTTAATCTCATTTAAAAAGAGTTTGGCTTCCAAATGATTAAAAAACTTAAAAAGATATTAAAAAGAAAGGGCTTGAGCAAAAAAGCAGAGCAATTTCGACCGGCAATGATTATTGCGGCCGTACTGGCTTTTGTGGTTGCCGGCACAACCCTAATCTCTTTTTTCATCAGAGGTTATCGGCCAGATGTTAAAAAAGGCGGCTTTTTCTCTACCGGCTTGCTAGCCGCTACTTCTCTTCCTAAGGGAGCTTTAGTTTACGTTGATGAAAAATTGGTAACCGCTACTGATGACACTATTAATCTTTCCCCCGGTGAATATCATATTAAATTAATTAAAGATGGGTATTTGCCCTGGGAGAAAAAAGCAATCATCAAAAAAGAAATTGTTTTCCAAACCAGCGCCTATCTTTTCCGTTCCGCGCCCGATTTGCACACTCTAACCAATACTGGCGCTCTTAATCCTATTCTCTCGCCTGATGGCTTAAAAATCGCTTACGCTGTAGCTTCATCTTCCGCGGAGATAAAAAATGGGCTCTGGGTTTCCCAGATTGACGAAGGCCGCTTAAACCTAATCAGAAGCAATAGCCGCCAGCTAATCGCGCCGGTTAGCTTTCTGGATTGGTCTAAAGCGGTTTTAGTTTGGAACCCGGACTCAACTGAAATCCTAGCTATTTTTGGTCCCAGTCAAGAACCTTCTTCTGTGTACCGCTTACCCGCTGATAAATTAACTCCCTCGGACCAATTAAGAAACGTGGCTTACCAGCTGCCTTTTATTTTAGCCGAATGGCAGGAAGCCAAAAAAGAGAAGCTAACAAGAGGCTTGGAAAGACTCCCTGAAGAACTAGCTAAAATTGCCAGCGAATCCGCCCAATTAGTTACTTTCTCCCCTCACGAAAAAAAGGTTTTTTACTTAGCTACTAAGGAAACTACTATTCCAGAAAATCTCCTTCTCCACCCCCCTGCCCGATCAGACCAACCGGAAGAGCGAACCATTAAACCGGGCAGAATCTATGTGTATGACTTAGAGCAAGACACTAATTTTTTTGTTTTAGAAACAGATAAAATCGGCCTGGGCCAAGAAAGTCTCACCCAGAGCGAAAACAGCCTGGGGCAATATTTAACCACTGCCCAAGCACCGATTTATTGGCTGGCCACTAATAATCACCTGGTTTTTATAGAAGAAAGTCAAGCTAAAGTAATTGAGGCTGACGGGAGCAATAAACAAACTGTCTTTGCCGGAACCTTTGAAAACAGCTATGTTTTTCCTTCCCCAGACGGTAACAAACTAATTGTTCTAATCTCTCTTCACCCCCATCTGCCCGCCAATCTCTACGCCGTTACCATTCGATGAAGTGGCAAAGCCCACTCCACCAAATCACAAGCCCCAAATTTCAATTGCCAAAAACTTGCTATAATCAAATAGGCTCCCGTAGCTTAACGGATAGAGCAGTCGCCTCCTAAGCGACAGATGAAGGTTCGATTCCTTTCGGGGGCACCACGCAATAAATTTGCAAAGTAAATTCAAACGTGGCCAGGCAGCAAAAACTCTTTTTTATGAATGAAAAACAACTAGTCAAAAAAATCCTGGCCGGTGACCAAAAAGCGATTAGGGAATTTTATCAAAGGTTTGAAAAAAGACTAACCAATTATGTCCAGGGCCGGATTAATAACCCTAATGACGTGGAAGAAATTGTTCAAGATACTTTTTGGGGAATTTTAAATTCTTTGCCCAACTTCAAATTTAACTCCTCGCTTTATACCTATCTTGTCAGCATCGCCAAACACGAAATTGCTGACTATTACCGAAAAAAAAGAATTAAAACTACTCTTTTTTCCCGTTTCCCTTTCTTAGAAACCTTAGCCTCCCAAGCCCTCACTCCTGAAAACAGAGCCTTAAAAAATGAGTTAAAAGAGGAGATAATTAAAGCGCTGGAGCGCTTGCCCGCCCGTTATCAAAAACTTCTGCGCCTAAAATATTTAAAAGAATATTCAATTAAAGAGATTGGCTTAAAACTTGCCTTTACTCCAAAAGCGATTGAATCGGCTTTGGCCAGGGCCCGAAAGGCATTTCGCCGCGAAGGAAAAGGAGGTGAGAAAACGACTAAATAAATACTGATGAAAAAAATATTACGCCTGGCTTTTCTAATTTTGGCTAAAGAGGCTTACTTGCTGATTAAAAATCTTTTGGGGCTTATTTATCATCCTTATCTTACTTTAAAAAAAATTAAAGCCAAGAAGGACCTTTCTCAGACTTTTTTAATTATTTTAGCTATTATTACTCCCCTAGCTTTTGCTTTAAGCACTAGCCTGGTTTACTTAATTCTCAAATATATTTTTCATCTTCCCCTGCCATCCTTAATCAGCCCTATTCTGAAGCTTCTTGACCTCCTTGCTACTAGCTACTTACTACTGGCTACTGGTTACCTAATCTTCTGGACTTGGCAGGTTTTTAAAAAAAACCACTTTTATTTTAAAGGAGGCAAAAGTGTCGCCTGATCGCATTCCCAGTAGCTGGCGAACCCGTGGAGTGCGGCTAAATCCTAATCGGGCACTTGCTGGAGTTAGAGAAATTATGGAAGGGGGAAATCCTCACGAACACAATCTGGCTGAAGCAATAGCTATCGCTCAGGGGGAAATTGTTATTTACCCAAAGGCCCAATCACCGCCAAGCGCAGATTCTTCAGATTAATAAATTCATTCGCAAAATCTCTGACCTGGGAATAAGTTACCGCCTCCCCCTTATTAATTACTTTTTGGGGAGTATATATCTCCCTTTCAAACAACCAACCCCTATTCAACAAGTTGGCAATTGTAATTGGACTTTCAAAACTAATCAATGACCTCCCTTTGAACATGCTTTTGACGCGCTTTACTTCTTCTTGGGTTAAATTATTTTTTATCTTCTCAAATTCTTTTTTAACCAAGTTAATCGCTTGTTTTGCCGTTTCGTTTTTTACCCCCGCTTTAACCGCCAAAAACCCCGCGGGCAAATAGTTAACCTGGAAACTATGAATATAATAAGCCCAGCCTCTTTCCTCCCTTATTTTAGCAAATAACCGCGAACTCATTCCTTGCCCTAAAACAGCAGTCAAAACTTTACCGGGCCATTTTTTAGGGTTATTAGCGCCAACAGCGGGTAGGCCAATCTGAAAATGAGTCTGTTCTGTCTTTTTTCTTTGCCAAAAAACATCTTTTTTAGCAGGAATTATTTTAACTTTCGGTTCAGGCTTGCTTTTAGCAAGCAGGCTGGAAAAATATTTTTTAACTAAATTTTTAGCTTGGGAAGCATTTTTAATCGCTCCTACTAGACTTAAGCTCATCCGATCCGCTCGATACCAATTTTTTCGAAAGTTCTTGAAATCTTTTTGCTTGAGAGCAAGCAAGCTTTTTTTCTTCCCAATAATTGATCTGCCCAAGGCGTTACTACCTAAAAGCTGCGCTTCAAAAAAATCTTCAACCTTATCCATCGGCCGATCTTCATACATATTCAACTCTTCAATAATTACTCCCCGTTCAGTTTTGATATCCTTTTCTCTTAAAAGAGGAAAAAGTAATTCCTGGGAAATTAATTCCAGGGCCAACTCTAAATGCTCGGGAGCCGCCTTCATCCAATAACCAGTTGCTTCTTTACCCGTATAAGCGTTATAAACCGCCCCGGCTGAATCAATTACCTTGGCAATTTGTCTGGCCGTAGGCCACTTTTTGGTTCCCTTGGCAACCGCGTGCTCTAAAAAATGGGCCAACCCCTCGGTTCCTTTTTCCTCGTGTTTGGAGCCGGCTCTCACCAACAACTCCACCGCTACAGAACTGGCCTCTTTTTGAGGCACCAAAAATACATTCAGCCCGTTTTTTAAAGTAAATTGATTGACTTTCATAAAAAGAATTATATCACTAATTCACCCGCCAGTTACTTAGCAAGATACTCAAGTCTGTTCCGTCAACCTTGTTGTCACTGTTCAAGTCAGCCGAATGATAACCGACTTTAGGAGTGGGCACCGGCGAACTGGGATGCCAGTTGGTCAAAAGAACAGATAAATCAGTTCCGTTAATCAACCCTCCCGAGTCGCAGTTTAAATTGCCAGAAGGACCATTGGGGCAGGAAGGGATAGTAGGAGTCGGGGTGGGGGTAGAAATTAAAGTTGGAGTGGAGGTTGGAGCACCCATAGTTGGAATCTGATTATAAACAATTGCCCAATGATCATACCAAGCTTTCGGGACTACTCCACCGGGGTCTGGCGGATACCAGTGTCTGTCCGCAAAACGAAATACATAGTATACTTCTTCGGCCTCGCCAACCGTGACGGTTACACCCGACGCCGAGTATGTCACTCCGCTAACATAGTCCGAACCACTTCCTTCCATAGTAATCCGTTCGCCATTTCCAGGGTCTGGGTCAAATCGCCCGTCACCGTTACGATCTACCCAGACCTCGGCCTGTGCCGGTGCATCCCCATCTGCATCAGCGTAGACGGCAGAGAAAACGAGTTCACCATCGTTCCTCCCAATGCCGTCGCTATAACCCGGCGGGTTGACCAACGTAGGACGAGTGGAAGCAACAAAATGCGGCAGTGCCCCGTCGTTGATCTCATCCCCGCCGGGCTCATCTTCCCACGTCTCGATATTCTCGTGATACCAACGAGCTTGGAGAAAGTAGTTCAGCACATCGGAGGTAGCACCATAGAACTTCTCTGAAGGATGAAAGCCCTGGAGTATTGCGGTTCTGACACTATCAGGGTCAGACAAGGGCAGATCATCCCATGAGTCTCCGCCGACAAGAAAGCCCATCTCCCAAGCTACAAGCGGAACTTCATAGCTCCACGCTCTAGCCCACCACCATGGCCGATAAAACCCGTCCACGCCCTCGTTGTTGATAAAGTTTGCGTGTCTGGATGACGGGGCTACTTGCGAGTTCTCAACGGAAAAGAGACGCTCAGGGTCAGCGGCAGCCCCTTCGAGCTTCATACTGTCGACCCACCAGCGATGAAATGACCCGTCGGGGTCCATTCCTTGGTAGTACGGAGCGTTAACGTTCATGTATTCCCACATAAGATTGTAGGTTACATTCGGATACTCCCAACACGACTGAACTACCTTTTCTATCATAAGGCTATGCAAGTCCATGCGCGTCACCCCCGGAAGCCCATAAGCGGCAAGGTCTTCGTTAAGAAGAGGGTCCCCGATAGGGCGAACCATATCATTTCCTCCATCCAGGGGAGGGACAATCTCGTCGGCCCAACATTCCTCGCTGTAAACCCACTTGAAGTTCCAGAAGATTAGGGAGAGCATCACGTCGTTATCGTAAGCCCAATGGCAAACATTGTGCAGATACGTCCACTTGGAGGTACCAGTTAATGCGTCATACAAATCTGCAAAAGAAGACCTTGTATTGGTGCTGTGCGCGTCCATGTAAAAGTGGTTGCCATATCTGGCCGCTCTTACTATATCGTCCTCAATAACACGATTTGGTTCGGGACAGCAGTCATTGCCGGTGTATCGATCCCCACACTCTCCCTGGTGAACGAACGATACAAACGGCTTGCCCCTGTATTGAAAGTAGCGAGAATTGGAAGGGTTAATCATGACAGATCCCGCAGCTGAATGTAACTGCATTGTGGCATCGACCATATCACCTGGCGCTTTGGCGACTCTGATGCTACCTGCAGCCAACACGATGGCAACAAGGGCTGTGCTCAGCATATTCAAAATCAGTTTACGCGCCATCCTGCTCCTCCAATATCAACCTCAAAACAGTGAGAAGGAAGTTCTGCTTGGTGCTGAACCGCCGCGCATTTTCACCACGCGGGCGGGGACGCCGATAGCAACAGCGCCATCCGGCACATCGTGCGTGACAACAGCCCCCGCGCCAACCACGGCGCCCTTACCGACTCGTACGCCATCTAGCACGATCACGCCAAAGCCTAACCAAGCACCATCATCAATGACGATACCCCCTCTTGTCTGTAACTGTTGCTCGCGGATAGGTTCACCTGGGGCAAAGCCGTGATCGTAGGGGTAGAAAGCACAATTCGGTGCGATTTCCACAGCGCGGCCAATATGAATCGGTCCCTTGTACGCCGAAAACTGGCAGCGAGGCTGGATGTGTGTATCGGGCCCTATCTCCAAACTGCCACCATCCCCAGTCTGGATGTAGATATCAGCATACAGATGTACGCGTTCACCTAGTTCCACTAGCCCGCCATTCCTATCCTGAAAAATGACGACACGATCACCTATAAAAATGTTGGCGCCAAGTTGCAGATCAGCATGATGGATGATTGCACCGGGCGCAATGTACCCTTGCGGATTGAGACGAGCCAGATAGAGGCGTCCATAGTAAGGCGGAGTCAACCATGTGGCAAGGCGAGTGGCAATCCGTCCAAAAGGGCTCAACCCAGCATTATGCATCCAAAAACGAGCCCAGGCACGTTGACACTTCGCAAATATCATGCTTAAGTCAGACATAACCCTGATGCCATAACTCATAAACAAACAGGCTCTTCTTCATTTG
>Ga0209121_10000489_pt1 | contig 41816 bp, 27 predicted proteins | sample Cruoilmetagenom3_FD_187292 | JGI IMG/M metagenome (GOLD analysis project Ga0209121, IMG submission 187292) | Oil polluted marine microbial communities from Coal Oil Point, Santa Barbara, California, USA - Sample 3 (SPAdes) (version 2) | ecosystem: Environmental > Aquatic > Marine > Oil seeps ... | reverse complement strand
GGTCGTTTCGACACAATCAAAGGCGCTGACGGGGCTGACAAGCCGCTGATGAACCTGACGGGTATTCCTGTATCACGCTGGATTGACGGTGTTCTGGAAGACAAAGAGAACATCGATCAGCCGAACAATGTTCGCGGCATGGTTTTGTGGGGCCACGCGCCCAACTCGCAGACACGTGGCGTCGAGATGAAATCGGCGATGGAGAAACTCGACCTTATGGTTGTGATTGATCCGTATCCGACTGTTTCGGCTGTTATGCAGGACCGCACCGATGGTGTATATCTGCTGCCAGCTTCGACGCAGTTCGAAACACGCGGCTCGGTTACGGCTTCGAACCGTTCGGTTCAGTGGCGTGACAAAGTGTTTGAGCCATTTATGGAATCCAAGCCAGACCAAGACATCATGGCGATGTTTGCCAACAAGTTTGGCTGGGCTGATCGCTTCTTCCGTAAGATTTCAATGGATGGTGAAAACCAGCCAAACATTGAGGACGTTACACGCGAATTCAATGGCGGCATGTGGACAATCGGTTACACCGGTTGGGCACCAGAGCGTATCAAAGCGCATATGGCGAACCAGCACACGTTTGACCGCACCACACTTCAGGCCATTGGTGGCCCAGTGGACGGCGAATACTACGGTCTGCCGTGGCCATGTTGGGGCACACCCGAGATGAAACATCCCGGCACGCCGAACCTTTACGATATGTCCAAACCGGTTTCCAAAGGTGGCCTGACATTCCGTGCGCGCTTCGGCGTCGAGCGGGACGGGGTTAACTTGTTGGCCGAGGGGGTCTATTCGGAAGGTTCCGATATTCAGGACGGTTACCCTGAATTCACCATGCAAATGCTGATGGATCTTGGTTGGGACAGTGAACTGACTGACGAAGAACGCGCAGCAATTGATGCGGTGGCAGGACCAAAGACCAACTGGAAAACCGACCTTTCGGGTGGTATCCAGCGTGTCGCCATCGCGCATGAATGTGCGCCCTTCGGTAACGCCAAAGCGCGGGCCGTTGTCTGGACGTTCCCGGACCCTGTGCCGGTTCACCGAGAGCCGCTATATACCAACCGCCGTGATCTGGTTGAGGACTACCCGACATACGAGGACAAAAAGTTCTATCGTCTGCCGACCATGTATGCCTCGATCCAGAAGCAGGATTTCTCGAAAGAGTATCCGATGATCCTGACTACGGGTCGTCTGGTGGAATACGAAGGTGGCGGTGATGAAACCCGGTCCAACAAGTGGTTGGCCGAGCTTCAGCAGGACATGTTCGTCGAGATCAGCACCCGCGATGCCAACAATCTGGGGGTCCGTGATGGTCAACAGGTCTGGGTAGAAGGCGCCGAGGGTGCCAAGGTCAAGGTTATGGCCATGGTAACGGAGCGCGTTGGCGAAGGGGTGGCATTCATGCCGTTCCACTTCGGTGGGCACTTCCAGGGTAAGGACTTGCGGGATAAGTACCCCGAAGGTTCCGATCCGATTGTTCTCGGCGAGGCCGCCAATACCGCGATGACCTACGGGTATGACTCGGTAACCCAAATGCAGGAGACTAAGGCGTCTCTTTGCAAAATCACAGCAGCATAAGGAGGATATATTATGGCTAGAGTTAAGTTCCTCTGCGACGCTGAACGTTGCATCGAATGCAACGCTTGTGTCACTGCCTGTAAGAACGAGCACGAGGTCCCTTGGGGCATCAATCGTCGGCGTGTTGTCACCATAGGTGACGGCCAGCCCGGCGAGCGTTCGATCTCCATGGCTTGTATGCATTGTTCGGATGCACCTTGTATGGCCGTTTGCCCAACCGACTGTTTCTATCAAACAGGCGACGGCATCGTGCTTCACAACAAGGATCTGTGCATCGGTTGTGGCTACTGCTTCTATGCGTGCCCGTTTGGCGCGCCGCAGTATCCGCAGGCTGGCAACTTCGGTTCGCGCGGCAAGATGGACAAATGCACTTTCTGCGCCGGTGGCCCTGAAGAGGACATGTCGCACGAAGAGTTCCAGAAATACGGTCGCAACCGTATTGCGGAAGGCAAGCTGCCGATTTGTGCCGAGATGTGCGCAACCAAAGCCCTGCTGGCAGGTGACGGAGATGATGTCTCCGCTATCTACCGCGAGCGTGTAGTTTCACGCGGCTTCGGTTCCGGCGCTTGGGGTTGGGGCACAGCCTACAGCCGCAAGGATGGCTGATAGCTGCCAATATGGCTACAATGTCGGGCTACCTTCGGGTGGCCCGACGTTACCGGGTGAATACTGACTCGCCAAGGCAGTTGGGTGATTGATTGCACGATGCCAGAATTCCGTGCAGATCAGGAAAGGCCGAAATTATGAAACAACCGTTGACGACAGGACGCTTGAGCAACACTACGTGGTTCGCTCGCGTCGCTACATTAATGCTTCTTTGCGCGCTGGCGCTTGTATTTGCCACGAGCGCGGCATTAGCCAACTCGCACGTCAGACCACCGGGGGATGCGGTGAATGTGATCGCCGATGACGGTGCGCCCAATACGCTGGGAGATCGCTCCGATGCTGAAATCTGGGACGACTTTCGCGGTGGCGACCCCAAGGATTTGCTGGCACCCCGGCCCGAAGGCACGGTGATGACAACCACTGGCCAGCAATGGCGGGTGATACGCGAACGGTTTATCGTCAAATACGCTGGCTGGTTTCCTGTCGGGGTGATCGGGATACTGGCATTGTTTTTCGTTGTGAAAGGCAGAATGCCGATCAAGGGCGGGCGTTCGGGTAAGACAGTCCCGCGGTTTACCTTGATACATCGGATCGCGCATTGGACGACAGCCGGGGTTTTCATGATTCTGGGTTTGTCAGGGTTGATTATCCTGCTCGGTCGCCCTGTCATCCTTCCGCTGTTCGGACACGAGGTGAATTCAACCCTGACCAGTGCGTCTTTGCAGGGGCATAACCTGTTCGGGCCATTGTTTATTGTCTGCCTGATCTGGATGTTCGTGAAATTCATCCGTGGTAACCTTTTCCAGCTTGTGGACCTCAAGTGGATATTGAAACTCGGCGGCTTGTTTGGCGGGCACGTCAGTTCCAGCCAGTTTAACTTTGGCGAAAAGTCATGGTTCTGGCTGCTGATGATTGTCGGCGCGGTTATGAGCGTCACTGGTTTGGCATTGGAATTCCCCTGGTTCACCGAGGACCTTCGGTGGTTGCAGCTTTCGACCATCCTGCACGGTGTAGGGGCTATCACCCTGATCTGTGTTTCGATTGGCCACATCTATATGGGCACCATTGGGGTCGAGGGCGCGATTGACTCGATGTTGATCGGCGAAGTGGACGAGAACTGGGCCAAAGAACACCACGACCTGTGGTATGAAGAGGTAACCGGAAAATCTGCTAAAGATGATGGTAACGAAGAAGGAGCGGTGACATGAGCTTTATCGATTTTGTTGAGGGCCCTCTTTACTACGTTGCCGCGACGATCTTCGTGTTCGGCGCTTTATGGAGGGTGATCGGAATTATCCGCATTGGCCGCAAGAAAGATATTTCGCCACCCAAAGGTTCGGCGGCTTTGGGGTTTTTCAAAGGCAACCTGCGCCATTTCTTTCCGCGCGGGATATTTGCGCGCCGAACATGGCTGCACATCGTTGGCGGCTATGGGTTTCACCTCGGACTGTTCGGCGTGTTGCTGTTCGCCGCACCGCATGTTGCGTTTATCAGTGACCGGATTACGGGCTTTAGCTGGCCAACATTACCACGCTGGGGGTTTATCATTACCGCCGAGATTGCTTTTTTGGGATTGATAGTGCTGTGGGTTCGTCGTTTTTCAGACCCCGTGATGCGGCTGATCTCGGATTGGGATGACCATATTGGAACTTGGCTAACGTTTCTGGCGATGCTTTCAGGCTGTTTTGCCTTGGGGGAATCGAGTGTATTTCTGCGCGCGACGCATATGTTATTGATCGACATCTGGCTGATCTACTTCCCGTTCGGGCGTCTGATGCACGCCTTCACATTCTTCCTGTCACGCGGAAATACCGGCGCGACCTATGGCCGTAAGGGGATGAACCTATGAGTGACCAATCCAGAGCAGATATTGCTGTCGCCAAGTTCCTTGAACACACCGACAGCGAGGCCGCCTCGTTCTTCGAGGCTTGCGTGCATTGCGGCGAATGTGCCGAGGCATGCCACTTTTACTTAAGCACTGGTGACCCCAAATATACGCCTACCTACAAATTGCAACCGATGATACGGGCGTATAACCGTGACAAGGCACCGTTTTCTTCGCTGAAAAAGATGATTGGACTAGCCCCCTCGAAGGTTACCGAGGAAGAATTGCTGGAGTGGGAACCGCTGGTCTACGACAGCTGTACTATGTGTGCGCGCTGCACTCTGGTTTGCCCGATGGGCATCGACATTGCTGGCACCATCCGCAAGATGCGCGAAGGGTACGCGGCGGCGGGTATGGTTCCCGAGGGACTGCAAAGTGCGGCCGAGTATGTAGAGAAAACCAGCTCGCCTATGGGGGTGACGATCAAGGCGCTGAAAGCCCAGATCGCGCATCAGGAAAAGGCTTGCGGCATCCCTATCGAGGTGGACAAGCAGGGTGCCGATTACATGGCGATCTTCTCTTCGATGGAGATCATGGGCTATCCCGAGGTTCTGGGAGCCTATGCCAAGCTATTCAAGAAAGCCGGTGTAAGCTGGACGATTTCTTCGGTGGCATACGAGGCAACCAACGTTGGCGTGCAGATCGGGTCTGCCCCGCTGGCCAAGGACATTCTGCAACGGGTGGTCGATGCGGCCGAGGCGCTGGAAGTCAAACACGTCATTAGCCCTGAGTGCGGCCATGCATATGGCGCGATCCGCTGGGCCGGGCCGAATATGATGGGGCGGCAGTTTAAGTTCGAGGTCGTCCATATCATTGAGCTGCTGGACAAGCTGCGCCGCGAGGGCAAGATTCCGGCGGGCAAGAAAGACGGGCGGCGGATGACGTTGCACGACCCTTGCCAGATTATCCGCCGTGGTGGTTTGCTGAAAGAACCGCGCTCGCTGCTGGACGATTCCTGCTCGGATTTCATCGAGATGAAGGGCGCAGGTATGGCCAGCTTCTGTTGCGGCGGTGGTGGCGGCGTTTCCGCCAACCCGCGGGCCGAGGAGCTGAAAACCGCAGCCTTCGGGCTCAAGGCCGAACAGCTTAACAGCGTTGAGAACCTAGAGACCGTGGTTGTGCCTTGCGCCAACTGCCGGACGGTGTTCGAGGATGGACTGGATGCTTACGAACTGGATCTGGAAGTCATCGGGCTGAGCGAACTGGTCGCCGAGACGCTGGCGGAAGATTAGCGTTACGTCACACGAACGAGAGTGCAGCATTGGGCCAAAAGTGACAGTGATGACTTCCGAAACGGCTACAGCGGGCTCCTCTACGGCTGGCCAGACTGGGTGCACCGCCATTCTTTGCGAGTGGCGGTGGCATTTTCCGCATAAGTTCTGCCAAATCATGGGAAACTGATACTAGTTCGAATTAGTCTGGCAACACCAATTCGCCACCTTGATGCCTATTCCTTTTCCTCAATCTTGGCCAACATCTGCATGGTTTTCATCACGCTGTCGGGCGTTAGGCTGATAGAATCAATTCCCAACCCGACCAGATATTCGGCCATTTCCGGATAATCCGAGGGTGCCTGTCCACAGATGCCGCTATGCTTGCCGTTACGTTTGCAACCTTCAACCGCCAGACGCAGCATTTCCAGTACTCCTGGGTCACGTTCGTCAAAGTCATAAGCGACCTTTTCTGAATCACGGTCGACGCCAAGGGTAAGTTGCGTCAGGTCATTCGAACCAATTGAGAAACCATCAAAACGTTTGGCGAATTCGTCGATCAAAATAACGTTGTTGGGAATTTCGCACATAACGTAAATCTCTAATCCGTTTTCACCAGATTTCAGACCATGCTCGGCCATGAAAGCCAGCACCTTGTCGGCTTCTTTTAGCGTCCTGCAAAACGGCACCATAAGCTTGAGATTGACGAGGCCCATTTCCTCTCGTACGCGCACCATGGCAGCGCATTCCAGCGCAAAGGCCTCTGAAAAGGTTGGGTCGGTATAGCGGGCAGCACCACGAAACCCGATCATCGGGTTTTCTTCTTCGGGTTCAAAGCCAGCGCCGCCAAGCATATTGGCGTATTCGTTGGATTTGAAGTCCGACAGGCGGGCGATTACGGGTCGAGGATAAAAGGCAGCTGCGAGGGTACCTACACCTTCAGAAAGCTTCTCAATAAAAAAGTCGCCACCGTTCGCATACCCTTCGATCAGTTTTTCAATCGCCCTGCGCTGTTTGCGTTTTTTAACTTTTTCGGGATAAAGCAACGCCATCGGGTGCGCCTTGATATATTCATTGATAATGAATTCAAGGCGCGCGAGCCCAATGCCTTCAACCGGTAAAAAACTGGTCTTGAAGGCAAGGTCTGGATTGCCGAGGTTTACCATAATCGGGGTTTTCGGTTTCTTGAAACCGGTCAGATCGGTTTTGTTCACTTCGAACGGGATGGCGCCTCCATAAACTTTTCCAGTGTCACCTTCTGCGCAGGAAACGGTCACTTCTGTACCATTCTTCAGCGTTGCAGTAGCCCCATCAGCCCCGACCACCGCAGGGATACCAAGTTCACGTGCCACGATTGCGGCATGGCAAGTGCGCCCGCCGCGGTTGGTAACGAGCGCGGCGGCCGTTTTCATCACAGGTTCCCAATCGGGTGTGGTCGTATCGGCCACCAGCACCTCTCCGGGTTTGAAATCGCTCAGATGCTCGCTGTCGCGGATCACGCGAACAGCACCTGTTGCCACTTTTGCGCCGACCGAGCGACCTGCAACCAGCACATCACCAGTGCCAGTCAGGTTATATTCCTCAAGCACATTTTCGGTCTTTTGCGAGATCACTGTCTCGGGGCGGGCCTGAACGATGTAGAGCTTACCATCCAGTCCATCGAGCGCCCATTCGATATCCATCGGGGTCTTGTGGCCATGATGGGCCGAATAGTGGTCCTCGATCTTGATGGCAAAATCTGCGAGTTGCAGTATTTGCTCGTCATTGATGCAATATCGTGCCCGTTCCTCTTTCGCGGTCGGAACGTTACGGACAGGTTCGCGCGTGTGGCCTTTGGAATAGATCATTCGGATCTGTTTTTTGCCGAGCACCTTGCGTAAAACGGCGCGATAACCCTGCCTATAGGTTGGCTTGTGAACTGTGAATTCGTCCACATCCACGGTGCCCTGCACAACGTTTTCACCTAGCCCATAAGCGCCGGTTATGAACGCCATATCTTCATGGCCGCTTTCGGTGTCGACCGTGAACATCACGCCGCTTGAGGCGAGGTCGGATCGCACCATTTTCATCACACAGGCCGATAGGCCAATCTGGAAATGATCAAACCCCTGATCTAAACGATAGGATATAGCCCGGTCAGTAAACAGTGATGCATTGCACCGCGCCACCGCATCCAGCACGGCGGCCACACCGGAAACGTTAAGAAAAGTATCATGCTGACCTGCAAAACTGGCATTCGGCAGGTCCTCTGCCGTAGCAGAGGAGCGAACAGCAACACTTAAATCTTCACCGTATTCTTCCTGCAACTTCGCATATGCGGCTGTGACTTCGGCTGTCGTTTCATCGGTTAAACCGGCCGCGTATACGATCTCGCGGCAAGCGGCACCAGCTTTGCGCAGCGCTTTAATATCGGTTTTGTCGAGGTCGTCTAGTTCGGCGTGCAACTTTTCCCATGCGCCCGCATTGGTCAACGAGTCGCGGAAGGATTGAGCGCTGGTAACGAAGCCGTTTGGCAGTGGCACCCCCATGGGTACCAACTCGCGGTACATCTCACCTAGAGAAGCGTTTTTTCCGCCGACTGTGGGGACATCATTTATACCTAACTCGGCAAACCAGAGAACTGTCTTCGACATTTTGAGCCTCGCTTTAAGTTGACTTTCCCGGCGAATATAGTTCCAAAAACAAGCCAACGACTTGATCTCGATTAAGATACGAACAATAAATGCATCTTATGGGGATGTTAATTGAAGCGGCAATACCTTGCTATTGGCCGTTATATTTAACGGCAGGGGTCGTAAGATCGGGCGCACACGGTAGCGCGGCCGGACAAGTTGACGCTCCAGTGGTGCCATTATCCGTTGTGCAATGCGCAACCTGTCATCCGGTCACAGCCGAGGCATTGGATAGCGTCACCTTGCCGTCATTTCTTACGGCCTGTCCAGCCAAGCCTGACGATGCCCTCGGCGATGGCCCATGACGCCAAAATGGCAACCGATATGACGGCGAATATAAAGGCATCGAGCATTTCCAGACCGAGTAGCGCACGAAGTTGTGGCACGGAAATTGTCAATATTTGCAGCGTAATACCAACTGTGATTGCCGCATTCAGCCAGACGTTACGTTTGGGCGCTACAGATATGTGGCGTGCGGGGTAGGCAAACAGCAGCTCGGCGATGGAATCATAAAGGAATATGGCGGTTCTAGTCAGAATAACGCCGTAGCCTAGCAGAGGCAGCATTAACAACAGGGTAAGACTTATTACGGCTTTTGTCGTGCCGGTAAGCAAAATGAACTTCAAAGAAGGGCCACTTAGCAACGGAGATTTGGGATCACGTGGCCGCTGGCGCATAAGTCCGGAGTTGCGGTCCATCGCAAGCGACATCGCTGCCGGGCCGTCACTTATTACATTCACCCAAAGCAGTTGCACCGCCGTTAGGGGCAATAACAGGCCCCCGGTGGGTTCTTCGAGCCCAAGCAGGACGGCCGCGACGAGGCCCCCTAAAATAAGTAATATAAGGCCAAAGTTGGTCGAAAATAAAAACTGGATAAACTTCTGGATGTTTTCGTAGATGTTGCGGCCTTCTTCAATCGCGGCCACGATGGTGGCGAAATTATCGTCAAGCAGGATAATATCGGCCACCTCGCGTGATACATCGCTGCCACGCAACCCCATGGCGATGCCGACATCCGCGCGTTTAAGGGCAGGGGCATCGTTTACACCGTCGCCTGTCACCGCGACCACTTCGCCAGAGTCTTTCAAGGCTTCTACCAGTCGCAGTTTATTCTCGGGGGTAGCACGAGCAAAGACGCTTACGTTTGATATCCGTTTTTTAAGCTCGTCGAACGGCAAGGCTTCGACCTCGTCGCCTGTCATGACCGCACCATTCGAAATGCCGACAATACGGGCAATGGCTGTCGCAGTTGCCGGATGATCACCCGTTATCATCAGCACACGGATTCCCGCCGCCTGCGCCTTGGCTAAAGCATCTGTTACCTCGGCTCTGGGTGGGTCCCACAGAAGGATCAGGCCAAGGAAGTCTAAATCCGTATCCGTTTGGTCACTGGAAGTGGCCGCAGCAAGTACCTTGTATCCTTCATCACCATAAGAAAGCGCTTTGTCTTCCCAAACGGCGCGTTCCTCTGCTGGCATTTTGCTGTTGCCCAAAAGCACCTCGGGGGCGCCTTTGAAATAGCGGATGTTGGCACCATTTTCGACAACGGTTACGCTCATATATCGGTAACTACTATCAAAAGGCTTGCTGTCGGAGCGTGGAAAATCCCGTGCCAACCCCACCAAATCAGCACCATTGGTCTGTGCATATTCCAGTAACGCCAGTTCTAGAGAGTCGCCCGAACCAGTGCTTATCTCGGCATCATTGGCGAGCACCATGGCCTGAATTAACTTTGCCGGACTTTCTGTATCCACTGCTTTAACGATCATACGGTTTTCCGTAAGCGTTCCGGTTTTATCAGTCGCTATGGCCGTAACCGAGCCCAAAGCCTCGACAGCACTAAGCCGTCTAACCACGGCTTTTTTATTGGCCATCCTTTCAACACCAAGCGCTAAGGTCAGCGTCAAGACAGCCGGAAGGCCCTCAGGAATTGCGGCGACGGCTACGACAACAGCGAACAGAAAAATATGCCCGATCCGCTCGACGCCCTCGATATAAATTCCGCCGATGATCAGCACCACAGCCAGTCCCAGAATGGCAACGGCAATCTGGTTGCCGATTTTATGGATCTGGCGTTCCAACGGGGTTTTTTCGTCTTTAAGCTCGCTAATCAGCGTGGCCAGCCGCCCCATGCTACTGCGTGCGCCAGTATTCGTAACCGTGATATAGCTTTTACCACGCACAATCAGGGTTCCACTGAAAACCTCGTCCCCCTCGGTTTTATCCGTTGGAACGGACTCCCCGGTAAGCACGGATTCATCCACCAAAACGCCCTGACCAGCCATCATCAGGCCGTCCGCAGGGATGCGATCGCCGGCCTCGATACGGATTAAATCACCCGGGACCAGCGTCTCGGTCGGGAGGTGCGCATAAGTACCATCCCGTAACACCCAAACCATAGGGGTTACCATTGCTTTGAGTTTTGACAGCGCCGCCTCGGCCTTGTTCTCCTGATAGGTGCCAAGACTGGCATTCAGGGCGAGTATAAAGCCAATTGCGATAGACTCAATCGGCAGGCCCGCCGCACCTTCGTAAATCCAGATACCTAAATCGAGCGCCAGCGCAAAAAGCAGAACATAAATCAGGGGGCTTTTAAATTGACGCACAAACCGTATCCACAGTGGTGTGCCACGGCTTTCAGGAAGTGTGTTGGCACCGTATTTGTCGCGTAGGTGTTTGGATTCGGCGGTACTAAGGCCCTGTGAAGTCGAAGGGATATCGATTGTTTGCATGCCTTTATCCTCGAATATTTTTTCAGCCCAAGCGTGCAAGAAAACCTGGAACTTCCAATTGGATTATCCGGATACTACGCTAAAAAGCCCGAAAGACGAAAGCCCAACAACAGCCACAAAACGTAAATACGAAAGGAGGCCGGGTTTGTTGCAAGAAAGTCTTTTGAGTCGAGCCAGAACCAATTCCAAGCAATGATAACGCTGCAATGATGCGGGTAATAGTCTGGGTCTCGACTAGACGCTAGATAAGTGCAATAGTTGGTTTCGAGATTGACGAGCCGAGCGCGGCTTGTTGTCAAGCGAGGTGGAATTATGGGCAAAAACGCGATCACAATATTTCGGGTTTATGGAATTGATATCCGCATAGATCCTAGTTGGCTGTTGATCGCTGCGCTATTTGTCTGGAACCTCTCGGCGCAATATTTTCCACAATTACTGCCCGGATTATCGCAGAAAACGTATATATCCCTAGGTGTGGTGGCAATGCTCGGGTTTTTTGCGTCGTTGCTATTGCATGAACTTGCGCACTCCGTTGTGGCGATATTCTATGGCCTGAAAATTACGGGAATCACGCTGTTCTTTTTTGGTGGTGTGGCTGGCTTGAAAAGCGAGCCTAAAGACGCACGCTCGGAGTTTTGGATATCAATCGCAGGTCCGGCAATGAGTTTTGCGCTGGCCGGATTGGGATATCTAATGTCCAATATTCTTGCAGGCGTAGGTGCCGATGATCCGGTTGTCGTTCTGTTCGCCTATCTTGGTGTCGCGAATCTGGTGCTTGCCATTTTCAATCTGGTTCCGGCCTTTCCAATGGATGGCGGACGCGTTCTGCGCGCTTTTCTGTGGTATTTGCGGTCTGATCTTGAATATGCAACCCGCATCGCAAGCCGGCTAGGCAGCGCTTTGGGCGTTGGCTTTATGGCCCTTGGATTGTTTTCGGTGCTTAACGGCGCCGGAGTCGGAGGGTTCTGGTTGATACTAATCGGATTTTTCGTTCTTGGCTCGTCCCGTAGTGCATATGAAAACCAAAAGGCAGAGCGGATTCTGCTTGGGCATACAGTAGATCAAATAATGACCCGCGCACCGGTATCAGTTTCCCCGCAGACGACAATCGACGAACTGGTGCGTGACGTCATTCTTGGAAAAAATGTTGGGTTTGTGCCGGTGATGAACGGTGTGGAATTACTTGGATACATTGATCGAAAAATTCTGCACGGAATTGACCGCAATACTTGGGGTGATTTGACCGTCGGGGATGTGTATTCGCCGCTGTCTCCAGATAATTCGGTCACCGGGGATTTCCTCGTAAAGGACTTGATCGAACGGATGCAGATCGGCGGCCAGAAGAAATTCCTCGTTGTGCATGACAGGCAATTGTTAGGCGTCATTTCTTTTGCCGACATTATTTCGTATATTTCATTGGAAAACGAATTCGGCCTTATAGGCAAGTGACCGCGAGACAATATTCCGCTCATAACAAATTGCGCAGCGCGTATAATATAGGCGCTGCGCATATTTTAATTCAATGCGCCATCAGGACCGGTACAGGGGCGGATTCAAGTGTATTGCGTGTCGCGCCGCCTAGTATCCTTTCACGAAAACGCGAATGACCATAGGCGCCCATAATTAGAAAGTCGGCACCGGATTCAGTAACGTGGCGGTTCAGAATATCGGAAGTCTTCGAGAGGGTGCGTGGCAGAATCGATACACTTACACTCACACCCTGACGTGAGAGCATCGCGCTAATCGCTGCACCGGGATCGGATCGATCGGCGTCGTGGCGGTCGGGGGCAATAATAACAACCTCCACCGTATCTGCTGCCTTTATGAATGGAAGAGCCGCACGAATGGCCGATAACGCTTCGTTGTTTTCATTCCACGCAATGACAATACGCTTTCCCATAGATTTCATGCCGGACGTTGGGTGAACCAGCACTGGCGCATTCCCCCCGAATAGCGCGGCCTCGACTATGCTGGCGGGTTTATCATCCCCGTCATTGGTATAGGGTTGCGGAAGAACGACGAGATCGTTGAAACGGGCGACATCCCCGACAATGTGGGATAGTCCACTCAATTGTGCAATTTCTGTCTGGATGCTCCACTTCACATCTTCGATTTCCAGAATTCCTCTGACTTCCCGTTCAAGGTCCTCGGCCTGCTTACGCGCACCGGTGATACTTTCATTTACCATTACCGGAGCAATATCGACATAAGCGAAAGCGGGTTGGAACCTGTCATACCCAAGACATAAAACGCTTAGGTGGGCGTCATTTTCTCTAGTAAGTTGCAAAGCAGCCTGAAAGGTAGCCTGGCTGCTTTCAAGCCCGTCCCAGACAGTGAGTATTGATTTATAGGCCATCATTCGTCTCCTGTGTTCGTAATATTTGTTTTCAGAGAAGTGCCTCGAATACCTTATAACTCTAAGCACAACAACATCCTCGGATTGGTGGATGCATTGGCAATATAATAATGTAATACCGCTTGCTTGCATTGACTTGGGTCAATGTGAAGAGGTGCTGCGCGAATATACTATGTCTTGATATTTAAAGAGGTTAGTATGGCGAAGGTTGGAAAAAAGTGGCTGGATAGGCCCGCAGGTCTTTCATGGACAGCTTTGAGGTCAGCTTGTGACCCTGGGACATTTAAGTTTAAGACGACAGCAGATTTGCCGGATTTCCACGGCCTTTTGGGGCAGGAGCGTGCGTTGAAAGCCATTGATTTGGCCGCGGGCATTAAACATTCGGGCTTCAATCTTTATGCATTGGGACCTGCGGGTACCGGGCGGCATTCAGCCGTTAAACGCTCGTTGGAGGCGCAGGCGCGTCAACGCTCTTCGCCACAAGACTGGGTATATGTGAATAATTTTCAGGCACCGCACAAACCTATTGCGCTTGCGTTGCCAAGTGGTGTCGGGCCGAAGTTCAAGGCTGCGATGAATGAATTGATAAACGATCTTGCCTCGGCAATTCCGGCGTTGTTTGAATCGGATGAATACCAAAATCGCCGACAAGCTATAGAACAGGAATTTTCCGACAGGCGAGAAGCCTCGTTTGAAGAGCTTGGAAGCAAAGCTGCCCGCAGGAACGTAAGTATTCTGCAAACACCGATGGGTTTCGTGGTGACAGCAATGAAAGACGGCAAGGTTATAAAACCGGAAGATTTTCATCAACTCTCCGCGAAAGAACGCGAAAGTATCGAGCAAAAAATATCAGACACTCAAAATGATCTGGCAGACGTCTTGAAAGCTATCCCCAAGCGGGACAAAAAGCATCGCAAGGCCGTCGTAGAACTGAATGCTTCAATGGCAGAGCGGGCTGTTGAAGCGGAGTTGGAAGACGTCGCAGAGCTATTTCCAAACATAACGGGCATTGCAGAATACCTGAAAGCTGTGCGCGTGGATTTACTGGAAAATGTTGACTATTTTGTCATTGAATCCGAGGAAAGTGGCGATGGCCCTTTTCCGATTGTCACCTCCCGCTATCATGAATATGCAGAGTTTCTGCGGTACACTGTAAACGTAATGGTTACGCATGGTGAAAATGGCGAAAACTTTGCGCCAGTTGTTGAAGAACCATTGCCAACCCTTGCGAACCTGACCGGCCGGGTCGAGCATATTTCAACAATGGGTACGCTAACAACGAATTTTACGCTGATTAAACCTGGCGCTTTGCATAGGGCAAATGGCGGGTACCTTATACTTGACGCACGTCGGGTGATCTTGGAATCATTTGCCTGGGATGGCCTTAAACGATGCCTGCAAGATAATACCATCTCGATCATTTCACCGGCAGAAAAACTGTCGATCATGGGAACGGCCTCGTTGGAACCGGATCCGATCCCGCTGGACGTGCGGGTTATACTTGTGGGCGACAGGTTGCTATATGCATTACTTCAATATCTGGATCCCGATTTTGGCGAACTTTTCAAGATTCAAGCTGATTTCAATACGAACCTTGATCGCTCAAAGAAAACCCTCTTACTTTACGCCAAAATGATAGGGTCGATTGCGAAACGCGAAGGGTTAAAGCCGCTCACAGCTACCGGGGTAGCGAGGGTGATTGATGAAGCTGCCCGCATTTCGAGGGATGCCAATAAGCTGACCCTCAAGGTCGGAGAACTGGCGGATGTAATACGAGAAGCCGATCATTTGGCTGCTGGCAAACCTGCCATCACAGATCAACATATCAACGAAGCAATTTCGGCAGCTATCGACAGAGCTAGCCGTGTGAAGGACCTCGTTCAAGAGTCAATCACGCGAAAAACGATGTTGATTGATACCTCGGGTAAAAAGGTCGGGCAAATCAACGGCCTTTCAGTCATGCAGATGGACGGGTTCAGTTTTGGCCGCCCAACTCGCATTACCGCGAATGTCCGAATGGGCTCTGGAAAGGTTGTTGACATCGAACGCGAGGTTGAATTGGGCGGCCCCCTCCATTCCAAAGGCGTTCTGATTTTATCCAGCTATTTGGCCGCACATTATGCGCTGGATGTTCCAATGTCGCTTTGGGCATCTTTGGTGTTCGAGCAAAGCTATGGCGGCGTGGATGGTGACAGCGCATCCTCAGCCGAACTATATGCGCTGCTATCGGCCTTGTCAGACATGCCGATAGACCAGTCATTGGCAGTAACCGGTTCGATCAACCAGAATGGCGAAGTACAGGCCATTGGTGGTGTTAACGAGAAGATCGAAGGGTTTTTCGATATTTGCAAACAACGGCGGCTAACAGGTAAACAAGGCGTGCTTATCCCCGCTGCGAATATAACCGATCTAATGTTGCGTGACGATGTGGTAGACGCTGCGGCCAACGGCAAGTTTCATATCTACCCGGTTAAGCACATCAACGAGGGTATCGAAATATTGACCGGCCGAATCGCTGGGAAGCGCGGGCGCAACGGGGTTTTCGGGACCGGTTCAGTCAATGCTCGGGTAGAAGACAAACTGCGCTCATTCGCCCTTTCCCGCCGTGAATTTATGAAACCGGAAAAAGGGTAATTACTGCGAATGAATCGAACAATTGCTCGGGATATAAAGCCGAACACACAGATGGAAATATAGCTGGCAAGGCCGCTATGGAAACTGCAATTTCGATGTTGTAAGATCAGATTGGAGCAAAATCGGTATTGTTCGGTGGCAGCATACGATCCTGGCGCTCAGGGGGCCGAAAACTTTACACGCATACTTGATAAGATGGCAAAAATTAACGCTTGAGCTAAGACGCATTTTCGCGTCGAATGACGCGTCTAACGGATCAAGAAAGAAACGAAACATGGTAGATAGTTATACTCCCCCAGCAGTTTGGACATGGGATGCCGAAAATGGTGGCGAATGGGCCAAGATCAACCGCCCGATTGCAGGTGCCACCCACGATGCTGAATTGCGACATGGCGAGCATCCTTTGCAGCTCTATTCGCTGGGCACGCCAAACGGGCAGAAGGTAACGATCTTGCTGGAGGAGCTTTTAGCGTTGGGCGAAACGGGTGCGGAATATGACGCCCACCTGATCGATATCAGCAAGGGTGACCAGTTTTCGTCTGGCTTTGTTGCGATCAACCCGAACTCAAAAATACCAGCGCTTTTTGACGTCGAGGCTGGAAGCCGTGTGTTCGAAAGCGGAGCGATTCTTTTGTATCTCGCCCAGAAATTCGGCCACTTCCTGCCCGAGGACAGCGCCAAACGAACCGAGGCGATGAATTGGCTTTTCTGGTTGCAAGGCTCAGCCCCATATCTGGGTGGCGGTTTTGGCCATTTTTACGCCTATGCGCCGGAGAAATTCGAATACGCTATCGACCGCTTTACCATGGAGGCAAAACGCCAGATGGATGTGTTAGACCGTGAACTGGCCGAACACCGCTTTCTTGGTGGTGATGACTATACCATCGCCGACATGGCAACATGGCCTTGGTATGGCAATCTGGTGCTGGGCGAGGCCTATGGTGCGGGCGAGTTCCTGCAAGTGGAAAGCTATAAAAACCTACGCCGCTGGGCCCATGAAATTCTGGCCCGTCCTGCCGTACAGCGTGGGCGCATGGTGAACCGCACCTGGGGGCCGCCTGAGGGGCAGTTGCACGAACGCCATGATGCCTCGGATTTTGAGTTGCGCACACAAGACAAAATCGCGACAGACGCCCCTTGATGGTGCGGGTTCCAATCCGTTATTTTAAGCGGTTGTTATCTGCACCCAAAACCGGCGCAGGCATCGCGGTTTTGCTGTCGGCCCGAAATTCAGGCGAAATCGGCACGGGCAGGGCGGGGGCGGTGCCGCCCTTATCGCTCTGTACTTTCCAATCAAAAACACCACGGGCATTAAGGTGCGGATCATCCAGAACTTCATTCATGGTCCGCACAATCGTGCAACAGCAATCGGCATGGGTAAGGAGGTCTTCCCAGTCCGCAGCGGCGCGATTTTTCAGAATGTCGCCAACAGCCTGAATGGTTTTTTCCGGATTAATGCTGTCGTCTCGTAATGCCGGGGCAAGATTGATGGCGTCACAAAAAGTATCCCAGAACTTCTGCTCGATAGCCCCGACTGCAACATGTCGCCCATCCAAAGTAGGGTAAAGGTGATACCGCGGGCTACCGCCAGTTAGCCGCTCGCCGCCATTTACCACTGGTTCATTCAGAACGGCACCCTTGGCAAAGGACCAATACGAAAATGCAAAGGTGCCGTCGCTCATGGAAATGTCGAGGTGGCAACCTTCGCCGGTTTGGTCGCGCTGGCGCAGGGCCAGTAGAATATTAACAACCGCTGGATAGGTTCCGCCGCCCACATCGGCAACAAGAGCAGGGGGAACCGAGGGCCGATCTGCGGGGCCGCAACTTGTCGATAATACGCCACTATCGCCCATGTAATTCAAATCATGCCCTGCTGCGTTCGCCTTGGGGCCGGTCTGCCCGTATCCCGTGATTGAACAATAAATTATATCCGGGTTAATCGCCTTGACCGCTTCATACCCTAGACCAAGCCGCGCCATTACACCGGGGCGGAATTGCTCAACGATAATGTCGGCTTTTTCTATTAGCGGTTTTAAAGCGGCTACGGAGCCTTCGGCCTTGAGGTCAATCGACAGGCTTTTCTTGCCGCGATTGAGCAATGAGAAACCAAGACTTTCGCCGTCCCACAGGGGGGCAGATTTACGCGCTTCGGCACCCGCTTGAGGACGCTCTACTTTAATTACTTCGGCTCCGGATTCGGCTAGCATTAACGTGGCCAATGGCCCAGGTAGTAGAGTGCTGAAATCCAACACCAATAATCCGTCTAGAGGGGCTGACACTGATATATCCAATCCTTGTTAGAAGTTGTGCAGGTGCGCTGAGCCATTACTTGGTTCCTGTTAAGAAATATAACCCTCACCCTGGCTGTAGCAATGTATCGACCTGTATTTCTAACGTGCGTTAGAATGGATGGCAAGTGACATGGATGGCAAAGTGGGCCAAACTGCCCGCAGTATTGATCCGGCAGATCATCGCCAAGCTTCCAAATGTCAGGTTCACGCAAGGGTACGGCATGACCAGGGCTAATCAAAAGGCATTGCGAGGTGATTGGTGTCACACCGGTGATATGGGTCTTCCGGGGAAAGCGGCTACTTTTTCTGGTTGACCGCATAGCAGGCTATAAGATGCCATGCTCGATGGAGGTTACCGAAAATATGCCGCTTTCCACAGGGTGATAAAATACTCAAAAGTCAACGTCATGAACGGCATATACCGAAAAAAATGATAAATAGCGCAGGGATGAGGTTGACATATTTCTAACGGTCGTTAGGCTTCGAGTACGAAAAAAATAGTGAAAACAAACTGTGAAAAACCAACGGAGAACCATCGTGAAAAATATCTTTAAAACCTTTCTTATGGCGACGTCAGCTTGCGCAATGCTCGCCAGCCATGCTCAATCCGCAGAGGTGGATGGACCGGAGCTTGAATGGAACATCTCCCTTTGGGGAAAACCGCGCGCCTTTACTGTTGGTACCGAAAAAATGGCGGAACTTGTTAACGCTAAAACCGACGGTAACTGGACTATAACGTTGCATTATGGTGGTGCCCTTTCCAAATCACGTGAAAACCTTGATGGCTTGGCTATCGAGGCCTTTGAAGGTGCAATGGCGTGTAATTTTTACCACCCACAGAAAAACCCGGCACTAATGGCGTTGACTATGCCAATGCTGCCAATGTCCTCTTGGGACGACAACCGCGCGATGCGTGATGTTGTATACGCCAACCCGGCCGTTATTGCAGAACTGGCACGTTGGAACGCCATGCCTTACGTTTCTTCCTATCTTCCACAATACGAGCTTCTTGGTCGAGGTGATAAACCGCTGACTTTGGATGACTGGGCCGGTATGAGTGTCCGCGCTGGCGGGGGGGTTGGCCAAGCTATGGCTAGACTCGGCGCAACTCCGACTAGCTCGGCTGCCACAGAAGTTTACACCGGTATTCAGCAAGGTACGATGGACGCGGTGGCCTTCCCGTTCACTTATGGCCATGTTGCCTATAAGATTCACGAAGTAGCTGACTGGTTCACAGGTAACTTGTCCCCGGGAACCAGTGACTGCCCGGTACTCTTGTCTGTAAGCGCTTATGAGGATCTACCTGATCAGTATCAGACGCTGTTAGCCGACATCAAAGAGGAAGTTATCCAGGCACAAATTCAATCGTACCTCGACATTGATAAGGTGAACCTTCCAATGCTGCGAGATACCCTTGAAGAAATCACATATTCTGACGAAGTGTTGGCAGAATTCCGTGCTGTAGCTGGTAAACCGGTTATTGAAGAGTGGATTGCGGAAAACGAAGGCGATTTCGATGCTCGCGGTCTAATCGAAGACATGTTCGAAGCTGTTGGCCAGACTTACTAAACAAGCATTATAGCGGGGGTCTCGACGATCCCCGCTATTTCATACCTTCGAGGGAGAGGTTTTAATGGCAGATGTGTTTGGCAAACAGCTAGACTGGGTGGACCGAAAATTGGGTATCGTTGAGGATGCCCTGAATGCAATAGCTGGTCTGATGATTTTTGGGTTGATGTTTCTAGGGGTTATTCAAATCATCCTCAGAGCCGTTTTTCGCAGCCCTATATATGGATATATAGATATCGTTGAAGTATCGATGGTTGGTTTTACTTTAATGTCTATATCCTATGTTCAACGTGTTGGTGGCCACGTGCGTATGGAGTTGTTCGTCACCAAACTTCGAGGGCGTTTGCATTGGATCGCCGAGTTCCTTAGCACGGTTTTAACCGGTGCAATTGTAGCCATCCTGATCCCCAGCTCGTATGCGCACTTTTCCAGGGCATACAAATTCGGCGACAGTACTATTGATATCCAGTTGTTAACTTGGCCCGCAAAATTGGTCGTACCAGTTGCGCTAAGTATTCTATTGGTACGGATTATCATTCAGATGTTCGGATATATGCGCCTTGCCTACCGTCCAGACCTGCCTCCTGTTGGTGTTCCGTTAATCAAAACAGTCGAAGAGCAGGCTGAAGAAGAAATTGAACTGGCCGAAGAAGTGAGAAGCACACAATGATCGAGAACTTAAGCGATACTACGATTGGCGTAATGGGCGTCTCCCTCCTGATTATTTTAGTTTTCATGGGCATTCGTGTATATGCCGCCGCTGCTTTGACCGGTTTTTTAGGGCTTTGGGCTTTGAAAGGCTGGAAAGTTGCTGCCGCAATGGCTGGAACTATCCCGCACTCCAAGGTGGTTACCTATCCCCTTTCGGTGCTCCCGCTATTTATCCTGATCGGGTTTCTGGCATTCTATGCAGGCTTAACCGGTAAACTGTTCGAGGCGGCTCGGCGATGGTTCGGCTGGGTTCCCGGAGGGCTTGCCGTTTCTACCGTATTTGCAACAGCGGGTTTTGCGGCTGTATCAGGTGCGTCTACCGCAACAGCTGCCGTGTTTTCGCGTGTTGCTATCCCTGAAATGTTGAAGCACGGTTATGATCGCAAACTGACTGCTGGGGTGATTGCGGCTGGCGGGACACTTGCATCTTTAATACCTCCATCTGCTATCCTGGTGATCTATGCTATCATTGTAGAGCAATCTGTAGGAAAGCTGCTTTTGGCGGGCTTCCTGCCTGGCCTTGCTTCAGCCTTGATCTATGTCGCCCTGATCGTTGGTATGTGTACATTCAATCCAAATTTGGGCCGAGCCATTTCAGGATTTAGCTGGCGTCAAAGGTTTGAAAGCCTGCCCGGAACCGTGCCCATCTTCTTGGTGGTCGGCATTATTTTCGGTGCCATGTTTACAGGTTCAGCAACCCCTACCGAAGCCGGCGCACTTGGCGCTATGGTGGTGTTTATCTACTATATCTATCGTGCCTGGCGCGAAAAACAGCTCAGAACTGTTCATCTTCGACTAAAAGAGTCGCTCGTTGAGACAGCTAAACTGACCGTAATGATCTTCACGTTGATTTGGGGTGTATTCCTATTTGTTAGGTTCCTGGGTTTTGCAGGGTTGCCGACGGCTTTTTCTGACTGGGTTGTGCAACTGGATGTAGCTCCAATCTGGATCATGATCTCTATCCTCCTTGCCTATGCGGTTTTAGGCATGTTCATGGATGCGATCGGGATGCTGATCCTGACACTGCCCGTTGTCTATCCAGCGGTTATCAATCTGGGATATGATCCTATCTGGTTTGGTATCATCGTTGTTAAAATGGCTGAAATAGCGTTGATTACGCCGCCTATCGGTTTGAACTGTTTCGTGGTTGCCGGTGTGTCGCGTGACTTGGTTGATGAAAACGGGGAATCGCTTGAAATTCCATTGCAAGATGTGTTCCGCGGCATTGCCCCGTTCTTTATTGCTGACGTGGTCACTGTTGGGGTGTTGCTGGCCTTCCCTGGCATCATAACGTGGCTACCCAACCTGATTGGATGACCGACCTGACAAGGGAAGCATTCTAAAGTCATAACCAAAACGAAAGTAAGGCCAGCATAGCGATGCTGGCCTTACTTATATAACACGACAGTCCACCCGGTGGAGCGGCAAATGTTTTCATCCCGACGGGACAAAAACACCTGCGGAGGTCGTAGGAAGCTGTTCATCAAACAACGCGTACGACCATTTGTGATTAGCTTTTATTACTGCGAAGCATACGCAACGGTTCGTAAACCACGCATTCCTCGCCAGTATGCTTACGCACAATATTTCGGGTCCGAACTAAGCCACGGCCAGGTTTGGAGGTAGGGCGTGCTTCGATGACTTCGACTTCGACGTGCAAAGTGTCGCCTACATATGCAGGCCCTTTAACTGTGAAATCGGCATGCAGGAAGGCCATGCCCGTACTTTCCATCGTATAGGTCAACAAGCCTTCGGACATAGCATAAACCATAACCCCGGGGACAGCACGACCATGTGCAGCAGCACCGATGCGTGGATGCTCCAGATCTGTAAACAGGCTCTCGGTCATCCATGTCAGATTACAAAACGACACCAGATCGCTTTCCGTGATTGTTCTACCACGGGTTTCGAATTTCAGGCCAACTTCGATTTCTTCAAAGTAAAACCCGTCGGTTCTAAGAACATCGTTCATAGTGAACTCCTTTAGTAAGATTTAGGTAAGCCGAGGGCTTTTTCGGCAATGAATGACAGCATCATATGTGGGGTGATGGGGACAATGTGGAACAGGATTGCTTCACGCACCAAACGCTCGATATGATATTCTTTCGCGTACCCAAACCCGCCAAACGTCATTTGGGCTGTTTGTGTTGCATCCTTTGCGGCCTGTGCCGCAAGGTATTTTGCTGCATTTGCTTCAACGCCGCTTGGCTCATTTGAATCGTAGAGGCCTGCCGCGTGCATTACCATCAGATTTGCCGATTCAACCTTCGCCCAAGCATCTGCCAGCGGATGCTGGATTGCCTGGTTCATTCCGATCGGGCGGTCAAATACAACCCGTTCCTTGGCATAGTCCGAGGCTCGTTTTATCCCATTCCGTCCGATGCCGATGCATTCGGCAGCGATTAAAATACGCTCCGGGTTCAATCCGTGGAGAATTTGGTGAAAGCCTCGCCCTTCGACGCCTATCAAATCTTCAGCGGGCACGGGAAGGCCATCAAAAAACAGCTCATTAGAATCCACGGCTTTACGCCCCATCTTCTCGATTTCGCGTATTTGGATATAATCACGGTCTAGCTTTGTGTAAAATAAACTAAGACCATCCGTCGGCTTTTCGACCTCATCCAAAGGTGTTGTTCTAGCCAACAACAAAACCCTATCCGCGATTTGGGCCGTTGAAATCCATACTTTTTGACCAGTTACAATATATTTGTCACCCTGTTTTTCTGCTTTGACTTTAAGCTTGGTGGTGTCGAGCCCAACAGTAGGTTCAGTGATCGCGAAACAAGCCTTCTCGGAGCCATTAATCAGCGGGGGTAACATACGGTTTTTCTGTTCGTCCGTACCAAATTTAACAACTGGATTAAGACCAAAAATATTCATGTGAATAGCCGAGGTTGCCGAAGCGCCACCGCCTGCCTCGGCAATAGCCTGCATCATGATTGCGGCTTCGGTAATGCCCAAACCAGCCCCGCCAAATTCTTCCGGCATCGCAATTCCCAGCCAGCCACCTTCAGCCAAGGCAGTATGCAATTCCTGCGGAAACTCGCCGCTGCGATCACGTTCAAGCCAATAATCGTCACCAAATTGCGCGCAAAGACGCAGGATGGATTCACGAATTTCATTTTGATCTTCGGTCATTCGATAAGTCATGTTTTCTCCAAATTAGCCCGCAGGCATAGACACGATATTTTTGACGACAAACTCGTCTATTTCTTCGGGGCTGAAACCGGCTTCACGCAGAATTTCCAGACTATCAGACCCAACGTCGGCCTTGCCCAGCCAACGAACAGCACCGGGCGTTTCCCCCATGTGAGGGATTGGGCCGACAATTTTTGTTTCCTCACCCTCCATCTCGACGATATCCTTACGATAGTTGATTTGGGGGTGCTCCAAAATCTCTTCGACACTCAAGACGCGCGCCGCGACGGCGTCATTTTTTTCGAATTCTTTTTCGACAACACTAAAATCGCGCGCTGCAACATATGCGTCGAGTTTTTGGGAAATCTCGTCCATATTTCCGGTTATTCCCGCCATGGTCGCAAAGCGGCTTTGGTTCGCCCATTCATCACCGCCCGCCGCCCGCAAAAGCCGCTGCGCGGTTTCTGCGCTTCCGGCCGAAATTGTCACCCAGACACCATCTTTTGTGCAAAACATTCCGCCGGGTGCGAAATCGAGCGGCTGGCGAAACCCGTTGCGTTTAGGTGAAAGCCCGGCACCTGTGAGGGCTGGAACGTGATAATCTATCAGCCGTAAAATTGGCTCAAACACCGCCAAGTCAATCACCTGCCCCCGTGTTATGTCATCTTTTTTTGCGTATAGGGCCATCATAATTCCAAGCGCCCCCATCAGCCCTGTCGTGGAATCCGCCGCAGGGAAACCCGGGTGCATCGGTGGGCCGTCGGCATAACCGGTCAAGTGCGGCAAGCCACTAAGGGCTTCGGCCGCGCGCCCGAACGCCGGTGTTTTTACCATTGGTCCATCCTGCCCATAGCCCGATATACGCAGAATCGCCAGATCGGGGTTCCAAAGATGCAGCGTCTCCGGGCCTACCCCCGCACGCTCCAAAACGCCTGGGCGAAAGTTTTCGACCAGTACATCCGCAGATTCCACCAGCTTTCGCAGAACTTCCTGTCCCTCGGGTGTTTTCCAGTTCAGCGCCATAACCCGTTTATTACGCCCAAGCGTTTTCCACCAGACGCCGACTCCATCAGCCGCCTTGGGGCCGAGTTCACGAACCATATCACCCGCACCAGGCTGTTCAATTTTGATAACATCTGCTCCGAAATCGCCCAAAAGCGTTGCGGCAAGAGGGCCCGCCACGACGTGCCCAAGCTCGATTATTCGAATGTTTTGAAGCGGTCCATTGGTCATGCTTACTTCCTCCACAACAGATCACGCACCATGCGGATGTCTGTATGGGGTGGCATCCTAACGATTGTTAGAATTCATGCAAGGGCATTACTTACAGTAAAAACAGTAGTGTACTTCGTTTGTGCCAAGAAGCTGAAGCATGAGATCATCCGGCTTTGAACGTCCTCGGAAAAGCAATGCAATGAAATGCTCCTCCCAAAATGCTAAGAAAAGCCTAACCGCCGTGTTTAGAAGCAGGGCAATTCCGTAGCAGGCCCATAAGCGCGAAAGTTTTTCTCTGCCCATTTTCCATTCACAACCCTTCAGATTGGAACGATGCCGTTACCCCCGATGGAGTTTCAACTTAATCGCAACGCCGCCCTTTCGGGGCGCTTTTACAGCAATCGGTTAAGTTATGTGGGCCACTTCGCATAAACCGCGTTAAATATCAGTTGACTGGGCCTGAGATTATAGTGTTAGTTCGAAGTTAGACTATTGGACATATGCAAAAGGCTAATAATGGAAATGTGGGTCAAGCAACTTTGCATCAAAATGAATGTCTGAAATTTACTATCTGACACCAATTTTTTCGCCACGACTCGATTGTCGCGAAATACTTGGTACATACATCCCCAATAAGGTGCACCAATGCAACATCATATAAAACTACTGTTAACTTTCGTCCTAATGTGTGGGCTTACAACAACAGCGACCTCAGAAACAGTGCGACTCAACAGCCTTGATGGGGCCACTACGATGAGCGGCGAGTTTGTCGATTACGACGGCCAAACATATACAATTAAAACAATTGTCGGAGAATTGGTAATCGATGCGTTTCTTGTGGAATGCGTTGGTGATGCCTGCCCGGAAGTATCGGCCGCAAGTTCCGATTTCAAAATTTCAGGGTCTTCGACAGTTGTTAACACTCTATTCACCGACCTTGTCTACAAATTTGGCCTAATGATTGACGGTGATACCACAACTACACTTAGTGCAGAGGGGCCTACAATGATGCAGGTCTCAAATGAGCTGGGAGACCGCATTTCCGAGGTTTCACTAAGCGATACCGGTGCCCTTGAGAGCCTACAAGAGCTTTTTAACGGGACTGCGGATGTGGCTGTTTTAACGCGCCCTGTTTCCGAAGAAGAACGGTCTATCTTCAAAATTGCTGGCTTGGGTGATTTGACATCGCCTGAACAACAATTGATTTTCGGACTAGACGGTCTTGCTATCATAACTTCCAAAAGCAACCCTGTTCGTGCAATCGAGAAACAGGATTTGGCAAAAATCTTTTCCGGCCAAATCACAAACTGGAACCAGATTGGCGGTGCTGACGCCAAAATCAATGTTTATGTGCGAAACGAAACCAGCGGCACCAGTATGATATTCAACGACCTGATTATGGGGCCAGCCGGCAGAAATGTCAGCGACGCTGCCAGCGTTGTTGAAACAGATGCGCTTCTTTCCCGTGCGGTCGCGACGGACCCGTTGGGGATCGGGGTCGCCAGCCTTTCAAATACTGACAACTCCAAGATTTTGAACATCAGAGGCGCGTGCGGCATTCAGGTTCCGGCAACACCATTTACAATTAAAACCGAGGAATACCCGCTGACGCGTCGCCTGTATGCCTATACTACAAGCGGTGACAAGCCTGCACAGATGGAACGGTTTCTGGATTTCCTCAACACCGAGGCTGCCCAGGATTCAATTGCAAGCCAAGGTTTTGTGGGCTTAGGTGTTGCAGACCAGTCGAATGATGAACAAGGGCTACGTTACTTGTCGGCCGTGATTCCAACCGGGGTCGAAATGAATTTGAATCAGCTTCGTGAGATGACAACAAACCTTATGTCCGCAGATCGCCTTTCGATCACATTCAGGTTTGCACTAGGGTCATCAAAGCTGGACGCCCGTGCAAAGGATGACGTCATACGTTTGGCCGAACTACTTTCAACAGGTGATTATCAAAATAAGGAAGTTCTGTTAATTGGCTTCACAGATTCGCTTGGGGCTGGCCGCTCGAACACCACACTAAGTAATCAACGCGCCAGCGAAATACGCGCCGCACTAACGGCAGCCATCCCCGGTGGCGAGGTAGAGGGGCTTCCTATTCGCACATTGGGATTTGGTGAGATTTCTCCACTTGCTTGTAACGATTCTGACAACGATCGCAGAATTAACCGTCGTGTCGAGGTGTGGCTACGCGACAGTATCGTTTCATCTAAATAGGAAAACTTGTGAATGCTAATCCTGAACACTTATTAATTCCCAAGCGGAGCATCAGATTATGAAAATCAAAGCAATGTTGACAGGGGTGCTTTTCCTAATATCGTCAAGCAATGTTGTCGCCCAACAAAGCACAGCTTTTTCGGCGGCTGCCGACGAGTGGCTAAACGGACCCGAGATTTCCAGCCTCGAAGCAATGAGGGTGCTTGCAAAAGCCGGTGATGTTTCCGCGCAACTGCTTCTTGGGCAAATAGACCGCGACACTCCACCGGGCGGATTTTCCACTTATCTGGCGAACTTGGATCCTGCGGAACGCAGCGAATTGCTGCGCTCGGATGTCGATCAGGGAACCAAAAACTGGTTGTTAAATCTAACGGACCCGGATTTTGAGCAAATGGGCAAAGCCATATTCGGGTATCGCCTTAGTCGCGACCGTATGGGCGATGCTGTTGCGATCCAAAAACAGAACGAGTTCGCGGCAGCCGAGTACATTGTTTGGGAAACAATGATGGGCGGGCGTTTTGATATGGTAAATGCTATGCCGGTAGATAACGGCGGGCTTTCAAACGCAGGGTTCTTGCAGTGGATTTCTGCGTATGTTTCGGGCTCTAATAAAGCGTTAACAATGAACCGCCTGCTTAAAGACACCTCTTCAGATAAAATTGCTGGTTTGCTGACCGTTAAGCGGCTGTCGCGTGTTTTGGGTTTCAATCGCCACTTCTCTGACGAGATCAACCAGTTTATCACAATACTCAAAGGGCAAGGCTATGATTTGCCAGAAGATTCTAATCTGGTTAAGTTGAACGCGGATTTTTCCGAAATTGCAGAAATCGATCTGGCGTTGAGTTTGGTCACACGGTCTTGTGACAAATGTGCCGGAGATTCAATCGACTATGAATGTGTTATCCAGTCACTCGAAATTGTTGGTGGTTATAACACTTTAATGACAATACGTACGCCCGTGGAAAATGCAATTTCAGCCGAGGCGTTCCTGAAATCGGACCGGGCATTAGCAATCTTCGAAAACATTCTAAATTCACGGTCAAATTACTACCCGCGACCAATTCGTTCTACATGCGTAGCTGACTTTTTGGCGCAGAATAAACACTGAAAAGATGTTTCAGATTAAACTTGCCCAAGCAGCGTAGCCGTTGCTTGAGCTTTACCGGATTAAACGTGCTTGAGGCGAGAAGGCGGGTAAGCCATTATTCTCACCTTCGCGCCGAGATTTGTTCCGAGACCCTGATTGAGGAAATGGACAAATTCGGACCCGATAACCGGATCGGCATTGTCATCACTGATGGACTATACGCCCAGCCAACGCCAGTTCGCGGACTTGGGGGGGTGCGCAAGTACATGCGGCAATACTCTTGAGGGACGCGGAACTCGAAGACCCCTTCGAACTGCTGGCTCGGTGGTTAAAGTCAGGCACGGCTAACGAGGCTGCGGTGGTTCCGCTTGGTGCAATTGTCGCTGCGGGCCATTAACAGGGCTATTGGGGTTCCAAGAAGTAGCATGGATAGCCGCAGGCGGTGGCCTGCTTGCTATACCGATGCTGGTCTTATCCACGCTCGGCCTAAAAGGTTAACGCGAATTGTGCATACGGGTTGTGTACGCATTGTGTACGGGGTGTGTCCACGAAAAACACGCCAGAACCGCCAAAGATTAATGCTCCTGCACCACTTCTACAGAGGATTGGTGGAAGCATTAATCATTTTAGCCAGACGCGCCGAGGAGTGGCCTCACTACTCGGCGACTGCGTTAGTATTTGCGGCTGTCGCCGGTGCAACGTCAGTTGCCACGGAGGCACTATCTGGCACCTCATCCGCACTATCTGGTCGCTTGAAAACGGGTTTTTTACGTTTAAGCAGCGCCTTTACCTGTGCCGTAAGAACCGAGGGCGCAGTAACCATCACAGGCACCATGACCAAAGTCAAAACGGTGGAAAATAACAGGCCCGAGACCAGGGCAGCCGACAAATGCACAAAGAAACCACCCGCCAAACCTCCCGCAACGATTTCACGCCGCACGAAATCCAACTCGATATTAAGTGCCATGGGGATAACGCCAAGGGCCGTCACGATGGCCGTAAGTAAAACAGGCCGGACGCGCTGACCCGTTGTAAGCAACATGGCTTTAACCGGTTCTACACCTTCTTCACGGTTATACTCGTTATAGGTATCAATCAGCACGATACCGTTTTTCACAACGATACCGGCGAGGGCAACGATCCCCAGACCAGTCATAATCGCTGAAAATGTCATTCCGGTTATTAGCATACCTAACAACACACCGGCCGTTGACATAACCACTGTCGAGAGCGTTACAAACACTTGGTAAAAGCTGTTGTATTCCAGCAATAGGACAAGGAAGATCAAGAACATCGCAGCAGTAAGTGCCTTGACCATAAACGCATTGGTTTCATTCGTTTGTTCTGCAGCACCACCATAAACAAAAGAAATTTTGTCTGGCCATTCCTGCGTCGCTATCCATTCCTGTAAAGTGCTCACTTTTTCGTCTGTTGCGACACCCGCAATAAGGTTTGCGCCGACGGATATAGAATATTGACCGTCCTCACGCGTGATGTTTCCCACCTTGGGAACCGGCACACGTGTTACGAAGTTTGATACGGGAACCAGACCTTGTGCCGTAACGATCCGCAAAGAGTCGAGCGAGTCAAAACTGCGCTGGTCAGCAGGCAGACGCGCCAGAATATCCAGCTCGTCGTCGGTGTCATTGGGAAGGTACGTTCCAAGTTTAACACCGCCGGTTACAAGTTGCACATAGGGCCCCAGATCACGAATACTCAGGTTGTATCTAGCGGCGGCATCTCGGTCGATTTCCAACGTCCAGTCGATACCGGGCGATGGTCGGCCGTCTTCCGCCTCGATTGTGTCCCCTAAATCGTTTTCAATGTAATCACGCAGCTTGGCGACAGCAGAAATAATATTGCTGTAGTTCGGTCCCGTTACGCGCAGGTTAATCGCTTTCCCTGCTGGAGGGCCTTTTTCCTCGGCGGCAATCTGGACCTCAAGTCCGGGTATATCGCTGACGCGCTCGCGGATTTCCGAGAAGATATATTCAGCTTCGACCCGCTTTTCCCATGGTTGCAATTGTAGCTGAAGGTTTCCAATCGTATCAGGCGGCGAGTTTCGCGCACCTCCGAAGGATAGAATGGTATCCTGAATACCAGGGACTTGTAGAACCTCTTCTTGTACCTCTAAAAGATAATCCCGGATTTCTGTTGGGGAATAGTTCCCGCGTGCAACGATTGACACGGTACCATATTCGGGTTCACCGGCAGGGAAGGCAACAACCCCGGTCGGGTTCTGAATAAAGGCGGCAAAAATCACGCCAACGATACCGAATCCGACAGTCAAAGTAATGAACGGGTGGCGTATTAAATGCGACATCATGCGCACATAGACGCCAGTAAGGCCGCGAATTTTATGCATGTCGAATTTGTCTGCATACATCACAATATCAGCGGCGGCTTTTTCTTCTTCGTCCATCTCGTGTTTGGCAATGAATGCGCCGACGACCGGCATGAATATCAGGGCTGAAATCAGGGACGCGACCATTACAACAATCACCACGATTGGAAGGTAGCTCATAAATTTCCCAATGATCCCGGGCCAGAACAGAAGCGGCACAAAAGCACCAAGCGTGGTGGCCGTCGCACCCACGACCGGCACAAACATCTTACGGGCAGCAAGTATGAACGCCCTTTTACGCGACACCCCTTCAGACAGCTTTCGTTCCGCATATTCAACAACCACAATCGGGTCATCAACCAGCACACCTACGGCAATAACCAGGCCAAACATCACCATCATATTGATGGTCATACCCAACATCTGCAAAACCAGAAAAGCCATCATGAACGAGATAGGGATAGACATACCGATCATAATCGCAGGTCGCACACCCAGCGTTGCTACAGTCATGATCAGCACAAGAGCAACGGCCGTAAGCACAGCCGCCTCCAGCGAGCGGAACAGGTTTTTTGTCCCGACCGATTGATCGAGCAGGAAGCTATACTCAACGCCAGCCGGCCAGTCGGCGGCAAACTCTTCGGTTACACGACGGACCTCGTCCGATACCTCGATGATGTTTGTGCCGATATTCTTGGTAATTGCCAACGTGATCGCAGGGGAGCCGTTCACATAAGCATATTCGGTTGCATCCTTGAACGTGCGGGTGATCGTTGCGACATCGCCGAACGTAACCACGGTGTCACCAATCCTCTTAAGTGGTAGACTGTAAATCTCGGCAGCCGAGGAAATCAGCCCCGGCACATCCACATTGAAAGAGCCTTGGCCGCTGTCCAGCGTTCCGCCCGCAACCATGATATTGTTCTTCGACAGTGCGTCGAACAATTGCGGCGCGGTGATGCCGTAGGCTTCGAGGTGCAACATATCCATTTGCACTTCCAGCACCTCGTCGCGATCGCCGGAAATTTCAACGTCTTGCACATCGGCAATGGTTTCCAGTTCATCCATCAAGGCGTTAACATGAAGCTTCAGTGTGCGTTCGGGGACATCTCCGTAAACGGCCACAGATAAAACGGGGCGATCTGCGATTGAGCTCTCGATGATTTTGGGCTCGTCGGCCCCGGCTGGCAATTCGTTTGTTACGCCGTCAAGTTCCGCGCGAATATCGACCAGAGCATCGTCTTTTTCTGTGTTAACACTAAATTCCAGAAAAACAGTGGTGTGACCAGCGGTCGAGGTCGAGGTGATAGCTTCCAAACCGTCCAAACCAATCAGGCGATCTTCAACAGGTTTGGCCAGCAGCCGCTCGGCATCTCTGGCAGAAATGCCTTTTTGGTCTACAGTAACAAAGAAAAACGGAATGTCGACGGCCGGAAAACTTTCTTTGGGCAACGCCATATACGACGCAGCACCAGCACCCAGCAGCAATACCATCACGGTCATTACTGCACGTGGCATGCGCAATACTCGTTCGATGAAATCAATCATAGCTACGCCCTATTCTACGTATCGGGCATCAACTTTTTGCCCTTCGGTGACATACTCTTGCCCAAGTATTATTACGTCGACAATCACCGGCAGGCCTGAAACCCAAATGCCTTCCCGTGTGTCGCCAAGGATTTGCAGCGGGTGGAATACCACTTCGCCGTTCTTAACCGCCTGAACGCCCAATACACCGTTGCTATCAAGCGTTAACGCAGATTGCGGAAGCAGATGAGCCGGGATATTTCCCATTTCTACGAGAGCTTCTGCGGTAAGCCCGTCCAGAATATTTCGGCCCGGGTTTGGAAATTCGATTTCAACTTCAAATGTTCGCGTTGCCGGATTGGAACTCACGGCAATAAAGCTAACTTCACCGCTCGCGGTTTGGCCGTTTATTGTTGTGATTTCTGCGGCCATTCCCAATTTGGCGAGGCTAATTCTTGCCTGTGGTATGGCGCCGACAAACACCATCGTGTCTAGCTGAATGATGGTAGCGCAAGAGTCCCCGAATTTCAACATTGAGCCGATTTCCGCAATCGGGCCCTGAATAACACCTGACAAGCCCGCAGTTATCACAGTTTTCTCAAGGGCATCTTTGGCATTTCGAAGGCCAACCTGTGCCGCAGAAAGCCCGGCTTCGGCGGCCTTTAAGTTCGCGGCGAAAGACTCTGCCGAATTTTCAGGCGTTAATCCTTTTGCCAGCAGTTCAAAGTTCGTGTCGAAATCCAGCTGTGCTTTTGCCAAACCGGCTTCAGCTTGCGCGACAGCAGCCGTAGCCTGATTGATACTCGCTTGGCGGGTTCCGCTGTGGAGTGTGCAAATCAAGTCACCCATTTCGACCGTTTGACCTTCTTCAACCGCGACAGTTTCAACAATGTCCGTGGTCTGGGCAACTACGTTCAATGACGTGCTTGCCTTTGTATGCCCTCGAAGTGTCACATCAAGGCTCATGGGTTGGATATTGAACCGTTCTATTCGAACAATCCGTAGCTCACCTTCGATCTGGGACGCCAAATCATTGCGCGCGGCAATCGAGATTGCCGGATCGTCAATACCTTCTTCGTGGTGAACAGCCAAAGCGATTCCGGTTTTCTCAACCGCATCTGTTATCGGGCCGCCATCTTCTTCAAGAAGTTCAACTACGGCTGTTTCCCCACCTGTAGGTCCGTTGCCGCCCTGGACAAATATCCCTGTGCTAAACCATATAGCAATAAGGAGAATCAGCACGAGTGCCACCCCGTAGGATTTTAGTGCCCGCATTATTTTTTGTGCCCGCATAAGTAGTCTCGTTCTTTGTTAAATTAGCCTTAGCCTTGAATATCCGGCATTCTACACGCCCTGATTATCACCACTTTTTTTCCGCTTTTGGGACAAGTGAAAATGATTGACAACCAACATCGTTGCTCTGTATGCAAACTTTGCAGTATGTGCAATGTTTAATTCGAAAGTTATGATGACAAATTTGCGAGAACGTCGAAGGTTAAGAACTACGGATACGATACACTGTACCGCCATCGATTTGATCTATAAGTACGGGTTGGATGATGTAACCACTGAAATGATAAGTAAAAACGCGGGTATTAGCCCAAGAACGTTCTTTAATTATTTCCCATACAAAGAAGCAGCTCTTCTTCCCCCGGAGTCGGAACTTTCACTAGAAGCCGTTGAAAAGTTTGTGAACGGAACAGCGCCTTTACTAGATGACTTGGTAGATCTGATAATACCTTTCGCCGAGCCCTATGGAAAAGACCCGATAATGCTGCGCAAGTTATTTGAAATTTCAGAAACGCACCCGAAACTTTTGGCGCTCAAGGTCAACGCGTTTCATGACTTCGACAAAAAGCTGGCAATGATATTAGCCCTGCGAACTAAAGACAGCGAGCAAAGGTCAGATATGATGGCGGCGTTGATTTCAACGGCAATGCGTGTCGCTATGGCCCGCTGGGTTGAAGGTGATTCAGGTAGGATAAGTGAATACATCCTGCAATCGTTTCAAGAATTGCGAACAGCTTTCAACGATTAATTGCAATTTTCCGATCTGGCAAAGACGCTTGTGATGGTGATCGGCTACCATAGCGTAATTATTCGAAATATGTATGTTTCAGATTCGGTGTTCACGGTGCTGTGTTGCTGTGACAGGTTACTTCAAGGTGTGATAGGCTTTCAGGAGTTCTGCGGTAGAGGCGTCAACACTCGTAGATTTTCTTAATTTTGCAACCAACGGAAGTATGCTGTTTACTAACTCCTTACCAAGTTCGACACCCCATTGATCGAAGCTGTTAATGTCCCATATCACACCTTCAACAAACACGCGATGTTCGTAAAGTGCAACTATTTTTCCTAGCGTATGTGGTGTTAACTGGCGATACATAAGGGTGGTGGATGGCCGGTTGCCCGGAAATTTCCGATGGGAAGATTTGGCAATCAACGACTCGCGTCCAAGCAAAAGTGCCTCGGATTGTGCGAGGCAATTCGCCACTAGAAGATCGTGATGGTGTTGGAGGTCTGGCTCAAACCCCTGTGCTGCGATCAGAAATTCGCAAGGAATGACAGCGGTGCCTTGATGGATAAGTTGATAGAATGCGTGCTGCCCGTTTGTGCCGGGCTCGCCCCAGATGATGGGGCCCGAAGCACGGGCCAGCGGTGCGCCGTTTTGGGATACGCTTTTGCCGTTACTCTCCATATCCAACTGTTGCAGATAGGCGGGTAATCGGCTGAGGCGTTGGTCGTATGGCAACACAGCACGGGTGGGGTAACCGCAGATGTTGTTGTGCCAGATGCCGACAAGGGCCAGAAGGACGGGCATGTTTTCGCTTAGCGGGGCCGTGCGGAAATGGGTGTCCATCTCGAACGCACCTTGAAGAAATTCATCGAAATTATCTGGGCCAATGGCCAACATCAGGCTTAGGCCTACCGGACCCCAGATGGAATAACGTCCGCCAACCCAATCCTCGAAGCCGAAGACCCGTGTTGGATTGATGCCAAATGCGGCAGTGGCTTCTGTCGCACTTGAAACGGCGGCAAGGTGGCAGGTGTGCTTATCCCCAAGCGCCTCTGTTAACCATTTTATAACAGTTTTTGCATTAGTCATAGTCTCGATGGTGGTGAAGGTTTTCGAGGCGATAATCACCAGCGTTCGTTGTGGGTCCAACGCCTTAAGCACATCATGCACATGCGCGCTGTCGATGTTCGAAATGAAGTGCGTGCGCGGGCCATCATGGAAAGGCGCCAAAGCCAGCGTAGTCATCACCGGGCCAAGGTCAGAGCCGCCGATGCCGATGCTGAGCACATCGGTAAAGGGGCGCTTATCAGCCGCACAAATGTCGCCCCGCCGGATGCTTTGGCAGAACTGCTGCATGCGGCTTAGCGTATCCCGGACGTCGGGCATCACATCCACGCCATCGACCAGAACCGAATTATCGGATTGGTTTCGCAAGGCGGTGTGCAGGACCGCACGGTCTTCGGTTGTGTTTATCTTGTCGCCACGGAACATGGCGTCGCGTTTGGCCTCCACTCCTGATGCGAGCTTCAGTAGAAGTGCCATTGCGGTAGTGTCGATCGACGTTTTGGAATAGTCCAGAAGCATGTCGCCTAGCGAGGTCGAAAACGTATCGAACCGGCTGGAATCATTCAATAAGTCACTGATGCGCGTATCGATGGTGCGCTTGCGGTGTGCCGTTAGATCAGCCCAAATATCCGTCATTGTGTACGACCTAGCTTGCTTGCTTCGCGGGCGAGGCTTTCGATCCCGGCCCAATCCCCCGTGCTAACCAAATTTGCAGGCGCTACCCAGCTTCCACCCGCGCAAATGACATTTGGCAGGCCAAGGTAATCCATTGCGTTTGCAAGGTTTACACCGCCGGTCGGGCAGAACTCGATCTGCGGAAGGGGCGCGCCGATGGCTTTTAGCGCGGGTGCCCCGCCGGAGGTTTCGGCTGGGAAGAATTTCAGCAGATCGTAGCCTCTTTCCAGCATGCGCATGGCTTCTGTTGCGGTGGCGGCGCCTGCTAACAGCGGCAAGCCTTCGTCCTCGCAGGCCTGAATCAAGCTGTCGGTGGCCCCGGGTGATACACCGAATTTCGCGCCCGCAGCTTTGGCCGCCTTGACGTCGGCAGGGGTGACCAGCGTGCCTGCGCCGACTATGCCGCCTGCGACTTTAGACATCGCGCGAATGGCGTCAAGCGCGGCGGGCGTTCGCAATGTGACCTCTAGCGCGGGCAACCCGCCTGCCACCAATGCCTCGGCCAGATCACGCGCGGTGCTGGCCTCGTGGACGACCAGAACGGGCACGACGGGGGCGAGGGCGCAAACCTCGCGGTTCATTTTGCAGGCATCTTGGGCGGTTATCATAATCTCACCATAAGGTTTTTTCGGCCCGTGCGGGCCATGTTTTGTCATATTCCGTGCCGCCAACTTCCCCGTCCGTCATAGATGCAAGGATTTCACCAGCCGTGGGCAGGCTGGGGGCGGGTTCGCCGTTCCAAAGGTCAGCACGCATCACGGCGCGGGCGCATTGAAAATAGATTTCGTCTATCGTGATCAGCAAAACAGTACGAGGGGCTTTGCCGGATTTGGCGAAACGCTGCAACAACTCCGGCGTGGCGAAAATCCGGCCTGTGCCGTTAACCCGCACGACAGTGTTGGATCCGGGCACAAGGAACATTAACGACAGGCGTGGGTCGCGGACGATGTTTCGCAGGGTGTCTAATCGGTCATTCCCGCGCCAGTCGGGAAGCGAAAGGGTTTTGTCATCCTCGATAAAAACCACTTGGCCGTTGTCACCGCGCGGCGTGCAATCCAAGCCTTCGGGGCCAACGGTGGCCAGCGCGACAAACGGGGACGCTTTGATATACGCGCCATATTCGGCAGTCAAATGATCAGCGACTTTGACCTGCGAGGCAGGCTTGGGTGTGCCGTAAAGGGCTTCGAGTTGCTCAATCGTTTCGATCATAAAACGGATGCTCCGGTTTCTGCGGGGCCGACGTTGCGGCGGAAGACCTCGAACATTTCGCGGCCTGTACCAAAGCTGTTGGCGGATAGATCAGCGGTGGCTTTCGGGCGATCTAGGGCACCTTCGGTTAGCACGTCCAGCGTACCGCTGACAGCGTCCACTTTAATGATGTCACCGTCTTCCAGGCACGCAAGCGGCCCACCTGACAGGGCCTCGGGCGAGACATGGATGGCCGACGGGACTTTGCCGGATGCGCCGGACATACGACCGTCGGTTACCAGCGCCACCTTTTGGCCACGCTCCTGCATGATCGTCAGTAGGGGGGTAAGCGAATGCAGTTCCGGCATGCCATTGGCTTGGGGGCCTTGGAAACGAACGACGACAACGACGTCTTCGGTCATCTCGCCCGCTTTAAAAGCGGCTTTGACGGCCTGTTGATCGTGGAAAATACGGGCAGGGGCGGTGATGATGTGTTTGTCTTTGGCGACGGCTGATACCTTCATCACGCCGCTGCCAAGGTTGCCCTCCAGGTGCGATAATCCGCCGCTTGGCTGGAACGGATCGGCGACGGTTTTCAGAATCTTGTCGTTAAGGGATTTGGTCGTTCCGGCTTCCCAGCTCAACGACCCATCGCGCAATTTGGGTTCTTGCGTATACTGCGCCAGCCCCGTTCCAACCACGGTTTTCGTATCCGGATGAAGGTGGCCAGAGGCCAGCAATTCGCCAATCATATACCCCGTGCCTCCCGCTGCGTGGAAGTGGTTCACATCCGCAAGACCGTTAGGATAAACGCGGGCGATCAGCGGGGTGACCGCAGAAATTTCCGAGAAATCCTGCCAGTCCAACACGATACCAGCGGCGCGGGCCATGGCGAGCAGGTGGATCAGAAGGTTGGTGGAACCGCCTGTGGCCATCAACCCAACGATGCCATTCACAAAGGCCTTTTCATCGAGGATGTCACACACTGGGGTGTACTCGTTGCCAAGTGCCGTGATGGCGAGCGAGCGTTTCGCGCCCTCGATAGTCAGCGCATCCCGAAGCGGCGTGTTGGGGTTAACAAAACTGGCGCCGGGCAGGTGTAGCCCCATGAACTCCATCAACATCTGGTTGGTATTGGCTGTGCCATAGAAGGTGCAAGTGCCGGGGCCGTGGTAGCTGGCCATTTCTGCCTCCAGCAATTCCTCGCGGCCGATTTTGCCTTCAGCGAATTTCTTGCGAACGGCCACCTTGTCGTCGTTGGACATGCCGGTGGTCATCGGGCCCGCAGGCAGGAATACCGCTGGCAGGTGACCGAAAGTGGCGGCGGCAATCACCAATCCGGGGATGATTTTATCGCAAACGCCGAGGTAAACGGTAGAATCGAAAACATTATGGCTAAGCGCGACCCCCGCCGACATGGCGATAATATCGCGCGAGAACAAGGACAGTTCCATGCCCGCCTGACCTTGGGTTACCCCGTCGCACATGGCAGGCACGCCGCCTGCGAATTGCGCTGTGCCACCGACATCGTTTGCCGCTTGGCGGATCAGGTCCGGGTAACGTTCAAACGGCTGATGGGCCGAAAGCATATCGTTATAGGCCGAGATAATGCCGATGTTACCCGCCGAAGTTTTCGCCAGCGTTTCTTTATCCCCGTCAGGACTGGCCGCGAAGGCATGGGCAAGGTTGCCACATGTCAGATGCGCACGACGCGGGCCTTCGTCACGGGCGGCTTTCATACGATCCATATAGGCCGATCGGGGGGCCTCGCTCCGTTCGGCGATTGCGGCAGTTACGCGCGTTATCGTGTCATTAAGCATGGTCATACCTCTATTGGTCGCCAGCGACGGCCATCGCGGTGCATTAGGGCTAGTGATCCATCTGGACCGGAACTGCCTTGATCGTAGGGTTCGGGGCTTTCGCCTTCCCAGTCAGCTATGACGGGGTCGGTCCATGCCCAGGCGGATTCGACTTCGTCGCCGCGCATGAACAGGGTCTGGTCGCCGCGAATGACATCCATCATCAGGCGCTCGTACGCGTCAGCAACGTGTTCGCCGTTGTCGCCCAAAGCCTCGGCAAAGCTCATGTCCAGGGGCACCTCGGTCAAACGGAATCCGCCTTGGCCGGGCTCCTTGATAACCATGTGCATGGTGATGCCTTCGTCGGGTTGCAACCGTATTACAAGGGAATTGCTGTCGTGGCGGCGTTCGGCTTGTGGAAAGATCGAATGCGGCGGGTCTTTGAAGATCACCGCGATTTCGGACATTCGGGCGCGTAGTTTCTTGCCGGTGCGGAGGTAAAACGGCACACCCGCCCAGCGCCAGTTGGATATATGGGCCTTGAGGGCCACGAAACATTCGGTGGTGCTGTCGGGATTTTCGGCGTGGTCTTTATAACTGCCGTCATGGGTATTGGCGCGGTATTGGCCACGGATGATGTCATCCGGTTTGACCGGATCAAGCGAGCGGATAACCTTTAGCTTTTCATCCCGCACATCGTCGGCATTAAATTTTGCGGGGGGTTCCATCGCGGTCAGACACAGCAATTGCATCAGGTGGTTTTGCACCATGTCGCGCATCGCCCCCGAGGTGTCATAATACCCGCCGCGCCCCTCAACCCCGATACTTTCAGATACGCTGATCTGGACGTGATCCACATGCTGCGCGTTCCAGACGGGCTCCAGCAGGGCGTTGGCGAACCGCAGGGCCATAAGATTCTGCACGGTCTCTTTGCCCAGATAATGATCGATTCGATAGATCTGATGCTCGTTGAAACAAGTGCCAAGTTGGACATTCAATTCTTGTGCAGAGGCCAGATCGTGTCCGAACGGCTTCTCGACAACGATGCGGCTGTCGGGTGTCGCGATGCCAAGTCTGGACAGACGGCTGGCGATTGGGCCAAACAAGGATGGGCTGACGGACAGGTAGAACGCACGTACCGGATTGGGGGTGTCATTGATTAACGCCGCAAGATCGCCCCAACCGTCGTCGCCCATAGCATCGATTGGCAGGTAGTGCAGCGTTTCAAGGAAGGCAGCCAGCGTTTCCTCGTCTTGTTCGTGTAGCGGAACATATTTGGTGTAAGACTTCTTAAACTCGGATTGGAATTCCGCGCGACTCCACTTGCTGCGGGCCGCGCCGATGATACGTGCATTTGGCGGCAATTGCCCCGCCATCAAACGGTGATACAGGCTGGGCAAAATTTTACGCTGGGCAAGGTCGCCGGATGCGCCAAAGATGATCAGGTCGAACGGTTCGACAGGGATGATACGGGCGGTCATTTAAAAAACCCCGCTGTTACGCAGGAATTTAAGAGAGGCGCAGGTGGCGCGGCGGAATTTCTTGAGAATAGATAGTATCACGAAAGACACCCTTCGTCGTTTGGTCCAAATAGCAGAGCTATCCCTTGGGCCAAAGGGACGTTCTGTGCATGTTGAACCATATTTTGAGGGGATTGCAAAGGGGGAGTTGCAGAAGATCATGGAAATGTCATGAAGCGGACCGCGCCATCGGCTTGGTTGTTGTTCTGTGATGCGGCCCTGCGGGGTGTGCAGGGCCGCTGGTATTTACATACAGGCTTTGAACAGCTCTGTGGTGTTTTCCAGTGTCATTTCCACAGGGTTGCCACCGACAGACGGGTCGGCCATGGCCATTACCGACAGCTCGTCGATGCGGCTGGCCTCCACGCCCATTTCGGTCAGGTTCTTGGGGATCGACAGGCTGTCGTTCAGCTCGACAACATAGGCGCGGAACCCGTCGAAACCACCTTTGATGCCCAGATAGCCGTTCAGCACCTCGATCCGGCCCTCGATGTAGGGTCGGTTGAAATCCAGCACTGGCGGAATCACGACAGCATTGGTTGTGCCGTGGTGGGTGCCGTAAACTGCGCCAATCGGGTGGGACAGGGCGTGGACTGCGCCTAGGCCTTTTTGGAAGGCTGTTGCGCCCATCATCGCCGCACTCATCATATGTGCGCGGGCCTCCAGATCACCAGCGTCGGCATAGGCGCGCGGCAGGTATTCCTTGACCAGACGCAGACCCTCAACCGCGATGCCTTGGGACATCGGGTGATAATGCGGCGAGGAATATGCCTCAAGGCAGTGTGCAAACGCATCCATGCCCGTACCTGCGGTGATGAATTTTGGCATGCCAACCGTCAATTCAGGGTCGCAAATCACGATGCTTGGCAGAACTTTAGGGTGGAAGATGATCTTTTTGACATGGGTGACAGAATTGGTGATGACGCTGGCGCGGCCAACCTCGGAACCTGTGCCAGCCGTTGTCGGTACCGCGATGATCGGGGCGATTGCGTCGGCATCGGCGCGGGTCCACCAATCGCCAACGTCCTCGTAATCCCAAAGAGGGCGGGTCTGGCCAGCCATAAAGGCAACCATTTTGCCAAGATCAAGGCCCGAGCCACCGCCAAAGGCAATGACACCATCATGGCCGCCAGCTTTATACATGGCAACGCCAGCTTCGAGGTTCTTCTCGTTCGGGTTTGGATCAACATCGCTGAACATGGCGCGGCCAAGGCCTGCGGCGTCCATAATATCCAGCGTAGTTTGCGTGATCGGCAGGTTTGCGAGGCCCTTGTCCGTTACCAGCAGCGGGTTTTTCATACCCGTAGCGGCACAGGCGTCGGCCAATTCCTTGATACGGCCGTTGCCGAATTTTATTGCGGTTGGATAAGACCAGTTTCCAATCAGGTTCATGATGTGACTTTCTTCAAGTGGTACGATTTTGGTCGTGTGAGGTTTTGGAAGCCGAGAACGGACAGCGCTCCGCCACGGCCGGTGTTTTTACAACCCGTCCAGCAAAGTCCGGGGTCAAGGTAATCGGCGCGGTTCATGAATACGGTTCCGGTTTCCAGCTCGCGGCCGATACGCGCGGCGCGTTCAGGGTCGGCTGTCCACAACGAACAGGTCAGGCCGAATTCGCTGTCGTTCATCAAGGCGATGGCCTCTTCGTCCGAGGATACCTTCATTATGCCAACCACTGGCCCGAAACTTTCGTCGCGCATAACGCGCATATCGTGGGTCACGTTGGTCAGGATTTGCGGCATCAGATAGGTGCCGCCGTCGTCC
>Ga0209121_10000488_pt1 | contig 41859 bp, 39 predicted proteins | sample Cruoilmetagenom3_FD_187292 | JGI IMG/M metagenome (GOLD analysis project Ga0209121, IMG submission 187292) | Oil polluted marine microbial communities from Coal Oil Point, Santa Barbara, California, USA - Sample 3 (SPAdes) (version 2) | ecosystem: Environmental > Aquatic > Marine > Oil seeps ... | reverse complement strand
CCGCGCTGAAACCGGTGATCGACGGCTTGCGGCCCAGGACTGGTGCGGCAAACGCCCTGGCGCAGGCCGATGCGCTGATTGCCACCGCGGCCAAACAGGCCCTGGCGCGGGATTATGGCGGGGCGCTGGCCAATATCGTCGAGGCCGAAAAACGCGCGGCTGAAGCCAGGGCCACCGCTGATGCCGCCGACGCGCTTGGGGCGCTGAAGGACGACACCGCTCTGGGCAAGATCGCCACCGATTTTGCCGCGGCCTTCAAGGTCTTTACCGATATGCGTGCCAATGTGGCGGGCCGGGATGGCACCGGCGCGTTCGCCGCCGAGATTGCCAAGGCAGACACGCCCGCCGCCGCCGCACAGGCCGCAAGTACCAAGGCCCCGCCGGATTTTGCCGATGCCCGGACCCAGCTTGATGCCGCGATTGCGATCCTGGAAGCCACCTTGCCGAAGATAATGGCATTTGGACCATGGCAGACCCATCATGCCGCCGCCAAGGCCCTGGTCGATACTACGCTTCCGGGGGTCAACACCGACAATTGCATTCTGGCCCAGATCACCGAGGCCAAGGCGCTGGTCACCGCCGCAGAGGGTCTGGCGGCGGCCCCCGGTCTGGACATTGCCGGGGCCGAGGCCAAGCTGACGCAGGTGCGGGCCATCACCGATGCCGCCGCCGCCGATGCGGCAACTTACACCAAGGTCGCGTCAGATGTTGTTGATATTAAATCCCAAAAGACACTGCTTGCCTTGCCGGTCAATTCTGCTGTTGCGGCCCTGATGCCCAAGCGGGTTGCCAGAATTGACAAGTATCTGACTGATATTCCGGCGGATATCACCGCCAAGAAAATGAAAGATGCCGCCACCAAGGCCGCCGCAGGCGCAGCCCTGAAAGCTGCCACCGCCTGGGATGTTGTTACCGGCATCGAGGCGCTGCGCCGCAAAACCGCCTGGTATGATGTCAATCTGGCCGCAGTTGCCGGCAAAGCGCCCTGTGCGACGCTTATCGCCTCGGCTGCCACCAAACTTGTCGTTTACACCAACGATCTGGCGGTTCCCAATTTTGATGCTGCACAAGAAAGTATCAGGCCGGCGAATTGGGATCTGATGGCAGCCAAGACCGTACTTGCAGCGTCGGTTGCATTTGAACCCAAGCGCGCCGCCGCCGCCGCCGAGATTGCCAAGGTCAATGCCGTGCGCAATGCCAGCGTGGAAACGGAAATTGCCGCACTTGAGGCCCGTTATACTGCGGCACTGGCGCTTGGCCCGGCCGGGAATTACCACCGTGCGACAATCGAGGTGGACGAGATCACCGCCGCCTGTCCGGATCTGGTGACCAAGGCCACGGACTTTCAGCCCTACGAGGATGCCCGGGTAATCGCCCGGGAGAAACTGGACAAGGTGCTGGCGCACGCGCAGGCCGGTTCTATCCAGCCAATGCTGTTGCGGTTGACCGCCAAATATACCGCCGCCGAAAAGCTGGCGGCGCAAAGCGATTTCGTCGCGGCCAAAACCATGATGTCCGAGATCGCCAGCGACGCGGATACCGCACTGGAAAGTGCCGAAAATTGCGCCGCCTTCGAGATGGTGACAGACGCATTGGATGCTGCGGCCGGAACCGGGATCCTGCCTTCGGCAGTGATCCTGGCGACGCAGAAAGTGCTGGACCAGCTGAAGGCGCGCCCGGAAGCCGCCGCCGCGACGGCGGATCTGGACATGGCCGCCACCCAGCTTGCAACAGCCGGGGCCGGCGGTGGCGGGGCCAAGGCCGCGCTTCAGGCGGCAATTGCCGCCTGCGAGAAAGCCGATGAAACCATGAGTCAGTATCGCATGCTGGAACAATCGGTCGTGCGGGCAAAAGACCGGGTTACCAAGCTGAAGGCGCATGCGCAGGTCACGTATGTCGCGTCAGAACTGGCCCCGGTGGAAAAGGCGGTGAATGGGGCGCTGGCCAGTGCCGTCGCCAGCGGCAACCACATGGCCGAGGCCGCCACGCTGGACGGTCATTTCACCCGGTTGCAGGAGCTTGAGGCGCTGGCTGACGATTATGCCAAATACCTTGCCCTGCGCGCCGAACCCGGTGTCGAGCCGCAGGTGGAGGTGTTGGAAAAGCACGACCACCGTTACGCGATCAAGGCCTCGCTGGACACGATGCGCAGCAAGCTGTCGCAGGCGGCGGACAAGGTGGCCGAGCATTTGGTAGAAGAGGCGCTGAAACTGCTGGAAGAGGTTCGCACGCTTGGGGCCAATGCCCTGATCATGGCCAACATGCGCGACAATGTTGCGCCCTCGCCGGATGATATCAAGGCCATCCTGGCCCGTCCCGGCGGTGATGGTGAACTGGATGCGATGATCGACAAGCTGGAACCGGACGCACAGCGCAAGGTGTTGCAGGTCGCGTTTGAGGCCCGCTTTGGCTGCAAGTTGCAGGATTTCCTGGAAGTTCCGCCGGGCAGCGCTCCGGGGACATTGCCGGTGGCGATAAATCCAAACGAAGCCAGCCCGAACATCAGGCGCTTTTACGAATTGATGTCGGACCTTCCGGCCAGTGATACGCTTGGCAACGACAGCATGCTTCTTTTCAGTGACAAAAAGGCGGGCGGTTCAAGATATAACGGCGGAGACAAAGAAGTATTCATGAACGAAGGCCAGGATGAATTCAGCGGGGCCTATGGCTTTGGCCGCGATTTCGAAGTCGGTGGCGAGGACGAGGATTGCAAGCCCACCGACATGGAGCCGGTCACCCGCTTTAGCTGGAATACCCTGCACGAGGTCGGCCATGCGGTTGATGACAAACACGGCTATATGGATAAAAACGGATCATCGGCCAGCCATGGCGGCTGGACGGTTCATGGCAAGGACTACGGCCCCGTGGCACAGGTATTTGCCAAAAAGTATGAATACGACCAAACCTATGTCGAGCAGGTGATGCTGCACAATCCGTCACCGGCCGTTCCGGAAATTCCGGCGGGTGAAGCCTGTACGCCCGAAGAATGGGAAAGGGCGTATTGCGGTGGAAAACCACGTGAAACTTTCCCATGCCAAGTCGAGGCCCTGGAACAGCAACTCTCAGGCGGCGCAGATTGCGATCAAAGGCAGGGTCTATCAGGAAAGTTATCCCAATACCTGGATCAGCTATGTGCTGGATGCCCGCAAGAAGGGCATGACCGGCTATCAGTTCCGCGCGCCGGGCGAATGGTTCTCGGAACTTTATGCCGCGTATCATATTGGCAAGATGAAACCCTCGCACCCGGCTGTCAGTTGGCTGGAAAAGCTGTAACCGCGGTTTGATTTTTTTTAGGGAAAGGCACGGATTATGTCACTATTTCTACCTGTTAACCTCATCTGTCCCGGTTGTGGGGAATTGATCATCATGGATGCCGTCGGGTCGGTCAACGCCGATCGCCGTCCGGATTTCCGCGATGCGATTCTGAGTGACGACTTTCAGGATATGACCTGCAACGCATGCGAAAAGAGCTTTCGGCTGCAACCGAATTTCAACTATCTTGATGCCGGGCGCGGTCAGTGGATTGCCGGGATGCCCGCGGCGCAGATGCCCGATTATCTTGAGGTCGAAGACGAGGTCGGCACGCTTTTTGAGCAAAGCTATGGTGCCAAAGCCCCCGCCGCGGCGCGGGTTGTTGGCGATGATCTGGATGTGCGGCTGACCTTCGGCTGGCCGGCAATCCGCGAAAAGCTGTTGGCGCGTGAACATGATCTGGATGATGTCGTGCTGGAAATGCTCAAGCTGGATTTGCTGCGCCGCATGCCATCGGCTCCGCTGGCACCGGGCAAGGAATTGCGGCTGATTGATGTCGGCGATGACAGGCTGAATTTCGTCTGGATCGATACAGTGAGCGAAGATGGCGATGACGAAGTGATTGTCGACAGACAGCTTTATGACGATATTGCCAATGCCCCCGAGGCCTGGGCCCCAATCCGCGCGCAGCTTACCAATGGGGCATTTGTCGATATGCAAAAGCTCTATATGGGCGAGGGGCGCGCGGCCTGAGGCCGAAAATCCGCCGGGAGGCATACTGCTCAACCGGTTGCGGGTAGTCGGGCAGGAAATTTGCGTCATGCGTCGCGGGTATTGCCGCAATGCGTGGACAATCGCGCAAGACTTCTTAGTAAATGGCGGGTATGAAGCCCCAATTCGTGACCCAAATCAGGATTTACCCCATGTCGCGCGATCTGAAGTTACCGCAGCAACGCCATCCGGAAAAGGCGCATCGCCCGGATAACGCCCAGCCCAGGAAACCCAGCTGGATCCGGGTCAGGGCACCGGGTGGCAAGGGTTATGCCGATACGCACAAGATCATGCGCGAACACGGGCTGGTCACGGTCTGCGAAGAGGCGGGCTGTCCCAACGTCGGCGAATGCTGGAATCAGGGCCATGCGACGATGATGATCATGGGCGAGGTCTGCACCCGCGCCTGTTCCTTCTGCAACATCGCCACCGGTAAGCCACCCGAGGATCTGGATGCGTTTGAACCGGGCCGGGTGGCGGATGCGGTGCAGAAACTGGGGCTGAAACATGTGGTTGTCACCTCCGTGGACCGGGATGATATCGCCGATGGCGGGGCCGAACATTTCGCCCGGACCATCCGCGCCATTCGCCACCGAAGCCCGGACACCACCATCGAAATCCTGACGCCGGATTTCATCAAATGCGCCCCCGAAGTGCTGGAACAGGTGGTCGAGGCACGCCCGGATGTGTTCAACCACAACCTTGAAACCGTGCCGGGGCTTTACCCCGAAGTGCGCCCCGGCGCGCGCTATTTCCATTCCTTGCGGCTGTTGCAGCGGGTCAAGGAACTGGACCCGTCGATGTTCACCAAATCGGGCATCATGGTGGGACTGGGCGAAGACGAACAGGCGGTGCGCCAGGTGATGGACGACATGCGCGCGGCTGACATTGATTTTCTGACCATCGGCCAGTACCTGCAACCGACCCCGAAACATCATCGTGTTGACCGGTTTGTCACCCCGGATGAATTCAAGGCCTACGAAAAGGCCGCTTATGGCAAAGGCTTTTCGATGGTCTCGGCCACGCCACTGACCCGGTCATCCTATCACGCGGGCGACGATTTCGCCCGTCTCAGGCTGGCGCGCCGGGCCAAACTCGCCGCCAGATGATGGCAGGCTAGCCCAACAGGGCTTGATGAGCAGCCCTATTCAAGCGGCGCAAGCGCCTTGAGATAGGCGGCAATCGCGGCCCGGTCCCGGGGCGGCAATTGCCCGGTATTCAGCACAACGCTGGCCATATGCCCGCCCGCTGCGTCAAAGTCCGGCGTAAAGCCGGTTTCCAGATAATAGGCGATGTCCTTTTCGCTCCACCTCAGCTTGGCGGGGGTCAGGTTGGGCACCTTGCCCTTGCCGTTCGGGCTTGGGGCACCGGCCATCCAGCGGCTGCGGTCCAGCCCGCCAATCGCATCGCGCGGCGTGTGGCATTCGCTGCAATGGCCCAGACCTTCGACCAGATAGCGCCCGCGCGTCAACTGTTCGTTCAGATCCCCGCCAAGCACCCAGGGCTTGCCGGCAAACAGCCGTTTCCAAAGGCCAAGCCCACGGCGGATACTGAACGGAAAACCGATCTCATGCGGCTGGCTGGGCACGTCCGAAGCGGGCAGGGTGGCGAGAAAGCTGTGCAGATCGGCAATATCGCCAAGGCTGGCATGGGCATAAGACGTGTAGGGAAACGCCGGGTAGTAATGCGCGCCCGTGGGGGAGGTGCCGTAGCGCATGGCGCTGGCCAGATCGCGCGGCGACCACGACCCGATCCCATGGATCGGATCGGGCGAGATGTTGGGGGCGAGAAACGTACCAAACGGGCTGGGAAATTTCTGACCGCCCGACAGGACCAGCCGCGCCGCGCCGCTGGCATCGGGGGCGGCGTGGCATGACGCACAGCCACCGGCATGGAACACCAGTTCACCGCGCGTCGCATCGCCCGTCACTGCGGCCATTGCCTGTTCCGGCACGGTCTCAGGCCGGGTCAGCCCCCAGAACAGGGCCAACCCGACAAGGGCCAGAGCGGTTACCCAAAGTAGACGGTGCATTCAGGTCTCCGGTGTATCAGAGTGTATTGCCTTTGATCGGACTCAAGCGTTCACTTGGGCAGGTGAATTCAATTGAACGCAACACGCACTAGTCGTCTTCAGCGCGATACGCCTTGTGGCACCCGCCACAGGCCTTGCCAACCGGGCCGATGGCCCCTTGCAGGCTGGCCAGATCGGTGCCGGCGGCTTTGGCAAGGGATTGTGCCGCGTCGCTCAGGGCCTGCGCTTTGGCCCCGACCTCTTCCGGCTTGTCCTGCCACAGCTTGGGCAGGGCGGCGGTGTTCTTGATGGATTCATTGTCAGTTCCCGGCAGCCAGGTCCCCGGCATATAGACCGATGTCAGCGCAGCCAGGTTGGCCGCCGCGAGACCGGCGGCTCCGGAATTATATTCCGCATCCCCCTTGGCCATGGCACCCAGTATCCCGAGGTTGTAGGCATAAAGCGTCATTTTCGACTGGCGGGCCTTGACGGCGCGGTCTTGCGGACTTGCCGAATGACCCCCGGCAAGGGCCAAAGTGGCAACAACGCCCATGGCGGTACTGAGTACAAGGGTCTTCTTCAAAACGGACATAACTGGCTCCTGGTTACATGTGCAGGCAAAGTGTACCTTTCAGATCGGGAAAGGCCACTCACGATAAATTGACCTGCTGGGGCAGGGGCTTGTCGCCGGATCAGGCCGAGTTACCGCCGCATCTTCTGCGCCGTTGTCCAGTCCGGCCACCAGCCCATGCGTTCAAGCCCGAAGAGCGCCAGACAGGCGACGACGATCGCCAGCACTATCCAGAATTGTCTTTCGGAAGGAGGATTGCGTGCCCAGCGTGACATGCGCAGGAACCAGCGCATTTCAGGTGAACCGGACTTTGCCGATATAGGGCAGGTTGCGGTTGCGCTGGGCAAAGTCGATGCCATAGCCGACGACAAATTCATCCGGTATTTCGAACCCCACCCAATCGGCGTTGAAATCCACCTCGCGCCGGCTTTGCTTGTTCAGCAGGGCAATGGTTTTCATGCGCGCCGGTTTGCGTGAATGCAGCAGCTTGCTGACATGTTTCATCGTGTGACCGGTATCGACAATATCCTCGACCACCAGCACATCGCGCCCCTCGATGGCCCCGCGCAGATCCTTGAGGATGCGCACCTCGCGGCTGCTTTGCATCGTGTCGCCGTAGGACGAGGCCTCAAGAAAATCCACCTCGATCGGCAGGTCCAGTTCGCGCACCAGATCGGCGATGAACACGAATGAGCCGCGCAGCAGGCCGACCACCACCAGCTTGTTGGTGCCGTTGTATTCATCCGCGATGTCGCGGGACAATTCCTCGATCCGGGCAGCAATCGTCTTGGCCGAGATCATTTCGTCGATGACATATGGACGCTGTGGCATGGTCCCCCCTTGATCTTTGTTCCTATCCATACGACATGACCCGCCATTGCATCAACAAAGAACCAAGCCGTCTTTATGCCAACCCACTCGGAAACCCGCCATTTGCCCCATTCGGCGCAACAGATGTACGATCTGGTTGCCGATGTGGCGCGCTATCCTGAGTTTCTGCCCTGGTGCGCCGCTGCGCGTGTGCGCGGTGTGACCCCGGATGGCGACGCGCAGGTGATGGAGGCTGATCTGGTGATCAGCTTCAAGGTGTTTCGCGAACGCTTTGGCAGCCGCGTGACCCTATGGCCCGAGGCGCGCAAGATCGACACCGAATATCTGGATGGCCCGTTCAAATACATGAAATCGACCTGGGCGTTCACGCAAACCGACGATGGCGGTTGTGACGTGCATTTCTTTGTCGATTTCGAGTTCAGGAACGCCATTCTGCAAAAGATCATCGGGCTGGTGTTCAACGAGGCGATGATGCGCATCGTGCGCGCCTTTGAGGCGCGCGCCGTGGCGCTTTACGGCTGAGCCCGGCGGGGCGAACCAGCCTATTGAAAGGTAATGACTGAACGCATGCCTTGCCCGGATTTCATCGCGGCGAAGCCCTTGTTGACGTCTTCAAGGGCGATACGGTCGGAAATCCATTCGTCAAGGTGCAGCCGCCCTTGCAAATACAGTTCGATCAGGCGGGGCATGTCCTGGCGAAAGCTGCCACCGCCCATCATCGACCCTTGCAGGCGGCGTTCGAACAACAGGTCAAAGCCGTGGATTTCGACATTTATCCCGTAAGGCACCATGCCGACAATGGTCGCCATTCCGCCCTTTTTGGTCATCTGGAACGCCTGTTCCGCGGTGGTTTTCAGGCCCAGACATTCCACCGCGTGATCAACCCCGCCACCGGTCATCTGGCGTAGTTGTTTCACCGGATCGCCATCACAGGGGTTGATCACGTCACTTGCCCCCAGTTTCAGCGCCAGTTGCAGCTTGTCAGGGTTGGTATCAATGGCAATGACCCTGCCGGCCCCGGCAATATAGGCCCCGTTCACCGCCGCCATGCCGACGCCGCCGCAGCCGATAACCGCCACGGTTTCGCCCGGCCTGACCCCGGCGGACTTTGTCACCGCGCCAAACCCGGTCAGCACACCGCAACCGATCAGCGCGGCGCGGTCCAGCGGCATGTCGTTGGAAATCTTCGCCAGGGCATTTTCATGCACCAGCATCTGTTCGGCAAAGGCCGACAGGTTCAGAAAGTTGTTAAGCGGGTCGGGCTTTTGCCATTCCAGCACTCGTGGTGTGCCGGGGGCCGGCTTGACCTCGGGGTTGGCACAGATCGCCGGCTTGCCGGACAGGCAGGATTCGCAGGTGCCGCAAAACACCGACAGGCAGGTGATGACATGATCGCCGGGCTTTACATAGGTGACCTCGGGACCGACCGCCTCGACGATGCCGGCGGCTTCGTGACCGGGAACCAGGGGTAGGGGGTGGGGAAACAGGCCCTCGATGAAATGCAGGTCGGAATGGCACAGCCCGGCATGGGCGGTCTTGACCAGAACCTCGCGGCCGGCTGGTTTTCGGATCGAAATTTCTTCGATCACCAGGTCTGTGTTCGGCTCGTAAAGGACCGCAGCTTTCATTGGTTTCTCTCCCGATTTTCACCCATCGTCTGAGCCTTCGGCATCAAACCCGGTTCGCCCGAGGATACACCATTTGTTGTCTCCCGATAGGCCATAAAGGTCGCAGGGCGGACATGCAAAGCACGAAAACCGGCTGTCTTGTGGCCTTTGCCCGGCGATCAGGCGCGGCGTGACAGCGATTGCTCCAGCAAGATCAACGCATGATCGCGGGCGGATTTGCGCACCTTGTCACGCCCAAGGGGGCCGAATTCGATGGTTTCGGTTTGCGGCGGCTGGCCATGTGCCGCCAGCCCAAAGCACACCCGCCCCTCGGGCTTGAAATCAGAACCGCCCGGCCCGGCAATGCCGGTGATGGACACGGCCACCCCGGCCTGAGAGTGGATTAGCGCGCCCTGTGCCATCTCAAGCGCCACCTGTTCGGACACGGCACCATGGGTCTCAAGCGTGGCGGCGCGCACGCCAAGCATGTCCTGCTTGGCGGCGTTGGAATAGGTGACAAACCCACGATCAAGCACCGCCGAAGACCCGGCGATATCGGTGATCGCCGCCGCTACCATGCCGCCGGTGCAGCTTTCGGCGGTGGCAAATGTGACACCTGCCTTTATGGCCTTGAGGACCAGCCCGGCGGGGGTCAAAGCCCCAGAACCCCGTGCCACAGCCCGGCCAGGACCATCACGCCAATGCCGGCAAATACGCCGGCAATCACATCGTCCAGCATAACGCCCATCGCATCGCCACGCCTGTCGGCCATGCCGATGGGGCCGGGTTTGGTGATGTCGAACAGGCGGAACAGCACGAACGCCGCAACCCAACCCGGCCACAGAACGGTGATGTCCAGACCGCGGCTCCAGGCCACGTAACTGAGCGGTAACAGGGCGATCCACTGGCCGGCCACTTCGTCGATGACAATTTCTGAAGGGTCGTGATCGTCGCTGCCGGCGGTCATCACGCCGGTGGCCCAAAGCCCCATGAGAAAGGCGGCGACAACGCCAATCGCCAGCAGTGGAAAGCCTGCGAGCGCATGCAGCCCCCAGGCCATCGGCAGCGCCACCAGCGACCCCCAAGTGCCCGGAGCCGGGCGCAGGTATCCGACCCCCATCACCGTGGCGATCATGTTTGCCAGCCGGTTCATGGCCGCACCAAAGTTGCGCTGGCCATGGCCGCGATCCCTTCGCCGCGCCCGGTAAACCCGAGCTTTTCCGATGTGGTTGCCTTGATGGATACCCGTGACATGTCCAGTCCCATGATCTGTGCCATGACCTTGCGCATGGCCTCGGCATGCGGGCCGATCTTCGGCATTTCACAGATCAGGGTACAGTCCACGTTGGAAATATCAAAGCCCATTTCGCGCGCCAATCCGGCGGCATGGGACAGGAAAATCCGGCTGTCAGCACCTTTCCAGCGGGGATCGCTGGGCGGGAAATGCTGGCCGATATCGCCGCATGCCAGCGCGCCGTAAAGCGCGTCGGTGACCGCGTGCATCCCCACATCGGCGTCTGAATGGCCCCGCAGGCCGCGGTCAAACGCCAGCCTGACCCCGCATAGCGTCACGTGGTCGCCGGGACCAAAGCGGTGTACGTCAAACCCGTTGCCTGACCTGATATCCATCCTGTTCCCCAATATCCGTTCCGCGCGGGCAAAATCGCCCGGCAGGGTGACCTTCAGATTATCTTCGTCGCCGGGCACGATCCGCACATCCATTCCGGCGGCGCGGGCGACTTCGACATCATCCGCTGCCGTGCCCTCAAAGCGATCATAGGCCTTTACCAGCAAGCGATAGTCAAACCCCTGCGGCGTCTGCGCCCGGTAAAGCCCGGCGCGATCCTGCGTGCCGGTGACGTGGCCATCTGCGCCGGTCCACAGCGCATCTGTGACCATCAGGGCCGGGGCCGCAGCGGTGCAATGGTCAAGCGCATTGATCACGTGACTGATTAGCCCGCAGCCGACACAGGGGCGGGCAGCATCGTGGATCAAGATCTTTTTAGTATCGGTATTTTCCAGCATAGTCAGGCCATTACGAACCGAAGCTGATCTGGTTTCGCCGCCAGGTGCTACCTTGTGGCCGGCCGCCTCGATCCGGGTGCGATGGTGCATGTCCTGGCTGTTCAGGACCACCACGATCACGTCTATTTCCGGTGTGCGGACAAAGGCGTCAATCGTGTGCCAGATGAGCGCCCGCCCGGCAATGTGTTGCCATTGTTTGGGCACATCCCCTCCGGCGCGCTGCCCGCGTCCGGCGGCGACAATGATGGCAGCGGTGGTCATGGGCAAAGCTCCTGCGCGGGACTGAATGATTTGCCGGTCTGTTTATGAGGTGACGCGCAAACTGGCAATCACCCAGACCGAACTGCCTGAAAAATAGGCGATTGCAACCTGAACGGCATTATTCGAGCGGTGAATGATTGTACAAACACGGGGTAACCGCTAGAAATGTGGCTGTTGCACAAGGAATGGGCACTTGCAGGTCACGCTGGGCGAAAAAATCCTGACTCCACCGGTATTTCTGGCTCCATTGGCCGGAATCACAGATCGGCCGTTCCGCGATCTGGTTCAAGGTTTTGGGGCGGGGCTGGTGGTCAGTGAAATGGTGGCCTCGCAGGAAATGGTGCAGGCCAAGCCGGGGGTGCGTGAGCGGGCCGAACTGAGCCTTGATGTGGAAAACACCGCCGTGCAACTGGCCGGGCGCGAGGCGCGCTGGATGGCCGAAGCGGCGCGGCTGGTGGCGGATCGCGGCGCGCGGATTATCGACATCAACATGGGGTGTCCGGCGAAAAAGGTGACCAATGGCTATGCCGGTTCGGCCTTGCTGAAAACCCCCGATCATGCCTTGCGGTTGATCGAGGCGGTGGTGGAAGCGGTTGACGTGCCGGTGACGCTGAAGACCCGGCTGGGATGGGACGAAAATTTGCTGAATGCCGCTGATGTGGCCCACAGGGCCGAAGCGGCGGGGGTGCAGATGGTGACGATTCACGGGCGCACCCGCGCGCAGTTTTACAAAGGCCATGCGGACTGGCGGGCGATCCGGGCGGTCAAGGCGGCGGTGGCTATTCCGGTGATTGCAAATGGCGATATTACCGACCAACCCAGCGCCCGACAGGCGTTGGCGCAGTCGGGCGGGGATGGCGTGATGGTCGGGCGCGGGGCGCAGGGGCATCCCTGGCGGCTGGCCGAGATCGCCCATGACATATTCGGCTCACCCGCGCCGCTGGTGCCCGAGGGGCCGGCGCTGGCCGATCTGGTGTCGGGACATTATCAGGCGATGCTGGGGTTTTACGGGGCGAACCTGGGGCTGCGCGTGGCGCGAAAACACCTGGGTTGGTATATGGACGGCGCGGCAACGCCTGCCGGTCTGCGCCGGGTTATCCTGACGGCACGCGCGCCATCGGAGGTTTTGCGCCTGTTGCCCGAGGCGCTGGCCGCAACCGGGCAGGTGGCGGCATGAGTTTGGGAGACGCCATCTGGGCCTCTTTGCCGGTGCCGGGATTTCTGATCGACCAGCAGGACCGGATAAGTGATGTGAACTCTGCCGGTGAGGGGTTTCTGAACGCGTCGCGCAAATCGGCAATCGGCATGCCCGTCTGGGACCAGATCGCCGTTGACGGGCCGATTGAAGGGGCGTTTTCGCGGGCGCGCGAGAGTAATTCTCCGTTGTTTGTCAATGATATAGATGTTGGCACCGGGAGTCGCGCGCCATTGCAATGCGCGCTTCAGATTGCGCCGCTGCTGGGGCATTCGGGCACGATGTTGCTGATGATTTCACCGCGAGAACTGGCCGGGCGGATGACCCACAGCCATTCGGTCAAGTCGGCGGCGCAATCGGCGATTGGCATGGCGGAAATGCTGGCCCATGAGATCAAGAATCCGCTGGCCGGGATAACCGGCGCGGCCCAGCTTGTGGCCATGAACCTTGCCCCGGAAGACCTTGAACTTACAGATTTAATTGTTGAGGAAAGCCGCCGTATCGTCAAGTTGCTGGAGCAGGTGGAGCAATTCGGAAACCTCAGCGCGCCGGATTTTCGCCCGGTTAACCTGCATGACGTTCTGGATCGCGCCCGCCGCTCGGCCTTGCTGGGATTCGGGGCGCATATGAATATCGTTGAGGATTACGACCCGTCGCTACCGATGGCGCTTGGTGATCCGGATCAGCTTTTGCAGGTGGTGCTTAATTTGATTAAGAACGCTTCGGAAGCCGCTGATTCAAAAGGCGGAAACATTCGGTTGCGAAGCTATTTCGAACACTCGTTCCGGCTGCGGCGCAGCGACGGGAGTGGTCAGCAATTGCCGTTGCAGCTTGAAGTGATCGACGACGGGCCGGGCCTGCCCGAGCATATCAGGGACGACATTTTCGACCCGTTTGTATCCGGGCGCGAGAATGGCACCGGGTTGGGTCTGGCGCTGGTCAGCAAGATTTTGTCAGAGCATCACGGCTGGATTTCCGTCCGCTCGGTGCCCGGGCGGACAATATTCCGACTGTCGCTGCCGATGGCCCCGTCTGAGTCGGAGAAGAAGGAGATGGATTGATGGATGGCACGATTCTGGTGGCCGATGACGACCGTACAATACGCACTGTTCTGACCCAGGCGTTGACCCGCGCCGGGTGTCGTGTGCATGCCACGTCGTCGCTGACCACGCTGATGCGCTGGGTCGGCGAGGGCAAGGGCGATGTGGTGATCTCGGATGTGGTCATGCCGGATGGAAACGGGTTGGAAATGCTGCCGAGGATCGCCGAGTTGCGCCCCGGTCTGCCGGTAATCGTGATCTCGGCGCAGAACACCATCATGACGGCGATTCAGGCGGCCGAGGCCGAAGCCTATGATTACCTGCCCAAACCGTTCGATCTGCCTGATCTGATGAAACGCACCTCGAAGGCGCTTGAGGCCAGACAAGCTGTGCAGGCGGGCGGGCCGGCCAGAGATGGCGCGCCCGAGCGACCTGAAGATCTGCCACTGGTCGGGCGAACGCCGGTCATGCAGGCGCTTTACCGGTTGGTGGCGCGGGTGATGAATACCGACCTGCCGGTGTTGATCACAGGCGAGAGTGGTACAGGTAAGTCTTTGATCGCAAAGGCAATACATGACTTTTCCGACCGCAGAACCTTACCGTTTGTGACGGTGAACGCCGCCGAGCTGACCGATATCGAAGGCCCCGCAAGGGTGCTGGCGCGGGTCAAGGGGGGGACGTTGCTGATTGATGGGATTGCCGATATCGGCGACGATATTCAGGCCCGGATCGTGCGAATGACCGACAATCCGGGCGAGCACTCGCCAAGATTCATGTCCACCAGCCAGGGCGATTTGTCGGTCGAAATACAGCAGGGTAAAGTCCGTCAGGATCTGTTTTTCCGTCTTAGCGGGGCGACAATCGCGGTGCCGCCTTTGCGCGAAAGGGTGGATGACATCCCGCTTTTGGCGGCACATTTCCTGACACGGGCCGAACGGGACGGCGGATCCAGGCACTGGCTGAGCAAAGAGGCGGCGGAGCTGTTTCGCAGCTATAGCTGGCCTGGCAATGTCCGCCAGCTGGAGAATGCCATCCGGCGACTGGAACTGACCAGCCGCGCCGATGAAATCACCCGCACCGAAGCCGAGGCCGCCCTGGGGGGGCAGCCCCAGGCGGATGTTCTGCCGGGGCATAGCGGTACGGACAAGATGGCCGGGTCGGTGGCCCGCCATTTGCGCCGGTATTTCGATCTGCATGGAAGCATGCTGCCACCGCCGGGGCTTTATGGGCGAATATTGCGCGAGGTCGAAACCCCGCTAATCGAGATCGCACTTGAGGCAACCGGTGGAAATCAGGCGAAATGCGCCGATTTGCTGGGCATAAACCGAAATACCTTGCATAAAAAGATCGTCGATCTTGATATACAGGTGACAAGGCGGCGTAAGTTGATGTAAATTGGTCACAGAACTGTGGCGAACCGGTGTCAGCACCGGGTAAAGATCACGACATATTGCGGTCAACCGCTTCGGCGGCACATTGAGATGAGGGCGGCAGGTGGCAATTGGGTCACAAAGCGGGCCATTTCCGGCGATAAATCGCTGGCGAAGAACGCGTAGAGCCCGAAATGCGGGTACTTTGAGCCTGGTTTTGCTGGGCCCGGTTCTGGCGTTGGCTACGTACATGGTGCTTGGGCTGTTTGAACAGGGATCCTCGGCCCCGACCTTGCGATTCATTCTGTTGGCCGATCTGGTCTATGTTCTGGTGGTTGCGGCGCTGGTATTGGGGCAGGTGGCCCAGCTTATTGCCGCACGGCGCGCGAAATCGGCGGGTTCCCGCCTGCATTTGCGGCTGACTGGCGTGTTTGCCCTGTTGGCGCTTATTCCCACGGTGACGGTGGCGATATTTGCCGTCCTCACGGTGAATGTCGGGCTTGAGGGCTGGTTCTCCGACCGGGTGCGTCAGGTGGTGGGCAGTTCGTTGGCCGCCGCCGAAGCCTATGAGCATGAACAGCGCGAAGATCTGGCCGAGGATGCCATGGCGCTGGCGCGGTTTCTGGATCAAAGCCGCAAGGTCAGTTTCTACATGAACGATGCCGAGTTGCGCCAGGTGCTGGCACAGGGGCAGGGGCAGATACAGAGGGGCCTGAGAGAGGCCTATGTCATTGACGGGACAGGTGATGTCCGCGCCCGCGGCGAACGGTCGTATCTGTTTGATTTTGAACGCCCCACTCAGGCACAGATGACAAAGTCCGATACGGACGGTTTGTTGATTGTTCAGGACTGGGCCAACAACGAATTTCGCGCGCTTGTAAGGCTGGAGGCCTTTGCCGACCGGATTCTGTATGTCAGCCGAGAGGTGGACGGAAAAATTCTGAGCCTGTTGGATGACACCAAGGAAACTGTGCGGCTTTATCAGCAGCTTGAGAGTGAAAGAGGCCGGGTATTGTTCGAATTTGGCCTTTTGTATCTGGGGTTTGCGGTGATCCTGATCCTTGCGGCGATCTGGCTGGGCCTGTGGTTTGCCGAACGGCTGTCAGGGCCGGTGGGGCGGCTTACCCGCGCGGCACAGCAGGTCGGTGGCGGTAATCTGGATGTGCAGGTGGTCGAGGCCGAGGGTGATGATGAAATCGCCATGCTGGGGCGTTATTTCAACCAGATGACCCGCCAGCTTAAAGGGCAGCGGCAGACGCTGCTGGACAATACCACCCAGATTGACCGGCGGCGGCGGTTGTTCGATTCGGTTTTGTCTTCGGTCACCTCCGGGGTGGTTGGTTGTGACCCGCAGGGGCGGGTGACGTTCGTGAACCGCTCGGCGCGGCGGTTGCTGGACTGGTCGGGGGACGAGGAATTGTTGGCGCTGTCGGTGGCGGTGCCTGAGTTTGATCCGCTGTTCAAGGTGCTTCGGGAAGGCAGTTTGGAAGTTGCGCAGGGCGAGGTGAAGGTGACCCGGCAGGGGCGGCTTGAGAACCTGTTGGTGCGCATGGCGACACGGCGCAGCGAGGACGGGCGGCTTGAAGGCTATGTGGTGGCATTTGACGATGTGACCGATCTGGTCAGCGCGCAAAGGATGGCCGCATGGGGCGATGTGGCAAGAAGGATCGCCCATGAGATCAAGAACCCGCTGACCCCGATCCAATTGAGTGCCGAGCGGATCAAGCGCAAGTTCACGCCGAAGTTGGGCGAGGAGTCCGACCAGCTCGAGGCGATGACCGATGTGATTATTCGCCAGACCAACGATTTGCGCCGGATCGTCGATGAGTTTTCCAAATTCGCAAGGATGCCCGAGCCGGAGCGGCGCAGCGAGGATCTGGCCGAACTGGTGCGGGATGCGGTGTTGTTGCAGCAGGCCGGTCAACCGGGTGTTTCGATTGTGGCCGATATTCCCAAGGCTCCGATGATCGCCGAGGTTGACGCGACGATGATTTCGCAGGCCCTGACGAACCTGATCAAGAACGCCGGGGAAGCCATTGAAAGCCTGAAGGAAAAGGGCACGTCTGATGGGCTGGACCCACAGGTGAAGGTGGCGATGAAGCTGGACGGCAAAATGTGCGAAATCACCATCGCCGACAATGGTATCGGACTGCCCGAAGACCGGGCGAGGCTGTTTGAACCTTACGTGACCACACGCAGCGAAGGCACCGGGCTGGGGCTGCCGATTGTCAAGAAGATCATCGAAGAACACGGCGGGACGCTTGTTTTGCAGGATGCGCCGGATTTTGACGGAAATGGCCATTTCGGGGCGATGGCGGTGATCCGTCTGGCGCTGATTGCGCCAGGTGAGGGCAAAGCGGGAACAAAGGCGCTGAAAGCAGGCAGCGTGGAAAAAGTGTAACAAAGGCAGGATTGATATGAGTGACATTCTAATCGTAGACGACGAGCGAGATATTCGCGAACTGGTGTCCGACATACTTGAGGACGAAGGATACGCGACAAGGCTGGCCGGCAATTCCGATGATTGCATGGCGGCGATCAACGCCGAACCGCCGGCCTTGCTGATCCTCGACATCTGGCTGAAGGACAGCCGGATGGATGGGATCGACATTCTGAAGGCGGTCAAGCGCGATAATCCGGACGTGCCGGTGGTGATCATTTCCGGCCATGGCAATATCGAGATCGCGGTCGCGGCGATCAAGCAGGGGGCGTATGATTTCATCGAAAAGCCGTTCAACATCGACCAGCTGATGGTGGTGATCCGGCGGGCGATGGAAGCGTCACGACTGCGGCGCGAAAACAACACGCTCAAGCGGAGCGAAGTGACGAATGCGGATATGATCGGTTCTTCGGCAACGTTCCGGACATTGGTTGCTCAGCTTGACAAGGTGACCAAGTCAAACGGGCGGGTGATGCTGTCCGGGCCTGCCGGGGCGGGCAAGGAAATTGCCGCACGGTATATTCACGCCCATTCCGGTCGCGCCGCGGCCCCGTTTATCACCGTCAATTGCGCCGGGGTCGAACCAGAGCGGATGGAGGAGGTTCTGTTTGGTCGCGAGACCTCGGAAAAAGGGGTGGAGCCAGGGCTGCTGGAGGAGGCGCACGGCGGGGTGATCTATTTCGATGAAGTGGCTGATATGCCGCTTGGCACCCAGTCGAAAATCCTGAGGGTTCTGGTGGACGAGCAGTTCCACAGGGTTGGCGGAGCTGACAAGGTTCGGGTTGATCTGAGAGTTATATCCAGTACGAACAAGGACTTGCCCTCTGAGATCAAGGCCGAAACCTTTCGGGAGGAGCTGTTTCACCGGCTGAACGTGGTACCGATTGCCGTGCCGTCCTTGGACGAGCGGCGAGAGGATATTCCGGTGTTGGCCGAGCATTTCATCGCCCATTGCAACGACACGCAGGGTCTGGCGCTGAGAGAAATCAGCGACGAGGCCGTTGCGCTGATGCAGACGATGGTCTGGCCGGGCAATGTCCGCCAACTCAAGAACCTGGTGGAGCGGGTGTTGATTCTGGGCGAGGGAAGCGGGCCGATCGAGGCCAGGGAGCTGCCCAACGATGAAGACAAGCAGACCGAGGATGGCCGGGTCGTTCTGTCCGGCGCGCTGGCCACCTTGCCGCTGAGAGAGGCGAGAGAGGCGTTCGAGAGGGAATACCTGCTGACCCAAATCAACCGGTTTGGCGGCAATATCAGCCGGACGGCGTCGTTTGTCGGCATGGAGCGCAGCGCCTTGCATCGCAAGCTGAAGTCGCTGGGCGTGGTGACATCGACCAAATCGGGTGCCAGGGTCGCGTATGTGGATCAGGCCGAAGAGGCAACGGCGGTGTAGCCTTCAGGGGGCGTCCAGGGGGCGTCTGCACCGGCACCACGTGGCGGCGCATTTGGCGCAAACATGAAAATTATGTAAATATACCGGTCGGTTAGCCGGTGATGGCGTTGCCATAACACTTGACATTGCGAACGGTTTCACGTATAGGTTGTGTCAGGCTAGAAGAAGTGGGCAAGCGACCGCGGGATGGTTTCCCGTCGGTCGCTTTGTCGTTTCTGTCGTGCGGGGATCACTTACGCATGAGGTCCAACAGACATATGACTTTGATTACCCCGGATGAGCGTATTTCCAGGACTGCCGATCTTTTGCGGTCGCTGGAAGATTCACTTTGTAACTTGCGGCAGCAGGCGGAAGACCTGCGAAGGCAGATTGAGGCCGGGGAGGATGCAGATTTAGTTGATGGCAGCAAACAGGTGGCAAAGGTCGATGGCCTGATCCGATCCTGTCAGAAGGTGGAGGAAAACCTTGTCGAACATCACAACAGACAAGTCGGGATCGCACAAGGGGGCTATGCTCTCGATCTTGAGGAGGCACGATCTGAGATCGGGTGCCGGTTGGCTCGCTTGCGCGCCTGCCGGGATACGTGACAGGTTTCTGAACGGGTTGGGGGAGGGAGAGCTTTGCGCTCTCCCTTTTCTGTTCGAGTTCTGGGCGATGGAGCATCAGTTGCCGCCCGGTGGCGACTGGAGGGCCTGGGTTATTCTGGGCGGGCGCGGTGCCGGCAAGACCCGCGCCGGGGCGGAATGGGTGCGCGCACAGGTTGAGGGGGCGAGGCCGCTGGACAAGGGGCGCGCCAGGCGGGTGGCGCTGGTGGGCGAGACCTTTGATCAGGTGCGCGATGTGATGATCAAGGGCGACAGTGGGATTCTGGCCTGTTCGCCGCCGGACCGGATGCCGGTCTGGAAGGCGGGTGAGCGCAAGTTGATCTGGCCGAACGGGGCCGAGGCGCAAGCGTTTTCGGCCAGTGATCCCGAGGGGCTGAGGGGGCCTCAGTTCGATGCCGCCTGGGTGGATGAGCTCGCCAAGTGGAAGAAGGCGGGGGACACCTGGGACATGTTGCAGTTTGCGCTGAGGCTGGGGGAGGATCCACGGGTTTGTGTGACAACGACTCCGAGGAATGTCGGGGTGTTAAAGGATTTGCTGGCGGCATCGTCGACCGTAAACACACACGCGCCGACCGAGGCGAACCGGGCCAATCTGGCCGCGAGTTTTCTGGAGGAGGTGCGGGCAAGGTATGCCGGGACGCGGTTGGGCCGTCAGGAGCTGGATGGCGTGTTGCTGGCCGATGCCGAGGGCGCATTGTGGACTGGCGGGATGTTGGAGGGGCTGAGGGTGGCCGGGGTGCCTGAACTGGATCGCATCGTGGTGGCGGTTGACCCGGCGGTGACCTCAGGGGGCGGGGCGGATGCCTGTGGGATTGTGGTGGCCGGGGTGGTGAGCAAGGGGCCGCCGAAGGACTGGCGGGCGTATGTTCTGGCCGATTGCACCGCGCGGGGGTTGAGCCCGGTGGGTTGGGCCGAGGTGGCGATTGGCGCGGTGAAGCAATACGGGGCCGACCGGTTGGTGGCCGAGGTCAATCAGGGCGGGCAATTGGTTGAGGAAGTGGTGCGCAGTGTCGATCCGATGGTGTCGTACCGGGGGGTTCACGCGACGCGGGGCAAGGTTGCGCGGGCCGAGCCTGTGGCTGCCCTTTATGAGCAGGGGCGGGTTCGCCATGTGGCCGGGCTGGTCGGTCTGGAGGAGCAGATGTGTCTGATGACGGCGCGGGGGTTTGAGGGGCAGGGGTCGCCTGACCGGGTGGATGCGCTGGTTTGGGCGCTGCATGAGTTGATGGTTGCCCCGGCGGCAAAATGGCGGCGGCCAAGGGCGCGTGTGCTTTAAGCGGTGGTGGTTTGGGGGATGTGGGATTTGAGTATTTGGGACGAGAAGAAGCCGGGGGTGTTGCCAAACCGGCGAACGGTGGGTTTGCGGAGTGTTGGGGAATGTCGGGCATAAGTGGTCTCAACAAGCCGGTGGGTGCCTTTTGGGGCGGCGGCGATGATCAATGAGGAGCATGAGCGATGGTTTTTGATTTCTTGCGTCGTGGGGCTGAGAGGGCTGCGGTGGAGACCAAGGCAAGTGCGACCGGTCCGGTTGTGGCCTGGCAGGGATCCGGGCGGGTGGCCTGGAGTCCCAGGGACAGTGTTTCGCTGACAAGGACGGGGTTTGCCGGTAATCCGGTCGGCTTCCGGTCGGTGAAGTTGATTGCCGAGGCCGCGGCCGCGTTGCCTTTGGTGTTGCAGGATCGCACGCAGCGGTTTGATGTGCATCCTTTGCTGGGGCTGATCAACAATCCCAATGCCGCGCAGGGCCGGGCCGAGTTGATGGAGGCATTGTTCGGGCATTTGTTGCTGTCGGGGAATGCCTATGTCGAGGCGGTTTCGGGTGAGGGGGATTTGCCGGTGGAGCTGCATGTTCTGCGGTCGGACCGGATGCGGGTGGTGCCGGGGGCTGATGGCTGGCCGGTGGCGTATGAATATGCGGTCTCGGGCAAGAAGCACCGGTTTGATGCCGGTGGGGAGGTTTCTCCGATCTGTCATATCAAGAGTTTTCATCCCCAGGACGATCATTACGGCATATCGCCGATGCAGGCGGCAGCGATGGCGGTGGATGTGCATAACAGCGCGTCGCGCTGGTCGAAGTCGTTGCTGGATAATGCCGCGAGGCCCAGTGGTGCGCTGGTCTGGAACAGCAGTGACGGGCAGGGTGCGATGGGCGACGATCAGTTCCGCCGCCTGTCAGAGGAGATCGAGGCGAATTTTCAGGGCGCGAGGAATGCGGGGCGGCCGATGGTTCTGGAAGGTGGGCTGGACTGGAAGCCGATGGGGTTTTCGCCCAGCGACATGGAGTTCCAGAAGACCAAGGAGGCCGCCGCGCGCGAGATTGCGCTGGCGTTCGGGGTGCCGCCGATGCTGCTGGGGATCCAGGGCGATGCGACCTATGCCAATTATGCCGAGGCCAATCGGGCGTTCTTTCGGCTGACGGTGTTGCCGTTGGCGTCGAGGGTGGCGGCGGTATTGTCGGAGTGGTTATCGAGGTTCACCGGAGAAGTTTTGGAGTTGAAGCCGGATCTGGATCAGGTGCCCGCCCTGGCCACCGAGAGGGATGCGCAATGGGCCAGGGTGGCGGGGGCCGATTTCCTGACGCAGGAAGAAAAGCGGGCGCTGTTGGGGCTGCCTGTTCTGGCCGGGGCCGGCGCGGATGGCTGAGCCGAACCTTCGGTATGAAACGTTTGAGTGCGCGCCGGGGCTGAGGCTGACCGCGCATGAGCGGGTCAGCGCCATTCAGCACGAAAACCTGTGCCGGCATCTGCAACGGCTGGAAGAGATGATGGAGCGGCTGGAGCGGCGGTTGTGGCTGGCTGTGTATGGCGTTGTGGCGGTTATTCTGGCGCAGGCGGTGCAGTCGCTGGTGGCGGCGGCCCCCTGAGTGGGTCGCGTGGAAAAAGGAGTGTGTTCAATGGATTGGACCGGTGGATTGGAACATAAGTTCGCGAAATTCGGCGCGGGGTTGGCCGTAACGGATAACGCCGGGATCGAAGGCTATGCCAGCCTGTTCGGGCAGGCGGATCAGGGTGGCGACATCGTTGAAAAGGGGGCCTATGCGCAATCGCTCAAGCGGCTGGCGGCGGACGGGCGCAAGGTCAAGATGCTGTGGCAGCACGATCCGGCCCAGCCGATTGGCGTCTGGGATGAGGTACGCGAGGATGCGCGCGGGCTTTGGGTCAGGGGGCGGTTGCTGGAAAGCACGCGACAGGGCCAGGAGGCGATTGCGCTGATCGGGGCAGGGGCGATTGACGGCTTGTCGATTGGCTATCGCGCCGTCAGGGCGGTGAAGAATGACAAGGGCCAGAGGCTTTTGAGTGAACTGGAGCTTTGGGAGGTGTCGCTGGTGACGTTCCCGATGTTGCCCAGTGCGCGGGTAGAGGCGAAGGGGGAAGGCCCTGACACCGAAGATGCCTTGCGTGAAATGGCCGCCGTCCTTCGGGGTGCGCAGCTTGAACTGGCGCGAAGGTAGCGCCGAAATCTCACCCACAGACAGGATGTAGAGATGAGCAAGACCGATATGGCGGCCTTGGCCGGGAAAGCTGTGCCTCTGGTTCAGGAGGTGAAGCAGGCGATGACCGGCTTTGTCTGCGAATTCAAGGGCTTTCAGGACGAAATTCAAACCAAACTTCAACAAACGGAAGAGCGACTTACCATGCTGGATCGTAAAACAACATTGGCGGCACGTCCGCATTTGGCCGCCGAATTCGATGCTGGCGCGCCGCATCAGAAGGCGTTCAATTCATATCTGCGCAGTGGCGATGATGATGGATTGCGCGGCTTGGATATCGAGGCCAAGTCGATGTCCACGGCCGTTAACAGCGATGGCGGTTATCTGGTGGATCCGCAGACTTCGGAGACGGTGGCGTCGATCCTGAAGTCGACCGCGTCGATCCGGTCGATCAGTGCAGTGGTTCATGTCGAGGCGACGTCATATGACGTGCTGATCGACACCAGTGACATTGGGGCCGGCTGGGCGACCGAGGTCGGTGCCGTGGCCGAGACCGGCACGCCGCAGATCGACCGCATCACCATCCCGCTGCACGAGCTGAGCGCGTTGCCGAAAGCCAGCCAGCGTCTGCTGGATGACAGTGCGTTTGACATCGAGGGCTGGCTGGCGGGCCGTATTGCCGACAAGTTCGCCCGCGCCGAGGCGGATGCGTTCATCAATGGCGATGGCATCGACAAGCCGACCGGTATTCTGACCAAGGCCAAGGTTGATAATGACGTCTGGAGCTGGGGCAATCTGGGCTATGTGCCGACCGGTGTTGATGGCGGCATTGGCAACAGCGATGGTATTGTCGATCTGGTTTACGCCCTGGGCGCGCAATACCGGGCCAATGCGTCATTCGTGATGAATTCCAAGACCGCCGGTCTGGTACGCAAGCTGAAGGATGCCGATGGCCGGTTCCTGTGGTCCGATGGTCTGGCGGCGGCGCAACCTGCGCGTCTGATGGGCTATCCCGTGGTGGTGGCCGAGGACATGCCGGATGCGGCCCCCGGCAGCTATTCCATCGCCTTTGGGGACTTCAATGCCGGTTACACCGTGGCCGAGCGCCCGGATCTGCGTGTGCTGCGTGATCCGTTCAGCGCCAAGCCGCATGTTCTGTTCTACGCGACCAAGCGCGTGGGCGGAGATGTTTCGGATTTTGCCGCGATCAAGCTGCTGAAATTCGCTGTCGCCTAAGCGGCGGCGGGTACGGGGCCGGGTCAGACCGGCCTCGTGGCGGGCGTGTCGTCAGTGAAAGCTTCATGTTGTCTAGCTGCTCCCCTCCGTCCGAGCAACGTGGAGCGGCGCACGCCCGTCAACTGACCATGGAATGGCCCGGAAATGGCCTGGAAACACTCGGCCGGGACCGGGATTGTGGAGTGAAATCATGATATTGATCGAAGAAACCACCATAGATGACGCGGCCCTGCCGGTGGATGAGTTCAAGGCGCATTTAAGGTTGGGAACCGGGTTTGGCGATGAAAGCCTGCAAGACAGTGTTTTGAAGGGTTTTCTGAGGGCTGCGATCGCCGCCATTGAGGCACGCACCGGCAAGGTGCTGATTGCAAGGGATTTCAGCTGGACGCTTAGCTTTTGGCGGGACCGGTCGGCGCAAAGCCTGCCGGTGGCCCCCGTGGGGCTGGTAAGTGCCGTGACGCTGGCCGATGTGCAGGGCGATGAGACGGTGCTGGAGGCGCAGAGCTATCGGCTTGAGGCGGACAGCCATAGCCCGAGGCTGCGCCCGGTGTCCGGGTTGTTGCCAATGGTGCCGGCGGGCGGAGAGGTGAGGATTGCCTTTCGTGCCGGGATGGCCGGTGACTGGGGTGGATTGCCGGCCGATCTGGGGCAGGCGGTGCTGTTGCTGGCGGCGCATTATTATGAATACCGCAGTGAAACGGCGCTGGGCGCTGGGTGCATGCCGTTTGGTGTGACCAGTCTGATTCAGCGCTATCGGATGGTGCGGATCAGCCTGGGGGCGGGGCTGTGAGCGCGCCAAGGCTGAACCGGCTGTTGGTTCTTGAGGGGGCCACGCGCAGTGCCGATGGCGCGGGCGGGTTCAGCGAGAGCTGGGCCGCTCTGGGAGAGTTGTGGGCCGAGGTTTCCGCCCGAACCGGGCGAGAGCGGGCCGGTGCAGGGGTTCTTGTGTCGAGCGTCAGTTACCGGATTGTGGTGCGGGCCGCCCCTGTTGGGGCCGCGTCAAGGCCCAGGCCAGAGCAGAGGTTTCGCGATGGCACGAGGTTGTACGTCATTCAGGCGGTGGCCGAGCATGATCCGGACGGGCGGTTTCTGACCTGTTTCGCGGATGAAGAGGTGGCGGCATGAGTTATGGCATGGCAGCAGCGCTGCAAGGGGCGGTTTACCAGCATTTGTTGGCCGATACGGGGGTTAGTGCGCTTGTGGGGGCGGCGATTTATGATGCGCTGCCGTCGGGGGAATTGCCCCAGACCTATGTGACGCTGGGGCCTGAGGATGTGCGCGACCGGTCGGACCGCTCCGGGGATGGAGCGGTGCATCGGTTCACCGTGTCGGTGGTGACGGAATCGGCGGGATTCGGAGCGGCCAAGGCGGTGGCGGCGGCGATTGACGATGCGCTTCTGGATGCTGATCTGAGCCTTAGCCGGGGTCGGCTGGTCGGCCTGTGGTTTGAACGCGCGGCGGCCAGGCGCAGCGGCAAGGCGGGGCGCGTAAGGCGCATTGATCTGAGGTTCCGCGCCCGCGTGGAAGACAGTTAGAGCGCAGGCAGGTTCATGTGACTGAACCTTCTGAATAGGCAAGCAAATTTTGGAGAGACATCATGGGTGCTCAGAACGGCAAAGACCTGTTGGTCAAAGTGGATATGACCGGATCGGGTCAGTTTGAAACCATCGCGGGGCTGCGCGCCACGCGGGTCAGTTTCAACGCGGAAAGCGTGGATGTGACCAGTCTGGAAAGCCAGGGCGGCTGGCGGGAACTGCTGTCCGGGGCCGGGGTCAGGTCGGCGGCGATTTCCGGGTCGGGTGTGTTCAGGGATGCCGGCACGGATGAACGCGCCCGGCAGTTGTTCTTTGATGGCGAGACGCCGGATTTTCAGGTGATCATCCCCGATTTCGGCATCATCGAGGGCGCATTTCAGGTCACCGGCATCGAGTATGCCGGCAGCCACAATGGCGAGGCGACCTATGAGTTGTCGATGGCCAGTGCCGGCGCGCTGACGTTCACGGCGATCTGAGCGCATGGTTAATCCGTGGACGGGAGAGGTGGCGCTGGTCATCGACGGGCAGGCGCGGGTTCTGAAGCTGACGCTGGGGGCGCTGGCCGGATTGGAGCAGGCGCTGGAGGTCAATTCGCTGGTTCAACTGGTGCAACGGTTTGAATCGGGGGCATTTTCAACACGCGATGTTCTGGCGGTGGTGGCCGCCGGGTTGCAGGGGGGCGGGGCGGGCATGGATCGCAACGACCTGTTGCAGGCCGAGATTGCCGGCGGGCCGATGGCGGCGGCAAAGGTGGCGGCAGAGTTGCTGGCGCGGGCTTTCATGCTGCCCGGTGATGCGTGAGCGGGTTTGACTGGCCCGCGCTGATGCGGGCCGGGGTGCAGGGGTTGCGGCTGACGCCGGATCAGTTCTGGCGGCTGACCCCGGCCGAGTTGCGGCTGATGCTGGGGCAGGGCGAGGCCGGGGCTGCGATGAACCGGGCCGGGCTGGAGGCGTTGCAGGCGGCGTATCCGGATAAGACAACAGGAGATGGTGATGGCTGAGCAGGATGGGTTTGACGATTTGGGCGATCGCGCCGAGGCGCTTGAGGACAGTCTGGGCGCGGCGGCCGGCATGGCGGCGGATTTCGACAGTGAACTGCGCCGGATGCGCGAGTCTCTGGCCGGGACCGGGCGCGATGTGGCGACGCTGGAAAAGGGGCTGTCCAAGGGGTTGCGCCGGGCGTTCGACGGGGTGGTTTTCGATGGGTTGAAGCTGTCGGATGCGTTGGAGACGGTGGCGCGGTCGATGATCCAGACCACCTATTCGGCGGCGATCAAGCCGGTGACCAACCATTTCGGCGGCCTGCTGGCCAAGGGGGTTGGCGGTCTGGTCGAGGGGATCCTGCCGTTTGCCGACGGGGCCAGTTTCGCGCAAGGGCGGGTGACGCCGTTTGCCAGCGGCGGGGTGGTGTCGGGGCCGGTTTCGTTTCCGATGCGCGGTGGCATGGGATTGATGGGCGAGGCCGGGCCAGAGGCGATCATGCCGCTGGCGCGCGGCCCGGACGGCAAGCTGGGCGTGCGCGGCGGCGGTGGTGGCGGCGTCAGTGTGGTGATGAACATAACCACGCCGGATGTGCAGGGGTTTCAGCGCAGCCAGGGGCAGATCGCCGCACAGATGAGCCGCGCCATGGGGCGTGGCAATCGCAACCGATAGATCGGGGGACGGGACATGGATTTTCACGAGGTAAGATTTCCGGCAAGCCTGAGCTTTGGCTCGGTCGGGGGGCCCGAGCGGCGCACGGACATCGTGACGCTGGCCAACGGGTTCGAGGAACGCAATACGCCCTGGGCACATTCCAGACGGCGCTATGATGCGGGCCTGGGCATGCGGTCGCTGGATGATGTGGAAAAGCTGATCGCGTTTTTCGAGGCACGGCACGGGCAGATGCACGGGTTTCGCTGGAAGGACTGGTCGGATTTCAAATCCGGGCCGGCCAGTGGTGATATTTCCTTTCGCGATCAGGTGATTGCGCTGGGCGATGGGCATCAATTGGTGTTCGGGCTGGCCAAAACCTATCAGTCGGGGGCGTTCAGTTATCTCAGGCCGATTGCCAAACCGGTGGCGGGATCGGTGCGCATCGGTATCGAGCAGGACGAGATGCAGGAAGGCGTGGATTACGAGGTCGACGAGACCACCGGTCTGGTCAGTTTCGTGCATGCCCCGGCTGAGACCATGCAGATCACCGCCGGGTTTGAATTTGACGTGCCGGTGCGGTTTGACACCGACCGGATCCAGACCAGCGTGGCCAGCTTTCAGGCCGGAACCGTGCCCAATGTGCCGGTGGTCGAGGTGCGGGTCTGATGGGCGGGATGGGGGCGGAATTTGCCGCGCATGTGCAAAGCGGGTTGACCAGCCTGTGCCGCTGTTGGGCGATCACCCGCGCCGATGGGGTGCAATACGGGTTTACCGACCACGACATGCCGCTGGCTTTTGAAGGCGTGGATTTCAAGGCTGACACCGGCCTGACCGCGCAGGCATTGCAGCAAAGTACCGGCCTGTCGGTGGATAATTCCGAGGCCATCGGGGCGCTAAGCGATACCTCGGTACGCGAAGAGGACATCGAGGCCGGTCGGTTCGACGGGGCCGGGGTGCAGGCGTGGCTGGTGAACTGGGCGGATGTGGATGTGCGCTGGTTGCAGTTTCGCGGCACGATTGGTGAATTGCGCCGCAGTGGCGGGGCGTTTCACGCCGAATTGCGCGGGTTGACCGAGGCGCTGAACCGGCCTCTGGGCCGTGTTTACCAGAAACCCTGTACCGCCGTGTTGGGGGACCGGGCCTGTGGCTTTGATCCGGCCACGCCGGGGTATTCCGAGGAACGCGCCGTTGAGTTGGTGGATCAGGCGCGCGAATTTCGCTGGGCGGATATGGCCGGGTTTGAACCGGGCTGGTTCGCGCGCGGACGCCTTGAGGTGGTTGACGGCAAGGCCAGCGGGCTGTGGGGGCTGATCAAGCAGGATTACTTTGACGATGGTCTCCGGGTTATCGAACTGTGGCAACCGCTGCGCGGAGGCATCGTGGCGGGGGATAGCGTGCGGCTGATCGCCGGGTGCGACAAGCGGATGGAAAGCTGTCGGCTGAAGTTCAACAATCTGGTTAATTTTCAGGGCTTTCCCGACATTCCCGGCGAAGACTGGGTGATGGCGGTGCCAAAGCAATCTGGTCGGAACTCGGGCGGGAGTTTGCGCTGATGGCTGAAATGTCTGAAATTGTCGCCTGTGCGCGGGGCTGGATCGGCACGCCGTACCGGCATCAGGGCGCAACGCGCGGGGCCGGAGCGGATTGCCTGGGGTTGGTGCGCGGTGTGTGGCGCGAGGTGTACGGGGCCGAACCCGAGGTGGTGCCAGCCTATAGCATGGACTGGTCCGAACCGCAGGGCGAGGAACGGTTGTGGGCCGCGGCGGCGCGGCATCTGGTGGCGAAATCCGCGCCGGTGGGGCCGGGCGATGTGGTCCTGTTTCGAATGCGTGCGGGGTCGGTGGCCAAGCATCTTGGCATCGCTTCACAGGCCGGTCCGGATGCGCGGTTCATCCATGCCTATGCCCGTCACGGCGTTGTTGAAAGTTCGCTGAGCGCACCGTGGCAGCGGCGCATCGTGGCAATGTTTGAATTTCCTCTGGAGGATATCTGATGGCGACGATACTTCTTTCGGCTGCGGGTGCGGCCATTGGCGGCTCGGTTGGTGGAACGCTGGCCGGGTTGTCATCCGTGGCGATCGGGCGTGCGGTTGGCGCGACCTTGGGGCAGGTGATCGACAACCGCCTTCTGGGGGCCGGATCGGACGCGATTGAAACGGGCCGGATTGAACGGTTCCGCCTGACCCGCGCCAGTGATGGCGGGGCGATTGCGCAGGTCTACGGGCGGATGCGGGTTGGCGGCCAGGTGATCTGGGCCTCGGATTTTCAGGAAACCGCGACGACCAGCGGCGGCGGCAAGGGCGCGCCTGCCGCGCCCAAGACCACCAGTTACAGCTACAGCGTGTCGCTGAGTGTGGCGCTGTGCGAGGGCGAGATTTCCAGCGTCGCCCGCGTTTGGGCCGATGGCGAAGAGGTGGCGCGCGATGACCTGAACCTGCGGGTTTACACCGGCACCCAAGACCAGTTGCCGGACCCGGTGATCGAGGCGATCGAGGGCGCGGGGCAGGTTCCGGCCTATCGCGGCACCGCCTATGTGGTGATGGAGGATCTGTCGCTTGAGCCATACGGTAATCGTGTGCCGCAGTTTTCATTTGAGGTGCTGCGCGCGGAACAGCCTGAGAGTGGTGGCTATGACGTTGATCCGGCGCAATTGATCAACGGTGTGGCGTTGATGCCGGGGACGGGCGAGTACGTGCTGGCGACGACTCCGGTGTATTATTCGGACGGGCCGGGCAGCAAATGGGTTGCCAATATCAATTCACCCTCGGGCAAAAGCGATTTTGCCACCTCGTTTGAGGCGCTTGGTGAAGAATTGCCGGCGTGTGATGCGGCCTCGCTGGTGGTGTCGTGGTTTGGTGGCGATCTGCGCTGTGGCCAGTGCCGGTTGATTCCGAAAGTGGAACGCAGCGACATTGAAGGCAGCAATATGCCCTGGGCGGTGGCCGGATTGACCCGCGCCACCTCGGACGAGATCGCGCAGGAGGACGACCGGCCGATCTATGGCGGCACCCCGGCGGACGCGGCGGTGGTCGAGGCGATCCGGGCCATGAACGACGCCGGGCAGAGGGTGATGTTCTACCCGTTCATCCTGATGGATCAGCAGGCCGGCAACGGGCTGGCTGACCCCTGGAGCGGGGCCGACGACCAGCCGGTCCTGCCGTGGCGCGGGCGCATCACCTTGTCGGTTGCTCCGGGCAAGGCGGGGTCGCCTGACGCGACGGCGGGCGCGGATGCAGAGGTTGCGGCGTTCTTTGGCACGGCAACGGCGGCGGATTTCATCATCGGCGATGGATCGGTCAGCTATTCGGGACCGGATGAGTGGGGGATGCGGCGGTTTATCCTGCATTACGCGGCGCTGTGTGCGGCGGCGGGGGGCGTTGCGTCGTTCTGTATCGGATCGGAAATGCGCGGGCTGACGCAGATACGCGGGGCCGGTGGGTTCGCGGCGGTGGCCGCCATGCGGGATCTGGCCGCTGAGGTAAGGGTGTTGCTGGGGGCCGGGACAAAGATTGGCTATGCGGCGGATTGGTCGGAATATTTCGGCTATCAGCCGCAGGATGGCAGTGGCGACCGGTATTTCCACCTCGACCCGCTTTGGGCTGATGCCAACATCGACTTTATCGGCATCGACAATTACATGCCCCTGTCGGACTGGCGCGAGGGCAGCGATCATCTGGATGCGCAGGCGGGATGGCCGGTGATCCATGACCCGGCCTATCTTGCTGCCAATATCGAGGGCGGCGAGGGCTATGACTGGTACTATCATTCGCCGGAATCGCAAGCGGCGCAGATCCGCACACCGATCAGCGATCTGGCCCATGATGAGCCGTGGATCTGGCGTTACAAGGATATTCGCAACTGGTGGCGCAATGACCATCACGAACGCATCGCCGGGGTGCGTCAGGCCGGCACCACGGCGTGGGAGCCGCAGTCGAAACCGATCTGGTTCACTGAACTGGGCTGTGCGGCGGTGGACAAGGGCACCAACCAGCCGAACAAGTTTCTGGACGCCAAATCGTCAGAGTCCGGCCTGCCGGATTTCTCTAACGGGGCGCGCGATGATCTGATCCAGATGCGCTATCTGCAAAGCCTTCTGGGTTATTGGAAGTCACCGGAAAATAACCCGGTATCAGAGGTTTACGGCGCACAGATGATCGACATGGCCAACGCCTATGTCTGGGCCTGGGACACCCGGCCTTTCCCGGTTTTTCCCAACAACCGCGCGCTGTGGTCGGATGGTGAGAATTACGCGCGCGGTCACTGGCTGAATGGCCGGACCGGGGCGCGGGCGCTGAATTCGGTGGTGGATGAGATCTGCCGCCGCTCTGGCCTTGACGTGGTTGATACCGCGCAGCTTTACGGCATCGTGCGGGGCTTTCTGGTGGATCAGGTGGGCGATGCGCGCAGCGCCTTGCAACCGCTGATGCTGCGCCATGGGTTTGACGCGATCGAACGCGATGGGGCGCTGAAATTCACCATGCGCAGCGGCACCGGCGCGCAGGCGCTGGAGCGCGATCTGTTCGCCGAAACCAGCGAAATCGACGGGCTGAGCGACCAGACCCGCGACGCCGAGGCCGAGATGACCGGGCGCGTGCGGGTGCGGTTTGTTCAGGCCGGGGCGGATCACGAGGTGATCGCCGAAGAGGCGGTTTTACCCGATGAGGCGACCCATGCGGTGGCCAGTTCTGACCTGGCGCTGTCGCTGACCCGCGCCGAGGGGCACCAGGTGGCCGAACGCTGGCTGACCGAGGCGCGCGTATCACGCGAAAGCGTGCGCTTTGCCCTGCCGCCGTCGCAGATGGCGCTGGGCGCGGGCGATGTGGTGACATTTCCGGGCGATGGCGGCGAGGGTGACGTGCGCTACCGGATCGACCGGGTGGAACAATCCGGGCTGCAACTGATCGAGGCGGTGCGCATCGAACCCGAGGTCTATACGCCGTCGGAAATGGCCGAGGATGTGCCGGGGCTGAAGGCGTTCGTGCCGCCGGTGCCGGTGCTGCCGCTGTTCCTGGATCTGCCATTGATGAGCGGCGACGAGGTGCCCCATGCGCCGCATCTGGCGGTGACGGCGAAACCCTGGCCGGGCACGGTGGCGCTTTATGCTTCGGCGACGGACGACAATTATGCCCTGAGCCAGATCATCGCCAAAAGCGCGGTTATCGGTGTCACGGGCTCGCCTTTGGTCGCGGCCCGTCCGGGGCTGTGGGACGAGGGCGCGCCGGTTGAGGTCAGGCTGACCAGCGGCGCGCTGGAGACCCGCGACGCTGCCGCGGTGCTGAACGGCGCGAATCTGGCGGCGATTGGCGATGGCTCCAGCGGCAATTGGGAGCTGTTTCAGTTCCGCGAGGCCGAGTTGATCGCGCCGGATACCTATTGGTTGTCGGGGCGGTTGCGCGGCCAGTTGGGCAGTGACGGGTTGATGCCGGATGTCTGGCCGACGGGGTCGTGGTTTGTGCTGCTGGATGGCGCGCCGGTGCAGACGGGCCTGACCAGTGCGCAGCGGCGCAGTGCCCGTCATTACCGGATTGGTCCGGCAAGGCGTGGGTACGATGATCCGTCCTACACCCATCTGGTCGAGGCGTTTGACGGCAATGGCCTGCGCCCTTACGCGCCGGCGCATCTGCGCGCGTCCGGCGACGTTGGGGCGGATATCGCGGTGAGTTGGGTACGCCGCACGCGCATCGACGGCGATAGCTGGGATGCGCCGGAAGTGCCCCTGGGCGAGGAAAGCGAAAGCTATCTGCTGCGGGTGATGCAGGGGGGCAGCGTGCTGCGCGAGGAAATACGCGCCACGCCGGACTGGACCTATACGGGCGCGGCGCAGGCCGGCGATGGTCTGGTTCTGCCGGCGCGGATCGAGGTGGCGCAGGTCTCGGCCAGGTATGGTGCCGGCCTGTTCGCCGGGATCGACCTGGAGGCTTAGGGCCATGCGTCCGGTTCTGCACGGAGATGTCAGCAATGCCGCGCGCGCGCTTTTGCACGTGCCGCGCGCGCTGCGCCGGGATTTGTGCGCCCGGATGATGCGCGAGGCGGAAGCGGCGGATGTTTACGCCCGCCGCGCCGGGCGGCTGCATCCGTTTTGGGGCAACGGGTCGCTGATGTCAGCGGCGCGCAAACGGGTGCTGGCGGATGAGCCGACCTTTGACGACGCCGACTATTGCGCATGTTTTGAAATGGTTCTGAGGGGGTTGTTTGATTTCAGGGCTGGCCCGACGCGCAAGTGATGCACCTGGTGACCGACGGGTCCAGCGCCAGCCGCCCCGGCGCGATGTCGTCGCCGCAATCCTCGCAAAAGCCGAAATCGCCGGTCTCGATCCGGGCCAGCGCCGCCTTCAGGCGCAGGGCCAGAAGGTCGCGGCGGTTCTGCTGTGCCACTGCCATGGCCTGATTTTGCAGCGCGTCCATGCGGCTGAGCCGCCCCACCGATTGCTGGTCAAGCTGCACCACCGCCTGACCTTGCCGACCCAGCCGGTTTTCCGCCTCAAGGGCAGCCAGGCGGTCGCGGATCAGCGCCGTAAACCGGGTGGTTTCAGACCCATTCATTTTTGCAATATGCTCCTTCACGGGTTTGCGTTTGGCATATTCATGCCTAAATGGTAATTCTAGTCGCATAAAGGGAGGCATTGCCATGGCCGATACACATCCGAATGTTGCCATCGTCGACCCGGTCTGGGGTCGGATCACCCAAGAGGCACACGAAGCCGTGCGCTCCGAACCGCTGATGGGCGGGCTGGTGCATGCCTGCATCCTGCATCACCAGACGCTGGAAAAGGCGCTGTCCTACCGGATTTCCGCCAAGCTGACCTCGAATGAAATGTCGATGGTGGTGCTGCGCGATATCGCCGATCAGGCCTTTGCCGAAGCGCCGGAACTGGTCGAGGCGGCGCGCGCCGATCTGATGGCGGTGTTCGAACGCGACCCGGCCAGTCACCGGCTGCTGCAACCGATCCTGTATTTCAAAGGCTATCAGGCCATGCAGGCCTATCGCGTCGGCCATTGGCTGTGGCAGCAGGGCCGTCACGACATGGCGTATTTCTTTCAGATGCGGGTCAGCGAGATATTCGGCATCGACATCCACCCGGCCGCCAAAATCGGCAAGGGGATCATGATCGACCACGCCCATTCCATCGTCATCGGCGAAACGGCGGTGGTGGGCGATAATGTGTCGATGCTGCATTCGGTCACCCTGGGCGGCACCGGCAAGGAAGAAGAGGACCGCCACCCCAAGATCGCCGACGGCGTGCTGATCGGGGCCGGGGCCAAGGTTCTGGGCAACATCTCTATTGGCCATTGCAGCCGCATCGCCGCCGGTTCCGTGGTGCTGAGTGACGTGCCCGCCTGCAAGACGGTCGCCGGGGTGCCGGCAAAAATCGTTGGCGAGGCGGGTTGCGAACACCCGTCGGTGGAAATGGATCAGATGTTCGGTGCCAGACCCTGATTTATCTCGCTAACCCGCGCGACAAAGCTATAGCCGACCCCGTGAATGGTGTTGATAACCTCGGCGTCCGATGCGGCTGGCGACAGTTTCTTGCGCAGGCGCATGATGTGTACATCAATGGTGCGATCACCGGCAAAGCTGGCCCTTCCGCGCGCCGCATCAAGCAACTGATCACGGGTATAGACCGTGTTGGGATGCGTGACGAACAGGTGCAACAGCTCGAATTCGCTGGTGGTCAGCGCCACCTGATCGCCTGAATCGGCCTTGCTCAGCGACCGTTCGGCGGCGTTCAGTACCCAGTTGCCAAAACGGAAACTGGGCGGGCGCGCCTGTTGCTGGCGCTGGTCTGCCGCATTGGTGCGGCGCAGGATGGTGCGGATACGTGCCAGCAATTCGCGCGGCTCAAACGGTTTGACCATGTAGTCATCGGCCCCGAACTCCAGCCCGACCACCCGGTCAAAGGTCTCGTCGCGCCCTGACAGCACCAGAATGGGCAGGTCGGACGTGGCGCGCAGATCGCGGGTGATATCAAGGCCGCTTTTGCCCGGCAGGCCGATATCCAGAATGCACAGATCCACGCTCTCGCGCGCCAGAACGCCCTGCATTTCACGCCCGTCCGATGCGCAGACCACCCGGTATTCCTGTTTTTCCAGATAGCGCTTCAGGAACGAGGTGATTTGCGGGTCATCATCGACGACAAGGATCGTTTCTTTGTCCAGCGTCTTGCCCCCGGTTCAGATTCGCGCTTGTTCAGATTCGCGCCTGTTCAGATTCACTGCGGGCAGATTAAACGCGCGACGGGTCCATTGCATCCTGTTTCTGGTAAAATGCACCGGGTGATGATGGAAAACCCGTTTGCGTCGCGATATGGTACGGCTCAAAGTTGAAAGGCCGGACGTTGTATCGCGACCCATCCAAACCCCGGACCAAACGGCGTTTGCGCACCTTGCCGCTTGGTGTGATGGCCGCCGGTGTCCTGATGCTGATCCTGGCCCTGATGCTGGGCCTGAGCTATGAGACCTCCACAAGATTTCGCCAGATCGAGGAAGGCTGGCAGGAGTATTCCAAAGACGCCGATCCGCGTGGCATCTGGATCTCGGAAATCCGTGGCTATTTCGGCTATGGCGGCATGATCCACAATTTCAAGAACTACGTTTTGCGTCACGATGAAAGATACGCCCGCGTCCTGCGCACCCAGACCGACCTGTTGCAAAATGCCATTGATGCCTATCAGAACGCCGGTCCAAGCGTCCTTGAACGCGAGGCGCTGACGCGCATTCGCGCCGTGGTCGAAGAATATTCGCAAAACATCGACAAGATCACCCTTGGCATTCAACAGGGCCAGTCCGCCGAAGAAATCGACGCCATCGTGCAGGTGGATGATTCCGGCGCGCTGCGTGCCCTGGCGGTGCTGGAAAGCAACTGGCGCGGCCAGCGCCAGCGCAACCTGGATGGCATCGTTGCCGCCTTGTCAGACGGCAACACTCTGGTGCGATACCTGACCGGAGTGATGCTGCTGCTGATCGCTCTGGTCGGGCTGCTTGCGCTGTTGTTTTCCATTCTGACGGGGCGTGCGCTGCGGTCCAAGGCGGCGCAGATCCGCGAGTTGACGGCCCGCAAACAGGCCGAGGAAGAAGAGCGCAAGCTGGCCTGGGTGGTGCAGCAAAGCCCGGCCTCGATCATGATCACCGGCACCGATGGCAAGATCGAATTCGCCAACCGCAAGCTGCTTGAACTGACCGGCTACAGCGAGGCCGAACTGGTCGGCCATTCGCCCAACATCCTGAAGTCCGGCCACACGCCCGAAGCCGCCTATCGTGAAATATGGGATCGTCTGCGCAACGGTCAGCCGTGGACCGGCGTGTTCAAGAACCTGCGCAAGGACGGCAGTCATTACTGGGCCGCAACCAGCCTGCTGCCGCTGCTGGACGATGACGGCAAGGTCACCAATTACATCGGCATGGGCGAGGATATCACCGAAAAACGCCGGGTCGACGAACAGATCGCGCAGGTGCAGAAAATGGAGGCCGTGGGCATTCTTGCCGGCTCGGTTGCGCATGATTTCAACAATGTGCTGATGACCATCATCGGCAATACCGAACTGATCAAACTTGAGGCCGAAGACCTTGAGGAAGGTGATGAAATCGCCGCTTCGGTCGATCAGATCGAAATCGCCTCGGGCCGTGCCCGCGCGCTGATCCAGCAATTGCTGACATTCGCGCGCCAGCAACCGGGACAGGCGCAACGCCTTGATCTGCGCCACGCCATTGATGAGGTGCTGGAACTGATCCGCGTCTCGACCCCGCCGACGGTGCGCATTGACCTTGTCGCCACCGATCAGGCCCTGGCGACCGACATCGACCCGACCGCGTTCTATCAGATCATCATGAACCTGTGCCACAACGCCGTCGAAGCGATCAGCGACCGGGGCGGAGCGATCACTCTGCATCTGGACCGCATCGCGCCGGACGGTGAGGGCGGGCTGAAAAACCTGCCAAAAGCGGCCATAGGCAGCATCCGCGTCATCATTCACGATGACGGGCCGGGCATTCCGCTGGATATCCAGACCAAAGTGTTCGAGCCGTTCTTCTCCACCAAACCGGTAGGCAAGGGCACCGGGCTGGGGCTGGCGATCGTGCGCAACTGGGTGGAAGAGGCCGAGGGGCAGGTAAGCCTTGAAAGCTCGCGCGCCAGCGGCACCACCTTCACCCTGCTGTTCCCACAATTCGAGACACAGGAAAGCACGATAGCCGCCCGCGATCAGCCGCCGCGCGGGCAGGAACATATCCTGCTGGTCGATGACGAGGAATCGCTGCTTTACACGATCCGGCGGATGATGGCGCGGCTGGGCTACCGGGTCGAGGCGTTCTCGGACCCGATACTGGCGCTGAACGCGTTTCGCGCCAATCCGCAAAGCTATGATCTGGTGGCGACCGACATGATGATGCCCAAAATGAGCGGTGACGAGCTGATCATCGCCATGCGCGACATCCGCGCCGATATGCCGGCGATGGTGATCAGCTCGTACCACACCAAAGGCAGCTTTCCGCCCGGGTTCGGGAATGTCCGCAAAGTCGGCAAGCCGGTCAACCTGGCCGGTCTGGCATCCGCTTTGCGTCAGGCACTTGACGGGATTACATAGCGCACCGGGGCAATGGGTCGCGCCGCTTCCAATGCGTCTGCCACCCGGCCTGCGGTTTCATCCGCACCGCTCAGGCAGTTGGCGACCGACACACCGCGCAGGAAATTGCCGGTGACAAACAGGCCCGGAACACGCGCCGGGATGCTGTCCAGAACCGCCACCCGGCTGGGATGCCCCAGCTCGTATTGCGGCAGCCCAAGCGCCCAGCGGCGGGTCTTCACCACCACCGGCGCGCCCTTGACATCCAGCAATTCAGCCAGCTCCCCCTGCACCTGAGCGACCAGTTCCGCCTCATCCAGCCCGGCCAGGTCCGGGTTGCGCGCCCCCCCCGCATAGGCCGAAATTGCCACATGGCCCTCGGGTGCGCGCCCTTCGTACATGGTCGACAGAAACTGCGCCCCCGAAATGATCCGGGCATTGTCGCGCGTCGACAAAAACCCCAACCCGTCCAGCGGATGCCCCACCTGTTCGCGCCGATATCCCAGAAACACCACATTGACCGGCGGTGCCGCAATCGCCCCCGCCGCCGTCGCCCCGTCCGGATCAATCCGGTCGATCAGCGTCGCCGCCACATGCGGCTGCACCGCCAGCACCACGGCGCGGGCCTGCACCGCCCCGCGATTGGTCTTTACCTCGAATCCGCGCGCCGTCCTGCGCAGGCCAAGCACACTCACCCCGGTTTGCACCCGCGTGCCCAGACCCCGCGCCAGAACCGCCGGAATGGTGGCGATCCCGTCGCGCCACGAATAAAGATGCCGCCCCGGCTGGCTGCCTTTGCGGGCTTTCACAATGGCGCGGATGATCGAGCCATGTTCCTGTTCCATCTCGGCCAGCCGGGCAAACGCGCCGTTGATCGACAGCTTGCGCGAATCCCCCATGAACAGCCCCGCCGCCATCGGATCAATCACCTTATCGGCAAATTCCCGGCCAAACCGGCGGCTGGTAAAGGCGTGGATACTTTCTTCCGGGCCGCCCTCACGACGTGGCCGCAGCCCCTCGCACAGCATCGACAGGCGGGCCATTGGCGACAGGTAATTCGACACAAGAAACCCGGCGGGATGGGTTGAAATACCGCTCAGCCGCCCCCGGTCGCGCAAATACCGCCGCCGCACATCGGGGCCAAGGTCGCGCGCGCCGGGCAACAGGCCAAGGGCGTCGATCCGCTGCATCGCGCCGGGCACGGATGCGTTGAACGTGGTCGGCCCGTGTTCCATCAAAAAGCCGCCAAAGCGTTCCGATATCGCGTTGCCGCCGGGCACGACCTGACGCTCAAGTACCTGAACCTCCCGCCCGCGCGCCATCAGCCCCTGCGCTGTCGCCAGCCCGGAAACCCCGCCGCCAATGACCACCACATCCGGCATCATTGCCCCCTGAGATTGCGGATGAAACCGGGCGGGCCGGCATCGCCAAAGCGGCGTTTGGCCAGCAGAGTCAGATCGGCCTTGGTGACTTCGTGACGCCCCTCGCTGCGCACGTGATCCTCGGCCCGCCGGCGCACCATGCGGCGCACGAAACCGGGTACGCGGGCGATGTGTTCCTCGGCGTCTTCAGCCCATCGCATCGCGCCCGGTTCGGGCATCATCGGCGTAATCACCGCGCCACCTTGCGGTTGATAGGTACATAAAGAATCCTCGCCCATCATGTTGCCGCTGGCCGCCAACGGGCGCGCCCGACACCCACCGCAGAGCTTTTGAAACTCACACACCCCACAGCGCCCCTCCAGCCTGGGCGCGCGCAAATCATTCAGCACCGGGGCATCCTGCCATATCTCGCGAAACGATTGTTCCTTAAGCGAACCTGCCGAGTTTTCCATGTAAGGGCAGGGGGTTACATCCCCGTTTGGCGTCACCCTCGCATAGCGGGTCGCGGCGATACACCCGCCTGCGTCATAGCCATGCGCCGCAGTGATCGGCCAGTCCGGGTCCATTTCGATGGCGATGCGCTTGAAGTGGGGCGCGCATTTGGCCCGCACCATCAGGCGTTTTTCGTCCCGCGCGGCCCGCGCCACCCGGCGCAATACCGCATCGTATTTTTCGGCCGATATGCCGGAATATTTCTCGCCGCGCCCGGTGCAGACCATGAAGAACACGTTCAGCACCATGGCACCGGACTCCCGCGCAAAAGCCACCATATCGTCGATCTCTCCGGCGGTTTTATCGGTGGCGGAAAAATGGATCTGGAAGGGCATGCCCGCATCCTTGCAGGCGTCGATCCCGGCCATGGTGCGCGCCCATGCGCCTTTCAGTCCGCGAAAATCATCGTGGATTTCCGGCGTCAGGGAATCCACCGAAATACCCATGCCCGCCACCCCGTCAGATTGCAGTTTCCTGACGCGGGCAGGGGTCAGCGACATGCCATTGGTGCCGACCACAACCATCAGCCCCAGACCACTGGCATGGGCGGCAAGTTCGCCCAGATCCGGGCGCAGGGTCGGCTCGCCGCCGGTCAGAACCACCATCGCCTCTGGGCCGACCTCGGCGATTTCGCCCAGGATGCGCCTGAGATCGGCGGTGGACAACTCATCCCGGCCACCCTCTTTCAGGTGGCGCGCATCCAGGTAACAATGGTCGCAGGCAAGGTTGCACCGTTGCGTCAGGTTCAGCGCCACAAGGTAGGGGGCGTCAGCCATTATTCCTTCCCTGGTTCAACCGGACACATGGCCATGCGCGAGGCGGCAAAGGCTTCGTCCTCGATCGAGCCGTCCACCACGCTCAGCCCCCGTGCCTGCGCAAAACTCTCGATGGCGGATTTGACCTGATCGCGAAACGCCTCGGGTACCCGTTGCAGGCGCGCCAGCGGTGCGGCGCGCCAGATGATGTCACCGCGGTTTGCCGGTTCCAGCGCCGCCTCGGCCATGAAGGGTTCGACATGCGCCACCCCGACCGTTTCCCTGGCGTCGCGCCGCGCCGATTTCTCGGCCCGCAGGCCGATGTTTTCGCGGACCTGTTCGTCGGCAATGCCCTCCAGCATCGCGCGGGCCTCGCCGGACCAGTCAAGGCGCTCAAAGCTTTGCACCGCGGCGCTGTCGCCGCCGCCGGGCATCATCTTGGCCATCACGTCGGATACAAACCGCGTGGTGATGAAGGTGTGGCCTTCTTTCTGCGCCGCCCTGATCACTCCGGTGCGGGCAATGGCGCGTACGAATTCCGGCGCGCGATTGATCATCTCGCTGGCCTCGTCCGACCACATGATCGTTTCCTCGGCCACAACATCCGAGGGCGGCAGATGTTCCACCTGACCGACCCAGACATGACAGGGCACCATGCGCAAAAGGTTCTCGGTGTTGCCGCCAATATCCAGCCCCTCGTCGGCATGAACCCCGGTCTTGCCCAGCACCAGCAGGCTGGCGCGGTGTTCTTCGACATACTTCCTGATCGCCTGATAGGGCTTGCCCGCAACCAGTTTGGTCACAACCTTGTGCCCGGCCTCGCGCGCCACGGTTTCAGCGACGTTCAGATGCGCTTCGTAAATTCTGGCAATGCCGTCATCAATCAGCTCTTCGTGCAGCTGTTCCTGTTCCTTGAAACGGAAAACCTTGCCCGCTTCCTCGTCCAGAACGGTCGAGATCTTGTTGAACGCCACATAGTGATAATAGGGGTCATAGGCGGCGACCACATGCACCGGCACGTCCAGCTTCTGGCCGATATCAAGTGCCGTCAACAAGGCCCCGAACGATTTGGCAGAGCCATCCATTCCCACCACAATCGGCCCGTCGCCAATCGCCAGACGCCGGTCCCTGGCGACAAAAACATCCATCTTGGCGCGCCGCACAACCCGTTCGCAAACCGAGCCTATGGTTGACCCGGCAACCGCCCCCAACCCCAGCGCGCCGATGAACAGAACGTCGTGTTCGCCGGTGTTCATTGCCTCCAGCAGACAGGCGTAATTCTTGCCCTCGGGCGACAGGCGCTGAAATGGCACACCGGCCTTTTTCGCGACATCCCCGGCGGCATCATGATAGCTGTCCGATATCAACCCAAGCCCCATGCCGATCAGGTCTTCGTGGACCTCGCGCTGATGCTCCATCTCGCTTTCGCGCTGATACCGCTCGGGCAGGCCGCCCTCCATCTGT
>Ga0209121_10000486_pt1 | contig 42029 bp, 43 predicted proteins | sample Cruoilmetagenom3_FD_187292 | JGI IMG/M metagenome (GOLD analysis project Ga0209121, IMG submission 187292) | Oil polluted marine microbial communities from Coal Oil Point, Santa Barbara, California, USA - Sample 3 (SPAdes) (version 2) | ecosystem: Environmental > Aquatic > Marine > Oil seeps ... | reverse complement strand
AGCGCGCAGGCCAAGGCAAAGACCCAGGACACGGGTTCAGTCAAAAAGACCACACCGCCCAGCGCGGCAATGACTGGCACGCTTAACTGCGCCACCGCCGCGCGGGTTGCGCCCAATGCGGGTAACACACTGTACCACAACGCATATCCCAGGCCCGAGGTGACGGCACCCGACAGCACGGCCAGCCCAATGCCCGCCAGAGATACGCCATCAGGCCGCGCCATGACCACGGCCAGCCCGACCGGCACCGCCAGGGCAAAGCTGGCCGCCGTGGCCGCCAAGGGGTCCGCCACACCCCGCCCGCGCAGGGAATAGACCCCCCAGCCCAGCGCCGCGGCCACCATCAGGCCAACGCCTGCCACCGGCAGATCCGCGCCCCTGCCCGGCCAGACCAGCACGCACAGCCCTCCAAAGGCCACGCCCGCCCCCAGCCACCGGCGCAGCGGCACCGCGTCGCCGCCCAGCACCGCGCCGGCAAACATGGTGATCTGCACACCGCCAAACAGGATCAACGCGCCCACCCCGGTATCCAGGCTGACATAGGCAAAGGAAAACCCCAGCACATACAGCGCCAAAGCCCCCGCATTCAGCGGGCTGATCGCCTGGCGCAGACGCGCCAGATCGCCCCGCAGCGCCACCAGTAGCAACAACATGCCCGCCCCCGCCAACAGGCGGATCGCGGCGAAACTGGCCGGGCCCATGTCGCCCTCTGCCAAGGCCATGCGGTTCAGCACAGAATTGGCGGCAAAGGCGATCAGGGTCACCAGGGTCAACAGGGTCAGGCGCATACCGTACCGCTACCGCGAAGCCACACTGTGCGAAAGCCACAATCCTGTCATCCTTGACAGATCAACGCCCCGCCCCTATCTGCCGTTCTCAGGTCACGGACACCTGCCGTTCGCAGGCGCAAGCCATGGTGAAGTCCGCATCACATGACACACCGACGTCAGCCCCCGCGCTTCGTTGGCAATGCGAACCCCGACTCATCTGCGCATTTTTGCTGAATGAGGTCCATCATGACACCTGTCCTGCCATCGCTCGATGCCCTAAAAACCCAGGCCAAGGCCCTGCGCAAGTCGCTGGAAAGCCAAGGCCGCGCCATAAGCCACGCCCAGGCATTGGAACTGATCGCCCACCAACACGGTGCACGCGACTGGAATACGCTGCACGCCCAGATCGGCAATCGCCCCGCGATCCCCTTTGCCATTGGCCAACGGGTCAAAGGTCGTTATCTGAACCAGCCCTTTGTGGGCACGGTTGTTGCGTTGAACACCTTGGGCGACGGCCAGTATTTCCGCCTGAAACTGGACTTTGACACGCCCGTGGATGTCATCACCTTTGACAGCATGTCGAATTTCCGCAGCCGGGTGAATGTCACGGTCAATCACACCGGGCGCACCGCCGAAAAGACCTCAGACGGGCAACCGCATCTGGTGTTGCAGATGTAAAACGGAAAAGGGCCACCCGTTTGGGTGGCCCTTCTTTGTTTCGTGGCAGAGGGCTCTCGTGACAAAGGCACCCTAAGGGACGCCTTTGCACGAGCGCATCACAAATCCAACAGGATTTATGATTACATCATGCCGCCCATGCCGCCCATGTCGGGCATGCCGCCACCGGGTGCGCCGCCGTCTTTCGACGGTTTGTCAGCAACCATGGCTTCGGTGGTGATCAGCAGACCAGCAATCGAGGCCGCATCTTCCAGAGCGGTGCGAACCACTTTGGCCGGGTCGATCACGCCGAATGCGAACATGTCGCCATATTCTTCGGTCTGTGCGTTGAAGCCGAACGTGGCGTCGTCGCTTTCGCGAACCTTGCCAGCGACCACAGCACCGTCAACACCAGCGTTTTCAGCGATCTGACGCAGCGGCGCCTCAATCGCTTTGCTGACGATAACGATCCCGGCGTCTTGATCCGAGTTCGCGCCTTCCAGGTTGACCAGAGTTTTGCCAGCCTGAACCAGAGCAACACCGCCACCGACGATCACGCCTTCCTGCACAGCTGCGCGGGTTGCGTTCAGAGCATCGTCAACACGATCTTTGCGCTCTTTCACTTCGACTTCGGTCATGCCACCGACGCGGATCACAGCAACACCACCGGCCAGTTTGGCCACGCGTTCTTGCAGTTTCTCACGGTCATAGTCGGACGTGGTTTCTTCGGCTTGGGTGCGGATCTGAGCAACACGCGCTGCGATCTCGGCTTTTTCGCCTGCGCCATCAACGATCGTGGTTTCGTCTTTGGTGATCTCGATCTTCTTGGCGGTGCCCAGCATGTCCATGGTCACGGACTCAAGCTTCATGCCCAGATCTTCGCTGATCACCTGACCACCGGTCAGAACTGCGATGTCCTGCAGCATGGCTTTGCGACGATCGCCGAAACCCGGTGCTTTGACAGCAGCGATTTTCAGACCGCCACGCAGTTTGTTCACAACCAGGGTCGCCAGGGCTTCGCCTTCAACGTCTTCGGCAATGATCAGCAGCGGCTTTTGCGACTGGATCACGGCCTCAAGCAGCGGAACCATCGGCTGGAGCGAGCTGAGTTTCTTTTCGTGCAACAGAACAAGGCAGTCGTCCAGATCGGCGATCATCTTGTCCGGGTTGGTCACGAAATAGGGGCTCAGGAAGCCACGGTCGAACTGCATGCCTTCGACGACAACAGTTTCTGTTTCCAGACCCTTGTTCTCTTCGACGGTGATCACGCCTTCGTTGCCGACTTTCTGCATCGCGTCTGCGATCTGCTGGCCGATGTCGCTTTCGCCGTTGGCCGAGATGGTGCCAACCTGGGCAACTTCTGCGGAGTCTTGCACTTCGCGCGAGGCGGCTTTGATCGCCTCCACAACGGTCGAGGTGGCCAGATCGATGCCACGCTTCAGGTCCATCGGGTTCAGACCGGCGGCAACCTGCTTCAGACCTTCGCGCACGATGGCCTGGGCCAGAACGGTCGCGGTGGTGGTGCCGTCGCCGGCTTCGTCATTGGTGCGGCTGGCGACTTCTTTCACCATCTGCGCGCCCATGTTTTCGAACTTGTCTTCCAGCTCGATCTCTTTGGCAACCGACACACCGTCTTTGGTGATGCGGGGGGCGCCGAAGCTCTTGTCCAGAACCACGTTGCGGCCTTTGGGGCCCAGCGTAACCTTGACGGCGTCGGCCAGAATGTTGACGCCACGCAGCATTGCATTGCGGGCATCGGTGTCGAACTTTACGTCCTTAGCAGCCATATTGCTGTCTCCTAGAATTCTGTTGGTTTGTCAGGTGACGATCAGGCGATGATGCCCATGATGTCGGATTCTTTCATGATCAGCAGCTCTTCACCTTCCAGGGTGATTTCGGTGCCGGACCATTTGCCGAACAGGATCTTGTCGCCTTCTTTGACGTCCATCGCGATGCGATCGCCGTCGTCGTCACGCAGGCCAGCGCCAGCGGCAACGATGATGCCCTCGGCGGGCTTTTCTTTTGCGCTTTCGGGGATAAACAACCCGCCCGCGGTTTTCTCGTCGCTTTCAATACGGCGGACCAGCACGCGGTCATGCAGCGGAGTAAATGCCATTTCTGAGGCTCCCTAGCTCAGTTTCGTTTTCATTGTCACTCACCAGTGGCGAGTGCTAACGGCGAATAGCTAGGGAGTCATTTGGGGGCTGTCAACAGGCCGGTCATGAAAATTCACCTGATCCGGGGAGCGCCGCTGGGAGCGCCGTGGAAAGGTGCTTGCACGGCCGCCTGCCCACGCTATCGTCGGGCCTGATTTCAACAGGAGTTTTTCATGCGTCGCCTTCTTGCCCTGACCCTTGCCGTTCTGATCCCGCTCAGCACCCCCGCGCTGGCGCTGTGTACCGGTGACAGTGCTTTTGACCGTCTGCCCGCCACCGATCAGATACGGTTGCAGGAGAAAGCGGCGCAGGTGCCCTATCACCAAGGGCTGTTATGGCAGGCCAGCAAAGGCACGCGTCAGATCACCGTTATGGGCACGATGCACCTGTATGATCCGCGCTTGCAGGGCATCATGGACCAGTTGGAGCCGATGATCGCCGGAGCCGACCGCCTGTTTCTAGAAATGACCGCCGAGGACGAAGCCGCTTTTCAGGTCAAGATGCTGGCAGACCCGGCCCTGTTCGTCATCGCCCAGGGCCCGGGTCTGGACGAACTGCTATCGCCCGAATCCTGGCTGGCCCTGACCAACACACTGACCTTGATGCCGGAACTGGGCATGCCGCCGGAAATTGCTGCCCGCATGAAACCCTGGCTTTTGGGGATCATGCTGTCAGTGCCGTCCTGCGTGCTGGACAGCATGCGTGCCGGACAGGCCGGGCTGGATCGCATGATCGGTGCGCGCGCACAGGCGCTGGACCTGCCCATGGTCTCGCTTGATGATGGCGACAAGATGCTGGCGCTGCTGGCCGGTGATCCGCTGGAGGATCAGATTGAAGATTTCGACCTAGCCATGCGCATGCTGGACCACGATCCGGCCCAGATGGTGGCGACGATTGAACACTATTTCGACCAGTCCTTTCGTCTGAACTGGGAATACTCGCTGGATCACGCCCGCGCGCGCACCACCGACCCGGATCAACGCGCCTGGCTGGACAGTCTTCTGGTCGAGATGGAAGACGAACTCCTAACCCAGCGCAATGCCGATTGGATGCAGGTGCTTTTGACCGATGACAGTCAACGCGCCTTTGTCGCCGTGGGGGCGGCACATCTGGCGGGCTTTGGTGGCGTGCTGGACCTTTTGGAACAGGATGGCTGGACGCTCAGCCGCCTGCCCCTCCAGGTCGAGTGAACAGATCGACGGATCGCCCCGCTCAGTCCTCCAACAAATGTTCATACCGCGCGTCGGTCAGCGTTCTCAGGAACGCGACCAACGCGTCGATGTCACGCCAGCCCAGCATCGGGCCTTCGGTCAGTTCACTGACAGACAGCGTCATCGGCACCGCCGGGTTGCCCCAGTATCGGCCTGTTTCCGGGTTGATTTGACAGGGCGGTCCGGGACAGTGGTATCGGTTGTAAAACTGCACCACACTGCGCAACTGGGTGAACATGCCGTTATGCATATAAGGCCCGGTCACGGCGATATTGCGCAACGTCGGCACCTTGAATTGGCCGCCCAGCTTGGGGTCTCTCATGTCTTCGCGGCCCAGCAGCCCCCAATCGGGTCCCCCCTCGCCGACCGTCGGCACGCCGATATTATGGTATTCATAATTCGTGAAGGTTTCGCCCTCGGCCATCGGATTGTTGTGCCGCATATGGCACAGGGCACAGTTCGACCGCTCTGGCGACAGGAAGATCTGGCGCCCCAACTCTTCCAGGTCGCTCAGCTCGGCCTCGCCCCGCAGAAACAGATCATATTTGCTATCATAGGGCGCGAAATCGGGTGTGCTTTCAAAGGCGGCGATCGCCTGGGTCATGGCCGCGAACCCTGCCTCGGCATCGTCCAGAACGCCGGGGTGAAACAGGATGTCGAACGCTTCGACATAATCCAGGTTTTCGCGCAGCCGCGCGACCACGCTCGCCTTGTCCGGCATGCCCATTTCCACCGGGTTCAGCGGCGGCCCTCCGGCCTGTTCGGCCAGATCGGCGGCGCGCCCGTCCAGAAACAACCCACCGCGCCAGACATGATCGTGCAGCTGCTCAAACGCCGGGGTTTCGGCCGCATAGGTGATGGTCGGCGCGTTCCGCGTGCCCATCGACACGCCATCATCGCCCATCGAGACCGGCCCGCTGGTGTCGACAAACCCGTTCGCCGGGTCATGGCAACTGGCGCAATTCTGCGTCCGGTTCAGCGACAGATCCGTGTCAAAGAACAGGCCCGCGCCCAGCTCTTCCTTAGTGTCAAAGGCAAGCGCGGGGCTGGCGCACAGCAACAGGGCAACAAGCGGCCATTTCATATGTCGTCTCCGATTCCTTTCGCCCGGTGTAGCCAAAGCAGGCCCTGGAAGCCTTGCGACCGATCAACTCAGTCGGCCAGATCGACCGCGGCATAAACGCCCCGTTCGACGTTCTCAAACCAGCCATAATGGTTATCGCGCATGATCGTCGTGGCCCGCGGCGCATCGGCGCTCTGGGCGACAACCGAACCTTTGGTCGGCCCATGGTCGCGCAAATATGCCCGGCACCGCTCGGCCTCTTGCTGATACGCCGTGACGACCTTGCCCCGTGTGCCGCCCTTGTTGGGGTCACCCACGCGCTTGGCAAATTCGCCCAGCAACCGCGTCTTTTTCACCTTGGACTTGCGCGGCACAAAAGGCACCGGATCACAGTGAACTTGCACAAATCCATCATTCAGGCGCACAGACAGCACGCCCAGGCCCAATCGCTTGCACAAACCGATGTTTCCCTTAAACGCCCGCCACCCGGCCTTGCCCGCCCAACGGGGCACCGCGACATAGACCGTATCTGTCACCGCCTGACGTGCGACGGCCTGCTGCAACAAGGTCAGCGAAAAGCCAACCTTCAGCTCGACCACCACAGGGTCTGCCCCCTCGCGCACGCCGACCACATCCGCCGGACCAACCTCGGATTTCACCTCATAGCCCAAGGTTTCCAGCCACCCCTTCACGGGGTCATACAATTCGGTTTCCTGCACGCCTGCCATGGCAAAACGTTAACCTGTTTCTGCGAGCGCGAACAGTCGTGACAAGCCCCTCGCCCGACCCTATAACACAGGCAAAATATCCACATATATGGACCCACATCATGACCACGCTTGTTTTTGGCCACAAATCTCCTGACACCGACAGCACCGGATCGCCCCTGATCTGGGCCTGGTACCTGAACGACGTGAAAGGCGTTGACGCCAAACCCGTGCTGCTGGGCCAGCCCAACACCGAAGCCATGTTCATGCTGAACCGCTGGGGTTTCGACATGCTCGAGATCATCACCGATGTCGCCGACGATCAGACCTGCGTGATCGTGGACACCAACAACCCCGCCGAGCTGCCCGCCAATATCAATGGCGCCGACGTGGTGCAGATCATCGACCACCACAAGCTGGTTGGCGGCCTGGAAACCAAGGGCCCGATCGACATCACCATCCGCCCGGTGGCCTGCACGGCGACCATCATGTTCGACCTGATGGGCGATGACGCGGCCAAGATGCCGGACAACATCAAATGCGCCATGCTGACCTGCATCCTGTCGGACACGCTGGAATTCCGCAGCCCAACCACCACGGATCGTGACCGCGAGGTCGCCACGCACCTGGCAGTCGAACTGGGCATTTCGATCCCGGACTATGCCGCCGAAATGTTCGCCGCGAAATCGGATGTGTCGTCATTCTCGGACGCCGAACTGCTGCGCATGGACTCGAAAGAATACGAAATCGAAGGCACCAAGTTCCGCGTTTCGGTTCTGGAAACCACGTCGCCTGCGACCGTTCTGGACCGCAAGGCCAGCCTGATGGACACCATGCCGACCGTCGCCAAGGAAGACGGCGTTGATCAGGTCATCCTGTTCGTCGTCGACATCCTGAACGAAGAGGCCACCCTGCTGGTCCCCAACGACCTGGTGCGCGGCCTGGCCAAAACCAGCTTTGCAGTGGACGCAACGGGCGACAGCGCTGTTCTGCCCGGCGTCGTCAGCCGCAAAAAGCAGATCATCCCGAACCTGAAACTGTAAGCGGTTTCCCAAAACGCAAATGGCCCCGTCAGAGTGATCTGGCGGGGCCATTTGTTTGACAACATCACAGAAAATCAGGTGGGTGGCACCGGACGATAACCGCTGGCCATCAACTTACGCATGCCGCCTTCGACCGAAATCACCGGGTTGGAAATCCGCGCCGACAAGGCCCGCGCCGCAGCTTGGGTCCGATTGCCAGACCGGCAGATCAGCACGACATTCCGCCCCGCGTCCAGTTCATCGCCCTGCGCGGCCGTGAACGTGTCGGCAAACCCGGCTTCGCCCCGGAACGTGACCAGTTTCGCCCCGTCGATCACGCCCGTGTCGCGCCATTCCTGCGGCGTGCGGATATCAACGATCAACGCGCCAGCAGCTTGCATGTCATCGACCGTCAGGAACCGGTGTTCAAATCCCGCGCCCGTTTGCGTGCCGCTGGTTGCATAACCAACCCCGGCCACCGCCGCAACCGCTGCGCCCCCCAGTAGAAGAAAACTGCGTTTGCTCAATACCGTCATCATGCCCTCCGCGTTATATCTGCATTTCCAAATATGCCCTTCTCGGGCGAAAACCAAGCGCGCAGACTGGTCAATCTTGTCGCAGCTGCGCTATGTCACCCGTACCTGTTCCCCAAGCCGAGGCCCCCATGTCCCGTATCGTCACCACCCTCGCCGAGATTTCCGAGCCCTATGACGCGCTGTTTTGCGACCTCTGGGGCTGTGTGCATGACGGGGTGCGCCCGTTTGATGACGCGGTTGCGGCCTTGCGCGCCTTTCGCGCCAAAGGCGGCATCGTGGTCCTGGTCACCAACGCCCCGCGCCACCGGGCCAGCGTCGAAAAACAGCTGGCGAACATGGGGGTTCCGACCGATTGCTGGGACACGATCGCCACCTCAGGCGATTCTGCCCGCGCGGCGATGTTCACGGGCGCGGTCGGGTCAGAAGTCTGGTTCATGGGCGAAAAACACGACCGCAGCTTCTTTGATCCAATGTCCCTCATTACCGATCCCGTGGACATCCAAGAAGTCGCCCTGGAAGACGCCGAGGGCATCATTTGCTGCGGCCCGTTTGATCCGCACGCTGACCCTGCCGACATGCGCCCGCAATTGCTGTATGCGAAACAAAAAGGCCTGCCACTGCTCTGTGCCAACCCCGATATCGTCGTGGATCGCGGCGAAAGCCGCGAGTGGTGCGCTGGCGCCATTGCACAGATTTACTCTGAGATGGGCGGCGAAAGCCTGTATTTCGGCAAACCGCACCCGCCGATCTATGACCTGGCCCGGCGTCGCCTGGCCGAACTGGGGCGTGACGTGCCCGACACGCGCATTCTGGCGGTCGGGGATGGCATTCTGACCGACATCAAAGGGGCTCTGGGAGAGGACATCGATTCTCTCTTCATCACTGGCGGTCTTGCCGCGGCGGAAACAAAAACGGTGACCCAACCGGACGCAAACGCTCTAAGTACCTATATTGAAACGGAAATGGTAACGCCGACCTATTCCATCGGCTTTCTGCGCTGACAAAAATAGGGGTTGATTTTCTGCGACTGCAAAGCAATATTCTTTCCAAACCGGGCGCACTGGCGTCTTTTAATTACCCGGAGGAACGGATGTTGGACAACCTGCCGCGTGGCACAATCTGCATCGAAGACCTGGAAATCGGCATGATGCGGCACCTGACCAAAGAGGTCACGGATCGAGATATCGAACTGTTTGCCGAGGTCTCGACCGACCGCAATCCGGTCCACCTGGATGACGAATACGCCCGGGACACGATCTTTGAAGGGCGCATTGCGCATGGCATGCTGACCGCCGGGCTGATCTCGGCCGTCATCGGCGAACAGCTGCCCGGCCACGGCACCGTCTACATGGGTCAAACTCTGACGTTCATGGCCCCCGTGCGCCCCGGCGACGTGGTCACCGCCGAGGTCACGGTGATGGAGATCGACCACGCCAAACGCCGTGTGACGCTCAAGACCGAATGCAAGATCAAGGGCAAACCGGTCCTGAAAGGCGAGGCAAAAGTGCTGGCGCCGTCCCGCAAATTCGACTGAGCCTTGCCTTGCCGCGTGGTGGGCGCTAAGGCGACCCTATGCGCATTGTTCGAGACCACCAATTCACCACGCCTGACGATCGCGGCGCCTCGGCCGCGATTGGCAATTTTGATGGCGTGCATCTGGGCCACCAATATGTGATCGACATCGCCCGCAAGGCCGCCGCCGATATCGGCGCGCCGCTGGGCGTCATGACGTTCGAACCCCACCCGCGCCAATACTTCGCCCCCAAATCCCCCGCATTCCGCCTGATGAGCGCGGAAACCCGCGCCCACCGGCTGGAAAAGCTCGGGGTTGAACGGCTGTATGAACTCAGCTTCAATGACACGCTGTCCGCCCTGACCCCGCGCGAATTTGCGCAGGATGTCATCGTCAACGGCCTGGGCCTGACCCATGTCGTGGTCGGCGAAGATTTCCATTTCGGCAAAGACCGTGCCGGCAGCCCAACCGACCTGCAAGCCTTTGGCAAAGAACTGGGGTTTGGCGTGACCGTCGCGCCGCTCATGTCCGATGAGGTGGGCGAAGTCAGCTCGACCGCCATCCGCACGGCCCTGAGCGACGGCCGCCCGCGCGATGCCGCCCGCATGTTGGGCCACTGGCACCGCATCGACGGCGAAGTCATCCGCGGCGACCAACGCGGCCGCGACCTGGGCTTTCCGACTGCCAATATGTCAATCGCCGGGTTGCACCCGCCAAAATTCGGCGTCTATGTCGTCAAGGTCGAGGTCCTGACCGGCCCCCACGCGGGCGAATACGGTGGGGCGGCCAGCATGGGTACACGGCCAATGTTCGGGGAAAACCTGCCGAACCTTGAAAGCTTTATCTTCGATTTCAAAGGCGACATTTACGGCGAACACCTGTCCGTTGCCCTGATCGATTATCTGCGCCCCGAGGCGGTGTTTGACGGCCTCGATGCGCTGATCGCCCAGATGGATGCCGATTGCACCCGCGCCCGTGACATCCTGGCGACGCTCTAACCCCTTTCCTTTCCGATCCAGCCACGTAAGGTGCCCGGATGACAAAACCGCTTCGTTCGAAATTCTGGGAGCTTGCGCTGCCCGACATGACCCGCCCAGAGTGGGAAGCGCTGTGCGATGGCTGCGGCAAATGCTGTCTGAACAAGCTCGAAGATGAAGATACCGGCAAGATCGTCTTTACCCGCCTGGCCTGTCGCCTGTTGGACGACGAAACATGCCAGTGTTCTCAGTATGATATCCGGCTGAATTTTGTACCCGAATGCATCGTTTTCACACCGGAAAACATCGAAACATCGTCCTATTTCATGCCGTCCTCATGCGCCTATCGCTTGCGTCACGAGGACAAACCCCTTCCCGATTGGCACCCGCTTTTGACCGGATCCCCCGACCGCATGCACCGCGAGGGGCACAGCGTTCAGGGCTGGACCATTCCCGAATACGACGTCCCGGAAGAAGACTGGGAAGACCACTTGATCGAGGAGCCCCACTGATGTTTTTCGCCTCTGACAACACCGGCAAGACCCACCCTGACATCATGCAGGCCGTGGTGGATGCCAACGACGGATACGCCATGCCCTATGGCGACGATGACCTTGCCGTGCAGGTGCGCGACCGGGTGCGCGAGATATTCGAAGCCCCCGAGGCGGCAGTCTATCTGGTCGCGACGGGCACGGCGGCAAACGTGCTGTCGCTGGCCACGTTCTCTAACCCCTGGGACACGGTGTTCTGTTCGCCCGTCGCCCATATCCACGAAGATGAATGCAACGCACCTGAATTCTATATGGGCGGTGCCAAGCTGACCCTAGTGCCCGCAGATCAGGCAAAAATGACGCCCAAGGCCCTGCGCAAATCCATCGAGGCCGAAGAAGGCCGCGGCGTGCATGGGCCCCAACGCGGCCCGGTGTCGATTACCAATGTGACCGAACGCGGCACCGTCTATTCCATCCGCGAAATCAGTGCCTTGGCGGATGTGGCCAAGGGGTTCGGCCTGCCGGTCCATCTGGACGGCGCGCGGCTTGCCAACGCGCTGGTCGCAACCAACGCGACCCCGGCGGACATGACCTGGAAGGCAGGCGTCGATGTGGTCAGCCTGGGGGGGACGAAAAACGGCTGCATGGGGGTCGAAGCGGTCGTGATGTTCGACCCCAAACGCGCCTGGGAATTCGAGCTGCGCCGCAAACGGGGTGCCCATCTGTTTTCCAAACACCGGTTCCTGTCGGCGCAGATGCTGGCCTATCTGCACGACGGTCTGTGGCTGGACCTGGCCAAACGCGCCAATGCCGCGAATGCGCGGCTGGCGGCGGGGCTGAACGGCATTGATCACGCGTCCTATCAATACGCGCCTCAGGCCAACATGAGCTTTGCCGGCTGGTCACGCGGCGGCCACCAGCGTCTGCATGATGCGGGTGCGAAATACTATGTCTGGGAAGGGTCGCTTGAAGGCACAGACCCCGACGAAATCCTTACCGCCCGCATGGTTTGTGACTGGGCCGCCACGCATGAAAACATCGACCGGTTCATAGACCTGGTGCGCGGCTGAGCCAAGGACCGCGCCGCGCCAGCGGCGCCACGCCCAACCGGAGGCGCCCCGTCAGGGCAACACCGGGCGGGAGCGCGCCCGCCGCAGCTCAGCGCCTTACAGCTTCAGAAACGCCTGAATTTCCCCCGCCACAGCCTGCGGATGGGTGATCGGCACCATGTGCCCGGCCCCTGCCACAACCACACGCCGACTGTCGGGCAGACGCGCGTCCAGCACACGGTGCACCGCTGCGATGATTGGCGGCGACATTGCGCCCTCAAGCAACAGCACCGGTTGCGTCACGGCCTCCAACGCACCAGGCGCGGCCTGCCCATGCACATCATGATTCGTGACCGGCGCCCCCGCCTGGATCAGGTGAATGCGGTCGATCATCGCCTGGCGCTGCGGCTCGGGAATGTCCCCCCAGGCAACGCCCGCGCCCCAGACCCGGTTGAACAGGCGCGCAGCCAGGGCGCTATCCCCGGCCGCCATTGCCCGCCCAAAGGCTTCGTCCATCTCGGCCATATGGGCCGCGTAGTCCGGCGCGGCGTGGGCGGCGTGAAACAGCACCGGTTCGATCAGGGTCAGGCTGCGCACCTTGTCCGGGTGCAGCTGGGCCAGACGCAGCGCAACCGTCGCACCATAGCTGTGGCCAATCAGGTCCAGACGTTTGTCAACCATCCCCGCCGCCACAGCCACCGCCGTATCCTGGTACTCTCCTTGCCCGTCCCAATCGCCACTTTTGCCATGTCCGGGCATGTCAAACGCTGTCATGTTCAGCTTGCTGTCCAGCAGCTTTTGCACCCCGCGCCAAGCGCCGGAATGGGCCAGCGAACAGTGGATAAACAAGGCACGGCGCACGCCGCTGCCCGTCTGCGACCAATAGGTTGGGACGCCCGCAATCCGTTCCAATGGCATCAGAGCGTGCCAGCCAGATGTGCGTCCAGATCCTCAAGCCGGTCCTGGCCCCAGAACCGTTCGTCGCCGTCGGTGACATAGAAGGGCGCGCCAAAAACGCCCGCCATCACGGCCTGTTCCAGATTGCGGCCATAGGTGTCCGCCCCGGCCAGCAATCCGCTGTCAGCCAGCGCAGCGTCAAACCCGGCCGCCGTCAGGCAATCGCGGATCACGTCGTCCTGGGCAATGTCGCGCCCCTCGGCCCAACAGGCCCGCATGATGCCGTGCACCAGCGCGCCCATGTCTCCGCCACCGGCCGCCTGCGCCGCGATGATCGCATATGACGACGGCGCGGCATTTGTCGGCCAGAACGGCGGCTTTGGGTTCAGCTCGATCCCGTGTTTCTTCGACTGGCGCCGCAATTCCTGCGTGCGCAGCTCCATCCGGTTGGGGTGGCGATCCGCAGGAGCTGTGCCGCCGGTGCGGGCAAACAGCGCCATGATATCCAGCGGCTTATAAGTCACGGTCACGCCATGACGTTGGGTCATCTCCTCCAGACGCAGCCCGGCCAGATAGGCCCAGGGCGACAGGGTCGTGAAATAATAGTCGATATGAGGCATTTTCGGTCTCCGTGAGCGCGTCAGTGGTTCCAAGGAACCTATCTGGGTGGTACAGGGTGTCAACGTCACGATTCTGTCATATGGACCAGCCCGGGGACCCGCTGCCATGCCTTCCATCACCGAACCGAAATTGATTTCTGGCAATGCCAACCGCGATCTTGCAAGCGGCGTTGCCAAACGCATGTCGATGCATCGCGGCACCGCGATGAACCTTGTCGATGCGCGCGTCGAACGCTTCAACGACGGCGAGATATTCGTCGAAGTCTATGAGAACGTGCGCGGCGAGGATATGTTCATCATTCAGCCGACCTCGAACCCGGCAAACGACAACCTGATGGAGCTGCTGATCATCTCGGACACGCTGCGCCGCTCGTCGGCCTCGCGTATCACCGCTGTGATCCCCTATTTCGGCTATGCCCGCCAGGATCGCCGCACCAAGGCCCGCACGCCGATCAGCGCCAAGCTGGTGGCGAACATGATCACCGGCTCTGGCATCGAACGGGTTCTGACCATGGACCTGCACGCGGCCCAGATCCAGGGCTTCTTCGACATTCCCGTCGACAACCTCTATGCCAGCCCGATCTTTGCGCTGGATATCAAACACCACTTCAAGGACTGCCTGGACGATGTCATGGTGATTTCACCGGACGTTGGTGGTGTGGCGCGCGCCCGTGAATTGGCCAAACGCATCGGCGCCCCGCTGGCCATCGTCGATAAACGTCGCGAAAAGCCCGGTGAGATCGCGGAAATGACCGTGATCGGTAACGTCGAAGGCAAGAAGTGCATCATCGTCGATGACATTTGCGACACGGCCGGCACCCTGTGCAAAGCCGCCGAGGTCCTGATGGAACATGGCGCCACCGAAGTGCATTCCTATATCACCCACGGCGTCATGTCCGGCCCCGCAGTTGAACGCGTGTCCAAATCGGTCATGAAATCCCTGGTCATCACGGATTCGATCGAGCCGACAGACGAGGTCAAATCCGCCGCCAACATCCGCATCGTGCCCACCGCACCGATGTTTGCCCAGGCGATCCTGAATATCTGGGGCGGCACATCCGTGTCGTCTCTGTTTGATCACGGCTCGCTGGAGCCGCTGTACGAAGGCATGTACTCCTAAGCACAGGACGTCAGCCACTTCAGCGCAAGACCTGACCCCCACGCCCGTGCGTCACCGCGCGGGCGTTCTTGGTCAATAGAGCGCCCAGTCATCTTCGTCTTCAATCTCGCCCATGGCGATCCAGTCGGCGCGCACCCGTGCAACCCGCGTGTCGCCCCAAGTGCGGAAAACGATTTCGAATCCTATCGGGGTGATGCTTTCGGCTGCAAGATCAACACGCTGGTTGGTTTTCTGATCTAGGTCCCACATTGACATGCCGACCTGCACCATCGGGACATCGGAAAACCCGCCATCCTTGAACGCAACAGGCAGGCGGAATTCCCGCGCGCCTTCACCGGTCCACATCTGGCCGTCATGTTCGAAATCTGAAAACAGCACCTGGCTGCCTTGATCCACGCCCAGCCTATGTGATCGAATCCGACGCATCGCGCGATATCTCCTGTTCCGTCCCGGCACCCAGAATGGCCCGAAACACGTCCTGCGTGCAAGCCTCACCGGGGACGCAAACGCAGGAACAGGGGAAAGGCCAGCAGAACCATTGCACCGAAAAGCAGGAACGGCGCGCCTGGCAGATAGATCTCTGCCTCAGGCGCGGGCAAAGCGTTCAGCCACGCCGGTCATCACAATCGGCGCAATGCCCTCCGCACCGACTTTCCTGGCTGGAGCGCACGGTCTGTCTGCTCCTCCCGTCCCAGGTGCGGCGGGGTGCATATTGACTGGCGACACAGAAGCCCTTGTCGACAGTCTGGAGCGTATACTGCCCCGCCCTGGCACCCTGACGGCCACAGAAGCGCGGCGCATTCAGGCACAGGCTATGGCCGTGCGCCTCTCTGGCGTCTCCCATCGGCTTACGCGGGCGGGATACCCCGGCAATCCCGGCGCGGTCGAAGCCTTGATCTCGAACGCAAGAGACGTCGCAGCACATCGATCCATAGGGGATCGGAACGTCCTGAAATAGCGACTGGCCCGGGCCAGAAAGCTGCGCGAACGGGTCTGCGCCGCCGAAGCACGCCAAGGCATGAAGGGCTCCGACGGGCAGTCGCAAGGAACGGGCGAACAGACCAACGACGCGGGGAACGGCCAAACGGAACGTGGAATCCCCAACCTGTCGACCGGTGCCCGTCTGGCATTGGTTCCAACTGTCTTGATGTCAGTCGTCGGCACATCCCATGCCGCCAAATTCTTCCATATCTGGGTCTTTGCCCCGCTGTTCAATCAACGGAAATGCTGGATTCCGGCGCAGTTGAAAATTGGCGTCGATCTGATTGACTGTCATATTTCCATGCTGGGTCGCAAAAGCTGTCGTTTCCGCCCCGACGGCGACGACTGCTTTCGTCGACAGGAAGCACAGGCGCCTTGTATCAATGCTCAGGTGGCCGCCGGGAAACTTGCCCTGCCCGCCTGTCTTGATGGGTTGAGCAACAGCTTCGCCGTGGTGTTTTTCCATGAATTGCTGTCGATCACGCAGCAAACACGCCTGTTCGATCCGTCCAAGACCACCCCGATGCGGGTGCCCAAAACCACATCCAAAATGAAACAGACGCCGCGGAAGAAGGCGAAGACGCCGACGAAGCAGCGGCCGCGGCCCACAAATGCCGCTTAACGAAAAAACCCCGCCGTCACCGGCGGGGTTTTTCCAATGTCATGCGATCAACGGTCAGGCGTTGGCGTTCAGGCCCAGATCTGCCGCGACGCCGGCCAGTTCGGTTGCCCGTTTGGCCAGGTCATCCAGCATCTCAGGCGTGGCGTGATCGCGGGCCGTGACGGCGTCTGTCATGAACTCATTCAGAAGATCCTGAGTGAATTCAGACACCGGCGCGGCCCGTTCGGCCAGAACCGAGGTGCCTGTGGCGGTGATTTCAGCGAAGCCACCAGTGACCACATAATCCGCATCGCCGTCCGGCGACTGGACGCGTACTACGCCCGGACGCAGGGTGGTGATGGTCGGCGCGTGATCGGGCATAGCCGTCATGTCACCTTCGGCCCCGGGCAGCTGAACAGCACTCGCTTGAACGGAAGTAAGCTTCCGTTCGGGCGAGACCAGGTCGAATTGCATCGTGTCAGCCATGAGGGCCTCCTTTAAGCAGCGTCAGCCGCCATTTTCTCGGCTTTTTCGATCACTTCCGCGATGCCGCCAACCATATAGAAGGCGCCTTCGGGCAGGTGGTCATATTCGCCAGCCACAACAGCCTTGAACGACGCGATGGTGTCATCCAGCGGAACCTGCTTGCCGTCCGAGCCAGTGAACACTTTCGCAACATCGAAGGGCTGCGACAGGAAACGCTGGATTTTACGCGCACGGGCCACGGTCAATTTGTCTTCTTCCGACAGTTCGTCCATGCCCAGAATGGCGATGATATCCTGCAGCGACTTGTAACGCTGCAGGATTTCCTGAACGTCGGTCGCAACCTTATAGTGCTCTTCACCGACTACAGCCGGGTCCAGCAGACGCGAGGTCGAGCCCAGCGGGTCAACCGCCGGATAGATGCCCAATTCCGAGATTGAACGGTCCAGAACGGTCGTCGCATCAAGGTGCGCAAACGAGGTGGCCGGTGCAGGGTCGGTAAGGTCATCGGCGGGCACGTACACGGCCTGAACCGAGGTGATCGAACCAGCTTTGGTCGAGGTAATCCGTTCCTGCATGGCACCCATGTCGGTGGCCAGCGTCGGCTGATAGCCCACAGCGGAAGGAATACGACCCAGCAGAGCCGAAACTTCGGACCCAGCTTGGGTAAAGCGGAAGATGTTGTCGACGAAGAACAGAACATCGGCACCGGTTTCATCGCGGAATTGCTCGGCCAGGGTCAGACCCGACAGGGCAACACGCATACGCGCACCGGGAGGTTCGTTCATCTGGCCATAGACCAGCGCAATTTTCGACTTTTCCAGGTCCTCGGGAACGATAACACCGGATTCGATCATCTCGTGATACAGGTCGTTACCTTCACGGGTCCGTTCGCCAACACCGGCGAACACGGACACGCCTGAGTGCACTTTTGCGATGTTGTTGATCAGTTCCATGATCAAAACCGTTTTGCCCACACCAGCACCGCCGAACAGGCCGATCTTGCCGCCTTTGGCGTAAGGCGCCAGCAGGTCGATGACCTTGATGCCCGTGGTCAGAACTTCGGATTCGGTTGCCTGATCGGCAAAGTCCGGCGCATCCTGGTGGATGGCACGACGGGACTTGGCCTTTACGGGGCCTTTTTCGTCAACCGGTTCGCCGATCACGTTCATGATGCGGCCCAGGGTGGCGGGTCCCACGGGAACCGAAATCGGCTCCCCAAGGTCGGTCACGGCCTGACCACGAACCAGCCCTTCCGAGCTGTCCATAGCGACGGTCCGAACGGTGTTTTCACCAAGGTGCTGGGCGACTTCCAGAACCAGGCGGTTGCCGTTGTTGTCGGTTTCCAGGGCGTTCAGAATAGCCGGCAGATCGCCTTCAAACTGAACGTCGACAACGGCGCCAATCACCTGGGTGATTTTGCCAGTAGCTTTCGCTTTTGCCATGTTGTTTCTCCGGTTCCTTTAGAGCGCCTCGGCGCCCGAAATGATTTCGATAAGTTCGTTGGTGATGACCGCCTGACGCGAACGGTTGTACTGAATGGTCAGTTTGTCGATCATGTCGCCCGCATTCCGCGTCGCGTTGTCCATGGCGGACATCCGCGCGCCTTGTTCGGACGCACCATTTTCCAGCAGAGACGAAAAGATCTGGGTTGCCACGCCGCTGGGCAGCAGGGTCGCCAGAATGCCTTCTTCGCTGGGCTCATAGTCGTAGATCGTCGCGCTGTCATCAGCCGCATCAGCTGCTTCGAATTTGGCGGGAATGATCTGGGTTGCCGTCGGCACCTGGCTCATCACGCTTTCAAAGCGGTTGAAGAACATCGTGGCCACGTCAAATTCACCCGCATGAAAGCGGTGAATCAGGTCCGTCGAAATGCCCAGCGCGTTGTTATAGCCCAGACGTTTCACCTCGGACAGGTCAACGTGGTCGATCATGACATCTTCATAGTCACGCTTCAGCTGCTCGCGGCCCTTTTTGCCGACGGTCAGGATCTTGACCGTCTTGCCCTGAGCCTGAAGCTCTTGGGCTTTGGCGCGCGCCATTTTGGCGATCGACGAGTTAAAGCCACCACAGAGGCCACGTTCCGACGTCATGACCACCAAAAGGTGGACCTGATCCGAACCGGTGCCAGCCAGAAGCTTGGGGGCGTTGCCGCCCCCGCTTGAGGCCGCCAACCCTGCCATCACGGCGTTAAACCGTTCTGTGTAGGGGCGCGATGCCTCGGCAGCTTCCTGTGCCCGCCGCAGTTTTGCGGCGGCCACCATCTGCATGGCCTTGGTGATCTTTCGTGTCGATTTGACACTTTCGATCCTGTTTTTAAGGTCCTTAAGGTTTGGCATTGGCCAGTCCCCCCTTAAGCGAAGTCAGCGGCGAAAGCGTCCAGAGCAGCTTTGATCTTGTCTTCCAGCTCGCCCTTCACCTTGCGATCGTTGTCAGTGATGTCGGCCAGCAGGTCGGCATGGTTCTGACGCAGATGGTTCAGCAGACCGGTTTCAAAGCGGCCCACGTCCTTCAGGTCGATCTTGTCCAGATAGCCGTTGACGCCACCATAGATGGCGCAAACGATTTCTGCGTTTGTCAGCGGCGAATACTGCTGTTGCTTCATCAGTTCGGTCAGGCGTGCACCACGGGCCAGCAACTGCTGGGTGGCGGCGTCCAGATCCGAACCGAACTGCGCAAAGGCAGCCATTTCGCGGTACTGAGCCAACGACAGCTTCACCGGACCGGCAACCGAGGACATTGCCTTGGTCTGGGCCGAGGAGCCAACGCGCGACACCGACAGACCGGTGTTCACAGCAGGACGGATACCCTGATAGAACAGTTCGGTTTCCAGGAAGATCTGACCGTCGGTGATCGAAATCACGTTGGTCGGAATAAACGCCGACACGTCGCCGCCCTGAGTTTCGATGATCGGCAGCGCCGTCAGCGAGCCCGAGCCGAAGTCTTCGTTCAGCTTGGCAGACCGTTCCAGCAGGCGAGAGTGCAGATAGAAAACGTCACCCGGGTAAGCTTCACGTCCCGGCGGACGACGCAGCAACAGCGACATCTGACGATAGGACACGGCCTGCTTGGACAGGTCATCATAGATGATCAGCGCGTGGCGGCCGTTGTCACGGAAGTGTTCCGCCATGGCCGTCGCGGCATAGGGGGCCATGAACTGCATGGGCGCGGGGTCGGAGGCGGTGGCAGCCACGACGATCGAATATTCGATCGCGCCGCTTTCTTCCAGCTTCTTCACCAACTGTGCAACGGTCGAACGCTTCTGCCCGATCGCAACATAGACGCAGTACAGTTTCTTGTACTCATCGTCGCCAGCGGCTTCGTTATACGATTTCTGGTTCAGGATCGTGTCCAGAGCAACGGCGGTTTTGCCGGTCTGACGGTCCCCAATGATCAGCTCGCGCTGGCCACGGCCAATCGGGATCATCGCGTCGACCGATTTCAGGCCGGTCGCCATCGGTTCGTGAACCGATTTGCGCGGGATGATGCCCGGTGCTTTGACGTCAGCCACGGCGCGGGTTTTCGTCTTGATCGGACCTTTGCCGTCGATCGGGTTGCCCAGACCGTCAACAACACGACCCAGCAGCGCGTCACCCGAAGGCACGTCCACGATCGAGTTGGTGCGCTTGACCGTGTCACCTTCTTTGATGTCACGGTCCGCCCCGAAGATAACAACACCAACGTTGTCAGCTTCCAGGTTCAACGCCATTCCGCGGATACCACCGGGGAATTCGACCATTTCACCGGCCTGCACGTTGTCCAGGCCGTGTACGCGGGCAATACCGTCACCGACGGAAAGCACGCGACCGACTTCGGCCACCTCGGCCTCCTGGCCAAAGTTTTTGATCTGCTCTTTAAGGATCGCAGAGATTTCGGCTGCTTGGATACCCATTATCCGACCTCTTTCATGGAATTCTGCAGGGAGTCGAGTTTCGAGCGGATCGAGCTATCGATCATTTTCGAACCAACTTTAACGACAAGGCCGCCGATGAGGCTTTCATCCACGGCCAAATTGATTTTCACATCCTTGCCGATCGACGCGGTCAGCGCCTTGGCCAGTTTGTCCTGTTGTGCCTTGGTCATCGCCTTGGCGGCGGTCACGTCGGCTGTCACTTCGCCTTTGTCTTCGGCAATGGCGGCGCGCAGGGCGGCGGTCAATTGCGGAAGCACGAACAGACGACGTTTCTGGGCCATCAGGGCCAGAGTGTTCGTCATGATCGGCGACAGTTTCATTTTCTTTGCAATGGCAGCAACCGATGCGCCCTGTTCATCGCGGGTCACAACCGGCGATGAGATCAGGCCAGCAAAGTCGCTGCTGTCTGTGAGTGCGGCGTCGAGAGCGTCGATGTCGCCCTCAACCGCTTTGAGTTTCTTACCCTCTTTCGCCAAGTCGAAAATCGCCTTGGCATAACGTTGGGCAATACCCGTTGAGATCGAGACTGGTTCGGACACGTCCACCCTTCCGATGTCTTTAGCCCCATCGTGATCTGCCGTGTGACAGACCGGGGCGGCCTATAGATGCCGCGCACTTCGCGTTTCATCAAAATCGCGTGGGGTTTAACAGAGCTATGTGAACGTGGCAACGGGCTTGCGTGGGTTTAACGCCAACATTGCACCCCTTATTTTCAGGCCATTTGACCCGGCGCGCCGCTATGCCCCTTACCCAACGGGACATTATGCTTCTGAACATGGTAAAAATCGCTGTTTTTATTTCTGCATGCCGTCGCATACAGATTCGAAGCTATGTGCGATCATGACCCACTTCAGGTCCAAAATCCGCCTTTCCTCTCGCTTGCAAGTTGAGGCAGATCGCCTAAACTTTGAGTTGATTCTTTTAGGCCCCAACCAATAGGTGCCAACCAGATTGGGAGTAATCATCATGGGAATGTTTTTCCTGCTCGGCCTGCTGGGCTGGGCCGCCGGGGCTTTTATCATCGACGACATGCTGAACGATGACGACGCCCCCGCCGATGACATCCCGGACGATAACGACGTCCCGGTGGAGGACGACCCGCAAGACCCCGACACACCGCCTGTCGAAGGGGAAACCTTCGATCTGGATGGCATAGACGACCCGACCGAGGGCACCGCGGGCGATGACATCGTTAATTTCACCAAGGAGACGGTCACGTTTGACGCTGGCGATGGCGATGACCTGTTTCGGACTATCCTGCCAGACTGGGATAGCCCGTACGAACCGATCGACAAGGAAGAGGGCGACCCAATCGGGCCGGTTCTGACCGGAGGTGAGGGGGAAGACATCTTTTTGTTGAATGTCGATGACCAGAACTCAACCGATCATAACGCCTTTTTGCACTACCAACCTAAATTCGAAATCACGGATTTCGACCCGGAGCACGACCACCTGGCCCTGACGTCCAAGGCTCTTTACGAGTGGGAATACTACAATCCAGCGCCCTATGCCTATAGCACACACCAGTTCCCTCTGGATGAAATCGCCATAGAACATGACCCGGATGGGGCGTATATTGATGTGGTCTTCATGGCGGATACGGGAGGGGACGAGGCTCAGGAGTTCACACGCATCCGTTTGTGGGGCGTGGATGACTTTGATCCCGCAAACATTCTGATCGCAACCGGTGAGCTTGACGAAGACGGCAACGAAATCTTTGTGCCGATTGAAATCAGCGATGGAACCCCGACCGGTGTTGGCGATGATACCGCCCTGTATGGCCATGACGGCAGCGACATTGTGCAATTGGACGGCACCAGCGGGTCGCACATCTTTACCCGGGATGGCGATGACACGGTCACCGGCACGGCGGAGACATCCGAAATCTATACCGGCGACGGGGACGACGTGGTGTCCTTGACCGGATTGGGTCTGGACATCCACGGCGGTGCTGGCAATGACAGCCTGTCGGCAACCGAAGGGGAGCTTTGGGGCGACGCGGGCGATGATACCCTGACCCACCTGGACAGTGGCGGCGGCGACGCGACTCTAAACGGCGGATTGGGGCATGACACTCTGATCGGCCAATCCGGTGATACGTTCCGTGGCGGCGAAGATATCACCATCGACATCAATGACCCGCTCGATCCCGGAACGTCTCATGGAACGGCCGTATCGTACGACGATGGGTATGATGGATGGGGAGACGATCTTGATCCTTCGGGCGCCCCGTTCGACAGCTCATATGAGGACGGCACACTAACCCTGAACTTTCCCGAAGGCGCGACCGGTACGCTTCACATCATCAATGAACAGGCCAATGGGGATGATGGGTATAGCCATTCGTTGTACTCCATCAACCAAGTGTACATTTATTATGTGCCGGAGGGAGAGGTCTTTGACCCGAACGACCTCAGCAATGCCACCGAGGTCGCAAACCTCCGGCTTGATATCGTCAGGAGCGTTGACGCACATGATGCCTTTACCTTCCCGGACTATGACACCTATCTGACCAGCAATCTGTCCATCGGTTCGGTTCAGACCGAAACGTTCGACACAGATAATCACGGCTACGACCACCACTAGGCGTTTTGCATTCAAAGCGTTTCGAAAAGGTGTGGGCGGCAGGACAGCTGCGCCCTCGATCCATCGGCCCAGCCTTTGCCTAGCCGCCCGCCGGTTTCGGCACCGGTTGGCCCAGCCCATCCAACACCCGCAACGGGCGTTTCACGGCCTGCGCCAGACCGGGACGGATCGGTTTGGGGATCTGTTTCGTCGCCTCGATCATCAACACGCCGCCCGCCAGAACGACTGGCGTTCGCGCGCCGATCCGCTCCCACATCGGCCCCGTCTTCAGCCAGAACCGCCTGTCTGATGGGGGTTGATACAGCGCCGAGGCATGGCGTTCGGTGATGAACCCATGCGTCTTCAACTGCGCTTCAAGCTGGCTGGCACTATACGGTCGGCCAAATCCAAACGGTGTCTTGTCAGATCGCGACCACAGCCCAGCGCGGTTGGGCACGATAAACAACGCACGTCCCCCAGGGCCCAGCACGCGGTATGCCTCGTCCAGCACCAGCGATTGGTTTTCCGAGGTCTCAAGCCCGTGCAACAGCACCAGCTTGTCGACCACGCCCGTGTCCAGCGGCCACAGGGTTTCTTCGATCAGGCTGGCGACGTTGGGCTTGCCTGCGGGCCAGAGCATCACCCCCTGCGGCGCAGGCATCAAGGCCATGACCCGGCGCGCGGTCGCCAAATAAGGGCGCAGCAACGGCACGGCAAAGCCGAACCCCGCAACCGTCTGCCCTTTGGCCTTGGAGGCGGGCCAGACCTGCAAGACCTGATCGCACACAACCCGTTGCGCCGCCCGCCCCAGCGTGCTGCGGTAATAGAAATTTCGAAGATTTTGCACGTCCAGATGCATCGGAGGTCCTGCCTTGGCTTGGCCAAAGTCTAGCGCATCTGTTTGAAAGGTCCATGTCCCTGCGCGCCCCGCACGTCAAAAATCCTTTCGCGCCGCTTTGACCGGCATTTCGCAAATCCCGTCACGGTGTGCGTTGCATCACCAGCATCAGATTGTTTGCGGGCATTTCAATCAACGCCGCCCGCGACAGGCCTACCGCCTGTGCCTCGGCTTCGACCCACTCCAGGTCCTTGTACCCGATCGCCGGATCATGGCGGCGCAGATTGTTGTCAAAGGCCACATCACCGTCGCTGCGAAACGCGCCGCCGGTGCGAAACGGGCCATACAGCACCCAGCGCCCACCGGGCCGCAAGCTGCGCGCAACGCCCTGGATCACGTGGCGCGCGTCGGCGTCAGAAATCAGGTGCAGCAGGTTCACCACCGTCACCAGATCAAACCGCCCCGCGTCCCAGTTGGCCCGCGACGCATCCAGAAACTGCGCCATGCGCATGTTTGCAACACCGGCCTCGGCCCGCCAGGCGTCAATGCTGATCAACCGGTCAACCTGAATATCCGTCGGCTGCCAGACCACGCCTGGAAAAGCCGCCGCATAGGCGACCACATGTTCGCCCGTACCACTGGCGATCTCCAACGCGCACCCGGTGTTGGGCACATGGCCCCGCATCGCCGCAACAATCGGCGCAACATTGCGTGCCGCCGAGGGCGCATACATACGCCCGTCAACGCCGTGATCGGCGTTCGAATGTGGTTGTTCTCCGGCTTTGACCATACAGCCACTATTGAGGCTCGCGCGCCAATGGGCAACAGTGGACCCACAGAAACGGAGCACCGCATGACCCTGACCCTCGTCACCATCCCCTGTCTGGCCGACAATTACGCATTTTTGCTGCACGACGACGTGACCGGCGACACGGCGCTGGCTGATGCGCCCGAAAGCTGGCCGATTCAGGCCGAACTGGAGGATCGCGGCTGGACCCTGACCCATATCCTGATTACCCACCACCATGGCGACCATATTGATGGGGTCGAAGATTTGCGCAAAGCCTTCGGGGCCAAGGTGATCGGCGCCGCCGCCGACGCGTACCGCCTGCCGCCGCTGGATCAACAGGTCGGCGATGGTGACAGCTTTGATTTTGCCGGTCACGCCGTGCATGTGCTGGACGTATCGGGCCACACGGTTGGACATATCGCGTTCCATATCCCCGACGCGCACGTGGTGTTTACCGGCGACAGCCTGATGGCGCTGGGATGCGGCCGCCTGTTCGAAGGCACCCCCGCCCAGATGTGGAAATCCCTGTCCGCCCTTGCATCTTTGCCCGAAGATACCCAAATCTGTTCAGGTCACGAATACACCGCAGCAAATGCGCGATTTGCCCTGTCGGTGGACCCCTTCAACCCTGCCCTTCAGCAACGCGCACGCGACATCGAAACCGCGCGCGCAGCGTCACAGGCCACCGTGCCGTCGCTATTGTCGCTGGAGAAGGCCACAAACCCGTTCATCCGCGCCCACCTGCCCGAGGTGAAAGCGGCTGTGAACATGTCAGATGCCCCGGACGCCGAGGTTTTTGCCGAAATTCGCGCGCGCAAGGACCGGTTTTAACCATTTTTCTCGCCTCACACCCGGTTGTGAGCGAAAATTGACAGAAAAGGGCTTGAAGATACGCCCGGAAAACCGAACCTTAACCATATGAGGCCACGGTCGGAAACAGGACATCCTGTGCGACCCAAGAACGAGGAGCGAGAAAAGTGCCATCCTTTTCGACCACGCTGGAAACAGCCATCCACCAGGCGCTCGCGCTGGCCAATGACCGCAAGCACGAGCTTGCGACACTGGAACACCTGCTGCTTGCCCTGATCGACGAACCCGATGCCGCCCGTGTCATGCAGGCCTGCTCGGTTGACCTGGACGCCCTGCGCAAGACGCTGGTCGACTTTATCGACGAAGAGCTGACGACGCTGATCACCGGCATCGACGGATCCGAAAGCGTGCCGACGGCCGCCTTCCAGCGCGTGATCCAACGCGCGGCGATCCATGTGCAAAGCTCAGGGCGCACCGAAGTCACCGGCGCCAATGTGTTGGTCGCAATCTTTGCAGAACGCGAATCAAACGCCGCCTTCCTGCTGCAAGAACAGGACATGACCCGCTATGACGCGGTCAATTACATCGCCCACGGGGTCGCCAAAGACCCCGCCTTTGGCGATGCGCGCCCGGTGTCCGGCACCCCCGACTTCGATGATGCCGTTGATGACATCGAGGAAGAGGTGAAAGAAACCGCGCTGGCAAAATACTGCGTCGATCTGAACGCCAAGGCGCGCGAAGGCGACATTGACCCGCTGATCGGGCGCGATCACGAGGTCGAACGCTGCATCCAGGTGCTATGCCGCCGCCGCAAGAACAACCCGCTTTTGGTGGGCGACCCCGGTGTTGGCAAAACAGCCATCGCCGAAGGTCTGGCCAACAAGATCGTGCTGGGTGAAACGCCCGAAATCCTGTCTGAAACCACGATCTATTCGCTCGACATGGGCGCGCTTTTGGCTGGCACCCGCTATCGCGGCGATTTCGAAGAACGGCTGAAGGCCGTGATGACGGAACTCGAAGACCACCCCGACGCGGTGCTGTTCATCGACGAAATCCACACGGTGATTGGCGCGGGCGCCACATCGGGCGGGGCAATGGATGCCTCGAACCTGCTGAAACCCGCGCTTCAGGGCGGCAAGCTGCGCTGCATGGGCTCGACCACCTACAAGGAATTCCGCCAACATTTCGAAAAGGATCGCGCCCTGGCGCGCCGGTTCCAGAAAATCGATGTGAACGAACCCGATGTCGATGACGCGGTAAAGATCCTGAAGGGGCTGAAACCCTATTTCGAAGAACATCATGGCGTGAAATACACTGGCGACGCGATCAAGACCGCGGTGGAACTGTCGGATCGTTATATCCACGACCGCAAACTGCCCGACAAAGCCATTGACGTGATCGATGAGGCCGGCGCGGCACAGCATCTGGTGATTGCCGCCAAACGGCGCAAAACCATCGGCGTCAAGGAAATCGAAGCGGTCGTCGCCAAGATCGCCCGCATCCCGCCGAAATCCGTGTCAAAAGACGACGCAGAAACCCTGCGTGGTCTGGAAAAATCTCTGAAACGTGTGGTGTTCGGGCAGGACAAAGCCATCGAATCCCTGTCCTCGGCCATCAAACTGGCCCGTGCCGGGCTGCGCGAACCTGAAAAGCCCATCGGCAACTACCTGTTCGCCGGTCCCACCGGTGTCGGCAAAACCGAGGTCGCAAAACAGCTGGCTGACAATCTGGGCGTCGAACTTCTGCGCTTTGACATGTCGGAATACATGGAAAAGCACGCCGTCTCGCGCCTGATCGGCGCGCCTCCGGGCTATGTCGGTTTCGACCAGGGCGGGTTGTTGACCGACGGTGTCGACCAGCACCCCCATTGCGTGTTGCTGCTCGACGAAATGGAAAAGGCCCACCCGGATGTCTTCAACATCCTGTTGCAGGTGATGGATCACGGCAGCCTGACCGACCACAACGGTCGCACGGTCAGTTTCCGCAATGTGGTTCTGATCATGACGTCAAACGCAGGCGCTGCCGAACAGGCGAAAGAGGCGATCGGCTTTGGTCGCGAACGGCGAACCGGCGAAGATACGGCAGCGATCGAACGCACCTTCTCGCCGGAATTCCGCAACCGTCTGGACGCAGTGATCTCGTTCGCCCCGCTGGGTCGCGAAGTGATCTTGCAGGTGGTCGAGAAATTCGTGCTGCAACTCGAGGCCCAGTTGATGGATCGCGGTGTGCATATCGAACTGACCCGCGCCGCCGCCGAATGGATCGCCAACGAAGGCTATGACGACAAGATGGGTGCCCGCCCGCTTGGCCGTGTGATCCAGGAGCACATCAAGAAACCGCTGGCCGAAGAGCTGCTGTTTGGCAAGCTGGCCAAGGGCGGTTTGGTTCAGGTTGGCGTAAAAGCTGGCAAGCTGGACCTGCGCATCGAAGAACCTGAAAACGCCCGTATCGCGTCGAAAAAGAAGCCACCGCTTCTGACCGCCGACTGATGCGCGCCCACAGGGCGACAATCTGGGCGATGATCCTCACAGCCGCCGCCGCGTCCCCCGCGGCGGCGCGCGACCCTTTGCTGGGCCAGCCCATCGACTGCACCTTGGGCAACGACTGCTACATCCAGAATTACCACGACGCCGATGGCGGACCCGGGGCTGCGGACTTCACCTGCGGCTCCTTGTCCTATGACGGCCATGGCGGCACGGATTTCGCCCTGCCAAACCACCGCGCCGCCCTGGCCGGGGTTCATGTTCTGGCCGCAGCCCCCGGCCGCGTGCGCGCGGTGCGTGACGGGGTTGCCGACCATTTCCTTGGCGCCCAGCCTGATTTTCCTGACGGGCAAGATTGCGGCAACGGCGTGGTGATCGACCATGGCGGCGGTTGGGAAACGCAGTATTGCCACCTGAAACAGGGCAGTGTCACGGTGCAAACCGGCCAACGTGTCGCCATGGGCGCGCCTTTGGGTCTGATTGGCATGTCGGGCCGCACCCAATTTCCCCACCTGCACCTGACCGTACGTGACAGTGGCCAAAAGGTGGACCCTTTCAACACAGATCAGATCACCACCTGTGGCGAAACGGGTGACGACCACCTTTGGCAAACCTCGCCAAACTATGTACCCGGAGGCTTGATCCAAACCGGGTTCGCCCCAATGATCCCTACCTATGACACCATCAAATGGGGCGATGCACACAGCGAAACCCTGAACGCCGACGCCCCGGCGCTTGTGTTCTGGGCCCATCTGTTCGGCGTGCGCGCGGGCGATGAACTTCGCCTGTCCATCACTGGGCCCGCAGGGCTGTTCCACCAGGACACGATCCAGTTCGAGGCCCCCAAGGCACAGCTGTTTCGCGCCCTTGGCCGCAAATTACATGCGGAAAACCGCGTGCCCGGGCCCTATTCCGCCCATGCGGTTTTGATTCGAAAGGGACAGGAAATCGCGCGCATGAGCGCGACCACGACCCTCGCGGACTAAGCCCGCTAGCGTTCGGTCAGCTTCAGTTCGATCCGCCGGTTCTGCGCGCGGGCCTCGGCTGTATCGGCCGGGTTCACCGGCTGATATTCACCAAACCCCGTCGCCGCAAGGCGCGTTGGCGGAAAGCCAAGCACATCGGTCATGTATTCCACGACCGACAGGGCGCGACCCTGCGACAGCTCCCAGTTGTTGCGATATTCACCAGTGCCCAGCAGCGGCACGTTATCCGTGTGCCCGTCGACGCGAATGATCCAATCAATTTCCGGTGGGATCTGATCGGCCACTTCGGCCAGGATCGCCGCCACATTGGCAATCTGCGTCTGCCCTTCGGGGGCCAGGGCCACATCGGCGCTTTCAAACAGCACTTCCGATGAAAACACAAAACGGTCGCCAACAATACGGACCCCCTCGCGGTCCCCCAAAAGCGCGCGCATCTTGCCAAAGAATTCGGACCGATAGGATGCCAATTCCTTCGCCTCTTCCTCCAACCGTTTGCGTTCGGCCTCTTCCAAGGTAGCGCGTTTACGCTCTTCGGCCGCCACCCGTGCCAGAGCAGCATTCAGACGCGAGCCCAGCGCCTCGAGCTGAATCTGAGCGTCAGCATCCTGCGACGCAGCTTCGTCCAGAATGGCGTTCAGGCTGCCCAATTGCACCCGCAGCGATGCCACCTGTTCGTTCAACAAGGCCACCTTGCGCGCCGCCTCGGCACTCACGGCCTCCTCCTGCGCCAAGGCCGTGTTGGCCACCGCCAACAGTGCCGCGCGCTTTTCGGCTTCGCTCATTGCCTCGGCCAAACGGTCATCAACCGACCCTTGTGCCGCCTGCGCTGCCGCCAGCAAGGTCAATGTCTCCTCGGCCCGCTTGCGCTGTTCCTCCAGCGCCAGGGTCATGGCCGTCAGCTCATCGTCCGCCGATTTCAGCCGCGCGCGCAATGCTTCGGCGGCGGCCAGATCAGACAGGCGGGCGGCCTCTTCCGCGCTCAGCGCGCCTTCGGCGTCGGCCAGACGCACGCGCAGCACCTCTGCTGCGGCCACCTCGGCCAAACGCGCGGCCTCGGCCTCGCTCAGCGTGCCCTCGGCGGCGATCAGCGCCGCCTGCAAAGCCGCCGCTTCAGCCCCCGTGCCCTCAAGCCGCGCCAACGCCGCCGCCAAAGACGTGTCGCGCTCCGACACCTGCCCTTTCAGATCGGCCACCAGAGCCTCGAGCGCCTCGCGCCGGGCGGCGGCCAGACGGGCCGTTTCAGCGCCCGCATCAATTTCATCACGCGCACGCGCCAAGGCCAGGTTCAACGCCTCTTGTTCGGTGATCAGCCGCGCCTCGCGCGCCTCCAGCTCCTCCAGAGTGGCCGACAGCTGCGCGCCGGCAGAAACCGCCTGGTCACGTTCGGCCAACAGGGTCGCAACCTGGGCCTCGAAACTGGAGATTTGCGCGGATCGGGCCGACAGCTCGGCGTCCTGCGCCGCCACATTGGCGCTGAGCGATGCGATCAACGCCGCCTGGGTCTCGGCGGCCGCTTCCGCCTCGGACAGGGTGGCGCCCAAGCGGCCCACATCGGCCTCAAGCCCGGTCGCGCGGTTGCGTTCCAACCCCAGCGCATCGGCCAGTTCGGCCACCTGCGAGGACAGCTCATCCAACTCGGTTTCCTGTCCCGAAATGGTTTCGCGCAGCACGAACTGCACCACCATAAAGATGGTCAGAACGAACATCAGCACCAGCAAAAGCGCGGTCATCGCATCAACGAACCCGGGCCAGATCGACCCCGCCATCCGGTTCACGCTGCGCCGCGTCAGGGCCATGGATCAGCCCCGCCCGCTTTGACGGATTGCCTTGGTCAGATGGGCCAGATCGGTGCGCAATTCGGCCAGGCTTTCCTGCCGCCCCGCCGATATTTCTTCCAGAATTCGCAACAGCTGCACGTCGATCGAGCGCAGGCGCATCCGGCTTTCGGCGTCCGTTCCGGCGGGTTCTTCTTCCTCGTGGGCCAGCGCGCGCGCTTCCATCAGCGCGACCATGCGCTCCTGCCCTTCGGCCATGCGGATCAGGATTGGGGTCGACACCCCTTCGGCTTCGATCCGATCCGCCAGCCGTTCGACGGCATCCGCCAACGTGCCCAACCGTTCATCGACCAGTGCACGCGACACGTCGGACTGGGTGAACATGGTCTGGAGCGATTCCATCTGTTCGGCCATATGCCCAGCCAAAGCGCCGACAATGCCCGCATCCCCGGCCTCGCCTTCCCCGGTGGCAAACCCCAGTTTGGTGATCGAGGACAGCCATTCTTCCAGCTCGCGATAGAACCGGTTCTGGCCGTGGCCCGCGAACAGCTCCAACAGGCCGACGACCAGCGATCCGGCCAGCCCCAACAGCGATGAACTGAACGCCGTGCCCATGCCGCCCAACTGTGCCTCAAGCCCGGTCATCAGGCGGTTGAACACCTCAACCCCGCCTTCACCTTCGCCGGGGGCCAGTGACCGAATGGTTTCAACAACAGCCGGAACTGTCGTGGCCAAACCATAGAACGTGCCCAAAAGACCCAGGAAAATCAATAGGTTGGTGATGTATCGCGTGATATCACGCGCCTCATCAATCCGGGTGGCAACCGAATCCAGGATCGACCGCGAAGACGCCGCGCCGATCTGCATCCGCGCGCCTCGTGCGCCCAGCAACGCTGCCAGCGGTGCCAACAGGCGTGGCGCGCGGCTGGCGTCAAACCCCTCGCGTTCACGGGTGAACCCCGTCACCCAGCTGACCGATGTGTTGATCTGCCAGACCTGCCAGAAGCAGGCCAACAACCCGAACACAAAGACAACCAGGATAAACCCGTTCAGATATAGGTTGGCCAAGAACACCGGCATAACGCGGGGCAAGGCGACAAAGCCGCCAAAGCCGCCAAGGCCAAGCACAATCAACATCAGAACAATCTGACGCGCGGGTCTTGTGAAATACGGCTCGGCCCCGGTTTGGGGGCTGCGATCCGGCTGGTCCATGCTGGACATCCCTGTCGCAATTCTTGTTACGTGAAGGTTAAGACCAGATGCGGTCCCTTGCCAAGGCTTAAGCGGTCTGGCGGCGCACTTCGCGGGCCAACCAGGTCAGATCGTCGTCTTCGATGCCCAATTCGGCCAGATGGTCGGCGGTATTATACAGGTATTCGGTGTTTGGCCCGCGCCCACCGATGGCTGTGGCGATAATCCCGGCCTGCTCTTGCAGGTCCAGCGTGCAATACTGCACGTGATGCGGATCAATCACATAGGTCACCGCGCTTACCCGCCGTCCATCCGTCAGGTCGACCAGCAATTCCCGTTCCAGATACGCCGAAGACACCAACTCGCGTTCGCGCAAGTCGCGCAAGGTTTTCGCGTGATGATCCGGGCTGACCCTGAAGGCCAAACCGTGACATTCTGACCCCGCATGTTCATCCAGCGCTAGCACCAGACCCGGCGCGGCATCGGTTCCGCGATGGTGGATCGAGCGCATACAGAAACTGCGCCAATACCCCGGTAAAGTGGCAATCACCCGGTCCTCAAACGGAAACCCCGGATGCCACATCAGCGATCCGTATCCAAAAACCCACATCTCACCATTGCTCATCTGTCTGGCCCTCGTTGCGCCGCCCCTGTAAACACCGAACCAGAGACAAGGGAAAGGTCCACCATGCGCAAGTTGCTGGCAATCACCGCCGTTCTGGCCCTGCTTTGGGGTGGCTATTGGCTGATCGGGGCCGGCGCGATGGAAAAAGCACTGCGGGGGTGGATCGCGGATCGCCAGGGCGAAGGCTGGGTTGCGGAATATACTCAGTTGGACACGCGCGGCTTTCCCAGCCGGTTTGACACGACCATCGAGGGGCTGGAGCTGGCCGATCCCGACACGGGCCTGGCCTGGCAGGTGCCCTGGTTCCAGATCCTGTCACTGTCCTACAGCCCCCATCACGTGATCGCGGTCTGGCCCGATCAACAGGTCATCGCCACGCCGAACCAACGCATCGACATCACCACCGCCGACATGCGCGGATCGGTGGTGTTGGATGTGGACACCTCGCTGCCGCTGAACCGCGCCTCCATCGTGATGGAGCGGATGGAGTTCGGCTCAAACGCGGGCTGGAGCGCCGCACTGGACCACGCCCAACTGGCCACCCGCCAGAGCGTCGGTGCCGTGAACAGCCACGACATCAGCTTTTCCGCGACCGGGTTCAAACCGGCCTCGGGGTTCATCGAACGGGTGGGTCGGGGCGACCTTCTGCCCGACGTCATTGATGGGATAAGCGTGAAGGCCACCGTCGCGTTCACCGCCCCCTGGGACCGCTTCGCCATTGAACGCGCCCGCCCGCAGGTGACGCGCATCGACCTTGAATTGCTCAAGGCCAACTGGGATCAGCTGGACCTGTGGATGGCGGGGGCGGTGGACGTGGACGCACGGGGCATACCGACCGGAGAGATCACCGTAAAGGCCAAGAACTGGCGCGACATGGTGACAATCGCGGTGGCCGCAAACGTCCTGCCCGAGGCGCTGGAAGGCACCGTCGTTGGCGCGTTGGAATTCCTGTCCACCCTGTCGGGCGACCCGACCACGCTGGACGCGCCGCTGACGGTGAAGAACGAAAAACTGTGGCTGGGTCCGGTGCCGATCGGCGCCGCGCCGCGCATCGTGATCCGCTGAGCGGTTCGGCAATCAGCGGCAGTACGACCCGCTGCGATACCGCGCCGTGTCCACATGCAGGTGGTCCTGATGATACCGATCCGCGTTCGGCCCCAACACGGTGCCAAACGGACCACAGGCGGATTTGTGAATTGCTTTCAAGACCTTGCCTTGCACGGGATCCCGCCATCCGTTCAGAACACTTAACGTCACGCCATTTTGCAACGTCACCCCGGCCACGTCGACCGCATGGCCTTTGCCATGTTCGCTGATCCTGCCACCGGGCTGATTGTTGCGGGTGCGACAAGAATAATGTGCGACGATCTTCAGCCCGGACAGCCCGCCCCCCAACCGGCCAACAGCAGGCTGCACACCCGTTTTCACCCAGGTGTTCAAGGCCTTGGCGGTGGGACAGTCGATGACCGCCGGCTGGCTGAGCGTGACGCCCGACACCGACGTCACACGCACCGGATTGCTGACACCACAGCCGGGCAGCTTGCCGGGAATGGCCGCGATCACCTGGCCCTTTATCTCATTCACCCCGCAAACCGACCCACGCCGCCCGGCCCGCACGGGCGTGGTCGCCGTGCGATGCGTCCGCACGGCCGGGCGTTTCGTTGGGCGCGGCGAGGCCGCAATGGCTGATGCCGTTGGAGACGCAGAACTTGCCACAGGATTTGCCGCAGCGTTCGCCACGGCCGTGACACCAGCCGCCTCAACAGCCCGGCGCGGCCTGCGCTGGGGGTGCTGCGATCGTTCCGGCGCACTGCCGGTCGCCACAATCGGCGCGACGGCCCCGGGCCGCTTCAACGGAACAGGCGAGCGATCAGGCGCATCGGCAAGGGCTTGCCCGGCCAGACCCAGCACCGCCACCATGCCAAGGATCAGTCTCACTCGGGCTTGCTCCCCCGACCGAAATCCGGCGCATCAGTGTCTTGTCCGGCCTCAATGATACTGCGCCGGATTGCCCGCGTATGGGTGAAATAGTCGAACAACGCGTCGCCATCGCCGGTGCGAATGGCGCGTTGCAGGGCGAACAATTCTTCGGTGAACCGGCCCAGGACCTCCAGCGTCGCGTCCTTGTTGGTCAGGAACACGTCGCGCCACATGGTCGGATCCGACGCCGCGATCCGCGTGAAATCGCGAAATCCCGCGGCCGAGTATTTGATGACTTCGCTGCCCGTCACCCGGCCCAAATCATCCGCCACGCCGACCATCGTATAGGCGATCAGGTGCGGCGTGTGGCTGGTCACGGCCAGCACCAGATCATGGTGGTCCGCCTCCATCACATCGACATTCGACCCCATGCCTTCCCACAGCGCGCGCAGCCGCGAAACAGCCGCCTCGTCCGAGCCTTCGACCGGCACGATCAGGCACCAGCGGTTGTCGAACAGTTCGGCAAACCCCGACCGCGGGCCGCTGTGTTCGGTGCCCGCCACGGGGTGGGCCGGGATGAAATGCACGCCGTCAGGAATGTACGGGCCAACCCTGTCGATTACCGCGCGCTTCACCGACCCCACGTCCGTTACCGTGGCGCCGGGTGCAAGATGCGGGCTGATCTCGGCGGCAACTTCGCCCATCGCGCCAACCGGCACGGCCAGCACCACCAGATCAGCGCCCTGCACGGCTTCGGCGGCGGTGTCGACCACGCGGTCCACCAGGCCGATGTCTTTAGCCACACGGCGGGTCTCGGCGCTGCGTGCTGTGCCCACGATTTCGCCCGCCAATCCGGCGCGGCGCATGGCCAGCGACATGGATCCCGCGATCAGCCCCAAACCGATCAGGGCAACCTTTTTATAAATCATGCTCATTCCCCCGCCCCTTTGAACAGACCAATGGTGTGGGCAACGCGGCGACAGCCCGCTTCGTCACCAACGGTGATGCGCAACCCATTGGGAAAGCCATATCCAGCAACCAGCCGTACGATGATGCCCTGGTCTTTCAGGAAGGTGTCACAGGCGACGGCCTCGGCCTGGTCGGCAAAGCGCACCAACAGGAAATTGGCGTGGCTTTCGTCCACCTCCAGGCCCAGCGCCAGCAATGCCTCGCGCAGCCAGACCCGCAGACGGGCATTTTCGCTTTTGCACTTGGTGACGTATTGCGTGTCCCGCAGCGCCGCCTCGGCGGTCTCAAGCTGAGGTTTGGACAGGTTGAATGGACCGCGAATACGGTTCAACACGTCGATCACGTCGGCAGGGCCATAGCCCCAGCCGACACGCAATCCTCCCAGGCCATAGAGCTTGGAAAACGTGCGGGTCATTACCACATTGTCGCGCGCTTCAACCAGCGCGGCGCCGCCGTCAAACCCTTCGGCAAATTCGGCATAAGCGCCATCCAGAACCAGCAAGGCCTGCGCGGGCAGCGCGGCGGCCAGGCGTTTCAATTTCTTCATCGGCACCATTGTGCCGGTCGGATTGCCGGGGTTTGCGATGAACACCAGACGCGTGCGGTCGGTGCAGCCCGCCAGGATCGCATCGACATCAACAACGCGGTCCGTTTCGGCCACCGTGACCGGGGTCGCCCCCACCGCCAGCGTTGAAATTTTATACATCGAAAAGCCATGTTCGGTGTGGATTACCTCGTCGCCCGGCCCGGCATAGGCCTGGCACAGGAAGGTGATCACCTCATCCGAGCCGACACCGCAAATGATCCGATCCGCGTCCACCCTGTGCACCTCGGCAATCGCTGCGCGCAGCGCGCCGTGATCGGTGTTCGGATATCGATGCAGATCAAGCCCGGCACGGCGAAAGGTTTCGACAGCCTTCTGGCTTGGCCCGAACGGGTTCTCGTTCGAACTCAGCTTCAGCGGTTCACTCACGCCCTCGATCTTGGAACTGCCGCCAACATAGGGGGCAATGTCCAGAATTCCTGGTTGTGGCTTGATGGTACTCATATCCCGGCTCCTTCGTGGGGCCGTCATACAAGGCCACCCCAAGGGCGGAAAGGGCCAATGATGCCACGCGCCGTTTAGATATCGAATGTGGGCTTTACGCCGCGTTTTTGCACGCGTGGTACTGACCTGTTGCCGGATCAAGCGCATACAGGGGTGCCCAACGATCCAGGTCGCGCACCAGGGCGCTGACGCTGTCCAGGATGTAACGCACCGTGTCCTCGGCCATCAAATAGCTGAAATTCAGGCGGGTCCAGCCGGGTTTTTCGACCATCTGACCGCTGGCCAACGCGTCGTGTATGCGTTCACTTTCGGCCCTGTCGATGCCCAACAACCGATGCCCGTAAGGGCCTGCACAGGCGCAGCCCCCCCGCGCCTGAATGCCATACAGATCGGACAAAAGCCGGGTGAACAGCTGCGGCGACACCAGGGTGCCAGCGCCATCGCGGATCAAAAGCGAAAAGATCGGCAGGCGGTGCGCCTTGTCCGCCCCAAGCATGGTGATCTGCGCATTGCCCCCCCAGGCTTGCGCCGCCATCGCGCCATACTGGGCCTCGCGCGCCTCGATTTTGGCCTGGCCCACGGCCTCCTTGACCAAGAACACAAGGGCGGCGCGGATGTCACCAATGACGTTTGGCGTGCCCGCCTCTTCGCGCGCAGCCAAGTCATCGGTGTAATCGTGACGCCAGGGCGACACAAAGCTGACCGTGCCGCCGCCCGGCCAACTGGGACAGGCACAGCGCACCACCGATTTTTTCACTACAAACAGGCCCGAGGCCCCCGGCCCGCCCGGAAACTTGTGCGGCGACACGACGGCGGCATCCAGGCCAGCCGCCATATCAATCGGCAAATAGGGTCCGGCCCCCGCAAAGTCCCAGACGCTCAGCGCGCCATGGGCTTTCAAGGTCGCAACCACGGGCGCAGGGTTCGTGATAATGCCGGTCACATTCGAGGCCGCCGAGAAGCTGCCGATTTTCAGGTCCGCATCGGCATGGTCGCGCAGCGCCCTGTCCAGCGCCACCAAATCCGGGCCGCCCTCGGCTGCCTCGGGGATTTCAACCACTTTTGCCCGGCTTTCGCGCCAGGGCAGGATGTTAGAGTGGTGTTCATACGGCCCGAGAAAGACCACCGGATTTTGGGCGGACTGCACACCCAACAGATGAACCAACCGGTTCAACCCTGCCGTCGCCCCCGCGCCCGCGAAGATCACTTCGTGATCAGGCCCGGCATTGACCAGACGGGCAATTTCGGCGCGCGCGTCGGCCCGCAACTGGGTGATCCTGGCGCCACAATACGACGCCTCGGTGTGGGAATTGGCGTAATAGGGCAGAACCTCAGTCGTGATAAAATCCTCGACCTGGCGCAGAGCGCGGCCCGAGGCAACATAGTCCGCATAGACCAGCGGCACGTCGCCCGCCGGGCCCGGGATCATAATCCCCTCGCCGATAAGCCCCGCCGCCAGATCATCTGCTGCGTGCGGGGTGGAGAGGCGGTGACGAAAGGTCGCGAGGCTCATGACAGATATCCTTTTCGTCAGTATGACCCGTCTGATCCGAGGATTTTCCACCTTTTCTTGCGTTGAATTCCAAAGCAATGGGTCATATGATCGTGAAATGGTAAGTATTGCAGATCATATTGACCGCGCCCTCTTGGCCGAACTGCAAAAGGACGCGTCGCTGTCACAACGTGAATTGGCCGACCGGGTGGGCCTGTCGCAGAATGCCTGCTGGCGGCGGCTTCAGAACCTGACGGCGCGTGGCATCCTGCAAGGGTCGCGCGCACAGGTGAACCGGCAGGCCCTGGGCCTGGATTTGGTTGTCTTCGTCATGCTGCGCACGCGCCACCATTCGGCGGACTGGCTGGCGACCTTTCGCCGCCATGTCCTGACCATTCCAGAAGTGGTGGATTTCCACCGCATCGGCGGCGATTACGACTATCAGCTCAAGGTCGTGACCCAGGACATGGCCAGCTATGACCGCGTTTATCAACGGCTGATCGAAGGGGTCGAGCTGGATTCAGTCACCAGCTATTTCGCCATGGAAGCCATCGCGGAAACCCGTCCCCTGCCCCTATAGCAACGCCGCGCGTTCGACCCGCGCGGGGTCGGGATAGGGGCGGTACAGCCCGAATTCGACAGTGTCGATCATATTGTGCACGCGGGTGTGCAATCGCTCAACCTCATCCGAGGCCTCGCAGACATGGTTGAACAGACGATCCAGCTGCGCCAGATCCGCCACTTCGATTTCCAGCAGAAAGTCCCGGTGCGCATCCGAGGCCAGGTTCAGCTTGCGCCGCATCAGACGCCATTCGCCGATCAGCCCCTGGTCGTCCAGATGCCCCATCCATTCGCCAACCGCGCGCACGAAATTCAACGCGTAAGTGTCGCGATGCAGGTCAATCATACAGTGATACAGGTTCATTCCGCGCTCCGCTTGGGCCACAAGCCACAGCCATAGCACAACGACGGTAAGCAAAGCGTGAACGCAAAAAGGGCCGCCCAAAGGCAGCCCTTTCGCAATATCGCAAGCAAAGAACGCTTAGTTCTTGGCGTAAAATTCAACAACCAGGTTCGGTTCCATCATCACCGGGTACGGCACGTCGCCCAGCGTCGGGGTGCGGGTGAAGGTGGCGACCATCTTGCCGTGGTTGACGTCCAGATAATCAGGCACATCACGTTCGGCCAGGGCTGCGGCTTCGACCACAACGGCCAGTTGCTTGGAACGATCACGAACTTCGATCACGTCGCCTTCTTTCACGCGGTAGGACGGGATGTTGACGCGCTTGCCGTTCACGGTCACGTGGCCGTGGTTCACGAACTGACGGGCGGCGAAAACGGTCGGCACAAACTTGGCGCGGTACACAACAGCGTCCAGGCGGCGCTCCAGCAGGCCGATCAGGTTTTCACCGGTGTCGCCTTTGACGCGCTCAGCTTCGGTGTAAATGCGGCGGAACTGTTTTTCCGTCAGATCGCCATAGTAGCCTTTCAGCTTCTGCTTGGCGCGCAGCTGCAGACCAAAGTCCGACAGTTTGCCCTTGCGACGCTGACCGTGCTGGCCGGGGCCATATTCACGACGATTGACGGGGGATTTCGGACGACCCCAGATGTTTTCACCCATCCGGCGGTCAATTTTGTACTTGGCAGACGTGCGTTTGGTCACGGCTGTTCTCCTTCTTTAGGGCTTCGCAGCTTGGTCCGAAAACCGGCTCCCACTTTTCGGGCTGCAAACGCAGCGCCATCTGGTTCGAACCGCCTCGGGCAACCCGCGACTATGAAGGGCGTTGTCCTCTGGCTTGCGCCTGACAGGGTTCCCCTTGCGGGGTCCACCAACACCAATGAAAACCGGCCCCTCGCGGGACCGGATGGGGGCTTATAGCGCCATGAAACACAGAGTCAACGCCCGAAACGCCTTATGCCACGTCGCTCTGCAAAATAGCGGCCTCAGGCCGGGTCAACATGCGCCGGGCATAATCGCCATAGGCCGAGGGGTCATAGTCCAGTTCAGGGAACATTTCGACCAGACGGGCGCGTTGCTGCTCCTCGACCGTATCCAGCGCGGTATTGGCGGGGTGAAAACTTTCGGTTTCCAGCCCGTTGGCCCAGACAACTTCGTGGCGTTCCAGCAACAGGTGGTAATAGGTCACCTCGCGCAGAGAGTGATCCACATGCACGCGTCGATCGTCAATCAGGTCCTGCGCGGTGACCAATACCTCGGACGTATTGAACAGGGCTTGCGCCTTGGGGCCGCGCACCAACATGCGGTGTTGCGGGCTGACCACCAGGTCACTGTCCGGGCGATCCAGCCCCAATGCCCCTGCCCGCAGACGCACGGGGCGCAGTTCCGGCATGGCATACAGCCGGGCGCCGGTGATGCGGCGCTGGCCGATCCACAGGATCTCTTGGCTGCCATCGTCACGGGTCTGAATGCGGTCACCTTCGTTCAGATGTTCGACCGGAATGTCACCATCCGCGGTGCGAATGCGCGTGCCCGGTGTGAAACAGATCACCCCGGTTGGCTGATCGGTCAGCCGGTTCACCTGGCTGGCCTCCATCGTTGCCTGCACCACCCACAGGTCGGTGTCCGAAGGCGGTACATCGCCCAGGAACATCAACAGGGGCGCCGTTTGCGCCGACACCTCGATCACCGTGATCATGTAACTTCGTCGCCCGTCGGTGACCTCGAACCCAACATTCAGATGGGGGTCATCAACCTCGAACTCATTCAGTTTGCGCCCTGGCATCAATGCCGCGCCCACCAGTTTATGCACCGCGCGTGCTGCGCGTCTGCGAAGGTCTGCCTCTCCGCTCGCTTTTTCTAACAGAAGAACCTCGGGGGGCCCGTCCACCCGCACAGGCTTGCCTTTCCAACGCCAGCTTGCGCCAACGCCGAGCGCCGTTTTTGGCGCCCCGGTCAAACCGTCTACTTCTGTTTGCGACCAGGAGATGACAAACGTGCCACGAAAGCCCGTTTTCATACCTGTTTGCCTGCCTCATTATTTTTTTATTACCGACAGGGTAACACGGGTGATTCGTTCGGGAAAGAGGGTTGTTAACCTTTCCCTTGTGTCACTCTGACGCTCAGAAATTCAGCTGTAGACTGACCGTGCCCAGGACCAGAGGTGCTCGCGGGATTTCGGACCAGTCGTTAAGGTGGATCAACTTGTGAAAGAGATGGTTCAAAATGACGAAACGAAAGAACCATTCGCCCGATTTCAAGGCCAAGGTTGCGCTTGAGGCGATCCGCGAAGAAATGACATTGGCGGAATTGTCGAAGAAGTACAGTGTGCCCCCCCACGCAGATTGGGACTTGGAAGCGGGCGGCGATCAAGAATATGGCCTCAGCGTTTTCCAAGCGCGGCGGCGATGCGGGAGCAACCAATGAAGTTGAGGTCGACAAGCTGTATTCTGTCAACCGGCAAGTGATTGCGGGCAATCACTGAGAGGGGAAGATTGGCCAGCTTGTGGTGGAACGGGATTTTTTTGCCGATGCCTCGCAGCAGTTGCTCGGGACGCGAGGCAAAAAATGGTGAACAAGGATCATAAGTTGAGCGTCCGCCGACAGTGTGCATTGCTGACGCTGGCGCGGTCCAATCTTTACTATGAGCCGAAAGGTGTGAACCGGCATGCAAAAGTGACCCACTTAGGTGGGTTATGATCGTTTAAAACTGCCCCCCTGTTTTGTTAACATCCGCGCGTATTCGTGCGGAGAATGAGCAGGTGATATTGATGGAACGTGCAGCGAAAATCCGGCGCATGGTTTTGCGTGA
>Ga0209121_10000485_pt1 | contig 42035 bp, 33 predicted proteins | sample Cruoilmetagenom3_FD_187292 | JGI IMG/M metagenome (GOLD analysis project Ga0209121, IMG submission 187292) | Oil polluted marine microbial communities from Coal Oil Point, Santa Barbara, California, USA - Sample 3 (SPAdes) (version 2) | ecosystem: Environmental > Aquatic > Marine > Oil seeps ... | reverse complement strand
TAGTAAAGTGTCCAGAGTCCCTTACCACATACCCCTTAATCCCTGCTTCTCTTAACTTATTGACATCTAATCCTTACCCCCAACTAACCCACTAACGGATTATTCCGCATTCAGCCATCAGTTGTCAGTCTTTACGGGCTTGGGGTGAAATCTCCTCTTTTATAAACCAAATTCCTTCTTTGCGAGCTTTGCTCCCTTTGCGGGCTTGGCGAGAAATTTAAATTTAGACGCAGGTGAACACAGAGTAATAAAGTTAAATCGTTGATTTGTTGAGTCGAAATTTGTATCCAAAAATACTAAAATGGGAATCCAAGATAGAAGTCGTAAAAGGTTCCTTTGAAAAGACTTTTCAGATCGGTTCTTTTTGAGATATCAAAGTTAAACATTGTAACCCCTAAATTAAAACGCATTTCTAACCCGAAGGACATAATAGGATCTACCAATTTCGGCCAGGAGTTGACCGTTTCAAAGAATCTAAAATCTTTATAATTATACGTAGCCCCCCCAACATCCATGAAAAACGCACCTTCAACTCTACCTATACCTATTGGAGGGAAACCCAGCTCTAATCTCTTTATGAGAGGGAGTCTGAACTCCACATTGAGGAATCCAGCAGTTGTACCTGTAAGGTAGTCATAAGGATATCCTCGAAGGGAACGGCCTCCGCCTAAACCTATAGTAGAAAATTTCCTCTCATCCTCGCCCCAACTGTGAAGCAGATATAAACGCATAGCAAAATTCCAATCTTGTGAAAGATACCAGTACTTTCTAAAATCCAACCTGATATCCTCAACATCCCAGAAATTTTCTCCCTGGATTAAATTCTTCCTAAAAGTTATACGCCCCCTGAAACCTTTGATCGGTGCAGTATATCCCCATAGAGTATTATCTCTAATAAGGGAAATAGAACCAAAGGTCCCGTAAGAAACATCTGTCTCAACAGGTGTCCACCCATCATCTGGAATAAATTCCCAGATTTCCTCTCCGAGTCGGCACCCCGAGAGTCCCAATTCTAATCTATTGAAACAATTAAAAGGATACCATATCTCTCCCCCGAAATTCCAGATATCCCCTCTAATAATATTATCTCCATAAAGAAAATAGTCTGCCTGTTTCACAAGATACAATGAATAGTCTAATTTATGCTTGAGATAAAAATACTGGATGTAAAAATTACTTCTTGTAAGGTCAGTATTATTGAACAGAACATACAATCGATGGTTGCCCAGCATATCGCTCATGCCTAATTCAATATAGCCATATAAACCATAATCAGAGTAATAACCTATGGTTGTCGCCGCATAATCTATTCCAAAACTCAAGGGTGCTTTTCTCTCCTCATTCATCTCTTCTAAAGAAACATCTATATATTCAGAGTAGGATTCCTCTGGAGGATTGGGCTCCTTCCCCTTTAATTCCCCTATAGCATCTATGAGGAATATATCCCAACCAACATTGGAATATACAGAGATTGCAAACTTACCTGTGGGAGCGACGGAAAACGATTCCAATGATCCTATAAGGTCCGTAAGCTGTCTTACTAATCCTGAATCGGGTTTATATATATATAGGTTTTTTCCCCCATCCCGATAAGAGATGAAATACACGTTAGAATTGTATACTAAAGGACTGATGATCTTCTGCCCGAATGCAAGGTACTCTCTTATATTACCCTCCAGGTCCGTTATATAAAGCTTATTCTGGGAATAATCCCACTCTTCTAAGCCTGGGCGATCACTAATAAAAATAAGGGAATCTCCCTTCCAGGAAGGCTCTGCATCCGAATATCTATCATGGGTTATATTCCGAAGAGAACCATCTCGCAAATCATAAACATAAATATCAGAAGCTCCATTCTTTAATCCCATAAAGGTTAACATCGAACCATCCGGGGACCACTCGGGCCAACGGATTCCATCAAGTGAAAGTTCAATCCTTTCCTTCACAGTTCTCTGCCTTATATCATAGGTATAGAGAACATCTTTCCCTCTTTCCATTGCGGGGAAAGCTATAAATCGCCCGTCCGGTGAAAAATCAAGATGTCCATCCATAAGATGCAAGGACTCAAATTTTGGGCTCCGACCTCCTTTTATGAGAAGTCCCAAATCTTCTCCATTTAAAGCAGAAGCAATACGGATTTCTACCTCTTCCTCTCTGTCAGTATAGTAGATTATTTCCTCACTTGTTGGAGAGATAGACGGAGCGTAGTTATAAATGTTTTTTGACTTCTTATGGGTAACAATAGGTATTGCTATATCCTCCACATCCCCTTTCTTATTTATAAGCGGCCAGTATTTCTTCTTCAGGCTCTTCATCCATTCCTCGTTCAATTTCTCTTCATCTATACCAAGCACTTGTTTTATTGCACCAGATAAGGTATTGGTAACTTTTATCTTGTTAAGTAATTCACCTATCTTTTTTCCTCCATACCGCTCCTTGATAAAGTAGAGAATAGATTGACCTTCCTTATAAACAGGATAGCCTCCTGCAAAGTTCAATATAGAAATAGGATATATTCTATCATTGAGTATTGCATCTCGAATGTAAGATTCTGCACTCTCATCCCAACCCAGGGATTCGTATTCTGCCATTCCCTCAATAAACCACAAGGGCACCTGAAGGGTTGCCGCTCTCTGGAGCGCCACCACCCCACTACCGTAGAGGATGCGGTACTGAAATACATGAACCAATTCGTGAAAAAGGACGTGCCGGAAATCAGAATAAGAACCGTTAAAAGGTACAACAATTCTCTTTTTAAATATTTCTGTAAAACCCCCCACGGACTCAGGGATTCTACCCATTATAACATTAGTACCTTCAAAATCAGGATGTGATTTATATATCAATACGGGAATTTTCCTATCATTCTTTCTTTCTTTATAGCCCAACCTATTCTTAAGCCTATTGTAAGCCTCTTCCAGAACATCTTCAGCAAAAGGAATTAGAACCTCTTCAGATTTATAATAGTATATCTCAAAATGTTCGGTCTCATTTATTAACCAGTCAAATTGCCTGTATTGAATTTTATTCTGCCCAAATTGGTACTGTGAGAACAGCAATAAGAGAAAAATCATGATGCCTCAGGTCTTTTTATCTCGTCAACCATAATTTTCTATCCAGGGTTCTATATTGTATTGCTTCTGCTATATGTGAAGATTTTATACAATTCTCCCCTTCTAAATCAGCTATCGTCCTTGCCATCTTTAAAATTCTGTCAAAAGCCCTTGCGGAAAACCCAAATTTATCCATAGCTGTATTGAGCAGCTCTCTACTTTCTCTGCCAATCGAACAATATTTGCGTATTTTTTGGGAATCCAGGTGTGCATTAAAGAAGATGTCAACATCTCTATATCTTTCCTCCTGTATTTCCCTGGCTTTGTTAACCCTCCTTCGAATTGTATTTGAGTCCTCTCCCGGCTCCATATTGATTATGTCGTCATACCTTACCCTTGGCACGGTTATATGCATATCAATACGATCAAGCAGTGGACCGGATATTTTAAAGCGGTAACGATCTATTTTAGAAGGAGTACAGGTGCACTGTCTGTATTGATCCCCGAAATATCCACAGGGACAAGGATTCATAGCTGCAATAAGCATAAAGCGCGCAGGATAGGTTATAGTGCTCTTTGCCCTTGAAATAGTAACAACCCCATCCTCAAGGGGCTGTCTTAAAACCTCCAAAACACTCCTTTTAAATTCCGGCAATTCGTCTAAAAACAATACTCCATTGTGCGAAAGACTCACTTCTCCTGGCTGCGGATATGTTCCACCACCTATAAGTCCGGCATAAGAAATTGTATGATGAGGAGCCCTGAAAGGCCTTTTTGATATTAACGGTATTGTCGGCGGAAGCGCGCCAACAACAGAATGTATCCTTGTAGATTCAACAGCCTCGTCTATATTCATTTTAGGGAGTATTGTAGGTATGCGTTTGGCAAGCATAGTTTTACCAGAACCCGGAGGTCCAATCATAAGGACATTATGTCCTCCGGCTACAGCTATCTCTAATGCTCTCTTGGCACCTACTTGCCCTTTAACATCTGAAAAGTCTATTCCAAATTTTGAGGTTATATTAAATATTTGATCAACATCTACAGTAAAAGGATTCTCAAAGCCATTTTCTAATATCTTGATACATTCCTCAAGCGACTCGACCGAATACACTGAAGCTCCACCAACCACTGCGGCTTCTTCAGCATTCACACATGGAACCAACATACGTTTAATCTTCTTATCCCTGGCAAGGATGGATGCAGGTAGAACCCCCTTCACTCCTCGGATTCGTCCATCAAGCGCAAGTTCCCCAAGAACAAGAGTTTCTCTTAATTCAGAAGAATTTATCTGCCCTGAAGCAGCTAAAATTCCAAGAGCTATAGGAAGGTCCAGCGCCGTCCCCTCCTTCTTTATATCAGCTGGTGCAAGATTGACTGTTATCTTCTTGATAGGAAAATCATATTTTAGGTTCTTTACAGCTGACTCAACTCTCTCCTTGGATTCTCTTACGGCAGTTTCAGGCAAACCTACTATTGAAAAAGAAGGTAGACCCCTTGAAATACTTACCTCCACCTCAACCGTTTCTGCCATAATTCCATGAAGAGCATATGAAAGTACCCTGGAAAGTCTCACCATTTTCCTCCCCTAATATGCATGATTTGAACTTACTTCATATCCAACTTTATGTCAACCCCAAATCAAAGTAAACCCTGAGTAAAAACTCAGGGTTTACCCTCCAATCCTCTTTATTTAGAACTACCAGCCTGGATATTTTATCTATTGTTTATGGCTTAAACCAATATCAGTGCCGTAACTCAATTCTCCGTTGTCAATACGGATATGATAATGACAATCCGGGTTCGTGCATACCCACGCTTTAAACGGAATGGAAGCACCATTCTGCCCATAATCGGAGAGTGGTATGAGAACACCAAAATTGCATTTCTGGCATTTGGGAAATTCTTTCGGAATATCCACTTCCTCCTCCCTTTTATAAGATTTTAATTTTACCTAATTTCTTTGCAATTTAACCACAACTCAACTTCACCCTCTTAGTAATTTGATAGATTACCTCACATCCATACAGGTAGAATATAGCCTTATCACTGCCTTTGTCAAGAGGAAAATTAAAGACGCTCTCTAATACCGCCATCTAAATTTAAAAAGAAGTCTGGTTTCTCCCTCTGGATTATTCTCTGCAATAATGGATCCCCATCTCCTGAATCTATATTCTGCCTCTATCTCGGATATGCCATAGGATAGAATATCGGCCCTTGCTTTAACGAACAATTTTTCTGTGATATATTGCCCAAATATCATCTCGTAATGACCACCCTTCCCTCTCATCTCTATCAGGTCAATACCAAATTTCTCTTTGAATCTTTTGGTAAATGTTTGCCTTACCCAGTAATTGAACGCAGTCTCTGTAACAGATTCCTCTATTGCCTTAAGGGAAGAGAAATCCTCCCAGGAAAGATTTAGATTTAGAAGAGCCATTATATCAGCCGTTGCTCGTGCAGGCTTTGAGTATAGTTCAAATTGCGGTGTCCTCATCGTTCCAGAAACATCTAAAAATACCGTATCTTCCTCCTGGACAATGGTCTTCGCTTTGATATCAATACTGGGGTTAAGTTCAGGGGAATTCCTGAACTTAAATTCCCCTTTAACTACATCGAAAGAGCGATAAAAATAATAGAAATTCCCATGTTTTACTAAAAGACCCCCAGAAAGTAATAGTGCCCCTCTGTCATACCGCACTCCAACCTCTCCCGTTAATTCCATATCAGCCATATCATTACGAATCCAGACATTCCCTCGAGAAGCGTCAAACTTGATATTTAAAAAGAGATTAGGTGGTTTTGTGCCTCCATTCCCCTTCTTCCGAAAAGGCATAGTAATCGTTGTTTTGTTGAGATCCACATCACCCTCAATCCTTATCTTCTCTTCCTTCTTGCTCACAGTTAGGTCAGCATCAATTAAAGCATTTACATACTGCCAGTTTAATGGTGTTTTATCTACATTGACTTTCAAATCAAAAGACCTTTCCCTGATGTTCATCACTCCTTTTGCATCAATAACACCCTCGCTCATGGAAACACGAGAGGACTTTAATAATGCTCTATTCCCATTAAATTTTATATTTGCTGTTATATTCTCTATTTCGATTCCCGGTCCCACGAGTAACAGACTGCCCTTTAGTATATCCACCTCTCCATAAATCTCTGGAGCGAGCAACGGCCCTTTTAATTTAACACCTCCATTAACCGCCACTCTCCTTGCATCTATATGCTCGTATAGAGGATAGAATATCCACCTCCCCGCGCTATCAAAATCCGCCTTTACATATAAAGAGTTCCGGAGGAGGTCAATTGACCCATTAAATCTGGAGGCTTTCTTTCCCTCGAATATGACTATATCATTGAGTGAGATACTGCCATCTCGATAGCCAAGTTCAATATTCAAAGAATCACCTATCCACATACCCCTCCAACTTATCCTGCCATTACCATCTAAGGACATCGCAGGTTTGTTGATTTTTCCCGAAAGGGTAACCAAACCCTCAACAACCCCAGAAACAGGTAGGTCTATAAGTCCAAATGCTTCCAGAACATGGAGGTTAAAGCCATCTAACTTGACCCTTCCAGCTAGATCCCCATCAGAAATATCTAAAAATACGCCAACTTTTTCGCTCTTGTTTCCCTTAAACTTTGCCTCCTCTATCTGGATACCCTTATCTAACAATGCAGAAAAAGGAGAGTCCAGCATTAACCATCCACCAGGGTATGTAATTTTGAGTTCTTGTAGTTTAAGACTATCTTTAAAATAACGCAGGGAATAATTCAACTGTTTCTCTCCACTCTTTACGAAACCACTAAAATCCATATCCTGCCGAGCAAGTTTCACCACACCTTCCCCTATTTCAAATATCTTATTTTTCTTTAGCAAAAGTTCCTGGGTAACGAAGGCCAATTCGCCCAGAAATTTTCCATCCTTCTGGAGGAGATTTACGTTCCCATCTATTAATCCTATACTGATTGACCCATATTGAAGACTATCAAAAGAAAAAACCCCGTATACTTTATCCTGGAAATTTAAATCGACATAAGTCAAAGCTCTGCCATCAATGCCTAAATATTTAAGTAACGGCGAGATCTCCACCCCGGAGATCACCAAATCACCCTTTAGCAAAGCACCATACTCCCCGCTAAAACATATCCTTCCACCATTTATATATCCTTCCAACTCATCAATGATAACTCTTTCACCCATCTTCTCAAAATCTAAATTAAAATCTCTAAGATAGGCACCTTCAATGGTCCCTTGAACGGCTGATTTTACCTTAAAATTCTCGCTTCCAGAATAAGTAAAAATAACCCTTCCGCTTAATTTCGACTCAGGCAAACCTTCCCTGAAACCCTTCATATTCAAACCATTTAACTTAAAGTCACCTGAAATCACCTTATCCTTGACTTTTAGAAATCCTGCAAAAAGTGGACCATTTATCACTATAGAATCTGCAGTCCCTTGAAATTCAAGTGGCGTTAAGTTAAACCCTTCAATGGATGTGGATCCACTCTTTCCTTTAAACTGCAAGACCGAATCATAGGCAAACTCCACCTCAACTAACCCTTCTCCCTCTATATCAAATAAGGTCTTTAAATCCCTTAAATATATCCTACCCTTTCCTTCAATCCTTTTACCTATATCCCCTGATAATCTCAGTTTTGAATGTCCTATTCTCAATTCCCTCATATCAATCAAGGAGCCAAGCCTTTCGATAAAGAGTTGCCCATTAGTGATATTAAAAGCAAGGGTATCCATTGACCCGCTAACTTTGAAAACATCCAGGACAAGCTTATCCCCTGTAGAGAAAAATCTCCCTTTCCCATTTAACAAAAACTCACGACCTTCCCACTGGATGCACCCCCCCAGAACAGAGAAATCTTCGATATAGAATAACCCAGGGATACTCCTCTCCCTACCTTTAGTAGAGCCAGAAAATGAGAGGTTTAGTCTGGCTCCTTTCAGGGAAAGATTCTTGACTCTACGCCGTAGGACTCCGAGAGGCGTATAAAATACTCTTACCTCTGACAAAACCCCCAAACCTCCCACAACCACCGAATCTGCTTTTAGTGATGATAAAATATCCCACTCGATGTTACCAATACTACTCCCCTCTGGCATCATACCCACCAGTTTTTTTCCTAGGAAGCTTTCTGCTCTACTATGAATTACTCCAGACAGTAGATGAAGGAGTATAAAAAAAAGAAAAATGGATACCCAGAGTCCTATTCGTTTCTTCATTACTTAAACAATTTATCGAAGAGCGCCTCTTCTTCCTTGCCATCCCCACTCTGGATATTCATTCTCTGCCTCTTTTCGTTTTCCTCTGCAAATATCTTCTTTAAATCATTGGCAAACTTCTCAGCCGATATCCTTACCGTACCAAGAAGCGAGCTTTCCTTAAATAAAACTATAAGGATAAAAAGAGGGGTAATCTTTTTATAGAATAATTTCCATTCCCGCCCTTTAAGAAAGAACTGCTCAAACTCACATTCGTCAATGAGTTCTGCTAACCCCTGGGTAACATTAAAGACTCCGGTAAGCAAAGCTGTAATTGAAATTATTCTCCCCCCAAAATTTACGCCACGATGCTCCAGAATTTCACCACTTTTAGCAGCAAACACAGCATGTTCAGCATTTGTCAGAGCAAGAAATCGCTTGAGGGAATGCTCTATCCTTCTCTGTATTTCTGCGGATAGGATAATATAATTTGTCACCTATAATAGTTCAGCTATCAATCTTGCCCCACGACGAAGCTTTAATCTTGCCTTACCGGTATCAACCCCAGGGGCTGTGATAACAGTTAGAATAAACTCTTCTCTGGCTATCATAAAAATATTTCCATTCTCTGCCATTGAAAATATAGAAAATTCAGCAGGAATTTGCATCTGATTCGCTATCTCATTTGTTACTTCGGCAATAAGAGCTGAAACCAGGGTTTCATTAATGCTTTTTTTACACAGGTAATCCACAATCTCCCCTTCTTTATCTATGACAAAACAACCCAACACTCCCGTAGGTGAAATTAAATCTCTCATTACCTCCTTCATTAATCGACCTCCAGAATACTTTTGGTTCTTTCAAACACTTCTCTTATCCTGCCTTCTATGCTGGCAAAGTGGATATCCCGTCTGGCGAGCACTATGAGTCTCAACGAAACTGTTCCAAAAACAAATATGTTCCCACCAGGTAATTCAAAGAGCACTACCTTCAAAACCCCAAGACCTATGCTCTTTGTCGTCCCATCTATTCTATTATAGACTGTAGTGATTATTGCCCCCGTAGAATCATCATCAAGAGGCAAATCGAGTTCTGCCTGTATTGGTGAACCAATTTCATCAACGAGTATAACGCCCGTGACACCTTCTATTTTTAATATCTTATCCAGCTCCCTTCTCAGGGCGCCTTTTAAGGGGATCTCTTCCACTGCTTTCTCTAATCCTTCTTCCTCCCCTATAGAACTGAGTAACTCCTTTATACTTTGATTCTTCGGATCTATCTTCTCTGCTTCTCGCAACAAAAGAACTGCCTTCTCTCTATTGCCTTCCTCTGAGTAAATCTTCCCGAGACTAAAATAAGGTTCAGCTATATTCCTATTTTGTTCTATTGCTGTTTCTAGAAGTCCCTTTGCTTCCTCAATTAAACCATTTTGGACATAGAGATCAGCAAGGGATATAAGGACATCTAACGAACTTGCATCGCTTTGAAGTCCATCTTGAGTCATCTGGACACCTCCCGATTAAATATCTTTTTTTGCAACTCCGTAACCAGATCGAGGTTTTCCTTTATTCCTTTCTTTCGTTTTTCCTCTTTACTTAAAAGGAGACACGAATTCCATTCGGAAATTGCCTCCATAAATTTCCCTGAAGCCAGATAATAATAACCCAACTCATAAATAATCCTCGGGTCATCTGAATACCTGCTCTTTAATTCGGAAAGGATCTGGATACCCTTCTCATACTCTCTTCTGTTCCAAACCCCAGTAAGTTCCTTCAACTTCATTTCAACCTCATCCTCTTCCTTTGCGGCTTCCCTTAAAATATCATCCACTGCTATCCTTTTCTCCGTAATAATTCCCGTCATAATCATCCCATAGAGGGATTTCAGGACAGCAAATTCATCCCCAATCTCCGCAATAAGATCGGTTATAGTCCGCTTCCCGTCTATTAGAGAAAGAATCCTCCATTCCATTCTATCAAGATTTATCTGCTCCATCTCTATAATCTCAGAAGAAACTTCAAGAAGTATATCGCGAGAAGGGATTACTTCCTCCATCTTCGACATTTCGTCCATCCTCCTCGCAGCTTCCAGGATTATGTTCTCTATCTTCATTTCTAATTCTAGGGAACCAGGAACAGAAAAATCACTCTCCTCAAAACTAAAATATCCCGATTTAATCAGGAAAAGGGGATAGATTACCTCTTCAACAATCTTTTTAAATAACACTTTAAAGGTATTCCCTGTCATTACCTGTTTCTCTATGATGTAATCTACAAACCCCTCGCCTTTCAGGGATGAAATTTCCTCCCTGCCTACTAAGTCACGTCTCTGCATCTCCTCCTTTAACCTATCTGTCAGATCAATATAAGCGAGTTCCCCATCCTTAAAATAAATAGTATAATTCTTCTTACTTTCATAATCAGTTAAGCTAAGTGTGCCTCTTTTATCAGTGAGCGATATCAACTGGAATAATTCAAAAAGTCCCAATTCCGAAATAGGAGCCTCAATTGGCATTATATCTCTCCAGTAAGTTTGCGAAGCCTAAGGAGACTTTCGAGAGCCTCACTTGCCTGAAGCGACACTTCACTGTCTCCTGCTTTCTTAATTATAGTTTCCCAGAGATTCTCCGCTTTCTTATATTTGCCCGCCCTGAAATAAATAGAAGCAAGAGAATCATACGCTTTAATATTCTCCCCGTTAAAACTTATCGCCTGCTTCAGGCTCTCCACTGCTTTCCCTATCTTTCCAGCCATACAATATGCCTTCCCCACCCATAGAGCAATATCACTATCCGCCTTGATTACCTCCTTTGAATCATTAGCTGCTTTAATGGCCCCTTTATAATCTTTTAGTTTTAAACGCGTTTTGATTAACAACTTCAGGGCATCTTTATTTCTTGGATCTAATTTCCTGGCTTTAAGTAAATTACCCTCGGCTTCTTTAAAATTCCTCTTTCTAATTTTTAATTTTGCAAGTAATAAATAAGCATCTCCGGAAGGAGAGATAGAGAGACTCCTCTTAATATACGCTAAGGCCTTCACTCTATTTCTCAAGGGTAGATAGAGAGAGCCAATCTCCCGCAGGATATCTGCATTGTTTTTCCAACCTGGAAAGCCCTTTAATATCCGAATAGCCTTTCCATATTCCTTTTTATGTTTAGAATAACGAGCTGAAACAAAATAAGGAAAGGGGTCTTTAGCGTTCCTATCCCTTAAGATTTTGGCCATAGCATTAGCCTGCCCCCATTCACCATTTTGCACATAAACTGAAGCTAAAATCCTAACGGCTTCCTCATTATCGGGTATTAATGCAAAAAGTACATCCTTTACTTCACCCAATAGTCCTTTATCCTTATATATCTTGCCAAGAAGTATTAGTACTCGGGAATTCTCTGGTTCATGCTGCCTCACTTCATTTAAAACTTTTAGTGCTTCATCAAGTTTATTTTCCCGAAAGAGATGTTCTGCTTTCTCAATGTTCTCTTCCACATCGAAGGTTAAAATCTTCTCCTCTATCGCTCCAAATAGATTCTCAAATATTTCTTCTTCTCCTGCTTCTTCACCAACCACACCTCCCATTTCCATTTCCTCAGTTAATTCTCTGGCAACCAGAAGATCCAGCCTATCAGAATAGATATCCAGTCCCAACTTAAATCTATTGCTGGTATAAAAAGGATTTATCTCCATTGCTTTTTTTGTTGCTTCCAATGCCCTATCATACTTACCAATACGAGAAAAAGCGAAACCGAGATTATAATATGCCTCTGCAAAACCATCATCCCTATCTACTGCTTGTTGAAATTGATGGATGGCTGATTCAAATCTCTCAGTACTCAAATAAACAGAACCAAGATAATTGTACGGCAATGGGTATTCCTCTTTTATCTGTATCACTTTCTTAAATAACCTCTCTGCCTTATCAAAATCTCCCCTGCTCATATGAATCAAACCAATATTCAGATAGGGGTCGGGATAATCTGGATTGAGTTTATTTGCCTTCTTAAAACACTCAAAAGCCTTTCCTGGGTTTCTTAAATGATAACTCACCACTCCAAGATTATTCCAGGAAACTGCATAACTCCTGTCTTCGGAAATAGCTCGCTCATACCATGATACCGCCTCAGTAAGTCTCCCAAGCCTATGACAGGCAATGCCTAGATTATTAGCTACTTTCGGCGAGTCAGGATCATCCTTAAGGGCTTCAGAGTATACTGAAATAGCATCTTCATTCTTGCCCAGAAATAAAAGTACTTCTCCTATCTGTTCCTTTATGAGTGGATTGCCGGGGTCTACCTCCTTTGCTCTTCGCAGTTCCCTGAGTGCTTCTTCAAACATTCCTTTGTTCTTATAAGTGAGCCCTATTACATAATAACCGAAGAACGGTTGGTCTTTCACCATACTCTTCGGAATCGGAAGAAAATCTTCGTATCCCTTCTGCCTGTATATTCCTAATCCAAGATTCACTTCTGTCTTCCCGTATCTTGGATTCAACTGGACCGCCTTATTCGCCGCCTCCTTTGCTTTATCAAATCTGCCCTCCTCGCCATATGCAAAGGAAAGCAAATAATAAGTCTCTGCATCTTTAGGGTCAAGTTTGATGGCTTTCTTTAATTCATTTATTGCGTGGGGAAAAACACCCAGATTATAATAAACCTCCCCTAAATACTTATGGGCCGAACTTAGGTCACCGCGTATACGTATAGCTTTCTTGAAAGCTTCAATGGCAGGCTCATAAAAACCTATGGACTTGCAGGAAATACCCATCTCTATTAGTGCATCCTTATCAGTGGGATTGTGCCGGAGATACTTATTATAATGTTTTAGTGCATCATAGTAATCTCCAGTACTCTTATATGCTCTGGCTAATTCCAATCTTGCTTCTGCACCATTTGGCGCCTTCTCTACCTCCTTTTTCAATCTTTCAACATCCTCATCGTAGTACCCGGTTGTCCTGTATATATAATCAAGATTATTCTTTGCAAGTGTAAAATGGGGCTCTATCTCAAGAGCTTTTTTCAACTCCTCAACTGCATCCTTTATCAAACTCTTGTTATAGTAAACAATAGCAAGATTATTATGGGCTCCTGGATCATCAGGGTCTATTTTTTGGGCAAAAAGTTTTAAAATATTCTTTTCTTGATTAGATATTTCCAATTTATAAAAGATCCATTGCTTTTAACATGGTAGCTAACCCATCAGTATCAGGTATGAGCAAGAGATAGGCTTCTAATTTTTTCCTTGGTTCCTTGAAATGGAAAATAGTCTTAACACAGAAGACATATTCTTCTTCTCCCGAGAACTCCAGATAGGCACTGGATATAATCGCTCTAAAATCATCTCTAACAATAAAGGGAACTGAAGGTAGGAGCATTAGACCAAGAAATTCAGAAATTGCACTGAGATACGAACTGCACAGTATATTGGCTACCTCTTGAATGGACGAAATCCCCATCTCGCTGATCTCTCTATCCCCTTTTATTTCTTCGTTTAGCAATATATGAATTAATGTCTTTGCATCTTTATCACTCATCACTATCAAATTCCTCCCTGTAACATCTCCAAAGAACTTGGTAAGAGCAGCCACAGTAATACCAACGTTCCTCCCAAGAAGTTCAGGGGTCTTTTCGATAGGCATAATCTCTATCCTTGGTACCTCCACACCTACCTTTTTCCCTAACATCTGACTCAGTGCCGTCGCTGCGTGTCCCCCGCCGATATTAGCAGATTCTTTTATTCCGTCCAATTGTAATTCCTTAAGCTCCTTTATTTTCATATCTCCTCCTATATCTGAAGCTTGGCAAATCAAGTATCAGACAGGGTTTCCCATCCCCAATTATCGTAATTCCTGTATACTCCTTTATTGTATTAAGTGGAAGTGGTAAAGGTTTAACAACAGCATCAGAGCTTCCTTTAAAATTATCAACTATTAGAGCAAATCTTTCATTCTCTATCTCTACAATAACACAAGGAAGAATGGCCTTACTCTTTTTATCATTGGAATAGTCTTTCATAATATCAGAAAAACGGTAAACCGGTAAGATTTCCCTTCGGAGTAACATGATCTCCTTACCCATTAGTTGAGAGATTGTCACCTCGGGAATCATTATAGTCTCATCAACAAACGTCATTGGAAGTGCAAAAAGTTGCCCTTTTGATTCAATGAGATAAACCCTTATAATGGACATTGAAAGAGGCATTTTCATTGAGACGGTTGTTCCCTTATTTTTCTCTGTTTTGATATTCACGCTACCACCCACTGATCTCACAATATCTTTCACTACATCAAGACCAACTCCACGACCGGAAACTTCGCTTACCGTATTAAGAGTTGTAAAGCCGGGAAGGAAAAGGAGTCTCAGTATCTCCTTTTTTGTAAGCGTATCTACCTCCCCCTCTCTCACCCAGCCTTTCTCAAGCGCAGTTAAGAGCACCTCCTTTTCATCTATACCCCTACCATCATCACTTATTTCTATTAGTATATCTCCTTTAACCCTCTTTGCAGAGACTGTTATCCTCCCCGTAGCGACTTTACCCGCCTTTTCTCGCACTAAAGGGGGTTCAATACCGTGACTAACAGCATTTCGTATTAGATGTATTAATGGATCACTGATACCTTCAAGAAGGGAACGGTCGACCTCTATATCAGAACCATAAATATCAAGGGATACTTCTCTACCAAGTTCTTTACTCAAATCTCTTACGTAACGAGGAAATTTATTAAAAATTAAAGAAAGAGGAACTAATCTTATCCTTGTAACAATATTCTGTAACTCTTTTAAGGAGCTATTGTGTGCTTCTAGAACTCTTTTATTTTGCTCCTCCTCTATATCCTTTAATAAAACCGACAATTGCGATGAAGAAACAACTAATTCTCCAACTACATTCTGCAGATAATCCAAAAGCTCTACATTGACACGAATACCACCAATTCCGCCTTTAGGAACCCTCTTCTCTTTTTCTTCTCCTTCGATTCTGATCTCTTCTATCCCATCCATAGTTGATAGCATTCCCCTAACCCCTTCCGCATTAGCACACCTGACCCAGAATGTATCCCCCATTTCTCCAGCTTTGATCTCCTCAAAGGAAGGTTTTATCTCCTCAATTTCTTCCCTTTCCTCTATTCTTTTAATTATTACCGCAGCTCTGGCGCCAGGTAATTCTATATCTTTTTTGAGTGTTATCTTTATAAAGAGTGGATTCCCCTCTTGTATTCTTTTCTCTAAACCTTCTCTATCCTCTTCTCCGATCTTACCTACCAGGTATTCTAATCTATCTATCTCTTCAAATATTCTGTCAATTATCCCCTTGTCCACTCCCCTACCGTATTTTTTTATCTCCTCAAGACGTTCCTCAAGATCATGGGAAATACTCTCAATCTCTTTATACCCTAATGAAGCTGCCATACCTTTTAGAGTATGGAATATTCTAAAGGCTTCAGTAATAACTTCATCGTTCGTGGGATCTTTCTCCATTTTTACTACTATCTCTTCCAGGCGATCCAGATATTCCCCTGCTTCTTCTTTGAAGAGCTTTATATATTGACTTCTATCTCCATTCATTATAATTTTAAAACCCTTTGAACCGCCTCAAGCACCCGTGAGGGTTGGAATGGCTTCACCACATAATCTTTTGCACCCGCCTGAATTGCCTCAACTACCAGACTCTGGTGTCCCATCGCACTAACCATTACGATCTTTGCATCTCTATCTTTTTCCATTATTTCTTTTACGGCATCAATTCCGCTCATATCAGGCATTATGATATCCATGGTTACAAGGTCAGGCTTATGTTCTAAATACTTCTCTACAGCCATGGCTCCATTCTCAGCTTCAGAACAGATTTCGTAACCACCTTTCCTTAAAATATCCCCTAACATTTTCCTCATAAATATTGCATCATCTACTATCAAAACTCTTGCACCCATAAAACCTCCTTACATCAAATTAACTCATCTACATCAATTATTATATATTTATCCTCTTCAATTTGAACAATCCCTTTTATATACTTAGACTCTATCTTCTCCTCAAGGCTGGAAGGCACATTTTTCAACGCATCGGGTAAAAACTCATGAATAGTTAGAATTCTATCCGGTCTAAGGCCTACTAATGAATCTTTTATATTGCAGAGAATAATGTCAGGAGATGTTGCTCTCCCCTTAAAACCTACTTTCTTTTTAAGGTCAAAGATTGAGACAGTATCACCACGAAGGTTCATAACCCCTTCAATATATTCGGGAGTTAATGGGACAGGAGTAATCCTTACCCCCTCAACTATTTCTTGTACCTTCGAAAGATTCACACCAAAGAGCTTATCGTCAATTGTAAAGCTTAATATTTCCAATTTATTCTACCCCCATCCATTCAAAATGTGGATGATTCAATGGGTCAGGTTTAAATCCGTACACTCCTGGTCGAACGAGTGTAAAGCTAGTGTAATGAAGGAGAAACACAAAGGGCGCATCCTCCACTATCATACGCTCTGTCTTCCTGTAGATTTCCTCTCTCTTGACAGGATTTATCTCTCTAAGCCCTCTTTCTATAAGAGAATCAACCTCTTTGTTAGAATAGAAGGTTGAGTTCCCACTTGCTCCTTTTGAAGACGAGTGAAAGAGGGGGAAGAGAAAATTGTTTGGATCCCCTGTGTCAGCACCCCATCCAAGCAAGAAAAGCTGGGTCTCTCCGTTATGTGCTTTCTTTAGAAATTCACCCCAGGGATATTCCTCTATTTCTATTTGGACCCCTATGTTTGCAAATGACTTTTTAAGAAACTCCGCTCTCTTAAGGTTAATTGGGGAATCTTGTATAGTTAACTTATATACATCTGGTAGCCCATTTTGATAACCGGCTTCTTTCAAGAGGTCCCTTGCGGTGTGGGGATTATATCCATAACCTTTAAGATTGGGATTATACACAGAAAGACTCGGGGGAAAAACTCCTCGAGACACTGTACCCAACCCCGAAGCAGTCTCCTTTATAAACACCTCGTTATTAACAGCATAATTAAGAGCCTGCCTTACCCTTCTATCGCTAAATGGTAAATCAGTTCTGTTAAAATTGAACCCCATATAGTTAACATTAAGATAATCAGAAGCGATGAGTTTATCCAGAAGGTCTGGATCCTCTCTTATTTCTGGGACATCTTCCGAAGAAACCTCAGTCACATCAACAAGATTCTCCTTAAAAGCTATAAGGCCACTATCAGCCTTTTTGTAGATTAGTCGGGAGGGATAGGGTGGTCCGAGCACATAATCTGTATGGGCCTCAAGAGTTATGTGACTTCCTTTTTCCCACTCAACAAATTTGAAGGGACCTATACCTTTAGGTATCCTATTGGTGTCTTCTTTATAACTTTTCGATATGATAGACCCCGCAGTCGTTGCGAGATTCGAAATCAAGGGCATAAACGGGGTTCTTAGTCTGATTATTATTGTATAAGGACTACCTACCCTTATATTAGTAATTGAGTCGAAAATGAATTTCTGGGGGCCTTCTTTTATCCTTTCAAGGGAGTATTTAATATCCTCGGCGTCAATCTTCTCACCGTTATGAGTCACCACATCATCCCTGATTGTAAAACGCCACTCTAAGGCATCTTCAGATAATTCCCAATCCGAAACGATTAATGGATATACCTCTGCTCTGAAACTGAAATTAAAGAGACCACGATGTATGGAGAATGCCACTTTATTGGAATCAGCATCTCCAATCTTTACAGGGTCAAGGTTCAAAGGTTCCCTTGGGAGATACACTCTTAGTTCCTTGCCTTTATCCTTGCTAAGTATGTTAAAGGACTGAATATCTCTCCAGGCGCCCATCATAATATTGTCCCCAATTTTCTTTTCTTTAGCCATTCTTTCTTCGATATCCCTTATTACTTCAATATTCTTATTCCCTGCAACAGTTATCAATTCAAATGAATCGGTTATTCCTGCCACAATATCCTTTTGTTTGTTAATAGATGGCTTAATGCTCGTTACTATTTCTGTGAGATATTTTATCTGCTCTTCATTCCCCTTAAATGCATTTTCACATTCAAAAATCATATCTCTGAGACGATTAATTATTTCCATCAATTTTTGCACCATCATGTCCAACTTTTCTATTTCTTCCCTAACAGGATTAAAAAAGTCCCATAATCCTTTTGCTATCTCTGAATAATCACTTGAAAGAGATTGCATCTCTCCTACTATCGCATCGAGTCCACTTAAATCACCGGATATTCTTGATGCTTCTATTTTCCCATACAGCGAGACTATCCTTGCCCTATCACAGAGGTCGTCTATCTCTTCTGCCAACCTACCAAGCCTAACCGAAACCATGTTAAGACTCTCCTGAATCTTCCCCACCTCTTTTATTTCCTCTATTTCTTTATCTATGAAGGATTTTATTTTGTTAATGCTATCTATCGACTGCCTTGCTTTTTCTAATGTTGAGGGAATAATTTCTTCTATCTTCTTCATACCTTCCCCAACCTTAGCCAGCATTTCTTGCATATCCAGTAATTCACTTAGGTCTAAACTTTCTGTAATTTGCCCTTCCTTTAAACTCTCTAAATCAGCAAGGCTATCTTCACTCAAGCTAAACATGACATTCAGAGTTGAATCCAATTGAGGGATATTCCTTATAATATCAGGAGAGCGGAAGTCTCTCAAACCCTGATGTAGATTGGAGTGATGCTCAATAATCTCACCAATAGAATCCTTCTGGTCTTGCATAAGATTAATCTTCCCAGCCTTCAATATAAAATTTCTGGACAGTGATAGCAAGGAGTTGGCAACAACATCTATGTTCTGTCTTTTTGTATTTATCCTTTCGAGTAGTTCAATGAATTGGTCTATTGTCTCTATTATAAGAGAATTTTTATCCTTTAAATCATTAGAACTGAACTCCAGTTGCTCCTTAAATTCCTCAAAACTGGAAAGTGTATCCTCTAGGGTCTTAAAATTATCCACTATTTTCTTCGACTCTTCTCCCAGTATTTCAAGGGATTCTACCATTGCATCTACCATCTTCAGGGATTGTCCTGTAAGATTTCCAAGCTCTCCAGCCACAACCTCAAAACCCCTGCCTGAACTTCCTGCCTGATAAGATTTAATCTCGGCATTCCTTGCGGTATTAGAAGATGCCTGGTTGAGCTCAAGGAGTTTTTTGACAATAGAATTAATTTCTTCTCTCTTTCCCGTTAATCTATCGAGCCTCTGGCTTAAGTTGTCTGTAATTTGAAAAAAGACTCTGATTTTTTCTAAAATTTCATTAGAAAAACTAAGGCCAAGGGAGAGCAGTTCGTCACTTTTTCTAATAGTTGAGCTAAAAGAATTTGAAGCTTCAGTAATAACCGACATAGCAGCATAGAGATTCTTTAAGTTGTTTCTTACCCTCTCCAGTTCATCAGCACATTTTATCTGTTCATTAGAGATATTTTTTAATGAAGAATATATACTTCTGGACATATCCCTTAGTTCACTGACATTATCTCTAAGGTTATTATTTTTCTCCATCTTTAACTATTTTAAAAATATCAATAAATATACTATATGTCAAGGCTATAGATAAAAAAGAAGATTTTATTAATGAGTATCCCTCTTGACATAGAACCAATATTTGATAAATAATTAACTGTAAGAGAAAAAATAATGGTTTATTTTGATTGGGATTCAATAAAAGAAATATTGCAAAAAGAAATCAACGAATCTGCTTATAAAGCTTGGTTTGCCAATATGGAGGTAGAGGCAGTGGAAGATGAAGATGTTTATTTCACAGTTCCAAACACGTTTACTGAAAACTGGATAAGCGAACATTTTATAAATCACCTTAAAGCAGCTATAAAAGAGGCAACGAATAAAAATTTTAATATCCATTTCCTTGTAAAAGAAAAAGGAACAGTAGGTAAACCAGAGCCTATAAAAAATACAATTAGGGTGCACGATAAAAGAAAAACATTTCTCTATGAAAGATATACTTTTAATTCCTTTGTAGTGGGAGATAACAATAAATTTGCCTATGCAGCCGCTACAGCAGTTGCAAATGCTCCAGGACGTGCATATAACCCGCTCTTTATTTATGGCGGCGTGGGACTTGGCAAAACACACCTACTCCAGGCAATAGGTAATAAAGTTTACAGTCAGTACCCAAATCTCCATATTCTTTATACCCAATCAGAAGAATTTTTAAACGAGATGATTAAATCCATTCAAGAACATTCTACAGTGGAGTTCAAAAAAAAATACCGCGAGATAGACTTACTTCTTATAGATGATATCCATTTTTTAGCACGAAAAGAGAGACTCCAGGAAGAATTCTTTCATACATTCAATGCGCTTTTTGAAGCAAAAAAACAAATTGTTATAACATCGGATAGACCCCCTAAGGATATTCCAGACCTTGAAGAGAGATTAATTTCAAGGTTCCATTGGGGTTTAATGGTAGACCTCCAACCTCCTGACTTTGAAACTCGTCTTGCAATCCTCAGGGCAAAGATACAAGAAGACGATATCGGGCTAGACGATGAGATACTTAAATTTATAGCTTTAAATATACAATCTAACATAAGGGAATTAGAGGGATGTTTAATTAAGTTGTTAGCTCATGCCTCTATTTATAAAACAGATATTGATATAGATTCAGCAAAGGGGGTTCTTAGCGATATTATTAAAGAAAAAGACAAGCGTCTTACCCAGGAAGGTATAATAAAAGTAGTCTCGGAATTCTATAATATACCCGTAGAGATGATAAAAGGGGATAGTCGTTTAAAAAGTATTGTCTATGCCCGTCAGATAGTTATTTATCTCGCAAGAGAATTAACAAATCTATCATTAAAAGAGATTGGCGATGGTCTTGGTAATAGAGATCATTCTACAATCCTACACTCTCACAGGAAAATTGCTAACCTTATAAAAAGGGATGTAGAAACAAAAGAGGAAATCTTGAAGATAAAAAGTTCATTTATAGGAGCCTGAATGTTAAAAGAAATTTATCCACAGGTTATCTTCAAAGTTATACATAAAATAAATACAGGGTGTTTAAGTAGTAATATACTTTTACAGTTTTTCCACTTTTCCACACCCCCAACAATAACTACAAATAAAAATAGAATAGTAAGATAGGAGGAAGAATATGTTATTCTCAATAGAAACAAAAGAGTTTTTAAAAGAACTAAGTATAGTTAATCAAGTTATACCCAAACACACAACGTTCCCTGTACTTTCTAATATCCGTGTAGAAGCAAAAAATAAAGCAATACATATTTTTGGAACAGACCTTGATACTTCAATTAGCTATACAACAAATCTTGCCGATATAGAAGAAGAAGGTATAATGATTGTGCCTGCAAAAACCCTCTACTCTATGATACGAGAATTAAAAGGTAAGGCCACATTTAAAAAAGAAGGGAATAGGATAAAAGTCGAGTACGGCCAGGGATATTTTTTCTTGCCTTTAATGGAAGAGGAAGACTTTCCCCTAGAGCCTGACATAAATAAAGAAAATGCATTTAAGATAAATACAAAAGAGATAAAAAAACCAATAGATAAATTAATTTTTATTATTCCCGAGGACACTGCAAAGAGAAATATGAGCGGAATGTTATGGGAGTATAAGGAAGGTAAGTTAAAAATGGTAGCAACGGATAGTTTTAGACTGGGATACAGTGAGATAGATGTTAACCTGGGGAAAGAATCCTTTGAGATAGTTATACCTCCAAAAATACTCAAACAAGTTTCTTTATCTGAAAGCAAAGAGATGTGGGTGGGAATAGATGAAAGTCGGATTTACTATATTGGGAATAAATTTACAATAGTTTCAAGGTTAATAAAGGTTGACTTCCCTAATTATAAATCTGCTATACCCGATAAAAACGAAAATATTCTAAAAATAGAAAGAGATTCCTTTATCTCTTCTCTCCGGAGGGTTTCAATATTCTCTAATGATAAATCAAGAACTATAAAAATGGATATAGGAGGGGACCTGTTGCTCAGCGCTTCTTCAGAAATAGGAGAAGGAAAAGAAGAAATCAACGGAGAATACAGTGGTAAAGAAATAAATATCGCTTTATCTGCTAACTATCTTATTGAAATTCTCCATAACATTAGTTCAAAGAAGGTATCCTTAAAATTTGGAGAATCAAATCAACCTGTTATAATAGAGGGAGAAGAAAAAGATATTCTGTATCTACTGATGCCGGTTGTTATTGAGTAGTTTTTTTAATTAACTCCGTATATATTTTTATATCCTTCTTCCAAGAGTAATCTTGTAGTAATACCACTTCCTTCCTGTTTTTTCCAATTGATGTTTGTGTACTTTACGCCACAGGAAGGACTATCTTCTTTGAGATATATTTTTTTAGGTTTTACTTTTTTTATAAAATTTAAAAATTCTTTTGCCCCTCTTCTAAAATTTTCCGTAACATCTTTCCCTTCTTCGTTTATAATTCTATCCCCTTTAATAGTGGCTTTGGGTCTTGGAACACCTAAACCTCCGAGGATTTCCGGGCAAACAGGTATTACAATCCCCTTCTTAAATAAGAGAAGAATTTCATCTTTTAAGGAATTTTTCCCATTATAACGTGTATTCATTCCTATGAGACAGGCAGATACAATAAATATGGGTGTTTTTAGAGTAGAATTAATCAACCTTTTGAACTTTACCAGCCTTCAGGCATTTTGAGCAGACGTAAATCCTTTTTACCTCACCATTAATCATAGCTTTTACTCTATGAAGATTAGGTTTATTCTTGGTTTTGGTCTTCCTTTTGGAATGACTTACTTTATTACCAAATTGTGTTGTCTTTCCACAGATTGCGCATCGCTTTCCCATCTAAACCCTCCTTTTTAGCCCATAATTTATATAATAAAGCAAAACTGTCAATCCTTCTCTCTTATTTAGATTTATCTTTTTCTTATTGTCGCCCTGACACTACCCCAACCAATTATCTGTCTCTCTCTATAAAAGATAGCAAAGATTGTTACCTGTTGATTTTGTTTTCCGCCCGTAAGGCGATTAGTATAGAATATACCATTTGGTGAAATCTTACCCGCATCCTGTGGCGAAAGATACCAGAATACTTTATAACCTTCATTAAGGATTGTTTTTACCTTGATTCGTATATTGAAACCTTCAATTATTTCGTCAGGTAGATACAGATGTATGTTTGGGTTTGCTCCGATAACAATGAGAGCTTTGCCAGGTTTTATATTTATGTTTTCCAATGGTTTTGCGATAATAATCCCTGAGCCGTTTCTTTTAGGTGTAAAAGTTCCATACTGGTTAACAATACCAAGATCCGCTGGAACCACCTCCCAGTGAACAGGTATGGTTTGAAGTGTTCTAAATGTATACTCTTCTCCTAAATTAAGTTCTTTAAAACGTGGTGTTACAATTAAATCTTTAAACTTACCTGGAACAATTGATACCCTGGCGGAAGCAATTCCACCCCCAAAACGCTGGGGTACTATCGCGACTACCCTACCAGTGATAGGATTTTTCCCTGCAAAGAAAGTCCCATCCCTTCTTATAAAACCACACTGATTGGGAATTACCTTCCAGCGGACGGGTATATCCCTTTCTCCTACCTCGGTTGTTCCAATCTTTACCTGAAAGCGCACCATTTCTCCAGGATGAAGGGTTGTTTTTTCGGGTATAATCCTTACTTTGAGTTTTCCCGACACGATGACTATAGCCCTTCCGAGTTTTTCAACTCCTCCTTCCTCTGTTTTTGCAGTTATAATACCTCTTCCGGGGATTCTAGCGTGAAACAATCCATTTTTATCTATTACTCCTATGTCTTCTGGTTCTATCCTCCAAATTACTCCACCACCCTCTTTAATAAAAAACTGTATTTTCTCACCAGTTTTAATTTTTATGAACTTCGGAACTATTTCCAGTGTTTTTAAACTTCCTTTTACTCTAATGAATGCACTTACAATATTCTTATTATCCAATATAGCTACCACGCGTCCCCTACCCGGTTTTTTTGCAGTGAATTGCCCATCATTGATATAACCTATTTCTCCCGGTATAATCTTCCATTTTAAAGGTTTTCCATTTAAAACTCTAAATTGAATTTTGTCTCCCGGTTCTATAACAACTATATCAGGGACTATCTTTGCTCTCTTTCCTCCCGTAATCCTTATATATGTATAACCTGCAATAGTTTTTCCATCCACCGTTGCCCTACATCTTAATACCCCCCTACCTTCTCTTTTTGGAATAAAAACACCACCTACTACCTGCCCAAGGTCATAGGGGACAACGTCAAATTTAGTTTCCCCTGTAAACAACTTCCCTTCTTCATTCATTATTGTTACAGTGAATGGGATTTTCTCTCCCGTGCCTCCTTCTATAGGGTTAGGTGAAATTTGAAGCTCTAAGGAAAGCAATAGCAGAATAAACATCATCCCTCCTTATGGAATGTAATTGCTTGTTGAACTGGTTCTAATAGTGAAAGGTAATGAATTCCATTCTCCAATACAGGAAGGGAATCGCTTTTTATATAGAGTATATTCGAGTTCTTTGTATCAAAAACCTTCTTCTCTCCATCTATATTCAACGCGATTTCTTTTCCTGGTTCTTCCAAGATGATTACCACGTCAAATTCTTCTCCTACAACAGATCCATCTTCGGGGAAGACAAGGCGTGTTTCCTCAAACTCAGGTTTAGTGGGTTTTTTAGATACAAATACTTCCTTTTTACTCTCTTTTTCTTCTTTGTCTATGGCAACCTCAGGTTTCCTATATGGATGCTCTATTGGTTCTTTTTTCTCAATTTGCCTGCGAGGTTCGGTTAATAGTCCAGGTTTTTCAACTTCTTTTGTGATGCGAATCCCAGGTTTATTCAGATAAGTAAATAGGATAATAAAAAAGATTAACATGGCAGCAGCACCAAGAGTTACATACTTCCAGTTAATTCTGTATATTCTTCTTTCGGTTGTTTCTTTGATTATCGTACTTATAAGATCCTTTGGAATAAGAACATCTTCTTTTGTCTTTTTTATTAGCTCTGCGATCTTTTTCTTCTCCTCCAGCTTTTTTTGGCATTCCTTGCAACTCTTGAGGTGTTCCTTTAGAATTTTTTCTTCATTAATATTAAGTTCGCCATCAATATATCCTTGAATCATATCATCAAATCTATTATTTTTCATATTCTTTCCTTTATAAGGTTTGTAAGTGTTGAAATACCTCGGTGAAGTCTCGAGCGCACCGTACCAACAGGTATCCCTAATATTTTTGCTATAGTTGCATAGTCATTGTCTTCATAGTAACGCAGGATAAGTACAGCCTGGTAATTCTCGGGGAGGTCCTGTATAGTATTTCTTATAAGTGCCCTATCCGCTTCCTTAAAGAAATTTTTCTCTGGATTTTCTTTCATCCCAGTAGGTTTGATATCATCGATTGATATTATCTTCCATCTAGCGTTCTTCCTTCTATATTGAAATACCCTGTTTAGGGCGATTCTATATATCCACGTATATATTGAAGCATCACCGCGAAAACTACTGAATCCTTTCCATGCATTCACAAATACATCTTGAGTTAGATCCTTAGTGGTTTCATAATCCTCTATCATATTGTATATCATTTTAAATATCCTTGGCGTGAAATCCCTGGCAATTTCTTCAAATCTTCTCCTTTGATCTTTCTTTTCATTTTCCATAGTCTCCGCTAAACTTGTTTTTTATATGTTACGCTTCAAACGAGATATATCTTCTCGGAGCCTATCATAATCAGATATAGTTTTATCCAACATTACTTTGAGTCTTCTTACTCTATCTCTTAAATCCTTTGTTCTTTTAACCGTGGTTTCTATTTCATCTCTCGTTTCTTCGCCTACCCATTTTTCTCTCTCTATTTGTTTTATAAACTGATAATCTTTCTCTATTTCACTCACGGTCCGATTTAATTCCGCTCTTGGGATATTTTTAATCCTGCGCTCAATTTGATCGATAAGGAAATTTATTGAAGAGAGTAGTTGAATTGCTTCTCCTTTTTTGTGTTCCCTTATAAATTCTCCGAGTTCTTTTCTCTGTTTTGACAATTGTTCAACCATACCCTTTAAATCAATCAGTTGGGCGTCTATTCTTACAAACAGAGGAACTGTCTTTCTTATGGTATATCGAATATTCTGTATTTTACCTCTGAGCGTTCCCTGTTTCTTCCTTATTGTTTCATACTCTTCTTTCAGTTGGTCAATTTTGCTTCTGTACTCGTCCGTAAGTCCTAATCTCCTTGCCAGGGCATATCCCTGGTCGATCAGGAGGGTTGCTTTCAGTATATCTCCTCTTTGGATTGCTATCTCTATTTTCTTCAAAAGGATTTTGAGATTATCCTCTTTCCATCTATACCAGCGTTTTATCTCCTCTATTTTGAATTTCCTTACCTCTATCGCCATACCTCTTTTTACCTGTGCCATCCTTTCTCTTTCCAGAAGAACCGCGCTGCCAGTTGTAAGCTCTCGGATATTTACTTTTCCAGACAACACCTTCACTTCTGCTTCATCATCCCTATAAGAGACAGTGAATTCTGTTCCTCTAACTCCTGATACCGACACGGGATTACTTACTTCAAAAGATTCACCTTTTACGAGACCCTTTACTTTTGCCCATATTCTTCCCAGAGACAAAAACACACTTCTTTTTTTGCCGCTCGTTGTGCTGAGCGTTGAATTTTCGTCTACGAACAACTTACTACTATCCGAATACAGAATTTCTGCTTTAGAGCTATCCTTCACGATGATAGTATCTTCGTCCAGCACTTCCATACCCAGATAGGGTATAAAGGTGCTGTCGGCTCTCTTAATTACTACATCATTAGTGTAAAAATTTAATATTGCTCCAATAATTAATAGTGCCATTATTTTCTCCTTCCTATTTCTTTAGATAAAAAAAGCCCAAAATAGTTCCCTAAAACCCACATTCGTAGATTATCCTGAGAGAATGCTTATCATAACTTTCCTCAATTGATGGGTAATAGTATATCTCAAGATATCCGAGCTCCCACAATTTAAGATGTATGTTCATGTTTAAATCAAACCTGACATAATCGCTTTGCTTAGAGACTGCTCCCCCAATTCCTATACTATAGTCTCCGGGGTACCAGTATAGAGAAGACGATAACTTGAGTGAGCTTGTAGTGTCAGCATAAGGATATCTATATATTCCAAAGGTGTTGTATATCTGGAGGTCACCAAACATTGATTCAAATCCGATTGCCCCATATTGATATTCTTCATTTTTATATTCAGGGTACTTAACCCATTGATATTCGACAATTGGTGAGAAACAATGTGCGAGGTATACTTTCAATGTCTGCATGAGGGAGAATCCTATATTCCCGTCTTTTTTATACGCAAGGTGGTCAAAATCTGTGTAGAAAAACTCTCCTTCATAGATACCAGAAAGAAAGGTGGAAATTCTGTTGGTGTAGAGATATTGATTCCCCAGAGTTAGATAATCTTTGGATACCCTCCTTATACCAGCTGTAATGCTATTGAAGCTTGATTCGTAGATTATGTTCCCTTCAATGACGTTTCCAGAGATAAGAGTATCAATGAATAGGTTATCGTTTCCTCTTGAATATCCGCCTTTTAATTTTAATGAAAATTCTTCTGTCATCTGCCATTTAAACTCGGGAGCAAAAACCAGGGATTGTTTTGGAGAAGTAAAAGGGAATCCTTTGATATCCGATGTGTCATCCTCTGCTCTATATAATGTAACTCCGAGATATAGGCTTTTTGAAGATAGGCTTATTTTTCCTCCATAATAGTACCGCGGATATTCTATAAACAAGGAATCATAGCTTTCAGAATAGAGAAATATTGGGGTAAGGATTAGAAATCCTATATCTATTTCACCTGTAATGCCGAATCCACCTGGTGCGTAGATGGTAATTTCATCAAAGAAAGGATATATGTAACCCATTTCAAGATACCTCTGGTTCCCGGAGTAGCTTAGAAATGGATACCATTCTGATGGGTAATCTGGGTCGTGAAAGATAGAGAGGTTAAACAGATGGTTCCCTTTAGAAAGGGAAATATCCACTCCATAGACGGGTCCACTTTCTACTGAATAGGAAGTATCAGAGTAATAGTAATTTTGCATACCAAGGGATATATTGCCCCATATGTCAAGTGGTAATATTTCTTTTCCTTTGATGACTATAAATCCCCACTCTCTTTTTTCCTCTTTAACACTGAGTTTGATTGAATGTTCCCCCTGTGGGAGGTTGTTTATCTGTTTAAAAAAATAGTCCCTGTCCTTTTCTCCATTTATTTCCTCACCATCAAGATAGACCGTTACAGATTTGGGGTCCTCTGGGGGATCAAAGACGATAGTAATATCAAAAGGGACAGAGATTGAATCACTTGGAGATATGAGAAATATTGCAGAAATAATTAATTCTAACATCGTTTAAACCATTTAAATCCCTTATAATTTATTTACCATAGGATACTAATTCACTATGTTATGTCAAGAGTGTCCCTTTTTGGAGTTTCAATCTAATCCCTCACTCTGCCACAGAGACCGTCGCTTCGCTCCAGTGCGGAATGCAGGTTGCAAAGTGCAAAATGCAAAATTTACTACCACTTCCCCCTTTGTTTCTCGCAAAGGCGCAAAGATATTCAAAGAAATAGTTAAATGGTTGAATGGATAAATAGTTGAGTTGGAATCCCCATCCCCAAACCTGAAGAATTTAACCGCAGATGAACGCAGAGTAAAAAAAGTTAAATGGTTGAGTAGTTGAGTCGTTGATTGGGAAAAACTCAATGAACCCAACGAACCCTACGAACCCAATAAACCCAATGAACTCAATAAACCTAATGTTTCTCACAAAGCGCGCAGAGGAATAATACCTTGTAAAGAAGATTGTAGGCACGAATTTATTCGTGCAATTGTAGGAGCGGCATCCCTGCCGCGATTTGTGGGAGGGACTTCCCAGTCCCGATTTCGAGGTTTGGAACCCTCTCCCACAAATTTTTTATTGTAGGGGTTTGATTTATCAAATCCGAAAATGTAGTGGCAAGACATGTCTTGCCCGATTGTGGGAGCGACATCCCTGTCGCGATTTTTGTAGGGACAAGGTATACCTTGTCCTTTCTTGGATTTGTAGGGGTTTGATTTATCAAACCCGTTGTGGGAGAGATTTTCCAGCTTCGATCTTTTTCTTTTCGCCTACTCAACTATTCAACCAATTAACTATGTTATTCGGCTCCTGACTTGGACTAATCTTGTGGAGAGCCCTTCCAGGCTCGATTCTTAACGCAGGTTAACGCAACAAACGCAATGCTACTGTCACAGATTAAAGCCTGCCAAGTGGAATCCCTTTACTATTCCACAAGAGCACCGAGATTGAATTTCTATTTATTATATTGACGTGAAGAGAAATTTCTATATAATTCATATAATAATTAATAAGGCTTTAAAGGGCAAAATTTATTAACCGTTCTTTTATAGAACAAAAAAGGAGGTTGTTATGCGTAGAAAGGTAATGTTATTTGCCTTGCCAGTTCTGTTTTTTCTCATTGTTGGAGCTATTAGCCCAAATGTAGAAAAAAAAGTTACCCAGAAGATTAAGTCTAAATCTGTCACTGTAAGAAATCCTGCTGTCTCAAGTGCTGAAAATCAGACAGCGATTCCTGCTTTTAAAACTCAACCGGTTATTACAAAATATCTTTCGGTTCCCAAAGAGGCAAGTGGAGCATCTGAAAAATCAGGGATTGTCTATCCTACAAAGGGAACAAGGTATGCGAATACTATTGACTCCTTTCCTGCACCAAGGACAAACAATAACGGGCTTGAATGGGATGGTAGATACCTGTGGCTCGTATCGGGTAATGGTTCTGGTAGTTATGCCACAGTGAATGCCCTTGACCCTGAGGACGGCTCTGTTAATTCAACCTGGGATATGCCCACAACAGGGAATTGTATGGGTGCAGGCTTTGTAAATGACATTATGTATGTTGCTGATTGGACGAATGGGATGATAAGGAAGGTAACAAAGGCAGGGGCACTCATTGCCAGTTATGCTGCACCTGGAGGTACATATGTAAGGGGGGTAAGCAGCGATGGTGAGTATCTCTATATTACCTCAACAGCCGGGGATACACTCTTTAAAACAGATACACTTATGAACATCCAGCAGCAGTGGTACATTGGTGGAATTGTCGGCTGGTCTATGGATATTGCATATGTGGGTAAGGATGGAACAATATGGATTTTAGATTCCTATAGTGACCTACTCAAACAGATGGATATCAGCGGTGGGACACCTGTTCTTTTGAATTCCTATACACCCCCCGGGAATCCTTCGGTTAATAGGGTTGAGGGTATTGCCTTTGATGGGAGCGATATGTGGTTTAATACTTTTTATGGTGACCAGATATACAGGATAGATGTAGGATATTCCCTTTCAAGGGTTGCACTTTTTCAGGATAGAGAACCCTGGACTTTTAGGTCTAATAAGGATATTCTCTATGCAAATGGCATTCCATTCAAGGTATTCACATCCTCTGATATGGGTTTTGCGGATCTGTCCATATATACAAAGGTGATAATTAGCAGTGTGCAGCCAGGTAGTTTATATCAGCATATTGAAACAAACAGAACCTGGTGGGAGAGTTGGATTTCAGCAGGTGGTGTATTTGAGTTAAATGGGGCTGATTACATTTTTGACCCCTGGTCAGGTCTTGTAATGCCCGGTGGATTTACGAGTTCTCATCCAGCAAACGATACAGTAAATATCGTTTCCTCCTGGCACCCAATTGTGAATATCCCAAACCAGATATCAGATGGCGAACTTGATAATTGGGCTTATTCTACCCATGGATATCTGGTAAATTTACCCCTTGATGCATACGAGATAATAAGGGACAGTGTCCCTGACGAGCCTGCAGCAGCAATTTTTAGATTTGGTGATGGGGGTGTAATAGCAACGATGCAGCCCCTTGGGTATGCCTGGTATTATGGATATTCAGGTATCCTTGAGAATATGATTCTCTACTGGGATAAAGGTGTATCCCCGAATGTACTTATGGCAATTTCAGATTATGATCAGCCAGATACACGTGGTTCATTGATGGGATATCTAGATATAGGGAATGTGGACCATATGAATACAAGATACTATACCCCGATGATGCACGATTTATCACTGTACGATGTTATATTTACCTGGCCAAATTCTCCTCATCTGGACAAAGATGCACTTGGTGACACCCTTGCTGCATTCGTAGATGGAGGTAAATGGGTTATTACCTGCGGATTCTCCTGGTACACTCAGGGAAACTCCCTTGGTGGCGCAATAATGACATCAATATATAATCCATTTAGTTCCCCAACAGGTGGTAATCATCATGCCCTTGCAAATCTTGGCTGGCATCTAGCGCATCCCATAATGAGCGGTGTAACAAGTGTCTCAGATCGATACAGGGATTCACTTGTTATAAATCCAGGTGCAGATTCTGTTGCAAAGTGGGATGATAGTGAGTGGTTCATAGGGACAATGGATGTTCCTTACCCAGCTGGTGGTGTTCTTGGGTTCAACGGGCTTCCTGGAGATTATGGGAATTGGACTGGGGATATGATGCTTCTCCTCCACAATGCGATTACATGGGCAAAGGCATCAGGTATTGACGATAATCCTATTGTATCCTTTGATAATAATCTAAGAATTCTGAAGGTTCTCCCTAATCCATTTATCCATTCAACAGAGATATACTTTGAGATTCCCAACACTGGCAATGTTGCATTTAAGATATTCAATGTTGCAGGACAGGAGGTAGCAGGGTATCAAAGAATGGAAAAGACAGCAGGAGTGAAAAGCATAAGCTGGGATGGGAGAAATAAAAAAGGTAATCCTGTATCCTCGGGTGTATATTTTTACGGTATCGAACTGAATGGAGAAAGGGTTACAGGAAAACTTACTGCGATAAGATAATCATATTAGAGGTGGGTTCGCCCACCTCTATTTTTTTCCTTTATTTTTGACTTTGACCTGAGCCCAGGTTTCCCTGGCTAGCATCGAGATTGAATCTCAACGCCCAACGCTATGAACGCTAATGCCATAAATTAAAGCTTGCCACGCCTGTCCCATGAAATGTGGAATTATTTCATTGGGGTGGAATACCTTCACTATTCCACATGGGGCACCATCCCCATACATTTCGTCCACTTTTAAAATTTAGCTAACAAAAATCTCTTTTAAGGTTGACAAATTGCAACGCAATATTTATAAATTAACTTAGAAAAAGTGGGGAATAGACCTGAACCTTGACACGATAGGAGTATGATTTGAATCATTTCAAAAATAGGAGAAATAATGAAAAGTAGATTATATCTAATCACTTTCCTTTCACTCTTAGTTCTGCCCCTTAAAGTTGCAGGAAAAGAAGCTAACACCTATGGGAAAATTGAAGTAACAGAAAGCGAACTGGAGAAGAAAAAGATACCTCATATATGGGCACAGGGAGTTGGCAATGTCGAGATTACAGGTAAAGCTAAATACATACCAGGAAGGGATACTGCAAGGAGTTTTGATGAAATAACAATGAATTTCAAATTTGAAATTCTGGATAATGAAAGGAATATCATCAAGACTTTTGAGTTGCCCGGGGTTTGTAGGGAAGGAGAAAAGTTAGTTCCCAAAAGAACATTCTCCTTTGTAATTATGAACTGTATGTTACCCAAGGGATTGTGGGCGAAAGTGAACTCTCATGGAATTCTTAATGCAACTGTTAAACCTATAGCAACCCCCGAGGAAATCAAAGGGAAATATAATGAAGGTTTGCAGAAGATATTTGAAATTCAGAGAAAAATAAAATCGATTCATCCCTTTCTTGAAAACCTTTTCCCGGTTGTAATAGTAGAAGAGAATACTTTTTTTATTTTTGACCTTGACTCCTCCGGAAATGAATATTCATTTGTTAAAAAAGCCCCAACTCCAATGCCTATTCCTAAAGGTATTAGAGCTGCATTTCCTCTCCCAAGTTACGAAGGTAAACCATGCTGTATCGTTTCTGGAGATGTCTTTGAATCATTGGAAGGTTATGCAGTAATATTTCATGAATTCATGCACTGTAATCAATTTTTGATATGCGAAGAAAGACTCAAATCAAATATGGAAGTTGCGAAGGAAAGTGGCGACCCTTCATGGGAAGTGAATTATCCATTTCCTTACGAAGATAGCACCTTCACAAAAATTTACTCTAACTTTCTAAAATCACTCGAACAAGATGATTCAAAGGGCATAAATAGGTATAGGGAAAAATTGAAAGAAACATTAAAAAAGAAAGACTTTGAATATATGGTTTGGCAGGAGTGGAAAGAAGGCTTTGCCCGCCTTATAGAGAACAGAATCAGACGCAAACTTGGCTTAGAGGAGAACCACTACGGAAAAGAAAAACCATATAATCGTATCACATTTTACGTAGGTGGGTCTAAATTTATATCATTTCTAACTAAGCAAAATCCGGAATTACGTGTGGATATTGAAAATCTATTTTATAAGATGTTTGAAAATGAAGATAAATAACCAAGCACAGGTGCTTAAAATTCCCCACACCCAGGGCAAGATTTATCTTGCCTCTACAGAAAGGCAGGTACAAGACCTGCCCCTACAGATAGAAAAGGCATGCCTTTTCTCTACAATCATCGCGAACCAGAAGCCCACTCCCACATTTTGTACTTTGCATTCTGCATTTTGCATTTTTCAATGAAACGAAGTGACTATATGTATCTTTATGGCAATGTGGTAAATTTAAGGGTGAATATTTAAGGGTGAATATCGGGATTGGTAAGACGCTCCTACCCTTTTTGAGCAAGGGCAGTTAGTACTCTTTCCTTCACGCCAAGGAGGGTAAGTCCCACGATTTCGCCTGTTTCTTCTATATACCGCATAATAGCTCCATCTCCTATGTCTATTCCAATGGCTTCCTGGGGCTTCCCTATGCTGATATACAAAACATCAGCCTCTTCATCATAATCCCAGTTAAGATTTTCTCGCTTTTCAAGAATTTTTATCGCTTCCATAATATTTTCCTCCTCCTGGCTGGCTTGCTGGTATAATAGGCGGTAATTATAAAACCATCCAGTTTGCTTACTTCTTTATACATTACCACTAAAAACTTTGATGTCAACGGGGTCTCTTCATAAAACTTTATAGCCAAGAGTTCTCCGAAGTCACCCTTTTGAACCAAATCTGGATTTCCTATTGTCTCTAAAACCCTTTCTTTTTGATATTTCATCTCTGGGTGCCGTTTAATAATGTGTTCCCACCGCTCTTGAGACAACCTTACAGGAACATTCTCAACGGATTTTACTATGATCATAACTCACTTCCCTCAGCCCATACGCGGTATTTGACCCCATATGAAGTAGTTATACATTCCATCCCGATGTAATAGCATTGCATTACACAGGACAAGTGGGGCAGGCTTTTGATATTTTAATTACACATCCCTCTTTATATAATTCTTTTTTCATCGTTTCTGTGTAGTTAACATTTTTGGTTTCCACTTCTCGTTTAAAATATGTTACACAAAAAACATTAAAAGTAAAGGGAAAAATTGAGGGAGTTTGCGTAATGCTCTAGGGTCGGGGTTGACATTTTTTGCGGCGATTGCACTCTGCACTCTACGCTCGGTGGTAGACAGATATGACATGATGAATAAAGTTGGGAGGAGCGAAGATGTCATACTGTGCAACCACCGAGCTTGTTGGTTTGAATAGTTGAGTAGGCGAAAAAAGATCAAAACCAGAAGGCCTCTCCCACATTGGCCAAGACCTGCATCCCAGCCAAGTTTTGTCAAACAAGGGATAAAGTGGTTCTTTGTTATCATTTATTTGCTCTTTTATGCTCTTGATTTATACTTGTATACCAGTAAATTATTAATTATGTTAAAGAAACTGGGGAAATATCTCTTTAGATATAAAGCTTTATTATTTTATGTTCTCCTTGTAATGATAATAGTTGCCATTCTAAGTGGTTTTACTATTGGTATGATTATACCTATTGTCTCTTCACTATTTGGGAAAGCACATGCAAGTAGTGGTCCATGGATTTTTCGGTGGTTAATTAACTGGATAGGAAAGGGTGATAGAGTGGAGAGCCTCTGGAAACTTGCCTTATCCCTTGTTCTAATATATGGGGTTAAGTTCCCTTTTTCCCTTCTACTCTACTATCTATCAAATTCCCTTGAGCAGAAAACAATAGAAGATATCAGAGTGGATATGTTTAAAAGATTGACCATTCTCTCTTATGGGTTTCATTCGAGAAGAAAATCGGGTGAATTGCTTTCAAAGATGACAAACGACACGGAGAAGATTAGTTTTGCCTTAAAAAGAGGAATAATCCATCTCGGCCAGAATATCTTTCTTCTAATCGTGTACCTTGGATTGGCGTGCTGGGCGTCCTGGAGGTTATTTCTAATTTCTCTGGTTCTCACTCCTGTTACTTTATGGATCATACAATTCATAGGTAAGAAGGTTCGGGGGAGGTTTACGACCTTAAGAAAGCAGAGGGCCTTCTTGAATACACTGGCATCAGAGATGCTACAGGGGATCAAAGTTATCAAGGCTTTTAGTATGGAAAAGTATGAAATAAACAGATTCAAGGATGCAAATGTCCAGTACCGGAAGAATTATGTAAAGAGTCATCTGCTGAAGGGGTTTCTACCTACTTCTTCAGAACTTCTTGGTGCAATCCTTGCAGGAGTTATACTTGGAGTGGGTGGAATTCTTATATATAAAGGTATTATTACTCCCGACAAGTTTTTGGTTTTTCTCGGTAGTATCATTTTAGTGCAGCAACCTATTCGCCAATTAAATTTAGCTTACGGAGATCTGCAGCATGGGCTTACATCAATGGAGAGTGCTCTTGAGGTTATTGAAGCAGATAATTGTGTCAGGGACGATGGAAAAGCTAAATTAGTTTCTTTTAACAAGTCGATTCTATTTGAGAATATCTCATTTTGTTATGACGAGTCCAAGCCAATTCTCAGGAATATTAACCTCGAGATAAAAAAGGGCGAGACGATTGCTCTTGTGGGTCCTTCCGGGTCTGGCAAGACCACACTGGTAAATTTAATTCCTCGGTTCTTTGATCCAACTACTGGCAGGCTGGAGATAGATGGTAAGGATGCCAGGGATTTTACTTTAAAGAGCCTTCGGAAGGGAATAGGATTAGTGTCACAGGAAGCTATCCTTTTTAATGACTCTATCAAGAATAACATACTTTACGGTAATTCTCGTGCAACAGGACTCAAACTTAACGAAGCTTTGGAAAGGAGTCATCTCAAGGAATTTATTGATGCTCTTCCAAAAGGAGTAAATACACAGATCGGAGAAAAGGGAGGGAGGATATCAGGGGGGGAAAGACAGCGAATATCTATAGCCCGCGCGATCCTTAAAGACCCTCCCATTATGATTTTTGATGAGGCAACCTCTTCTCTTGATGCTGAATCGGAAAAATTAGTTCAGGATGCAATAGCTGAATTGCTTAAAGGGAGGACAACAATAATTATCGCTCATCGGCTCTCAACCGTGAGGGATGTTGATAGAATAATCGTTCTTGATAAAGGAGAAGTTGTAGAACAGGGGAATAATGAAGAACTATTAAGTAGGGGAGGGGTATATGCCCGACTTTATAAACTTCAGTTTAAAGATATGAATTCTTCTAAGTAGAGTTTAAACTAATCCTCGGGAATTTTAACAATGAGTGCTCTTTGATAAGATTATGGGTTCAATAATGTATGTTTCAATAATTAATTAGAGAGAGCTTTCTGTAAAGTTTTTTCATTCAGTTCTGTAATGGGCTCTTCGATTGTGATATCAATTAGAGAGAATGGCAACGGAAGCATGAATTTATCCCATGAGGAGAATCGAAAACAATGATTTGCTTCAATTTTTACAGCAAAGAGCGGAAGCCGGGTTCTTTTTGCAATCACAAGAGTTCCTCTTTTAGCTTCCCTTCGGGGTCCTTTTGGTCCATCCGGAGTTATTGCGATTTCCCTGCCCTCCTTTCCATACTGTATTAACTCCTGCATTGCCCTTCTTCCCCTCTTTTCAGTACCTCCCCTGAAAACTTTGTATCCAAGAATCTTAAGTACGCGGCTTATGAGTTCTCCATCTGGGCTTGTACTCACAATTATTCCTACACCCCTACCCCTGTGAGAGAAGAGCACGGGCAGCATATTTTCATGCCAGAATACATAGAAAACAGAGGAATTGTATTCAAGAATGTGTTCCCATCCATGAAAATGTAATTTCCAGGTGTGTCCCAGAATTAATATAAATGTTGTAAGTAAGGTTGGTCCGCTAAACCATAGAAAGGAGCGAATGAGCGATCCTATCATAGCACCCGTGGTTACCCAATCTATGCTTTAATTCTCCGAGTTTTTCTGATATCTTATCCTTATTCGTATAGATATTCTCAAGTTCACTGGCTATAGTTTTCGGGTTGACATCCTTTTGGAAAAGTTCGGGAACCACCTTTTCGGAATATATAAGATTTATCAGTCCAAAATATCTAACCTTAACCAGAAGCCTGGCGATAATTAAGGATAGAAGTGATAATTTGTAGACAATCACCATAGGTGTATGGAATATCCCTGCTTCGATTGTTGCCGTACCAGAAGTAACCACTGCAAGGTCACATGCTTTTAGTATATCATAGGTCTTATCACAAAATACAGGTATGTTGTCCAGTAGCTTCCCCCCAACCTTTGCTATGAGTGGTAGAAGTTTCTCGTTGTGTATGGCAACAACCGCGTCGCTCCCTGGATGGTTTTTCTTAAATAACATGAATGCACCTAGCATAGGAGCCAGGAGCCTTTTTATCTCTGATTCTCTTGAACCAGGGAGCAAGGCAACTAAAAGGTCGCCTTTTGACAGGTCTTCCCTTTTAAGCTTACCCGGGGCAACTGCAATACCCAGTAGGGGATTTCCTGGGTAGGTGACATTTATTGCCTCTTTCCTAAAAAATTTTTCTTCAAAGGGTAATATAACGAAAAGATGTCTGAAGTATTTCCTGAGGTGTCTCACTCTCCAGCCCCCCCATGCCCACACCTGTGGGGTTATAAAATAGAAAACCGGTATACCATTATTTCTTAAATACCTGGCAATAGGAATATTAAATCCTGGAAAATCAACGGTAACGGCAAAGTCAAAGTATTCTCTCTTTATATACTTTGAGATTTCTCTCCGCGCTTCTCGCAAGGATGAAAGTTTACTAAAAACCTCACTAAAACCTATAACGCTTATTTTATCAGAGGGATAGATAATCCGGGCCCCTTCTTTGATCATTTTATCCCCCCCGATACCAAAGAATTGTATATCGGGTCTAATTAGTTTTAATGATCTAATGAGTTTGGAAGCATGGAGATCGCCAGAGGCTTCTCCGGTAATGAATAGTGCCTTCATTAAGGGTTTTCTTTAAGGGGCAAAATAATATTTACTCTATTTGCTCTACTCTCAATCCTATCTAAGATTTGGTGAGCAAGGGTAAAAGCTGCTCTTGTTTCTTCAGTGTTAACCTCTATTTTCTTGTTTTCCGAACAAACATCGATGAACGATTGGATTTCCAATCGAAGCGGTTCTTCAATGGGAACTTCAATTTCTTCTTCTGTAATCTCAGGCATGCCGTTATTTATCGTTCTATGATATACAATTACTTTTTTGTTAAGAGAATTAACAGAGATATATGAATATTTCTGCCAGAAACGGATCTTTCTTAATTTCCCTAAAGATATTCTTGAAGCAGTCAGGTTAGCTATAGCTCCATTTTTGAATTCTAGCCGTGCATTAGCTATATCTATATTATCAGTAAGAACAGGAATTCCACAGGCTGATATATGTTCAATTGGACTCTTGATGCATTGTAGGATTATATCGAGGTCATGGACCATGAGGTCCAGAACAACTGAAACATCTGTTCCTCTTCCATAAAATGGCGATAGGCGGTGTGCTTCAATAAAAAGCGGATTCTCAACAATTCCCCTGGCTGCAAGGATAGCAGGGTTGAAACGTTCTACATATCCCACCTTGAGAAGAAGATTCTTTTCAAGTGCAGTAGAAATAATCTCTTCAGCTTCTTTTAAATCAAGGGATATTGGTTTTTCTATGAGGATATGATTCCCTTGCTTGAGAGCATCAAGTGCAATATCTCGGTGTGTTGAAGTCGAGGTTGCTATTACAACTACATCTGTTAGCTTGAGAAGCTCTTTTCTGTCTTTAAAAAAGGAACAATTATATTTTTTGGCTATTTCCTTACCCCTGCTTTCATCAATATCGCATATCCCGACTAATTCACTATCCGGAAGTTCTGATAGGATTCTTGCATGGTGGTGTCCCATATGTCCTACACCTATTACTCCACTTTTAAGCATGAAATTCTCCCATATTAAATGACTCCTGTTCTTTCTGCTGCATCAAGGGCTTTTTCCTTATCAATGCCGATATGTTCTAAGATGGTATAACGGTCCGCTCTTATCTCGAGAGCATAAACAAGAGCTTTTATAACATCACCTTTTGAAATATTCAACTCTATAGCTGTTGTTGGTATGCCCCATTTTTTAAATATTGAAACGATACGCTTCCAATCGTCACCTCGAAGGTAGGTAGTAAGAATGAGACCAAGACCTGCCTGTTCTCCATGGAGAGCAGGCCCACCTGCAATGGTGTCGAGAGCATGGCTGAATTTGTGTTCAGCTCCACTACAGGGTTTACTTGACCCTGCTATGCCCATTGATATTCCACTTAAACTCAGACTACCCACCAGGTTTTTTAAAAATTTCTCTTCCTGGATGTTATCGGAATTTGATGTCAAAATTGATTCTGCAGCCCCCCTTGAAAGTAAAGCCGCAAATTCATCAAATTTATCCCCTTTGATTTTTCGGGCTAATTCCCAGTCCTTAACAGCTGATATATTGGAGAGCAGGTCTCCGATTCCCGCTTTAATTGTCCTTATAGGTGCGTTTTTTATTATTGAAAGATCAGCAATTACTCCTAAGGGCATTTTTGTTATTATGCTTCTCTTCTCCCTTCCATATGTAATTACAGATACAGGAGAGGAAATTCCATCATTTGCAACAGTGGTTGGGATCGAGATAAAATTTATTTCTTCTGCAGCTCCTGCATATTTTCCAACATCAATAACCTTTCCACCCCCGACCCCAATCACCACATCATAGTTTGAATGTTTTATTGAAGACCTTACTTTTTCTGCTGTTTCTATTGTAGAATCCGAAATCTTTATTACATCAACGGTTTTACCTAGACCTTTTAGTATATCCACTACCCTTTGACCTGCAACATTGTAGGTAGTGTTGCCTGAAAGTAGTAACATCTTGACAAATGAGAGGTTAGCCTCAGAGAGGATGTCTCCAATTTTTTCAACGCAATCTCCCTCGATATGTAAGAATACAGGTATATCGATAACCCTTGATATGAGTGCCATTTCTTCTTTTTTACTGTAAGTATAGGGGGTAGATTTGTCAATAGGTATATTTGGATCAATGTAAAACGAAGATTGAAAAATGCAAAATGCCTCTCCACCCATTTTTTAGATACTGATTTTCACAGATATTAACTGATTAATATAAACTAAGAACACTGAACTCAGAACTAAATTTTAGACACTGATTTTCACAAAGTAAAAAAAGTTAAATAGTTGAGTAGTTGAGTCGTTGATTAGGAAAAACCCAATGAACCCCATAGACGCTATAGACGCCACAGACGCTATGGACGCTATAAACGTAGACATAGTTAAATAGTTGAGTAGTTGAATCGTTGATTAGGAATCCAGTCCCCTTGATTCTTGACACTGGACTCTGGACTCTAGACCAATCTTCTGGGAGAGGCTTTCCAGCCTCGATGATCACGGGCAGAAGCCCGTTCCCACATATCACATACCACCCTACGAACCCTATGAACTCAATAAACCCGGCAAACGGCTTTATCCTCTATCTGAAGAAATGACATTGGACCTTGGACTTATGTTCACATACCACTATAATCCTAACATACCAACCGACCAACCTCCTAACATATAACTCCACGAATAAATTCATAATCCTAGTTGATATGCGGTGAATTGTTTATGTCTCTCTTGCAATTGTTCCGGATGGAGATATTATAGAACTGATATGAGCGATAAAATGGTAGCGCATTTTTGTATAAAATGCGGAGCTCGTCTTGGTGAAAAAGAAATAGATGGCAAGAAACGTTTATCCTGTCCTTCTTGTGGCTGGATATACTATAAAAATCCTCTTCCTACTGCAGCTGCGGTTGTAATAGAGGAGAATAAAGTGCTGCTTATAAAAAGGGGTGTAGAACCAAAAATAGGTGAGTGGGCTCTTCCCTCAGGATTCATAGAAACCGATGAAACCCCGGAAGAGGGTTGTATTAGAGAATTGGAAGAGGAAACGGGACTAAAAGGTATTGTTAAGAGGCTAATAGGAGTGGATAATGAGGATAGCTCCATCTATGGTAATGTCCTTGTTATTGGTTATGAGGTGGAAGTAAAGGGAGGAATTTTAAGAGCTGGTAGTGATACACGGGAAGTCAGTTTTTTCCCTATCAATGAGATGCCTCCGCTCCCCTTTGAGAGCCATAAGAGAGTTATCGAAAAAGGCGTAAAAATAACCGAAAAGACACACACCCCCAAGGATTAGGCACAGATTCACACAGATTTGAACTGATTAAAAACACATCCCTACACCGAAATGAAACCGCAGATGCACGCAGATGAACGCAGAGTAATATAGTTGAATA